>Ga0256868_10000196_pt1 | contig 36761 bp, 30 predicted proteins | sample RVTome_13_FD_187341 | JGI IMG/M metagenome (GOLD analysis project Ga0256868, IMG submission 187341) | Soil microbial communities from uranium-contaminated site in the Upper Colorado River Basin, Wyoming, United States - RVT92D227 HiSeq ...
AACAGGGGTTCCCCCATTCCGTGGAGCTTAACCTCTATGAGGCCAGGTTGTTCCTCCACGAATGCCTTTAGTTCATCCACGCCCAAATCTTCGGCGCGCCTGCCGTACCTCCAACCCGAAACCTGACACATGATACACCGAAAGTTGCACCGGCTGTTCGGCTCAACATCCATGATGGTAGGCAGGAAGGAGCGCGTGAGGGATTTAGGCTCATTCTCCGCGATGATAAAGTTCTTCAGTCGTTGTGGAAATCGGATGAACCCCCGATAAAGCGTCAGACGATAGGAATATGGATCCGCTTCAGGTGCACGAAGTTGCATCGGGTCCCCTCGTCTTTCCCGCAACTCCAATGCCGCCTTCAGCTTATCTGGATGGGCCACATAATCCCTGGCTTCCTGCAAAGCCTTTTCATACAGATGGCCGTATTCAGATTGAAACTTCTCTTGCCCTATTAGCACTTTCCTCCTCAACATGTTTATTCATCGGTCTCTATCCATTAGATTGCTTGAGCCGAAAACTTGATACGATCCGTATGCCCTCACTGGCATGGCTCGGAACATTACTTCTTCATGAAGTATTTTTCTACTTTCAATATGGCGGCGAGGGTATCTTGAGCCTCTTCCTCGCCGTAGCGCTCATTCAGAAATAGATTAAAAGAACGGTCTCGAGTACTCAAGGCATTGGTAGTAACAAAATCGTCAGACAGGTACGGACGCGCCCAAGGCCAAGAGCTAACGACACATCCATAATGAGGATTAAGACCAATTCCTTCGGCTGCAACTGCTTGGGCAAAAGTGATTTTTGAGCAATTTAGTTTTTCACGATCTACGAAGACAGGAAAGAAAAACGGAGAAAAGCCTTTATGAAAGGCATATGGTTTACAAACTTCCGACTCTGACTCAATTAAACCAATCAACCGAGACAGAAACGAGACCCTCTTATCAACTGCCTCTTGCAATCGTTTCAACGATGACAATCCAATCGCACACGAAAGCTCGCCCGTATTGAAGTTTAGAGCTGGAAAAACGGCGTGTGTGGGATCACAAAGATTGATATCCTCTTTCCAAACGGACTTTCCCCTATCTGCATAGGCCAAAGCACGCCTATACATCTCTTCATCCTTTGCATAGACGAGGCCACCACTTGAACCGGTATTGAGAGTCTTTCGATACATCGTCGAAAACGCAGCGATATCTCCAAAGGAACCTACCTTCCGGCCTTTCCATGTCGCACCTGGAGCCTGACTACAATCTTCAAGGACACGTATATTCCTTTTGTGTGCTTCCGACACAAGCTTATCGATTTCGAGGGGCTCGCCGGCGCAGTGAACTGCGAGAATAGCTGACGTATTAGGGGTAACCCGCTCAAGAAATTGGTCCACTCCTATATTAAAACTGTTGGGCGCACTGTCGGCGAGGACAGGAACGAGACCTTGGAGGATAATACAATTCAATGGACCGCTATCCGTCACGGGAGAAATAATGACTTCGCTTCCTCGAGGAAGTTGAAGTGCTTCTAAAGCAATATAAATGGACGCGGTGCCGGTTGCCACAGCATCAGCAAACCCCCCGCCCATGAAGTCGGCAAAAGCATCGCAGAACTTCTGTTCGAAATATCCTTGGTAGGGAGGGTCCTCTTCTCTAGCCTGATAATATTCGATGACAGACATCAAATGGGCAATTTCATCTGGCCCAAACGCCTGTCGCCAAGGCATTTTCTTTTGACGAACACGGGAACCCCCATAGATAGCCAAGAATCCTTTGCTCGAATCGCCAGGCATGTAAGACCTCCAAAAATGTGTATCAACGAACTACCTCTTCTGCGCTTCTCGTTGGAAATAACTATCTTCTTGCAAAAAGGTAGTTCGAAATTTCCGGCTTCCACATCCTCGAAATACTTTCTGTGCTAACAACCCTGAACGATTTTTTTTCCAAGAGGTCCAGGACTTCTCTATGTTCTGCCAATTTTAGATCTATTTCGATATAGACCTCCTGCACATCATCGAGCGTTTTTTGCGCACCTTTGATAACGTTCAACTCATTATAATCCACATCAATCTTAATCTTGGTTGGTTTGGGCAGGTCAAAAACACTTATGAGGTCGTCTAATCTCATGACAAGCGTATCCAATTTGTAAGTGAAAGAGGCATCCTGGAGAAGATAGGATGGCCGACCGATGCTGTGCAAGGCATCGCCTTTCGAGATACTTTTTAGGTGAAACACTTCCACTTTGGTCGAATCTCCCAAGGCTATTGGAATAGGAGTACACATTTCTTGAAGTTGATTAAGAAATATGTTTTCGTAGAGAAGCTGCAGATTGTTGAACTCAGGCTCAATGGCGAAAGTTCTTATCCCTCGACGTGCAGCATAAAGGCTATAGGTACCGATATTTGCACCTACATCATAAAAGCAATCTTTAGAATCGAATTGATTGATCCAATCTATGATCAATGGCTCTTCATCTTGAAACGTCCTGGCTCTCCAAAGTAACCTTCCATGACCTGTCCGAAAAATCATTTTTGTACCATCGGGCAAATCCACTTTCAACTTAGGATCAAGCATCTGCACGAATTCGTTACTAAACCGATTCTGGCCGTTGAGCCTTAACATTACGATGAGCAATTTCGCCACTCTTCTAAGGAACTTTATGTAAAAATTGGGTTCAAATCCTTGCTTTTGTTGGTCTTCTGGAAGAGGGAATGTTATTTTCCTTATCCTCTCGCTAAGGAAACTCTTCCGAGTATTGACATTCCGATCCTTTCGCTTAGTCATCATTTTGTCGTCACTCACATTACGATATCTCTTGGAAACTGAACTCTATCACCTCATTTAAAAGGGACCTCTCCAGCATCCAACATCCCAGGAGTCTCAATAAGGCAAAGAATATTCCCTCCCTTTGGTCCATTAAAATCTCAATTCACAATACACTTCGGATTCGCTGACGAAGTCTTCCATGCCGGGATGATCACACTTCGGATCTTCCATTAAAACAAACCCGGCTTTTTCAAAAGCTTTTTGGGACGGGAGATTGATTCTCTTTGTCTTTGCAAAAAGCTTCTTCACATCTCGAATTCTTCTCAGATACTCAATGGACTCTGCGAGTACGTCTGCGCTGTACCCTTTGCCGCGAAACAAAGGATTTAAATTGATACTGACTTCATACACCCCATCCGCTTTCAAATCAAACCGAACGTTGCCGATCTTATGACCATCGACGAGGGCGACACAAAGAATCCTGTCTCCGTCTTGCAGAATCTTCTCAAACCAAGCACAATGCTCGTCCCATGGAACATGGTCATTTTTCTTCATCATTTTCCGCGTGACCGGATCATTCCACCATTCCCAAATAACTCTTCGATCTTCAAGTATCGCTTCTCGAACGACCAATGCTTTACGCATTTCTTAACTTCATCCCCACGTTTTGCTAATGACGCCGCTGTCGCTTTGACTTTGCGCGTTAGCCGGCCTCATCGGACCTTTTCAACAAGATTCATGGACTGTAGGATAACGTCATCTATATCGATGTATCGATAACTTCCCGCTCTTCCAATGGAGAAAACATTTTCAGGCAATGCATCGAAGTATTTCTGTGCAATCTCTTGATCTCTACGCACCGGATACGGGTACAGCTTATTGCTGAACGATGGGATCTCAATCACCATTAAAGTGCTGGGGGAGCTATACCGATAGAATTTCTTGTACTCAACGATACGCGTGAATGGCTCATCGTTCGCATAGTAGAGGAAATAGACATTCGGTGGAAAAACCTCTTCCACCGGAAGAACCACTTTGAGGAAGTCTCGACCGACCCAGCGCAACGGCCCAAAAGCGTTATTGAGAATGATCTCAGGCGAGATGGTGCTCACAATGATATCATAAGTATGCCATTCCCCTTGGATTTTGACGCGATATCTTTCTACGTCATATTCCTCGATCGTAGTGTTCAAGTGAACTTCTGCATCGCCTGTGGCAATGTCGAAGTAATCGTCATAGCCGTTGATCTTAAATGGAAAGGCGGAAATGGCTTCTGTCCAAGCTGCCTTCGGGCCAATCTTCAGGGTCGCGCCCTTCGGTGACCAGTCAAATGTGTCAATTTCTGTATTGGAATCAACCTGCCACATTTTCTTAGAGTAGGAGTCAACAAACTTGCTATAGAGCGTCATCCCAACAGAACCTATCCAGTATTCTTCCAAGTTTCGAGCGGAATGGATCTCCCTCCGATTACTCAGCTCCTGCCGTATCTTTTCTCGATCGGGCATCAAGCCAATGTCATCTTGATGAATAGGATAATGATAGAACCCTGGATCCCGTTCTATGTAGGTGAGGAATTCATGCTCCGGGATGCGGCGCATAGGGACATAACGGTTCAGGAACTCGAATAGCTTTTCATCTTGCGTTAAGAAATGTCTGGGTCCATTGGTATAAGGATGGCCACCATAGAAGTGTGTCTTACAACCTCCACCCAGAAAGGCATCCTTTTCAACTAAAGTCACATCCCAACCTTTTTTTGAGAGAAAATGCGCGGCGCAACAGCCAGCCATCCCGCCACCGACTACAAGAACTTTCGTCATAAGGTTCTTACACTCGTCTAAGTCAGAAACGATATTGTGGATCTATTTGTAGGCGATGAATGACCGCCCCCACCACCCTACCTGTAGATGTTGAATGAACTTGAATCCGCTTTCGCGTTCGAATTCATGAAATGCGCGTGCCGGCCCGGTCAACGGTGAACCCTTGTGGCCAGCAAAATAATCGTCGATATAGAGAACTGTTCCTTCGTGTATCAACGGCTCTATGAAATGGAACACCGGCGCTGCCGATTCATATAGGTCACAATCGATGCACGCAATTGCGATCTTCGCTCCTTCGGCCACAAATTGCTTCTGCAGCGCGGTAGTCAGCCGATCCTGATAAAAACCTTTAATTATGCGGATATTCTCAACATAAATTCCATGGTCCCGCACCAATTGCCAGAACTGATCCTCAGAAGTACTGAGAGCACCACGATGGTAAGACGGGACGCCTGTCTCTGTCTGTGCCTCCGGAAGGCCTTCAAAACTGTCGAATGCAAAAAACCTCATCCCGTCTAAGCCATGGCGTCGAGCTTCGGTCAATGCCATTCGAAATGTCCGGGCGCGATGGCAACCAAATTCGTAATAATCTCCGCCGATCCCAAGTGACTTGACGAAGTCGAAGGCATTGATAAAAAATAACAATTTTTCCGCTTGGCGGTTTGCTTGGTTATAGGCGATTTCATCTTCTTGATCCCAATTTTCCAATTCAGCGCCCGTTTCGAGTTTCACCCAAGGCTCATGGGTAAGGCGCTGAATCATCGCAGACTCAGCAGACCATTTCATCAATCAAGAACCTCCTTGTTTGGTCTCCAAGTATGATCGCGCTCCCACCGCAAAGTCGCTAAAACGAAAATCTGGCAGCAACGATTTCAGACGCGATGTCTCGAATACCAAGTCAAAGTCTCGTTCCGAGTTATCAGATGTCAAGACCAAGTGGGGCTCGATTCGGAGGGCAGCCCCAACTCTCCTCACAATCTCAGCCAACGGCAGGCTGTCGCCCGTGGCCACATTAAGAACGCCGCGATGCTTCAAAGGAATAAGTGCCCAAAGTAATCTACACAAATCGTCAACGAATACATAATCCCGCAACACTCGGCCGTCGTCTGTGAGTCGAACAGGATCGTTCCTCAACAGGCACGCAGCAATCGTTCCAATCACACTGCGATCGTTAGGGGCGTTGCCGTAGACACCCGGAATGCGTAACACGGTGACCGGACAATTCAATTCCCCTATGGATAACAACATCTGTTCACAAGCATACTTACTCAAACCATACCAATCGTCCGGATTAATTTTCGATTCTTCGGTAATTGGAAGAGATGGCTTTTTCCCATAGACATCCACAGAGCTAAAATAAATAACCGACTCGATATTTGCGAGCTTATGGCCTTCGATAAGATTTCTCACCATCTCCTCATTCTGAAGGAAGGATTGATAAGAATTAGCGACCGATTTGTTAATGACCGCCAGGAATATTACGGTATAGCTCTTGCTGCCAAGGGAGGCGAAGAGACTGGATACGTCACGAGGTTTTAAGAAGTCGCAATCTTTCGAAGAAAGGGCTACGACATCCGCGCCTAATTTCATCGCATATTCTGTAAAATATCTTCCAATATAGCTGTTTTTCCCGACGATCAAAAGATTTTTTCTCACCAGCATTCGCCGTAATTCTTCTACCGCGTTCAACGCCTTTATTCAGGGCAATCAGATCTGCGGCGGCCACTCCAATGACGTGTTTGCTGCATCCTTCGGTTGATCACCTCAATTCCCCCAGAAAATTCCCTTGCCAATATCAGCCTATGACCAATAGCACACGGCCAGCTTCGCCGCTTCTGACCACCTCAATGGCTTCATTGATCTTATCCAGCGAAAATTCTTGAGTGATCAGTCCGTCCAGTTTCATCTTCCCGGCATTGTAAAGTCGAATATAGCGTGGAATATCGATCTGCGGCTCAGCGCTCCCGCCATGAGAGCCAGTTAGGACCTTTTTGAAATGGAGAGGCAATGTATAAACGGAGACGTTATCCCCCTTCTTAGGCACGCCAACTAGAATGGTTTTTCCATCGGGATGGGTCAATTCGTAGGCCAATTCAATCACCCTGGAGTTGCCGGTAGTGTCGATGACCACATCTGCACCGTCCTGGCCAACAATTCTCTGTATTTCACCCCTAAGGTCAGGGGTCTTGCTTGAATTGAAGCAGTGCGTCGCTCCGAATCGCCGCGCCATCTCCAACTTTGTATCGTGTAAGTCAATACCAACAATGGGATGAGCCGAAACCATTCCGGCTGCCTGGGCTATATTCAATCCGATGCCTCCCAGACCGAAGACCACGACCGATTGTCCAATTTTGACTTGGGCATCGTTGTTGATAACCCCCATCGCAGTCGTTACAGCGCAGCCGAAAAGTGTCGCCAGCTTCAAATCAAAGTCCTTTTCTATCGATGTTAACCGATTCTCTGAAACGACTGCATATTCATTGAAAGTGGTGACCCACCCCGCGTTGACCTTTTGGTTATTCCATTGGTAGGTCGGCGTTTCGGATTGGAGGCCATCACTCGGACGCCAGTGCATGACCACATGGTCGGCCTTCTTGACCGTCTTCACGCCAGGGCCAATATCTAAAACGGTTCCTGAACCCTCATGGCCTAACAGATGGGGCAGAAATTTGTCAGGTCCTTTCGCACCTTCGATTTCGTTGATTTGAGCGCCACAGATGCCGCTGTAGTGGACTTTCACCAGGACTTGTCCGAAGGATAGCCGCTCTGGCATCGTCACATCGGCCACGACCAATGGAGCGTTTTGCCGAACCAAAATAGCGGCCTTCATCCTCTTAGTCTGCACGATCCGGCCTCCTTATTCCCCTACTCAAAATAGATAAATTCGTAGTCACCGCTGTAACCGAAGTGGTTGTAGATCCAGATCCATTCAGCGGTGTCGAAGAATGACTCAGCGGTCAGGGCCCAGCATTGGAGGTTGAAGAGTTCCTGTTCATTTCGGTAGCTCTCGACCATGATGTACTTATTCTTGCCCACGCGCTCGATTTCCTTGATCGCCACTTCAAGCTCGAAGATGCGCAAATTATGAAGGCAGCCGAGGGAGATTACCAAGTCGAAGCATTTATCGCCCCAAGGATAAGGATCTTGGGCCCGGCAGCGGAAGAGATGGTCCCGAATAGCCTCCGGGGCATTGCCTATCCCGTGACAGGAAATGTCAAACCCGCAGACTTCCGCCTCGGGCAGCAACTGTATCAGTTCGTAGAGCAGGTGAGCCTTGCCACAACCCACGTCAAGAATCTTTGCCTCAGGCTTGAGATCATAAATGTCGATCAGTTTCTCGGCCACGACTTTCCAACGGCCGTCATACGTATAGCCGCCGTAACCGTAGCGACGATCACCGTCCCAGTAGTCGAACTCATACTCCTTAGCCTTGATCATGCAATGGACTTTATCGTCCATCATCCGACCGGTATAATCTCTTTTGGTCTTTTTGTGCAGCGGGGTGACGATATTCAAAAGGCGACCCATGAACTATTCTCCTTTCGTATGCGTCAGATGTTTCGATGATCCACCGATCTTAAACTGTGTTCTGCCCGGCAAATCCAAAAGTTGCTCGACCACCGAGACAATCTTTTCGGCCGTGATGTCGTAATGCGCCATGAGGCTTTCCTGGGAGCCGTATTGATGAGGAAAGACATCAGGAATGCCAATCCGCTTGAACCGCTTAGCAGGGGAGAAATTCGTCTCTGCGATGGTCTCAGCAACGGCGCTCCCGAGCCCTCCGATGACCGTGTGCTCCTCCACAGAGACGATGATAGGAACTTTCGAGGCGTATTCAAGGATACCCTTGGTATCCAGCGGTTTCAGCGTGGGTAAGTGCAGCACCGCCACCCCAAGCCCTTTCTCTTCGAGAAGGGCCGCCGCCGCCAGCGCGATCTTCAGCGTAATGCCAGTGGTTACAATCAGGGCGTCAGAACCTTCCCGCATAGGGATTGCTTTACCGATTTGGAACGGCACACGGTCATTGGTCACGATGGGATCGCCGCCTTTTGCCAGCCGGATATAGATCGGTCCTTGATAGTCTACCGTAAGCGGCATTAACCGGCGCATCTCATCGGCATCCGCGGGTGCAAGGATGGTCATGCACGGGAGGGCACGGAATATGGCAATATCCTCAATGGCTTCGTGGGTCGGTCCCAAGGGCGTATACACAAGCCCTCCGCCGCTGCCGATCAATCGAACATTCGCATTGTGCAAGCAGACGTCCAGCGCGATCTGTTCAAAGCAGCGGCGTGTTAGGAAGGTGGCGATCGTATTCACATAGGGGATCTTACCTTCAAGCGCGAGGCCGGCCGCCATTCCAATAACATTGGCCTCGCTCACTCCTTCCATGAAGTAGCGATCCGGCATCTCCTCTTTGAACTTTTTCAAAGTCCCATAGCCAAGATCCGAACCGATGAAGAAGATTCTTTTATCCTTCTTGGCGAGCTCGTAAACCATATTCAGGCATGTCTGCCGCATCAACCAACCTCTAATGCCGCGAGGAGTGATCGAATCTCCTCATCCGTTATCTTGTTTTTATGATGCCATTCCAGATTGTTCTCAACGAATTTGATGCCTTTGCCTTTCACGGTGTGGCAAATGATGACACTCGGCCTATCGGGGGCAAGCGGCAAATTCGATAAGACGGATCGCAAGGCATCAACGTCATGACCGTCAACCTCTTTCACCGCGAATCCAAAGCTCCTCCACTTATCTACGATTGGCTCCAAATCTTGAACCTCGAACGTGGTGCCGTAAGACTGCTGTTTGTTATAGTCCACAATCACAGTCAAATGTCCGAGCTTATGCTTGGCTGCACACAGCGCCCCTTCCCAAATGGATCCTTCGTCTAATTCCCCATCACTTATGATAACAAAAATGCGATACCCAGCCTTCTCATACTTCGCATTCAGAGCAAATCCAATGCCAATGGACAAGCCATGCCCCAGGCTGCCCGTTGAGGCTTCGATCCCGGGAACGAGACCATATTCAGGATGCCCTCCAAGGATGCCGTCACTTTTGCAGAATTTCCATAGTTCGGTTTGCGGAAAGAAGCCTTTTTCGGCAAGGAGGACATAGAGAGCAAGGCAGCCATGGCCCTTACTGAGAATGCAGCGATCTCGGTTGGACCATTTGGGATTCTGAGGGTCGTAACGCAGCACATCATCATAGAGCACTCTCAGTATCTCAACGACCGAGAAGGCAGCCCCAAGATGGCCTCTTCTGCTCGCCTCTAACATCCGAACAATGGTTCTGCGCAGATCGATGGATCTGACGTCCAGTCCGGTAGAATTCCGTCTCACCTGTTTAGGCGAGATAGGGGAAGTCCTCATATTCATTCATGATTCTTTGCCACATTTGCCTGGCCTTTACTAACTGTTTATCTCGCAGTTCACTTCGACCGACGTCCCCGTGGCTTGCGAACCCCCGCCTCAGCAAAAACTCTGGTACGAATTCATTCAACAGGATGAGGCACCACTTGAGGCCGAATAAGGGATAGACGATTTCAACTCTCTTCAAAAGATGCGGGGACCCTTCGAATCTACGAAAGATGCCTGTCATAAACTGGCGCTTTAACTTATCGGGTAATTCCATAGCCGGATGAAGCAAGAAATCAGAAATCATCTTAGCCGGGTCATCCCAACCGAAATACTCAAAATCGAGGAAAACCATTGAGCCATCGATCCGCCTCAAAGCATTGTGGAATCCAAAATCCGATGGGCTTAACGTCCTCTCTTCCCATGGCAATTCGGACTCAAAGGAGATGCTCGACCGGTTAAGACTTGACTTGCACCATTTTGTGACTTTCTTGAACGACGGCACGAACTCGTTTGTCAAAAAACCGCGAAGCGCGTTGTACGATTCCTCCCTATTTTCCAGTGCGGGTAATCTGTTCAATCGCAGCTCAATATTATTCACTATGGCCTGAACCGAAAAACAGGCCTCTGATGCCAGGGGGAGAGAGCGACTCCCCTTTCGATTTTTGAGTTCCTTAAGATTGGCGAGGAATTGAATGGCATTATCAATATCGGAATCTATAACTTCTTGCGACGCAATTTTCTTGCCGTCGATATACTCATAAACTGCACATCCATGCTCTCTGTCCGCGGCAACGGGCCGGGGTATGCACCTCACCCTGTTCTTCCATAAAAACTTGAGACCGAAGAATTCAGCCTCCAGGCGATCCCTATCATCGGAACTGTGACGGAAGTAAAACTTAGCTGCATACCGGCCAAAGCTTCCACAGGTTAGCCCATAGACTTTGCTGTTCCGCCCCCCTCCTATCTTTTCGATGGAAGTCACACTCTGACCGAGCAATGTGGAAAAAAGGGATTTCATCTCCAAGGGATGTCTATCAACCTCTTGGACTGAAGAAATAATGGCTAATCTCCTCCCAGGTAGTGAAGACCCTCACGTTCCGCGGGAACGGATGCTGCATATGGGGGGCGTAAAGAATCTTCTCAACATTCGCTGGAAATGAGTCCTCAAGGAACGTCTCTTCCAGATCATCAATAAAGTGCGTACACTTCAAATGTCGGATGCGTTCGATCTTTGCGCGTCGTGTCCATTCGAAATACACATGCCTTTGAGAAAGGCCCAATCCATCGGCTTCAAAAAACTTCCTTTCCTTCATCCAGGTGAGGGCAGCTTCTCTGAGATTGGTTCCTGTTTCGTCATAATTGGCATACTCTGTCTTGTGACTGATGATGTAAACTGCAGTGTTGTGCTGTTTGCAAAGCTCGAGGAACCTTCCCGCACCATCTATCAGCCTGGCTTCTTCCATCCTCTGCCCATACATGATGGCTTGCAGCTTTTGCCACTCCACTTCACCTTTCGGCATCTGACGAATCTTGTCTCGAATCAGCCTCTTGCTTTTTTCAACGTCTCGGTGGATCAAGCCGAGCTGCGCCGCCACGCTATGCATGATGTCATCGTAGCTCACAATGGTATTATCAAAATCGACACCGACAATGGAGCTCATATCCTTCTTTATCACTTATCTGAGCTTCAACGCCTGCATCATCTTGATGTTATAGTAGCGATGATCTGTCATCGCGTTAGGAATCTTGCCGCCGTCAAAAGCTGCCACCAAGTCGCTTGCTGCATCCTCTATGGTATGCTTGGGCACGAAGCCTAACTCACGTTTTATCTTTTCTGAAGATATATGATACGAGCGGGTGTCGTCCGAAGGTATCGTAATGATTTCAACCTTTTCCCCAACCACATTGCGGACCATCTCGGCAATCTCAATGACGCTGTGATTCTCATAGCCCGCATTGAAGGTCTTTCCGTCAATAGCCTCATCCGGCCACTGCAGTGCTTTCACGTAAAGGTCGGTCACATCTTCAATGTGGATGTTGGGCCGCATCTGGTTCCCACCGAATACCGTAATCTTCCGATTGTTCACGGCGTGGTTGGTTAGGATGTTTACTGTTAAATCGAGTCTCAGGCGAGGCGAGTAGCCACACACGGTGGCCGGCCGTAAAATGAGTGTCACAAAACCTGGTTCTCGTTCCCTTAACAAAACCTCCTCACAAAGAGCCTTGTACCGAGAATAGTCTGTTAACGGTCGGAGGGGCAAATCTTCGGTGACGTCTTTCTCTTCTTTGATGCCATACACACTGGAGGTCGAGGCATAGATGAAACGATGAACTCCATTCTTCTTCGACACCTCAACGAGGCCGAAAAACGCGTCGTAGTTAATGGCTTTGCCTAATTCGGGATCTAAATCAAAACTGGGATCGTTGGAGATGCAGGCCAGGTGAATCACTGCATCGCAGCCAGCAATGGTCTTCTCTAACAATGTCCGGTCGCGGATATCTCCTTTGATCTGGATCAAATTTGGGTTGCCCTTGACCGCATCCAGCACGTGCTCGCCGTAGATATACAGGTCCAAGACCTTCACCCGATAACCCTGGCTCAATAACTTGGGCACCAGCACTGCGCCCAGGTAGCCGGCTCCACCGGTAACGAGAACCGTATGGAAATTCCTCATCGGTCCTCTGCTCCCAATTACCTCATTAACGAACTTACATGTTTGGCGATGGACGCCTTGCTCACGGTCGCACGATTACCCAGTTCAGCGACCATCTGCGCACCCGCCAGGTTACCTACAAAGCCCACAATATCCCACGGCGCGCCTTGGGCGACCAACAAAGACGTTACCGCCAGGACTGAATCACCCGCCCCAACTCGATCAACGACTCGTGGAGCAAAAGCGGGCACTTGGATGAAATCCCCATCCACGGTGTAATGCAGACTGCCGTATTTTCCCCATGTTATTGTGAAGTGCGGACATTTAATCCGCCGCATGACTTCCAAAGCCAAATCACGCCAATCCCCATGCCGCATTCGAGTTTCAAGCGCCACTTCATGCATGGCCAAGCAAACATAATCCGCCCGTGGATATTTCGAGATCGTGTTAAATCCCCGATTGCCGGCATTCGCTTGAGTGTTGACCGCGAGGAAGCGAGCATTCTCACATAACAGCTCAATCGTGGACGCTGTCAACATCCCATGGCCGTAGTCCATCACGACGACGATGTCGTAGTTGTCGATCGTTTCAGCCAGTGCCTCGGCGAGGGCTTTCTCCTCCTCCGTTTTAAGGGTGCCGTCCTCCATGACATACAGCTCGAACATTCTCGCTCCCGTATGGGCATCCACGAAGCGACGCTTGTGGATGGTTGGGGCCCTCTTCCGCGTGACGAAACAAGGATTCACATTCGGCAGCAGGGTTCGGCGGACCAAGTCCTCTCGGCGCTCTGATTCGCCGAGAAAAGTAATCAATCCAACCTGGCCGCAGAACCCCGCCACGTGGTTGGCTACAGCCAGGCTGCCCCCGGCGTACGTCTCTGTCGAGCGATACAAGAATGCCAGGATCGGATCCTTCGTGGATTTACCAAGTCCATCGCAAAACACATACTCATCTATAATTGCCTCCCCTACCACCAGTGCTTTCAGCGAGGCAGCACCTTCGAGATAGCCGATCACTTCGTCAGCCGAATGCTGTCTACGAAACGCCTCAAGCCAGTTCTCTGCTTCAGGTGGAAGGACATTGAAGTAATTGTTGATAAGATGAGAGGAGCTAAAAGTGATCTCATCTGTAAAACAAATTCGTCCGCCTACAGACAGGATTGCCTGCTCCTCTTCATAGATCTTGCCGGTGATGTCCTTTTCTCGCTGAGCATATTCACTACCTTTGGCGTAGACGTCGGGCATAAGCAACCGGATGGTCTCCACCGCTGTTGGCCATTCATTGATTGCAGCATAGTCAACACAATGTAACGCAACCAGCGACTCAGCTCGCAAGCGTTCATTGAAAACGGGACGCCCAGGTCCTTTGTTAACGTATCGATCAGGTGTTACGGTCACCACCAACACATCTCCCTCTCGCCTTGCCGCCTCAAGATGTCGAATGTGTCCAGGATGTACTAAGTCGAATGCGCCGTGACAAAGGACGACCTTTCTCCCATGAACCTTTAGGTCGGCGATGATTTCGACCAAATCCGCAAGCGACTTAATCTTACTATCCGATCGACCTTCGCTGTCTCTCATCATTGGAGTTACCTCACGTATTCAAACCACTCTCGTGTAGCTTCTGCGATTCTGCCCGGTGTCCAAACAGGTGCTTTGCGCCAGTAGTCTATGTTGTCCAACATAATCTTGACGCCTTCATCAAAAGAAACCTTAGGCTCCCACCCCAATAAACGCCGTACCCTAGCGATATCTGCCAATGTACAATCGGGCTCACCTGGACGCTTTGGGATGTAAACGACATCTCCACCGAGAAGATTCACGAGCTGATTGACGGTATATGTATTTCCTGACCCCACGTTGAAGACCTCCCCACTTATATCCGATTGAGCCGCTTTCACAAAGGCATCAACCACATCGGTAACGAATGTAAAATCACGAGATTGGGTGCCATCACCCACAACCGTGAACGGCTGTCCTGCCAGTTTTTGGGCTAAAAATATTCCGAAAACAGCCCCGTAGGTCCCCGAAGTTCGAGACCGGGGGCCATAGACATTAAACAACCGCAATGAGATGGAGGGTAGTTTGTAGACTTGCCACCAGTGTAAGACAAGCTGTTCACCAAGGTACTTGGTGAGTGCATAGGGATAGCGGGAATGAGCAGGCGCCGACTCAGGCGTGGGATAGACGTCGGGAATGCCATAGCACGACGAGGAAGCCGCATATAAAAAGCGTTTAACGCTTCCTGCTCGAGCAGCCTCCAGCACGGAAACAGTCCCTTCCACATTGGCTCGGCAATAGTCCATTGGCTGCTGGATAGAAGGTACGATATCAGCGAGCGCTGCTAAGTGGAACACCCAATCCTGGCCAATGAAGTAAGGTTTGATTGCGCCGAGTGCCGCTATATCAACTTCATATACTTCAAGCCGCTCACTGGGCAAGAGATGAGTTAAATTCTCCCGTCGTCCCGTTGAAAAATTGTCGAGCACCGTGACCTGATGACCAGCTTTCAGCAGAATCTCAGTCAAGTGACTCCCGATAAAGCCGGCACCGCCGGTGACCAGCGCTCTTCGTCGTTCACGATCTCGTTTCTCAATCGTTTGACCCATCATCTCGTAATCACTCACAAAGGGTTTGTCACTTCTAGACGCGTTCCGCCAAACGCGGCTCCACCAGGTGAAACACACGCCAGGCGAAGAGGAAGAGAATTGCCGCCAACGCGCTACCCCACATAAATTCCGCAGGGGCTGTCATGTATCCTGTGAAGAACATGTCCCTGGATGCTGTTACTAGCCAAGCAAGTGGATTAATCGTCATCAACTTGGCCAGGAGACCGGTTTTGGGCGCAGGATAGACAACCGGGGTAAAAAACATAAGAAATGTGGTCGCAAGAGCAACGATATTGGCCACATCGCGCAACAGCCCGTTCATTAACGATAGGAAAAATCCCAACCCTACCGTGAGCATAAGCAACGGTAGCAGCGTAAACGGAAAGAAAACGACTGTCCACATTGGGACAACCTTAAAGATAATTATAACGACGGCAAGAAGTCCCAGGCGCACCAGCAGTTCGAAGATCACCTCGCCCATAGCCGCAACGACCAGGATTTCCTTGGGGAAGTTGATTTTGACAACCATACTTCCGCCCGCAACGATTGAATTGCAGCAAGCCGTCAAGCCCCCGGCAAAAAACTGCCAGATGGTCAAGCCCAAGAGCGCATAAACGGGATAGGGGATACCTGTGTCACCCACTTTTAACAAACCGGAAAGATTAAGCAATACAAATGTCGCCACTGCAATCAGGGGTAAAATCAAGACCCACAATATCCCCAATACGGATTGCTTATATCGAGCCGAAAAATCACGCATGAACAATCGCCAAATTAACTCACGGCTGCCGATCAATTCAATGAACATCTCGCGCCAAGTTTTGAAGCCCCACCCCGTTTGAGCGCTCGGAGTGTAGATCCTCTCCTCAGAAACACTTGCTTGACGACTCTGGGTATCTTCAGAAGAATCCGTTGACCTCATTGATAACCCTCTCCTATAGAGCAACAAAATTCTTTCAGTTCCATGTTATCTTGCCTGCAATGTCGGATCGTATCGGAGGTTACTCTAAAACAAGTCCGGATTTCGTGGGCTAAATCTGCGCTGTTTCTGTGGTTGTCAACAGCGATTAATCTCCTGTTTGCCACAGAACTCTCGCATAACTAACTGAATCTCCGCTACGTTCAGGGAATCTATACTTGTAGATATCCTTAATAACGCTCAATATAATCTATTCCGCATCGTTGCTTATAGCCTTAGCAATCAGCAAGGCATTCCAGGTAGATTCATTTGCAGTTTGTTCCAGATTAGGAAATCCACTCAAATGTATTAATTGGTGCTGCGTCAATTCAAGAACCAAAGCCAGCTCCTGAGGGAAGAAAAAGCGCATTTGATGCAATTCCTCGCTTTCATTCACCACCCGTTGGTTATCCAGTCGCCACATTTGAAATCGTACCTCACACAGGTGACGGTAAACATCCAAAATGCTAGATGCAACACGAATGATTTTGCCATCGACTGCCGGGATAACCTTTACTCGATCACAAGGACGTATGTTCAAGACGGCGGGGCCATACCAGGCGTCTGCTGCCAACAATCCCCCTGGTCGCAAATGACGACGCACGGTTCGCAGCGCTGTCAGCACATCTTCATTGGTCAATTGATAGCTCAGAACAGCAAACATCATGACCACGGCATCAAAATACCGGCCTAGGTCCAGGGTGCGGATATCGCCTTGGAGAAAAGTCAGCCGTTCAGCGACCACGGGCTCCAGAAGATTCTGGACTTTGCGCCGGGCATGAACCAGCATCTCGGCGGAGCGATCAACGCCCGTCACCAGATAGCCCCGGCGGGCAAGGATGATGGCATGGTTCCCGGTGCCGCAACCCAGGTCAAGAATTTTATGGACGTTGCCATCACCATAACGCTTGAACACTTCTTCCAACAAGTCGCACTCGGCCTCGTAATCCTTGTCACTGTAAAGCAAGTCGTACTGATCGGCGTATTCGTGCCCAAACACCTGCTCACTCATGCCAGCACCTTCCGCACCGCTTCGCAGATTTGGTCCAGCTGGCTCTCGGTCAGCGCTAACCGGGAGGGCAGATAAAGCCCCTGCCGCGCAATCCGTTCGGCGATGGGATAGCGCTCGCCACAAAACAGGCCGCGCACGGCCACTTGCAAAGCCGTCGTTCCGTTGTTAACGGCGACCCCATACTTCATGCCGCAGTAGGCTGCCCATTTTTGCTCAAATTCTTCAATATATTTTCCGGCTGAAGATATCCATCCGGTTTTAAGGCAATCCATGACATATTGAATTTCCCTATCGCCAATGAGAGGCTCATTCACTGGTATCATTTTCAATCCCTTCGAACAATACCTTGTCATTATCCTTGCCTGAATAGGGCCCCTGCTTGACCTCGATAATTTCGGTATCCTCGAGCATCTTAAGACCATGCCCGCCGGAACAAAGAAATATTGTATCTCCGGCACGAAGTCGTCTCGAAGTGATATATTTTTTATTGGTAGTGTAAAAATTAATCACCAGTCTCCCTTTTTTTATGATTAAAACTTCCTGGGTTAAAGTGATTTTTCTGCGGATTTCTCTGTGGAAGTGCGCCTTGATGATCCCATGCTTTTTATAGACGATATAACCCAATTGTTGGGAAAAATCAGGGGGACTGAAAAACATTGTTTTTTCAGAGGTGTAAATGGAGCGTAATATTATCGCTATCAGTTGATTATTGTGCTTTATTTCTTCATAATTTTTTGCTTCCATCCAGTTACTCCATATTAAGTTGAGGTCATAACTCTCATGTTTCAGCCATGTTCCGGATTTGGTTTCTCCATTTCAAGATAACTGCAAAAGCTTATCTTTTTTCTCCCAACAACTTCGAGAAAATAGGCTTATACCATTCGATTGTCTTTTTTAATCCTTCTTTAAGGTGAGGATTTTGCAGATCAATGGTTTTTTCCGGGGTGCTCTAAAAGAGCGCGTAATCCAAAGAGCATGAGCCGGGGCTGCCTTAGCAGGAGATGCCATATCATCCGCGCAGCTTCATCCCGGGGAATCCGTTTCAGAACCTCTTTTGCGGGCTTGTTCAAGAGGCTCAAGAGCCTGACGTAATCCTCCTGGCTGAAACGATGGAGCAATTTCCGGATCCAGTGATGAATTGTGAGCTCCAGGTGCAACGCCCGAAGCCTCCGGCTTTCTCCTCCATTTAAAACCGCCTCTGCCACGCCCAGTGCTCCGAGGAATCCGCTTACAACGCCGCCAACCGTCGTCACTTTCACATGGCAGGCCGCGTCGCCGACAAGATAGACTTCACCTTCGCCGATTTTTCTGCGGACGGGAAGCCATTCAGACCAAAGAGGGACCTGCGCTTCCTGGAATTCCAGGGGCTCGAGATTTTTCTTCTCTAAAAAATGCTCGAGCGAGGCGCGGCTCATCTCTTTATCATCCCCGATTAACCCCAATACGCCCCTCTGCCTTGACTCCGGGATGAGCCAGAAAAAGTAGGGCGTCTCCTCCGGGATAAACCAGATTTTTGTCAGATCAGGAGCATATTTTTTCGGGAGGTTGACGACCGCCTGGATGAGATGAGCCTGGCGATGCGCCGGCCATCCGGCGCTTTCCGCAACTCTGCTCATCGCCCCATCAGCACCGATGACAACTCTTGCCGTCTTCTCCTCCTCTTCGCGATTCCCATTTTTCTCGACAGAAAAGCTCAACCCTTTGCCGTTTGAGCCGTTGAAGCGGAGGAACTTATGTCCCATATGGATCTCGGCCCCTTCGGCCTTTGCCATCGAAGCCAGCGACCGGATGACGAGTGACCGGTCAATGACAAGGTCTGGATGTGCGAAGGGGATCGTTGCCATCTTCCCATCTGTAAAGAGTTCAAACCCATGAATCTCGTTGAGGATGGCGTCGTTTTGAAGCGGGAAACAAAGCTCTTTTAGCTTGCTGGTCACAATGAGGGTGCGTGATGCGGGAGCCAGTTCCTCGGCCGCATCAAAAACCCGGACGCTTGTTCCTTTTCGAGCCAGCTCATAAGCGGCGAGCAGCCCCGCGCCTGAGCATCCGACGACTGCGACATCCTTATTCATTTTTCTTTCTTTCATGTTATTCAATTTCGGGGAGATCCGCGATCGATAGAGCTGGACAATTCCGCTCTTCGCGCAGCCTTCTATCGAGATAAGGGCCTAAAAACCCTTTGCCTCCCGTGACCGTTATTCGTTTGGTTTTTAAATCGATCATTTGGGGCTAGCGTTTGTCCCAATCAAGGTTTTTCTGATGAAGGATCTTTATGCCCTCACCGGGACATTGAAGTCCGGCCGATTCAAGATCGGCGTCAACCATGACTTTTACAAGCTCCTTGAAGGAAACCTTCGGCGCCCAACCCAACTCACGCTTCGCCTTAGATGTGTCGGCTCTGAGGGATTCGACTTCCGTCGGGCGGAAATAAACCGGGTCAATCTTCACGTATTCTTGCCAATCCAAGTTCATATAAGAAAACGCCACATCCATGAATTCCCTGACGGAATGGATCTCCCCGGTGCCGATAACGTAATCATCAGGCTTATCTTGTTGAAGCATGAGCCACATGGCTTCGACATAGTCGGGCGCATAGCCCCAATCCCTTTTGGCCTCGAGGTTGCCGAAATAAAGCTTCTTTTCCTTGCCAGCGAGGATGCTCGCCAGGCCGTAGGTAATCTTTCGCGTGACGAACGCTTCCCCACGGCGGGGGGACTCGTGGTTGAAGAGAATTCCGTTGCAGGCGAAAAGGCCGTAGCCCTCGCGGTGATTTCGGACCATCCAGTAGGCGTAGACTTTGGCGGCGCCGTAGGGGCTGCGGGGGTGGAAGGGCGTCGTTTCATTTTGGGGAGGAGGCGCGGCGCCGAACATCTCGCTGCTCGAAGCCTGGTAAAAGCGGGCTTTGACGCCGCTCCGGCGGAGGGCCTCGAGGAGGCGCGTCGTCCCCAGGGCGGTGACATTTCCCGTGTATTCGGGGAGGTCGAAGCTCACGCGGACGTGGCTCTGGGCGCCGAGATGGTAGATCTCATCGGGCCTGAGGTTGTAGGTGAGATCGGTCATCTGCTCGGAATCGGCCAGGTCCCCATAATGGAGAAAGAGCCGGACATCCGGCAGGTGAGGGTCCTGATAGAGATGATCGATCCTGCCCCGGTTGAAGCTGCTGGAGCGGCGGACGAGGCCGTGGACCTCGTAGCCCTTATGAAGAAGAAATTCGGTAAGATAGGAGCCATCCTGGCCCGTAATTCCTGTGATTAGGGCTTTTTTCATATAGGAGGGGGTCGGAGCCATTCTTTTAGTTTTAGCTATAGTTTCGAGATGCCTTCTTTGATGGTGTACCGGATCAGGTCGGCCTGCCTGTGGATATTAAGCTTCCGCATCAGGTTCCGCCGGTGGACCTGGACGGTGTTCAGGTAAAGATTGAGTTTTTGGGCGATTTCCTTGTTCGTGCAGCCTTCGCCGATGAGCTGGAGGACTTCCCGCTCCCGTTTCGTCAGCCCGTTCCCCGCGCCCTTATCGTTTCTGGCACCGACTTTCCCCAGGAACCCGTCCACTATATAGCTAGAGATCCCCGGGCTTAAAAAGAACCGGCCCCTGAAAACCTCCTGAATGGCCTGGATCACCTCTTCGGTGGCGCTTTCCTTCAGGATATAGCCCTTGACCCCGCATCTCAAGGCCCGGTGGACGAAAACCCGGGAGTCGTGGATGCTGAGGATGATGATCTTGGTCTTCGGGTCCTTCTTAAGGAGTCGTTCGGCCGTTTCGATGCCGTTGAGATGGGGCATTTCGACATCCAGGAGGTACACATCCACCGGACTTTTCTCGGCGATCTTCAGGACGTCTTTGCCGTCGATCGCCTCATCGACGATCGCGATGTCTTCCTTGCTCTTCTCGATGACCGCCCGGAGCCCGGCCCTGACGATGGGGTGATCATCCGCCAAAACGACCCTGATGCTCATGATAGGCTACCGCCGTTACCTGCCTGACCAGCAAAACCTCTCTTCGCCATGGCTAAATCGCAAGAATAGCGGGGAAAAAAGCCTATTCTATCTAAGAACCACCATTGCCATTCTTGGCATCTTTTCCATTGCCGCCAACACGGGTATAAGGCTTGGAAGAGGGAGCGGTTTTTGGGATTACTCTGGAATTCTGCATTTCCCCCAGTTCTTCCTCAAACGGTTAAATTTGCTTAAATAATCTACCCACATCGGTATTTAAGCCATCGTTATTAGACCTGAATATGAAAATGATCGCATGAATTTTGGGCTGATTGATAGAGATTACAACAGAGAAAAGTCACTTCGCCCTGCGTCCAGCTTTCACTCATTTATGGCTTTTCTCCAAATCAGTTGATGAAAACATGATCTGGGAAAAAGGAAAGGATATAGATAACTTCCTATTTTTATTAGAGTTAGGATTAATCAAACCATTGAAAAGGTTCTCCCTGTGTTCTCGCTCTGATATTTTGGCTCTGAATCTCACTCTTACTCCAATGAAATCTTATAGTTACTTAATCAAGCATTCACTTTTTTAGCAACTAATCGGGAGATGAACCTCATTTTTTATATACCCTTAAGGCTGTATTGCACGAAATAGTAATCACATTTTCGAGTGGATGTAAAGATTTTTTTTAATTTTTTTGGGATCGGCACGGACAAAAATTCGAGGATGACAAGGGTGGACAAAATCCCGGCCGGCGGGCTTGAATATTTTATCATATTTATTTTTGCTCTATTAGCTAATTTTCAATATTTTTAAGATCTATTAGGAACCCACTCCATCTACGGACTTACGTCCGCAGAATTGCGGCGGTGTATTAAATCAAGAGGGCAAACGATCAGGCATATTACCTGGAACTAATGTTGATATTTTCTTGTTGAGTTCCAGGTGTAAATCTAATACAGGAGCGCATGAGAAAGGCGATGATGAGACAGTACAACACGAAAATAATCACTTTTTCCCACGAAATGTCGAATTTTTTCATTTTTGAGCCACGCCAGCCGCAGGCATGGCAGCGGTAATATCGTCTAGCTAGTAAAACCCGGAAAATTTTCTCATATCCGCGGGCACGGGAGCGAGAGATATTATGGCTCTTACATTTGGGACAATGCATCTTTTAAGGCCAAGAAAAATATGAGATCGTCACGCCAAGAGGTTCGCAATGATATTTAATTTATCAACAAATAAGCTACCGCCGGTTGCTTTTTTGAGAATATTCTATATATAAATACCCTCTTTGCAAGTTAATAAAATCAGCAAAGACGGGAAAAAATCAAAACACACTAAATTAGAAGCGCAATACAATCAAAATCAATAAAAGAGCGAGAATCCAAATAAGAAATAATCCTTCTATCCTCGACCAAAGAAAGCCCGAATGGGGACCATCGCCAATCGCAGTCCTCGCAACGGTAATATTTTCTCGCGAATATATAGGGGAAGTATCTTTCAAATCCAGTATGGGAATGAGAACGACGAATGTTTTCACTCATGCAATTGGGGCATTTTCAATGTCATTCAACCCAAATTCCTTGCTTAGTTAAGTTAAGATTTATATCAGATGTGAATTTTTGTCAATAGGATATGCCGATGACGATATATCTTGTACCCGAATCTGGTCAGGGCACGGAGGGATCTTAAGCGGCCTCTAACCGTTCTCCTCTTTATACATCGCCTCGATCACGTCCTTGTATTTTTTCTCGATGATGTTCCGCTTGACCTTCAACGTCGGCGTGATCTCCCCCTCTTTGATCTCGAATTCCCGGTCGAGGAGGGCGATCTTCTTGATCCGCTCGTAGGAAGCCAGGTTCGGCGTCGCCCGGTCGATCTCCGATTTGAGGAAACTCACGACCTGCTCGTTCTTGACGAGATCGGCGCGGTCGGCGTAGGAGATCTTGCTCGATTTCGCGTATTCCTCCAGCTTTTCAAAATTGGGGACGACGAGGGCCGAGATAAACCGCCGCCGGTCGCCGATGGCAACGGCATTCGAAATATAGGCGTTGGTCTTTAGAATGTTCTCAATCGGCTGAGGGGCGACATTTTTTCCGCCCGCTGTGACAATGAGGTCTTTCTTGCGGTCCGTAATCGCGAGGAATCCTTCATCGTCCAGATAGCCGATGTCTCCCGTCTTGAGCCAATCGCCCTCGAACATCTCTCCGGTCTCGGCCGGCTTTTTGTAATATCCCTTCATGACGTGCGGCCCGCGGGTGAGGATCTCGCCGTCGGCCGCAATCTTCACCTCGATGCCGGGGATGGGCCTTCCGACCGTTCCGAATTTTGGATCTTCTAAGGTGTTCACGGAAATCACCGGCGACGTCTCGGTCAAGCCGTAGCCTTCTAAAACCACAAGCCCCAGGCCGTAGAAAAATTCGGCGATATCCTTGGACAGCGGAGCCGCCCCGGAGACAAAGAACCTGACGCGGCCGCCTGTCTTTTCAATGACCTTCGAAAAAACGAGCTTGTGGGCCAGGTTTCGCCTGAACTGCAGCCAGCCGCCGATATTCTGTTTGGCCAGTTTCCGACGGCCATACTCTTTGCCGACTTTCACTGCCCAGAAGAATATTTTCCGCTTCAAGGCCGAGCTTTTGAGGACGTTGTCCATGACCTTGGCGTAGATCTTCTCAAAAACCCGCGGCACGCTGACCATGATGTGCGGCCTGATTTCGAGGAGGTTTTGGGGCACGGTTTCTAGGCTTTCTGCATAGCCGATGGTGCATCCCCGGTATATATAGGCGAAGGTAACCATCCGCTCCATGACGTGGGAAAGGGGGCAGAAGGAAAGGACCGTATCCTTATCGGAAAATACAAGAAGCTCGGCGGCGGTCAAGACATTGCTGACGAAATTGCTGTGGAGGAGAATGACGCCTTTAGGGATGCCTGTTGTCCCCGACGTGTAGACGATTGAAGCTTCATCGTCGGGCTTGATCGCCCCGGCGGTCCGTTCAAAAAGCCCGGGTTGGGCTTGACTGACCTTGGCCCCTCGCTCGATGACCTGGTCAAGCGTCAAGCAGCCTTTCGGCGCCTCGGGAGCCAAAGATATGAAATACCGGACCTGGGGCAGGTCCGTCTTTACGGCCTTGATTTTCGCCCATTGGTCCATATTAGAAAAGACGACGAATTTGGCGTCCGAGTCGTTGATGATGTATTTCACCTGCTCGGGAACGAGCGTCGTGTAGATGGGGACCGTGATGCCTCCCTGACAGAGGCAGGCGAAATCCGTCATCACCCATTCCGGCCTGTTTTCGGAAAGAATGATGAGCTTGTCCCCCTTGGCCAGGCCTAAATCTTTCAAGCCCAGGCTCAAATGCTTGGTTTTTGTGCCGAATTCGTCCATCGAGATCGGGGCATAGCGCCCCTCTTTCTTGACGAGCATGAAATCGGCTTTGGGGAAACTTTTAAGGCTATTGAGAAAAAGCTCGGGGAGTGTCCGGATCATTTATCCCTCCAGATTCAAAGGTGTGCTCATTTTAGTTTTCGCCGATTCCCCTGTCAAGCGAAAAAAGCCCTGACCGTATATCATTTTCAAATGCAAGGGGGACACGATACCCTGTCCCTGTCTGGTCGGTAGCGCCCCAAAGGACGATACCGTTGAAAACCGCCAGGGACAGGGAATCATGTCCCCGAAAGTGATATACGGTCAGAAAAAAGCCTTCGATTTGACACCCTCCCTGTTCTCTGTTATATAACTCATGGAAAAAACGGGTAAAAGTGCTTCAACCCGGAGAGCGCGTAACTCACTACGAACTCGTCCACCCTCTTGGGAAAGGGGGAATGGGCGAAGTCTGGCTGGCCCATGATTCGGTCCTCGACCGCCATGTGGCGATCAAATTCCTCCCGGAGAATATCCAATCCAACGCCCCGGCCAAGGAACGCTTCCTCCGCGAGGCCAAAGCGGCCGCGGCGCTCGACCATCCGTTCATCTGCAAAATCTATGAGACCGGCGAAAGCGATGGCCGGACGTATATCGTCATGGAATACGTCGAAGGCCGGAATCTCGGACAAAGGATGGAGGAAAAAGCCCTCTCTCCCCGGCATGCCCTCCAGATCAGCCTCGAAGTCGCCGAGGCTCTCGAGGTCGCCCACGCCAAGGGCATCGTCCACCGCGATCTCAAGCCGGCCAACATCATGTGCACGCCCCAAGGCCACGCGAAAGTCATGGACTTCGGCATCGCCAAGCGCATCCTGCCTGCACCGGAATCGGTTTCGGTCACCTTGACCCAGACGGCGATGACCCAGGAGGGCGCGATCCTGGGGACGATCGACTACATGTCGCCCGAGCAGGCCAAGGGCATCCAGGTCGACGGCCGGAGCGATATCTTCTCTCTCGGCATCATCCTCTATGAGATGCTCGCGGGCAAACATCCTTTCATCAAGCCCACTCCCGTCGAGACGCTGACCGCGGTTCTCAAAGATCCCGTCCCCTCTTTCGTCATCAAGCCGAAGAACATCAACCCTGCCGTTCATCATATCATCAAAAAATGCTTGGCCAAAAATCCGGCCGACCGCTACGCGAATGCCGCCGAATTCACGGCCGACCTGGAGAAGGTCCGGGACGAGGTCTCTGTCCGGGGTTGGATCTTCCCCCGGAAATGGCAGGCGATTGCAGCGGCCACTCTGGCCGTGCTCGTCGTCTTTCTAGCTCTCTGGCGTTTCGTTTTTCAACCGAGTGGGCCGTCGGTAAAGTCCGCTCCGGAACCGGTCTCCGTTCTCGTCGCGGACTTCGATAACCGCACCGGCGAGACCGTCTTCAACGGCGCCGTGGAACAAGCGCTGATCCTGGGTCTGGAAGACGCCTCGTTCATCAACATATATAAACGCGAAGACGCCCGGAAAAAGGCCGGCCAGCTCGACCCGAACTCCGGGGGAAAATTGGATGCGAAGCTGGGACAGCTCGTCTGCCGCAGCGAAGGCATCCCCGTCCTTGTCGAAGGATCGATCGAAAACGGACGCTCAGGTGACTATAGGATCAAAGTCAAAGCCGTCGATCCGGTGAGTTCCGCGGTGATCACCGAGAAGGAAAAAAACGTTTCCAAAAAAGCCGATGTGATGAATGCCGCCGCGGCCCTGTCCCTGCCGCTCTGTGAAGAGCTCGGCGGAAAAGGCTACGAAGCGGCCGGCCAGCGTTCCGTCGAAACGTTCACGACATCTTCGCTCGAAGCGATGAACGCCTATGCCCATGCCCAGGAATTGATGAAACAGGGAAGACGGACGGAGGCCATCGAGGAGTACCAGCGGGCCGTCAAGGAGGACCCGAACTTCGGCCGGGCTTACTCCGGATTGGCCGTGGTTTATCATAATGCCGGAGAAATAAAAAAAGCTGCGGAATATCATCAAATGGCCATGGCCCGGATCGACAGCATGAACGACCGCGAAAAATACAGGACGCGGGGCATCTGGTATTTAATGACCAAAAACCACGAAAAGGCCATCGAAGAATTCAGCGCACTAGTCAAGCAGTTTCCGGGGGATTCGGCCGGTCGCAACAACCTAGCCTATGCCTATTATATCGCCCGGGACATGGCCAAAGCCGTTGAACAAGAGATTTATTTCACGAAAATATATCCCAAAAACATTAACGGGCAGAATAACCTGTCCTGGTTCGCAATCGGCGCCGGCGATATGACTCTGGCTCTTGAGCAGGTCAAAAAGACCCTCGAATTGAATCCGAAATTCGAAAAAATTTATGTCTGTGCGGCGCTCGCCGAGATGGCCCAAGGCCGGAACGCGGAAGCCGAAGCCTGGTATAAAAAGCTTGAGCCGATCAGCGGTTTGGGGTCATCATTGGCAGCCATCGGCCTGGCCGATCTGGCACTTTACGAAGGGCGGTTGAGCGATGCGGTCAATTTCCTTAAGAAAGGCATCGAAGCTGACGTGCAGAACAAAACGCCCGACTTGGCCGCGGAAAAATGGATCGCGCTCGGACAGGCTAGGCTTTTGCAGGGGCAAAAGAACGCGGCCCTTGAGGCGGCCGACCGCGCCGTCGCCTTGAGTCAAGAAGTCAATATCGCGTTTCCCGCCGCCGAGATTTATGTCCAAGCGGGAATAGAAGACAAAGCGCGCGGGCTGGTCAAGGAACTTGGAGCACGCCTGGAGCCCGAGCCGCGGGCTTATGCTAAAATCATCGAGGGCCGGATCGCCAGAAAAAAAAGCCGGGTGAACGAAGCGATCAGTGCCTATACGGAAGCACAGAAATTCGTCGATACGTGGTTCGGCCGACTGTTCTTAGCGGAAGTTTATCTCGAGTCCAAGTATTTCACCGAAGCCCATTCAGAACTGGATATTTGCATGAAGCGGCGAGGCGAAGCAGCTTCAGTGTTTTTAATCGACATTCCGTCGTATAGATATTTCCCCTGCGTTTACTACTACCTCGGCCGTGCGCAGGAGGGGCTAGGAAGCCCTGCCGCCGCAGAATCCTACAGAAAATTCTTAAGTATTAAAGAAAAAGGCGATGGAGTTGATCCCTTGGTCGAGGACGCCCGCAAACGGCTTAAGAATCTTTGATTTTGAAGTCCAGTTCTAAGCTATCACATAAGGAGCAATTTCGTCGCTTTTTTGGCTGCTGCTAAAGAACTGCATCGGTTTTATCGCTTTCTATACGCCTGCAGACCCCTCCGTTTGTCGAGAATTGGCCATTGGCAACTTAACATCAACTTGTGACATTAAATGGAGCTGAGTAGATAATATAAGTGCCAAAACCTGGCAATGCATATGTGACCTTGAGAGTATATCCGGTTCCTGGCTGGTCGATTTTAATGCTGCCAAGAATGATCCTTCCCTCTTCGTTCGCATAACTAGAAACATTAAAAGGAGTGGCACCACCCGGATTATTTCCAATTTCTATCGTAACAAATACGCCGGGGAGAGGATTACCCTCATTATCCCGAATTACGATCCGTATAGATGGAGTGATGTTTGTATTTACAACGGTATCATTTGGCTCAACCAAGAAGAAACTACCCGGAGGAGGGGTGGCATCATAATTCTGGTTGGTATAGGAATTAAGAATAGTCGGATAGACTATTTGGGGAGGATTGAAAGTCCATCCTGTTTTTGCTGGGACCACCGTAATGGACGATCCGGGCGTTATGTTGCCTGAAATGTAGTAGCCATTGATGTCGGTTGGGTTAGCGCCGACGAGATATTGCGGCGATACTCCTTTCACCGGCGTATTACCCCACCCGCTGGCCGTTATTGTTCCCGATATCGTGTAGTAAACAGCATCTGCGGCAAAGATCGCATGGATCGTGTGGTCTGCTATATTCTTCTCAAACGTATAGGTTGTAACCGGACCAACGGATGCTTTATCCACCAGGACATCGTCCACGTGATAACCTGAATTGGGCGTGATCGTGAAGGTCTGGTTACTCGCATAGGGCACCAATACTGCGCCCGAAGGAGCTATGGTGCCGCCCGATCCGGCTGTCGCGGTTATTGTGAACGTGTTAACCGCAAACGTCGCCGATATCGTATGGCTCGTCGTCACGCTCGTAAACGTATACGATGCCACCGCGCCCACGGATCCTCCATCCACCAGGACATTCGCTATGTGATAATGTGTATTGGCGGCGATGGTAAACGTCTGGTCAGAACCATAGTTCACCGTCACAGCCCCCGAAGGCGTTATGGTGCCGCCCGATCCGGCTGAGGCCGTAATCGTCAAAGTGATGGACGCAAAATTGGCCGTGATGTTCTTGTTCCCGTCCATCGTGATGGTGATCGGATTTGTCGTCCCGCCCGCATCGCCGCTCCAGTCCACGAAGAGGTAGCCCGCCGCCGGCGTCGCCGTCAATTGCACAGCCGTCCCATGGTTGTAGGTGGCTTGGTCTGGATTCTTCGTCACCGTGCCGTTGACAGCTCCGACGGTCAGCGTGTAGGTGTTGATCGCAAAGGTGGCGGTGGCGCTGATATTAGCCGTCACATTGGTATCTGTCCTCGAGCTCGCCATACTGCCATCACTCCAATTGACGAAGTGGTAACCAGTATTCGGGACTGCCGTAACCTGGGTGCCGCTCCCCCCATAGTTGACCGTCTGCGGCGTCGTCCCCGTGATCGTCCCGCCCGCCCCCGCCGTATAAGTCAGCGTGTAGGTGTTGATCGCAAACGTGGCTGATATCGTATGGGACGCTATCACATTAGTGAATGTATACGTCGTCACTGCCCCCACCGGTCCGCCATCCACCAGCACATCTGCCACGTGATAACCTGTGTTAGGTGTTATAGCAAATGTCTGATTCGAACCATAATTCACGCTCACCGCACCTGAAGGTAATATGCTCCCATTCGGTCCTGCTGTGGCGGTTATCGTGCAAATTATAATGATAGCGGTATAGCTTGTAGCCTGGTCAGAGGTGACATTCGTGTAGGCTTTACTAGCTGGCGAGAACGTGTACCCTGCCTTGGCCGGCGTCACAGTCCCTGACCAATTCGACGCAATTAAGCCACTGTAATATCCAGAGTTGTCTGTTACAGGATTGCCGGGCAAACCATTCATCACCACTCCCTGCAAACCTGAGCCGCTAACAGTTACTCTGCCTGAGATGGTATAGCCTCCGGCAGCGGCGAAGATGGTGATCCAACAATCCTGGGTGCGGGAAGCGTTAGTCGCATCGATGACCCGGACTGTAAAGCTTGATGTGCCAGCGGCGGTTGGAGTGCCGGAGATTTGCCCAGTGCTGGAATTAAGGCTTAAACCGGCAGGTAGGCTTCCGCTTGTTATCGACCAAGAATATGGTTTTGTCCCACCGGCAGCAGTCAAGAAATCGCTGTAGGCTTGTCCGACCTTTCCATCGCTAAGGAATTTGGTGCTAATTATTAACTCTGACGCAGCCGCCGGGTATGTCGGAACTCCCTGTTTAAGATCTATTGTGTTGCGCGATGAACCCGAGACGTATCCTACCAGAGTGCCCGTGATGTCAGCCATGCTCAAAGTCTTGACACCGCCTAAAGATTGGACAGAACTTTGATAGGGCTGCCAGAGCCGCAAGAGAACAAGAGCTTCCCCCTCGGGTTCCATGTTGAACGTGGCATTCTCGATCTCGGGATTCTCAATCTCGGGATTCTCAATCTCCGGATTCTCGATCTCAGGGTTTTCGATCTCGGGATTGAGGACATTTAAAATGAGTGCATGGCGCTGCTGTTCCCTTAGGTTGCACGGAGCAGAGGAAGAACCATATTCAGCAGGAGTCTTATAGACTCGATAAACCAGGAGCTGCGCCATGATGCCTCCCGGCAAGGTACCATCCTCTCTGGCAGCAGTTGATAGAGTCTTGAATATATAAGAAGATGTTGTGTTCCCAAGGTTTTTCAGCTTCCAGATGACATCGGTAAACTGGCCGGCCGAAGGGTCAGAGATATTGGGATTTTCAATCTCCGGGTTGATGATCTCTGGATTCTCGATCTCAGGATTGATGATCTCGGGATTTTCAATCTCGGGATTGATGATCTCGGGGTTGATGATCTCCGGATTTTCGATCTCGGGATTAATGATCTCGGGGTTAAGAATATTATAATTCCAATTGATAATCTCCGGATTTTCAATTTCAGGATTGTGAACTTCAGCAGCCAGGAGATCGGAGTTTTCGATCTCTGGGTTTTCAATCTCAGGGTTCAAAACAACATAGCTTTGAAGACCACCGGAGATGGGCTGTCCGTCCGGCTTATCTATTTCGGCCACATCGACTTCCACCGTAGCCTTGGGATCAGTTGAATCCACAAAAACCGACCTCGTTATGGACGAATAAGCAGCAATTTTCACATCGAGTTTGAAAAGATCCACAAACTCAAGAAATGAGGCTCGTCCATTTCTTGGCTGGTTGGCAACTGTCAAACGAAAAGATCTTATTCCACTGGTTGTGTTCTTGACGAAGACAACAAATGCGCGTGGAATCCTCTTTCCATCAGGTGTTCTTCCCAGCGTTCCCAGAGGTTTGGTATTTCCGGGGGAACCGACAATAATTCCCCTGGTGATGGCGGATGTATAAATATTCTGATTCCGCATCCCCGCTTTCTCATAGGAAGTACAACCATTGGTTTGACCAAATGGGTAATTTTGAAGAGAATTTGGCGGAGCGTAGACTGTCCAGTCGCCGCTTGCGGGTGGACGCACATCACGGTTATCGGTCCAGGCAAGATGGAAAACGCTTGTATTCGAAGGCTCACTGTTGTATTTCCATTGCCCCGAATTATAATTCAGGATAAACACGGGAGCTGGAGCTATATCAATGTAGTCTCCCAGGAACGGCCATGTCCCGCCTTTAAAAAGCGGGTAATTCACCGGATTAAACTGATTTTGCTCAAGTGTGCCATCGTCCTTCAGAACGAAACGATATCTGGAAACCTTGATCGACGGCTTAAAAATTGGATTAATACTGGGATCAGATTCTGCAACCCGAACATCAAGAGTATGCCGTCGTTGGCCACTCCAGTCGTCGATATACTCTGTAAAACGCAAAGAGTAATCTTCACGCTGGTCATACCATGCCAACATTAGCTTTCCAGCGGCAAAGGTTAATGCCGGCATGATCTGATGGCCCTGAGCACCCGGGTCATCAATAGACTTCGGCACCGACCAGTTTACGCCATTTTCTGATGTCGAGAGCACGATGCGGGCATATCCCGATGTCCCTCCGATTCTCTTCGACCAAGCCAAGTAGATACGTCCCTTATCGTCGATGGTCAGAGTTGGGTAGCTGTTGGTGCGAAACGTGGCCCCCGAAGACCCCTGATCGAAAGGATCAAACGAAGCGACTTCGATGGCTTTGTTGAATTTCTTGCCACCATCTACCGATCTTGCAATAAAAATAGTATTACCAGAGCTACTATTTTGCTTGGCAAATCGCCGCCAGGCAACACAGATATGACCATTTCCTCTCGGATCAACGGCAATTGTTGCCCCTTGATAGGGATCAGACCCTTCGCTTAATTGGATAGGCACACTCCATGTCTCACCGCAATCGTCAGATTGAGCGAAGCGAATTTTGCTGGCAAGAGTCGCTCCTTCGCCGGTGAATTCGGCAAAGGCTAGGTAGACACTGTGACGCGAAATTTTCTGCCCACTGATTGTGACTTTCTGCCCGATACCATTAGGAAGATCAACTGCAATCCATGGCTTGTCAATAAAGCTTCCGTTCAATCCTCTGGAGATAATTTTTGTGTCAAGATACTTTATGCAATCACCCGCTTTGGTGTTTACTTCTCTATTGTTGTTATCGATGAAACGGGCCACAAAGAGGACGCCTTCCTTGGTCACCCGGTGAAAAGCGATTCCACTGTAATAGAACATCCCGTTAGTCCCGGCCCGCACAACAGGATCTGCTGCAGCCTCCCAGCTCCCTGTCCTGAGCGGAGAAGCCAATCCTTCATTTGAATAATCCAGCGGAAAGCCCGGAAGAAGTGTTGTTAACCACGTTTGGCCGCCATCAAAGGACTTGAAAACACCCAGCCAGGGCTCCCGGCCAACCGCTAGGGCTGTCCTTTTTTCATCCTGCCCGGGCACTTCACCGATAAGCTCTTCAGGCATATCGATCGTGCGGTAGTCGTTGGCCCCGCCGAGAATGTGAAGAGGATTTCGAGTGGAAATAGCAATCGATGGCTCGTTCTGCCGCTGAAGCCAGGGATCTCCGTACGGCAGCTTTGTGCCCGAAACCATATTGACATTGCGGCCGGCAATAAGAGCCGTCGCCTGGAGAGTCGAGTTCTCTGTGTTCTGCGAAGTCGAGCCCGACGGACTTATCGTTAAAAAAGCTAATAATACAGAGAAAAACACGCAGCCAAAAATACGGCGAAAAGACATGGCGCCCTCCTTTTTATGTCGATGACCAGGGTAATGGAGAGCTCGCCCTTTCAAATATGGATAGATTTCCCCCTAAACCACCTAAAGGACAAAACCCCGACACTGCCCCATTCCCAAAGAAAAAAATCTTTGCTTTCTAAACTTTTTCGGAATTCCCGTCTTCCTTCGGGCCGAATTTTCTCACAAAAATCCAGACAATGTCAAGAATTTTTTATTTAATGCGATCTTGACCTGAATTATTCATGAATCACGTTAGCTCTCCCGGTCGTGAATTTGCAGACGGGGACCGAAATCGTAGCTGCCGCCGTCCGCAATATTCGTCGCTCCTTGTTTAAGATTGATCTCCGGAGCAGATCCGCCGGAGTTAATTCTGAAACCGGTAGTCCGATCCATGGCCGGAGGTATAAACGATCATGAATTTGCCGAGCCATCTTAATCCGCTATAAGCATCAACTTCAAACTAATAGTGCTGATTCATCACGCTCGGCAAGAATCCGAGCGACGCTTGAGTCGACGAAGTAGTCGCAATGGAAACAGACGAAATGAACTCGTTATTAGTGGTCTGATATAAACTAACATTATACCTGCATGTGGAAGCCCCGGGGAGAGGATCCCAACTAAAAAGCACCGGAGAAAAATATTGATCGAAGGGCGGGGGCCACGTCTGAGCGCCAGAGTTGTCGATCAGAGATACAAGATGCATGATTTTCTGGCAATTGAAATCATGCGGTGGAGGATTTATGGGGGGAAGGATGGGGATGCCGCTGGCATAGCCGTGGTAATCTCCGGGATAGTAATTGCCGTCGGTGGGGGAAGCCGCGTCAATATAGGCCGTCAGGCCATAAGATCCTTCCGGAATATTGGGAATGGAATAATTCCCAGTAGCCGGATCATAGCTGGGCGATATGGGCACGACCCAATTATTCGTTTCTCGCGCCAGACAAAGGAATTCCGCCCGAGGTCACTTGGCCGCTAATGCCGCCGCCCGAAGCGAGCTGGGCATTGACCGAGGTCGTCAGATCTGCGGCCACCGAGACCTGATCCGCCGTCGTGAAGGAGGCCTTGTCATCGTACCATTCCGAAAGGTAATTCCCGGCTGATTGTGCATAAAAATAGACCTTGTAATTCCCCGGCACCAATCCTGGGACGTAATAGTTCCCACTCGTGTTGGTCGAGGTGCTTCTGATCTGGACGTTGTTGAGGTCATAGATCCTGACGGAGACATTATAGATCCCTGCGTTCGAGGTGTTGGTCACCTGACCGCTGATGATGCCGCCCGAGGCGAGCTGGGCATTGATACCAGAAGTCGTCGCGCCTGCCGTGACGGAGACCGGAGTGGCCTCATTGAAGGAAGGCTTGTCGTCGTACCACTCTCCGACATAATATCCGGCATAAAACGTGTCAAGATAGATCTTGTAACTCCCCGTCGCCAATCCTTGGACGGAATAATTCCCATTCGTGTCGGTCCGGACGCCTCTGATCGGGATGTTGTTGAGGTCATAGATCAAGACGGAGACATTATAGATTCCTGCGTTCGAGGTGTTCGTCACCTGACCGCTGATGATACCGCCCGAGGCGAGCTGAGCGTTGACCGAGGTCGTCAGATCTACAGCCACCGAGACTTGATCCGCCGTCGTGAACGAAGTCTTGTCGTTGTACCATTCCGAAAGGTAATTCCCGGCTGATTGTGCATAAAAATAGACCTTATAACTCCTCGGCGCTAATCCTTGGACGGAATAGTTCCCGCTCGTGTCGGTCGAGGCGCTTCTGATCTGGACGTTGTTGAGGTCATAGATCCTGACGGAGACATTGGAGATTCCCTGGGACGAGGCGTTCGTCACCTGACCGCTGATGATGCCGCCCGAGGCGAGCTGGGCGTTGATACCAGAAGTCGTCGCGCCTGCCGTGACGGAGACAGAATTGGCCCCCGAACTGGAGGGCTTGTCGTCGTACCACTCTCCGACATAATAGCCGGCAGAAGACGTGTCAAAATAGATCCAATAACTCCCCGTCGCCAATCCTTGGACGGAATAATTCCCGTCCGCGCCGGTTCGGCCGCTTCGGACGACACTGAGAAAGGAGTCATAAACATTAACATTGACATTCGCAATTCCCATGTTCGAAGTATTCGTCACCTGACCGCTGATGATGCCGCCTGAGGCGAGATGAGCGTTGACCGAGGTCGTCAGATCTACGGCCACCGAGACTTGATCCGCCGTCGTGAACGAAGTCTTGTCGTTGTACCATTCCGAGATGTAATTGCCATCGTTCCTCGTATCGAAAAAGACCTTATAATTCCCCGGCACTAATCCTAGGACGGAATAATTCCCGCTCGTGTCGGTCGAGGCGCTTTTGATCTCGACGTTGCTGAGGTCATAGATCCTGACGGAGACATTGGAGATTCCCTGGGACGAGGCGTTCGTCACCCGGCCGCTGATGATGCCGCCATCCGCTAACATGGCATCAATGTTTGAAGTGATTTGGCCAACCGTGACTGAAACCTGGTCGGCCGCATCGAAGGAGGCCTTGTCGTTATACCACTCTCCGACATAATATCCGGCAGAAGACGTGCTAAAAAAGATCTTATAGCTGCCCGTGGGCAATCCCTGGACGGAATAATATCCGTTCGCGTCGGTCCGGCCGAACCTGATGAGGTTGAAGTTAAGATCATTAGCGTTGACAACGACATTTGCGATCCCCGCTCCCGCGCTGTTGGTCACCCGGCCGCTGATGATGCCGCCCCCGGCGAGCTGGGCGTTGATGTTCGCCGTCGTCGCGCGGGCCGTGATATTGACCGGGTTGGCCGTAGATTGAGAGGTCTGGTCGTTATACCATTCCGTAAGGAAATTGCCGGCTGATTGTGCATCGAATTGGACCTTGCGGATTCCATCGACAATGCGGATGTGCTTAATAGTGTAATTGCCGCTGCTGTCCGTCCTTGCGGAGCTATATCCTCCTGTGGCATTATAGGCTTTCACGAGAACTTGGCTGATAGGAGCCCCCGTTGTTGTCGCCACCCGACCGGATATCGCAGCTCCATCTTCTAGTACGGCGTCCCTTCCGCTATTGGTCGCACCGGCTTGAATAGTGACAATGTCGGCGCTCGCAAAATCCCCTTTGCCGCTGTACCATTGGCCAACAACATAAATGTCAGGAACAGCCAGGATCCTTTCATCCCAAGAGAAAACGAGCTTGTAATTCCCCGGAGCGTGGGCAATCTTATAATTTCCTGATCCATCTATAGGCGCGATGGCAATAATAGCGGTCCAGGAACTATCATTCTCCGGATACAAGTAGACAAGAGCGTTTTGGACCCCGTTCCCTAAGCTGTTCGTGACCAGTCCGGTAATCTCGCCGATAGCCAGATCTCCCGTAGCCACGAACAACGTATAATTGACGAACGAACCCCAGATCCGGATGAAATACACACCGGCCGGGACATTGGACAGGAAGACCGTCTCATTGCCCTTGTCGCTAAAGGCCGTGGTTAACAAATTCCCCGCCGCATCATATAGGAAGATATCGAGATCGTTGCTCGTTTGTTGCGCGACGGCATTACTCGTGGAAACCTGAAGGTCTTTGCCTCCTTCGACGTTAACCTTGAACCAGACGTCTCTATCGGAAATGACGAGGTTATCGTGAACTCCCGGGGTGATCAAGGGCGCGGAGGTATCTATACCGGCAAAAATATTAAAAGGATTCGATGTGGCTGCTGTCAGGCTGCCTGAGGTTGCGCTCAAAGTGTATCCTATGCCGATGTAATTAATACTCAGGTCATTAAAAGTCGCTATCCCTCCCCCCGCCGGCTTGGA
>Ga0256868_10000198_pt1 | contig 36662 bp, 33 predicted proteins | sample RVTome_13_FD_187341 | JGI IMG/M metagenome (GOLD analysis project Ga0256868, IMG submission 187341) | Soil microbial communities from uranium-contaminated site in the Upper Colorado River Basin, Wyoming, United States - RVT92D227 HiSeq ...
ATCTTCTCGCTTGTCGAACACTCCTCTATGAGATCGATAGCCTTACGATAGTGTTTATTGAACGCCCGGATCATAAAACGATTCTCGCCTCCTATTAATTTATTCATCTCCTGTTTCATTATACTTTCCTTCTCCTCTGTGGACAATAAAAAAATTCGGGGCCCCAGAGCGATCGAAAAAGGACAAAGAGATTTTTGCCCCGTTAGAAATAATGCCCCGCTCGGTTTCGAGTTGCAACGACTGGAATTTCTAACGGGGTTTACTGAAATCGGGTGATTTTAACTCCAATGAAAGACATTTTCGAAAGATACTCCTTGAGCAGGACCTTCTTCACTGCCCCGCCTTTCTCTTTCATACCGCTCGCATGAATGAGATAAATCTCCCTGCCTCCTTCGCTTTTTGGACTCTTTTCCACCTTGAGAATTCCAATGTGGCCAACAATCTCTCCTTTCATCCTCTCTTCAGGCCTTTTTATAAAAAAGAGAAGGTCACCACTTCTTAAATTCTTTATTCCTTTCCGGAGCGTACCGGTGGAGAGAATTTCTACAAAATCCTTTCCCCTCGAACCCTTTATTTTCACAACTCGCCCGGCCTCAGAGGTTATCTCTTTGCCCCACTTCCCGCTTTCAATCATATCTTCACCATATTCAAACCGGTCATCATAATTCATCACTCGACGATCCATGAGAACACCCTTTGAATGGAATCTTTTGTCCAAGGCGATTTGGATAGCCTCTTCGGGGGTACGGCTCAAGGCAAGCTCCACGGTCCTGAAAGTCAAATACATACAATCCATCCTCTCATCCGCTACGATGGTTGCCTTGGAAACATACTCCCCCAACGGGTCCGTATCATAAGGGATGCCAATGAATTTCTCCGCCCAAAAAACAATTCTCTCACCGATGGGTTTACCGATCAAGAAAGTCTGTGATTTTTGAATCTCTTCACCAGTGAGGGCAAAACACGGCTGGAAGAATATAAAAAATACCAAAAGGATGGGGGGAATCTTTAATAATTTCAATTTGGAATTTTTAATGGCCTAAGTGGGTTGACGCTTAGAGTGAAAACCAAAATAACCAAAATAAAGGGAAAAGTCAAAAACAAACATCACCGAGTTGAATTTGGGTCTTATGGATAAGGACGTGATAAAGGACCTTGGAGAAATCGGTTGTTGATCTCATGAAAACTGACGGGATCATTCCCACTGATTCAATACCAATCCGGTCAAAAGTTTCGGATAAAAGTAGGTGGATTTCGGTGGCATTCTCATTGAGGAAAGGGCCGATTTTTCAACCTCCTCAACCCGCGTTGGATTCAGGAAAAAGGCAGCCTCATATTCTCCATGATTTACTCGATCGAGCGCCTTCGCAACATCCATCTCATATCCGATTTCCGCGTTCAGTAGGATCTTCTTGAATAGCATCTCGTGCAGGATGATCACATCGATGCTCCTAAGGTCAGGATGAACTTCCGAGAGATTTCCTCCCCGATAAGTAAGAATGGACCATGCCTTCTCTTGTTTTCTGAAGAGGCCGAAAACATTCTTTCTGCCGGAGAGCCTTGTACGGATGTCGAAATCATTGGCTACCATCTCGATCTCGAAATATCTGGAAATCATGCCATGGATCTCCTTGGGAATTTCCTTGATGAGCCGGTGTGTCGGAAGTATGGTAATTCCCTCGTCCATCAAATTGGCGAGAAACATAAGGGTGTAATCATAGGATTTCCTGCCCGAAGAAGATCCTTTCTTGATCGACATTTCTCTTTGGTATTCAAACGAAGTCTCGTATCGGTGGTGTCCGTCAGCAATAAACACAGCCTTATCGGCCAGCTCCTTTTGAATGATTTCTATTTCCTCGGTCCGATCGATCTGCCAGAGCCGGTGCAGATTGCCGGAGATGTCAGCAGCCTGGAGATAAGGTCTTGTCAGGGTGATCCTCGAGAGAATTCTGGATATTCCATCCTCTGAACTTTTATAGAGTGAGAAGATAGGACTGGTATTTGCCTCGCAAGTCTTCAGGAGATTTAGCCTGTCCCGTTTTGGATTGGAGTGTGTGCATTCATGTGGGTAAATGCTCCCTTTACCCAATTCTTCGAGTTTCACGAGGCACAGAAATCCGGGGAGCCGCTTTCTTACACCATGAATGGTATAGGTAATCTCATAGGCGTAAAAGGAAGGTTTAGCGCTGCGTATCAATACGCCGTCCTTGATCCAAACATCGAAGAATCTTTTGGCCCGCGTGTATTTATTTTCAGTTTCATTATCTCCCGGTTCTTCTTTGCCAAAATCTATCCTGACAATGTTATGAGGGCTCTTCGCGTATAATGATTCCCGCCATTCAGGTGTAATAATATCATAAGGAGGGGCAAGGACATCCTCAATAGCAACCCTGGAAACATCATACAGAAGTCCCTTAAAGGGAATAATCTCTGCCATAGGCTTAAGTCCTTCGTAGGCCACTGAAAAAAAGATTCTTTCAGGACGCTGCTGGAGTTCCAAAGAAAAAGTTTAAATATTTTAGCATGGGCAGCGAGGGAAAAGCAAACGAACCCAAGATGGGAAGGGAACTTAAGGAAGGGATGGGGAACGATGAGAGACTTGGAGAAGAAATCAGAGATCTCCGGAGGAAGCTTTCCCGCGTCAAGGGCTGACACCGTGTTTCATCCGCCTACGCAGGAGACCACGGCCTTGGCCGTGGAGGAATGCGTAACTCTGGATAGAATCTCCGTAAGCGATGATTGTGTCATGCTTCGGCGGATTTCGCTGATCGGCGGATGACCCACCGAAGCTTTAGCGTAGGTGGGTATGGTTTTTGGGGACCACGGGCTTGCCCGTGGGGCTCCATATTAGGACTTGCTTCACTTAGGATCCATTTTCAAAATTGATAAGGGAATGTCCGTACCGATGAGGGGAGAAATCTGCTCTGCTTTCGGCAAAATAACGAGCCCAAAATGTTTGTACCGCTCGAAATGTATTGGAATCAGTCGCACTGGCCCCTGCCACATAGACCTTGACACCGGTAAGGTTGGGCATGAGGTTGTTCTTTTGGCGATATGTGATCACTTTGCTAATATATTCGTCTGTAACCTTGTCCCTATCAAATTTGTATTCCTTTGAATCCTGAATCATATCAGAAAGGATAACCAAAATCTTTTGGCGCTCCTTCTCGTCATGGAAAATGGTATCTGCAATATTCAGCGAATCTAAAATCTCCGTCAGCGGAGATCCCCCCTTGTGCGATAAGAGTTTATTTACCTCCTTTCGAATTTTCTCCTTGGCATTGGTCAGGTTTCTCTCAAACTGTAAGCGGTTATCCCAAATAGTTTTCTTCGGAATTTCCTCATCCACTGTTGGCTTGAAATCGATATAGGAGTGACTGGCGATCGTCCCCACTACAACGCGATCCCCATGCCGAAGGTTTTTATAGATCTTCTCAAACGCCTCCTTACAGACCGTACGCCGAGCTTGATCCGCACTGCCCGACATGTCCACAAGAATAATGATGAGCCGTGGAGGTTGAGCGGAGTTTTCGGGTTTGCCGACGGCTTCAGCACTCCACTTCAATGGGTCGCATAAGAGAAGCGCGCCAATAATCATAAAACCCAGTAATTTCAGTTGCCGCTGTTTCATTTGGATAGTCCACCTCAATCATTACGAACGGGTTTGTTTGGCTACCACCATTTTCAGAGGGGTGGCCTCGGGTTCCAATTTCACGCCTTCGTCTTCATTTCCAAACTCTACACCCAACTCGTGATCCCGGTCAAAGGATTTGGGTTTTTCATGGTCTGGGCGCTTGCGCAAATTGATTTTGCGGTAGTAATGGATGATTTCCTGGGTTCGTTGCTGAATCCGGTGTAGTTCTTGTTGTTGTTGGGTTAGGATTTTCCTATACTTTGCTTCAGCGGTTCGTGTGGCCTTGTCGAGTTGGTTTGTCCTACGATGTAAGTGCTCCAGCATGGAATCCGCATCATGTGCAAAATAAGAGCAGAGTGTCGCTGCAGCTAAAATGACCAGGTTCAGTCCAACAAAGGCGGCCCCGATCAGAGTACTATTGCCAAAGCTGCTAACTGCTCCCGCTTTGCTGAGGTCACCCAGGTACTGGACACGTACGTAGCCGATGGCAACCAGGCCACCGATGGTAAGGAAAAGGAGTGTTCCGATGCCAATGGCATTCTTCCACCATGGAACAGTCCAACGCTTGAAAAGAATCCCCATGGAGTGGGCAATCCATGGAATTGCTACCGCCACGCCGACCGCCATGATCCATGTGAAAATCTGGTTTTCTCCAAACACCGCGAAGGCAAGCGAATTCATGGGGATTTCACCCAGGACAAATAAAAGCATCAGCACATAGTACTTCATCCTGCCCAACTCCACACTTGGTTCGCTGCGACCGATCTTGGCAGCATGAGCGTCATAGTCTTTGGAGATACGTTCATAATCCTGAAGCAAGGGTTTGTATTTTCCATTGAGGACCTCTAATTTCGGGCCATATGAAGAAGTTACTTGCCGCGCCTCATTCCTGGCCATTGCCATCAGCTCTTTCTCAAACGAAGAGAATTGCTGGTCACCCCTGCCGGGAAGATTGTTTTTTGCATCTCTTATGGCATTTTGTCGTGCAGTCAGTCTACTATACATTGTTCCTCCTATCTGTTTAAAAATTAGTATAGTGAATCTCCTCCCGTAGAGCGGGAGGCATGCGGCAGCCCCCAAGAAGTTAGCTACCGCGATATTAATAAAAAGCATACCTATTTTTGTGAGTATGCTTATTGAGATCTGATCTGACAGTTTCGATTTTGGCTGTGATTTAGGCTGAAAAAACCCCAAAAATATAAAATTACGCAAAAACGTAATGATAGCCGTTTCATTTTTCAAAACTTTCCGGGCTGGTACTATCAGACAGCTATACGGGTCTACTGTATTTTGATTACAAAATCTATTAAAAACGCAAGAAATATGCCAAGGGTTCGCTAATAATCAATTGTTAGATAATAATTATTTTAAGAATATATTCAATAGATTATCTTATGAACCCATTGAAGAATTCATGGTAATCTTCGGTTTTATTGATACAAAATTCCCCATCGATTGACAAAAATGTCCCTGGTTCATTATTGCTCTTACAGCAGGAATCAGATGAGAGAAGGATCGAGATGGAAGGAGAGATGGAACACGGTCCACGGGGCCACTAGTTGGAAATAATGGTGCCGGAGGTCGGAATCGAACCGACATGAGCTTGCGGCTCGCGGGATTTTGAGTCCCGTGCGTCTACCAGTTTCACCACTCCGGCATAGGATTCAATATAAGAAAAACTGCTTTCCGTGTCAATAAAAATTCGATTTGACAACATATTTTGCGCTGTGTTATTTTGAATCTCCGTGGGGCTGTAGCTCAGCTGGGAGAGCGCTTGAATGGCATTCAAGAGGCCGACGGTTCGATCCCGTTCAGCTCCACCATTTAACCTTTCTATTCGGAGCTTTCCCGGTTTACAGCCCAAAGGCCAGAGCGGTCGTATCGACAAGCCGTGGGTTTGATCCCCATCCCCTCCGCCGTTGAAAATACGGGATTTCGTCTAGAATCTCTCATAAAGACTCTGTAGAGGTTTATCTCATCGAGAACACTTCCCTGAAGGTGTGATTCTTGCGTTTCATCCACAATGCACCGGTTTACAGGAAATGATTAGCAATTGACGGAGAGGTATCCACGAATTGAGCCAGGGACCCATGAGATTATTGACTGGAATGGGGGCAGAGAGTCCACCGCACTCCTTGAATACGGCGGACTCTCTGCGGTTAAAGGGTGAATAGGGAGGAAAAGAGAAAGTGTTTTCTTTGTTAAACAAAAGTTAAAGAGAAGATTCAATTTGGATCAAAGTTATCTGATGGGTTGGATCCGATTTTAAGAATCGCGTCTATAAAGATTATTAGAATTATGAAAGAATTGATGAGCGCCAATTCGGTGGCCGTTGGATTCATCGTAGGCTCCTTTCACAATATTTGATTTTTAATCAAGCACGTTTCATGCCAATAGGTGATATTTCTCAATTGCTTGAAACTAATAAGGATTCTAATTGCAGATGATGTGAATTTAATTGCTAAATAAGAAAAAAATTCAAATTTTTTTGGAGGAATTTACAAAAAACGTATTAACAAATAGAAAAATAAGGAGAAAATTAGTTGCGACACGAAGTCACTGACAGTTCCTGTAGTGTCCAAGATCGAATCGGCCAATTCCTAAAGAGGGGAACGATGGGACAGGGAGACGGAGAGATAGGGGGAGATGAGATAGAATGTATGACTGTCATCAACAATGGAGAGATTTACTGATAGAGGTGGCAAAGTATTTCAGTCAGCCTAACTGGAAACACTATCCCTGCGCCGATCGACTACGAAAATGCTGCGGGGAAAAGATTTGGCAAAACTTTTCAGTTCCGCGGCGATCTCCCCGATCTGGACGTGATTTTGCAGCCGCTGGTCCTGGTTGGTGACCACTGCGATGGCCAGAGTCATGATGGGAAAGGACACTTTCTGCCCTTGCCGCGTCTCCCCCTGGATGTAACCGCGTTGCCGGTCCTCCAGATCGTAAAAATCATGGACCATTTTGTCAAAGGAATCGATGATGGCAAGACAAATCTTTTCATACCTTTTGGGAGAAGTGACCACCACGAAATCATCTCCCCCGATGTGTCCTACAAAGGCTCCTTCATTTCCTTGTGACTTGACCACTTCGGTCAAAATTTTGGCTGTCGCCTGAATGACCTCATTCCCCCTGGCATATCCGTACCGATCGTTAAAAGCCTTGAAGTGGCTCAAATCCAGCTGGCAAAAGGCCAGGGGTGTCCCTTCCTGTAACTTGTGATTCAAGACACTTTCGATGGCTATGCTTCCGGGAAGGTGAGTGAGTGGGTTGGCGTTGAGATTGATCTCTTCGAGACGTTTCAACCTTTGTGCCATCCTCTGAAAAGCCTGAGAGAGATCTCCCAATTCATCCTGATTACGAACCTCCGGGAGACGGTCAAACTTCCCTCCCGATATCTCCCGGGTGGAAAGTTTCAGCTGATGGATGGAGTGGGAAATGTGACGGGTAAGGGTCAGCGCAATGATGATCCCCAGAAGGAGCCCGCCGATAGTCAATCCGGCAGTCATCCAGAAGGCTGAATGGCCTAGACTCAGGGTCTTCAGACTTTTTTCATTCTGGTCCTTCCTGGCATCAAAAGAGATCCCCCTAACCAGTTGGATGAGTTCTTCCCGCCTTTGCTTGATTTCCTGATCACTATCCTGGAAGGCCCGGGGAGAAGAACCTTTCTTCTTCTCTAATTCTGTTTTAAAGAAATGGTTGTACTCTTCGTGAAGGGTGGAGAGTCGATCGAGGGGTAGGTCGGAGACCTCTGGAAGATTACCCATCTGCTGCAGGAGCTTTTTGAATTCCTCACTTCTTTTCCAGAAGAGCGCCTCCATCTCCGAGCTCCTGAGGATGAAAAAACGACGTCCGTAGAGTTCTTGGGCCAGCAGGGTCTCGATCATTTTATCGGTCATTTTCATCAGGGGAACATCACGCCCTATAATCCGATTATTGATTTCATTCATGCGTTGGAGGCTGGAGAGGGCGATGAACGCAATGAGGAGGGTCAGGATCCCATAGGATAGGAATCCGAGGAGCAATTTCTTGGCGATGGTCAAGCGAAAAAGCTGAGCCACGGCTCTTTTCATGGATAATCTATCTTTTTTTCTGACTTCAGGTCTATTGAAAAAACACCTCACTCCCCTGAACAAAGAGGCTGACACCTGTCTTAGATTATCACAAATATGAATTCAAAACAGTTTGATGATCTCGGTTGAAACCTTACGCCGCCCGGGACCAACGTCCGCTATTGCCAGGGGGAAATCGACAATAATGAATTGGACCCTTTAACTGGTTTCTCGAAAATCCTGCTGGCTCGGTTTGGTCGACCCTGCCGTTAGGAAGCGGGCAGTGGTTTTGGCGCGAGGCTTGTTAAGAAATTTTTAAGAGTCGTCATATCCTCCGGAGAAATGTCTTCGAATTTCACTCCGGTCCGATAATCCCATGTCCAATCCTTTCTCAGACGAATACCCATCCATATCACCTGGACGACCGTCTCAACGATATTTAGTCCGGAACGGGAAGGGAAAAATAATTTCAACGCCAGTTGCTGACCGATATGCATCTTCTCTGGAAGGCAGACAAGTAGTCCCCCTTCACTGGCGTTGGCAGCTTGAGCGCTCTTAAAGAATGAGTCGGTGGTACTATACTTCACTGGAAAATTGGCACTAAATCTCGGATATTTTCTTTTTTCTGGAGCCGCGGTCTTTTCCATGAACGGCATACCCATTACTCCCATTTGATTTCATTTTACGTTACTTTATAGCAAAAAATGTGCCAGAGGGAGATTAACTCCCTTAATTTCATAACTAACAGAAGTTTAAAGTTTAATTTAAATCATAAACAAAGGTCTAAGTCGAATATCGCATGACAGGAGGTGACATATTGTCGGGATTAGAACGATTTTGGACGATTATCTCCTTTGATATGTAAGGTGAACTGAGGATCATTAATAAGGGTCTCTAAGATAGGAAATAGGCCATACACCTCTCCCCCTTCCTCTTGCCACTTATTCATTGAAAATGAGATAAAATTAAACTATCATTATTTTAATCAGGAAGAGAGGATAGGATGGGAGAGGAAACAAACCAAAAAGTTGTGATCGACCCTTTCCATTGGGATAAACTTTCCGAACTTCATCCAACAGATGTGTGCAACCGAACGGAGGCCATCTACCACCCCGCCCGAGAGGGCTTTATATTGCCAGTCTATAATCTGCGGTACCTCATCCTCCCAAGAGAAAAAAAGATCCTGAGAATGGAATGGAATGATAAGCCCGTTGAGGAATCGCTCCGTCCTTACTTCTCTCTGATGCTCCTTGTGTATCTGACAGAAGCCAAAGACATCAAACCGACGCACACCTGGATCAGTGAAAAAGATTTGAAGGGAGGGTCCACCTTTTTTCGGGGGCCTCATCGTCTTGAGGTTGAAGAGCTGATCCACCTTTTTGGAAAGGATCCGGAGGCATTTCTTAAGACAGGCAAGAGGCTGGCGGGAAGTGAAATCCTTTACGGAGATAAGGGATTCGCCTTAGAGGTATTTCCAAAAGTTCCCCTTGCTTATATTCTGTGGAAAGGGGATGCGGAATTTCCTCCCAAGGTCAGCGTTCTTTTCGACTCCACGATCGAGTCCCACCTCCCTTTGGATATCATATGGTGCATGGTGATTGAAACCACCCGCCGTCTCACGGAACCTCTTCTTCCCTGAGTAAACAACACGAAGAATTTAAGTCTTGACCTCGCTTGGCTGCTATTGCAATCCGGAAGAACTTCATTTATAGTTCCCAAGTTCTTATCAAAAATCATTGGAGGAGGAAATGGGCTTATGAGAATGATCAAGTTATCGGTATTCGTATTAGTGGTTCTTGCTCTGGGAATGTTATGGGTGGGTTGTTCAAAACCGCCTGAAATAGAAAAAGAAGCTGCCAAGAAAGCAATGGATGCCGCACTCTCGGCTGACGCAGATAAATACGCCTCTGCTGATCTGGAAGTTGCCAAGAAGGTATGGGAGTCCGCAGAATCCCAGATGAAAGAGAAGAAGTACAAGGAAGCGAAAGAGAGTTACATCAATGCCAAGGCTGCTTTTGAAAAGGCGGCCGCAGCCGTTGAGGCAGGAAAGAAGGCCGTTGCCGATCAGGCGAATGCAGTCCTGAAAACCCTTGAAGAGGAATGGAAGAAATTGCGTGTCACGGCCAAAAAAATGGAGAAGAAACTGAAAGAGAAGAAACAGGTCTGGACAGCCGATGCCAAAGCGATTAACGACGGCTTAGGAAAAGCAAAAGAGATGATTGTCTCGGCGCCTGCCGAAGCGAAAGCTAAATTGGATGAGCTGAAAACCGTGATCGATAGGTGGGAGAATACCTTCAAGGAAATGGCTAAGGTTCCGGCAAGAACGAAACCTACCAAAAAGAAGAAATCATAGGGAAGGTGTTTCCAATACAGAGAGCGTTTCTGCTATCAGACAGAAATGCCGTGGGCAACATGCCCTGCGCGTTTTGGGCCTTGAATAACTTTCTTCACGCCACGCGCTGTGCGTGCGTTTGGAATGGCCATTCTTTTCATAATGGGTGCCAAAATCTTAATTTCTCAAGTTTGACATGCAGCCTTTGACCCGGAGCCTCGATGGGCTGGAAGCCACCCAAAGAGGCTTCATTCTGTCTTTTCTTGCTGTAGTTCTTCAGAGAACCGTTCTTCGAGAAACTGGTAGATTTTCCCCCCGATCTTAAGCCCCAGCTCGATGAACTCCGGTCCATAGATCTTCCCCGTCTCCGTGCGGAAAGTCTCTTTGATCCCGGAAATTCCTTCCATCCCCTTCGGAAATCTGCGAATCAGGGGGGCGATGCGCGCCCTTGAGGAACGGAGCATTTGCCACAGGGTCTGTGTAAAATTGTCCGGGCCCCAGCGGAATTTATCGGCATCGTAAAGCGCATCACTGATCATCTGGCCAACAGGCGAGTGAATTCTCTTCGCTTCAACGAAGGCTTCGTGGTTGGCAATGGCCTGCACGATGTATTCTTCTTTTTCAGGGAAAATGGAGAACTCCTTTAACATTCTTGAAGCCGCAGAAGCACTCGCCTTAGCGTGGTCTTTCTCATTACGCCGCAGGTCATGCAGGAGGCCGGTGATCTGGGCCAGGAGACAAGCTTCGCGTCTTAATGATTCCTCCAGGGAAAGCTTGCCCCCTTCGATGTAAGCCAAGGCCCCGGCTTCCAAGGCCACCTTTTCACAGTGATCGATTCCATGGCCGAGGTCCTCCTTTAGTTCCTTGAGGACGAGGGTACGGCATTTCCTAACCTGTGCGTCCTCATCGAAAAGGGAACGAGACAGGTTAAGTGGCTCTTTGCAGCAAACATAAAAACTGGGTTGAGGAAAGCAGGTAGCAATTGCTCGAGAGGCAGCGATCATCTCTTCATAAATATCTTTCATCAACCTACCCCGGAAATCAGATCATCTTTGACGCGTTCTTGGAGTATTATCTGACAATCAATGCCTGGCACCTGAATCACTGACCAACTCCTTCATGGTTGACGCCTCAGCTCTTCCTGCCGTCGACTGGGTATCCGAAACGTTCAAAATATATCCTTTAGCATCGACCCTGAATTCTTCCTCGCTCATGGCTCCTTGATCAAAATGTACAAGTCCCCCTCATGTCGCAAATGCCCTGCAGTTAACTCCGCGTAGGGGCCGCTTCCCCAGAAGATATCTGCCCTTCCGGCCCCTTTGATCGCCCCTCCTGTGTCTTGGTTGACGACAAAACGATAGAATTTGTTCCACCCGATGATATTTCCCTGGTCATTGACAATAGGTTTCTGACATACGACGAACCCGAGGGCACCCTTTGGAAAAATCTTGGAATCTAAGGCAACCGATCTTCCCGGCGTCAGGAGAACACCGAGACTGCCCAAGGGGCCGTTTTCCACCCGTCGAAAGAACACGTATGAAGGATTATAATTGAGAACCTCGTCAAGGACCTCCGGATTTTCGGTCAAGTATTTCCTGATCGCTTGCATAGACATCTCTTCACCCGTAAGAAACCCCCTCTCGATCATGTACCGCCCGATGCTCCGGTAGGGTCGCCCATTGGAGGCCTGGTAGTGAACCAAGAGTTCCTTTCCGTCGGGAAGGCTCAGCCTGCCTGATCCCTGGACGTGGAGAAAAGCCACATCCAAGGGGTCTTTTAGCCACGCCATCTCAAGACCCTTCCCCGCCAGCACCTTCTCTGCCTCGATCTGGTACCTGGAGTAGTAAGGCAGGACCTTTTTGCCCTGGATTCTCGCGACGATGTTCTCTCCCTTCAACTTCTCGCTGAAGGGGGAGAGGTCAATTCTTATCAGATCGTCAGGCGAACGATACAGTGGATACTTGAAGACCTGATCTGGAGCCAGGCTCCCTTCATAAATGGGCTCATAATACCCTGTGAAGAGTACCTTTCTGTTTTTAACCCGACCCGTGGCCCGGTAAACCCGAAACTTCTTCCTGATCTCTCTGCTTAGATGATCCGGATCAAGCCCTTTTGCCAGGAGATCCAGGAAAGCCTCTTGGCTCTCACGCACCTGCTGGATGGTAAAATCGTCAGACCCGTAGTGAAATATTGTCTCAGGGTCGAGGCGATCCAGGTGCTCCATGTTTCTTCTGATGGCCAGGATCAAGGAGTCACGATCCATGTCATCGCGGAGCTCGGGAAAAAAGAAGCGGACCTTTTTGAGAGCCTCCTCCGGCCGCTGCGCCTCCTTTTTCAATACAGGGCAGCAGCCGACTTCCAGAAATAGAACGAATGCCAAAGTCAGAGGAAGGAGGGCGGCAAGAAAACCTTTTCTAACACCTTTCATCGTCATCGAGGGTCCTGCACTTCTCTGTCACTGTTACACGTTCACATCTTCAATTTTCTTTCCAGCTCCTGAACCAGCCTTTCGATCTCATCCCGTTCTTCCGTGGTTAGCTGATCCTCAGCCAAGCGTTTCTTTAACGCAAGGAGTTGCTGCTGGTAACGATATTCCTCACACGATAAAGCCATCGAATGAACCCTCACCTTAGACAGAATATAAACTCCGTCATCCCTGCCCTCCGTTACGTGGTGTTTCCTTTATCTTTGCCTATTCAACCCTGGCGTAGGCTTGGTTGAGGACTATCCCGCGGTCAGTGCGGGACTGGATCAGGTAACGCCCGCCCTTATCCAACCATCCCTCTGTCACGAGAGTGTCGCCGGGATAGACCACTCCAGAAAAACGGGCCTTGAACTCCTTGAATCGTTTCACATCTCCATCGCAGACCTTGTATAGAATGGCTCTCGCTGCGTAGCCGTAAGTGCAAAGACCGTGGAGGATGGGACGGGGAAAACCACCCCTCTTGGCAAAATCAGGGTCCACGTGCAAGGGGTTAACGTCGCCGTTGAGGCGATAAAGGGCCGCTTGGTTTTCGGGGATAAAATAAGAGGCTGTGAAATCCGGCCTGGCCTCTTGGGGAGGATCAAGCGCTTCAGTCTTAGGCCCGGGGTCCCCGCCAAAGCCCCCTTCTCCCACATAGAAAATGCCGCTCTCGGTTTCGCCCAGTGGCTCACCCCCCTCTCTCATGAACTTCATACGCCAGACTACCAGCGCCCCTTTGCCCTTGTCATAGATATTTGCAATCCCCCCTTCAATGAGGGTCTTCCCTTCAGGTGGAATCGGGTGATAGAGCTTTATGGTCTGTTCCCCGTGAATGAATCTGGAAAGGTCCACGTTTTTCATGTCCTTGAAAAGTTCCTTAAACAGTGGACTACCCATCACGACGCTAAAGCTCGGGAAGACCTTCAACCCGCCTTTGGCGTTCTCGTAGACAAAGGGGAGTTCCTCTGCCTGCGCACCGATACCTATGGCATACAGGACCACGTTCTTCCATGTGTACTCAAAGGGGATCGGACCGTACTTCTTGCCAATCAGGTTCAAATCAATCATGCATGCCCCCTTCCTCCTGTTTAGACCGGGCCAAGCTTCTTTTTCCTTGGCTCCGGATTTCATTCCTCCAATTGCGTTAACTTGCTTCCCAAACGAGACACATAAATATGCGAGAACTCCGAGTCTTTGGTCGCACCGTGCCAGTGTTTCTCGCCGGCAGGAATAATCACAACATCTCCCGGGGTGATCACCTTCTCTTCAGTTTCTGTGGCAATCATCCCCTTTCCAAAAGTGACGACCAGGATTTGTTCGCTGTCGTGGGCGTGAAATTTGTTGCGAATCCCTTTCCCAAAATTCACAACATTGACGCTGAACTCTTTACTGTCCGGTAAAAGGACTTGCCTCGTCACATCCGGGGCAGTAAAAAGGGGGCCGCCCAATGATTCCTTTTTTACTTCACTGATTTTGACAACTCTCATTATAACCTCCTCAAACCCTATCAAAAAAATGACAAGAACTCGCTTTGGCTTAGGTGGAATATAAGAGAAACGGAGTTCCATGTCAAAAGAAAGACCGGCTACGGAACACAGAATGTAACTCTCATCGTTGATTTCGTCCCAGGCCCATCATTTGAAATAATGGGAAAATTGGAGATCACGAAGAGAGAAGAAAGAGCGAATAAGGTTGTACGGAGGGTGAAGAAAAGAGAGCGGTCTATGCATTTATGCTGTTCGATCTGCCCTCTGCAGTCTTTTTAGGGCATCGCCAAACCCAGGTCTGAGGCATTCTGGGTGACAAAAAAAGTCACCCCCCGGTTCTGAAGATACGGGTACAAATTGAATATACCCTATTAAAACAAATACTTAAGCGGTTTCTCCCACCCTGGCATTGAACTTGCTCAGTTAGACATTACGGACTAGGTCGCATTTCGCACACCTGCATAGACGGTACGATGATTCATGCGGACTACGGTCTCTTCTATGGACGCCATGACTGGACCGAAAAATAGAGAAGTTTCTTTGGTCTCCAGAAAGGTTGAGGCTTTCGCTTTGAACCTGTTGCACCTCATCCGCTGCGTACGCGTTTACCCCACCAATCATCCGACCCTTCTGGAAGTCGCTAAGAACATCCTTAACTCTGCCCCCCTCGATCCCCAGGGCTCTCTTACGATCGGCATCACCTCCAGGGAACTGGTCGTATCGGGAGAATTCATCGCCGGAAGGGCGAGCAGTTTCGCTTCGATGCTTCACGCGCGAAAAGTGCTCCAACTACTCTGGACGAAAGACGTGACCCTCGATGATATCTGGACTTTTGCCAGGGTGATGTCCGTTCCCAAGTTGGAAGGGGATGCACTGCGGCAAAAGCTCCGCTCCGAAGTCTTCGCCATCGACATTGAACCCCTCAAGCTCGATGAGATCCATAGCGGGATCACGGATACGGTTAAGGATTCTGAGGACAACCCGGAACAAAGGCGTCGTCATGCCTGGATCGCTTTGATGAGTCATGAAGCACCCCCTGAACAGCTTGCCTCAGCCCTTGACTCCGATGAATTCTGGGAGGCCGCAAAGGCCGAGTGGACGGAATCGGGGCATGGCGATTCAGAAGGGTTCTCGAGTTTGCTGCTGATGTTGGGAGAGCGTCTAGAGGATGCTCTGGCCCTTCTCCCGAATAGACAGCGCGAAGAGATCCTTGAATACCTGGCTCAAATGGGGAAGTGCCTCTCTACCAGGGATCTCGTGCGTATTGTGGGACATGAAGGGGAGTCCAAGCGATTGGGACCTGGAAAAAGCTCTCTTCTGAGGGAGATTGATGGAGAACGATTTGTCGATCTACTCGCAGGCCTCGCTGCGACGGGTAACCAAGGGACTCGAAGGTTTGTGGAGGTATACCGCCGTTTTGCCCCGCTCACCAAAACCGATGAACTCCTTTCATTGGTCAGGTCCAGGCTTGCTCCCGGGAAAGACGGGGGCTTTGCAGCAGAGGTATGGAAGACGATAGAGGACTTTATTATCAATCTGACGGAAAACCCTTTTATGGATACGGAGTACTCCGAGTCGCTCGAATTCCTAATGAATCCTTCTGCCTCGACGGGCCCCGAGGAGGACTCGTTGATTTTGCACGAGGGACCTGATGAATACCTGGACCAGTTGATCCTGGCATTGGCTGGTGAGGAAGATGAGGATTTTAGGAAAAGGCTCCTCGACCGCATCAGGCTCCGGGCGGAGCAACTTGGCCCATTCCGTGTCCTCGGATTCGTCAAGCTTGTGGATCGAACATTCCCGGGTTTGCTCGATTCTGTCCCTTTTTTCGTTAAGGATTTGTTTCAAAAGGGTCTCTCGGCCCTTGCCAAAGCGTCGTTCGCGGAACAGCAGGCACTGGTCACCTTCGCCGTGAACCACGAAAGGTGTCTCCTCGACACAGCGCTGAAGGCGCTTGCGGAAGAAAAAAAGATCTCTACGCGCCATTTTCTCGTTGGCCTCCTCTCCTGCTTCTCTTCGGCCGCAACGCCAACATTTGTGACTAAGTCCCGCACCAGCCCTTGGTATGTGGCCCGTAATCTCGCCATCGTTCTTGGACAGCAAGGGCTCCCCCAGGGTCTTCCGACCCTTCAGGTTCTTTCAAACCATCAGCATCCAAAGGTCGTCAGGGAAGCCCTCAAGGCTTTGAAGAGAGCTCAGACCTCACTCTCTAACCCGCAGAGGGACCACGAAAGAAAATCACAGACCGACCAGAACCTCCGGGATCTCGGAAAAAGGGAGAAAAGCAATGGCGCAGGATGCCCTTAATTATTTTCTTCACGCCCTTGGAGCTCTCTTTCGGATGCGACGAATCTACCCTTCAGGGACCAAGCAGGTTTTTCAATCGGCTCGGCAAGCTTCCCAGAAGCTTGCGGAATGGGGACGGCCTGTGAGGATCACCTTCCTCGGAAATGATACGATTGTCGAGGACCGGAAGATAGAAACTCTTCCTGTGTCCTTTCGCGCTCTCTTTCAATCACTCCAGCAGCTCGGATTCGAGAGTGTTCAAATCGAGGCCGATACGGGTGAGGACGATCTGACAGCCTGGATTGAAAATGTTGTTTCCAAAAGTCGGACTCCCTACCGAAGCTCGAAAATTGTCGCGGGCTCCCTTAAACTGGAAAGACGGGTGGAACCCGATTCGGTCATCACCCGGGCAGTTACGGGATATATGGGATTTCTTGCCGAGGCTCAGGAAGTCCTCTCCGATCTCGAATCCAAAAAGCCCGAAGGTCTCGTTCGGGCCCGCGAGGTCGTGTGCGCGATTGTGGCCCGTCTCGCCGTTGGCAGGGAGCTTTTTGAGCCCATCCGTGAGATGAAGAATTTCGACGACTACACCTTTACTCACGCCCTCAATGTTTGCGTTCTTTCGTCGGCCCTGGCGCAGGCGCTCCAGGTTTCCGACGAGATGGTCAGCGCGATCGCCATGGCTGCTCTGTGCCACGATCTCGGGAAGAAGGAGGTTCCTAAAGAGATCCTGAACCACAACGGTCCTCTCGAGCCGAATGAGAGGCTCCTCATAGAGAGACACTCCTCCTGTGGTGCACGGCTCCTCCTCGATATTCCGGGTGTGGAATCGTCAAACCCGCTCCTCCCGGTAGTAGCCTACCAGCACCACATGGGGGCCAATCAATCTGGATATCCGAAAGTCCGGAGGAACCTACCGCAATACACGCTGCATTTTGCGAGTCTTCTTGTGGCGATAGCCGATGTCTATGACGCCCTTCGCACCGTTCGTCCCTATCGGCCGGCTTTAACCGTGCCCAAAGCCACAACGATTCTGATCAAGGACGCCGTATCCGGAAAACTCCACAAGGAGTATGTCTCCAGGTTTCTATTATTATTGAATGTATTGGCTCCCGGGCGGCGGGTTGTCCTCTCGGACGGAAGTTCTGGGATGATCATTGAGACACATACTGGGTATCCCTTATGTCCTATAGTAAGTGACGAGCACGGACAGATCCGGGATCTTTCCAAGCCCTCAGCGCCTACGATTTCGGAGGTCAAAGAGGAATCGACTGGGGATCCTCAATAGATGCCATCCGCGGGCCGGGCCAACTTTATTACCGATGACACCCTGACTCATTTTCATTCAGAGAAAGCCAAAGACGGAAGAAAAATTACAGATGATTACGAATGAGCTTGATCAGCGTCTGGATCTCTTCCGCGGTGAGCTTGCCGTCTTTCCTGAAGATCAATTTCCCGTTCTTGTCAAAGGCGAGAACATTACTGCTGTCGTCGGCAATCTTCCAGGCATTCACGAGCACTTTCTTGTAATCCCGCACATAAATGGTTGTCGGATAGCGCTTCTGTTTATCCTTAAGGGCGGAAGAAATGGCAAAATTGGGAAGCCAGCTGGCTGCCATGTTAATGATCCCAACCGATTGAACCTGATCGCTGGAAAATTTCTCTCTGTCCAGAGCTTCGCTGGCATCGTTGTTCGTATCTTTTTCATCAGGGTCGACGTAAAAAAGGACATAGACCTTCCCCCGTAACTCCTCGCTACTCCAAGGTTTTCCGTCCAGCCGCCCTCCGAGTTTTTCTTTTAACTCCACCTTTGGGGGAATCTCGCCTAATTCAACCGCCAGGGCAGCCTGGTTTATCAGAAAGAAGGCCAAAACAAAGATCAACCCTTTCATGACATGCTTCATCACCAACCTCCTGAATTTTTGAAGTGAACTTGCTTCTGGTGTCGTTAAGCAATGGAAGCTTATGTTTCAAGACCTGGCCCAAGATCCGCATCATGAAACATTGCTCAAAATATCCGGTTTATCGCTGGCAATGCCATCAACTCCCTTGGTCCTGTATTCTTTAGCTTCCTGTTCTGTATTGATTGTCCATACAATGACCTTCAGACGATTCTTGTGAGCATCCGCAACGTCCTTGGTATGGATCAATCTGTAAAAAGGGACCAGATACTGAGCATTCAGCCCTAAGGCCGCATGGACAGGATTCTTATATCTTGAGTAAATTAGGCCTGTCTCAATCTTGGAGTCTAATTGCCTGATATTGGCAACGGCTTGTTCGTGGAAAGAGATGATAATGACCCTCTTATTTAGTCTTTCCTTCCCGATGGATTCCAAAATCCTCTTCTCAAAGCCAACCTCCTTCAATTCCAAGAGAATTTTTTCAACCTTTTTATCTATAAATTCCAGAGCTTCTTCAAGGGTTGGAATCTTATCGCCTGATAATTTTCTCAATTCGTTTAGTGTGGACTGGTTGACCTGAACATCCCTCCCAAAGACCCTTTTCAAATTTTCGTCATGAATGATAACCATTTTGCCGTCTTTTGATCTCCGCACATCCATCTCAATGGCATTGGCACCCAATTCAATCGTCCGTTGAAAACTCTGCAAAGTGTTCTCCATTTCGTAGGCCCTGGCCCCTCTATGTCCGACCTTCAAAAACAACTCTTTCCATTTTTGAGAGTCCATTCTTCCGTACCCTTTATGGGGTTGCCATCATTGACTGAATAATGGAAGCACCTAAAACTGTGCTTCACCTACCACTCTCCACTTTCTGCTTTCGGATCATCCTATCTCTTTAATTCAATATCGAAGCCCCAACTAAACGTTATTCCGCTATTGCTATACTCCGAATAGGATTTCCCCTTAAAATGATTGCTGCTTATCATTTTCAGATTACAGGTATTTTTGGCGACTCCTCCTTCATTATCCACCTTCGCACTATTTGAAAAAATATATTCCTCGCCTTTTTTCTTCCCCGCAAAATACTTTAATTCTGGAGGACTGAAAACCATACCTGATTTAAATTCCATTTTAAGCGGGTCGCCACCTTGACTAATAACAAGTATCCCCTTGCTTGGTTTACCTGCCGGAGGAACACCTCTTACCCAATGATTGGACGTGGTATAGTTCCATTCACCCACGATAGGGTCGGCTGCCAACAAATGAGCAACGCTAAGAATGGAAAAAGCAAATAAAATCAAAAATCCCACTCCAGCAGCAATCCATTTCTTCCATCTCGTTAACATAAAATCCTCCTCTTTCTTAATAAACCATCGATGTGATTTAAGTGCATTCATCTACCCGCTCCACCCAATCCACTCGGCGGTTCTTGGCACGACGTTCCTCTCAAGTATCTTCAAATAAAGTGTATCATTTAGCCTTAACCCCAGAGATTCCTCAATTCTTAATTCCCAATGACTCTATAGTAATATAAATTCCGAAATCCGCAATCTGCACTCCACAATCTACTATTATACTATCTCCTTATCTCCTCACATAAATGTCTGTGATGCGCTATGCTCTATGCTGCTTAGTGGCCGGGCCAACTTTTTTATGGAAGCCGCCGGATCTCAGTCTTTGAGTCTGACCCCGAATCCGATTGGCAATCTGTATTCTTTATTTAGACCCCATTGGTAGGGAAGTCAACAATTAAATCATAGGCAATAGGTAATGGGTGATGGGCGACAGGCAATAGGAGTCAGGCGATCACACGGCGCTTTGGTTTCATAGGGTTGATATGTTACATTATTTTTGTGGATCATGCGAAACCACCTTCTGGAAAGGAATCGCGTTTGTCAAACCAGATCCTTTTGATGATGCTTATCAATCTGTGGGGCTTTCTTATCGTCTGGAGCTGTGCGGCGGTCGAGTCGCCCCGTTCCGATATCGGTTCACCGGCCCATCATACCCCGAAAGGATTCAGGAACCTCTACGACGATTCGAATCGGGGGGCCGGGGCTCTTCTGAAGTGGAAATTGGGGTTGGGACCCCAGGAATCCACTGTCCTCTCCCCGGATGAAATTCCATTCTGTAAGCCCTCTATGGCTGAGCCGGAACTGAATCGGATCAAAAATCCTGACCCGGATCAGATCCAGATTACCTGGGTGGGTCATTCGACCTTCCTCATTCAAATGGACGGGGTCAATATCTTAACAGATCCTATTTTCAACGACCGCTCGTCGCCTTTCTCTTTCGGTGGCATCAAGCGTCTGGCAGCACCCGGTGTCCGGTTTGAAGATCTCCCTCCCATTCATGCCGTTTTGATCAGCCACAACCACTATGACCACCTGGACAAGCATACGATCAAACGTCTGGCAAATAGGCCGAAATATTTCATTCCCCTTGGCCTTGCTCGATGGTTCAAGAAGAGGAAGATAGACCATCTGATCGAGCTCGACTGGTGGCAGAGCGCTTCATCGCTCGGATTGAAATTTCATTCCGTGCCGATTCAGCATTTCTCCGGGCGTTCACCCTTCGATCAGAATAAGACCCTCTGGTCGGGCTGGATCGTTGAAGCAAAGGCGGGGAGGATATTCTTTGCAGGCGACACGGGATATTCTCCGGTATTCAAAGAGATTGGGAAACGCTTTGGACCCATAAGCGTATCACTGATTCCCATCGGAGCCTACATGCCGCGATGGTTCATGGGGCCGGTCCATGTCAATCCTCCAGAGGCGATCAGGATCCATCAAGACACCAACTCTCAACAATCCATCGCCTCCCACTGGGGAACCTTTAAACTATCGGACGAGCCCGTTGGCGAGCCACCCCTCTATCTCGAAAAGGCTTTAAAAGAAGCAGGCCTCTACAAAAAAAAGTTTCTGATCATGAAGTTTGGAGAAACCCTGTCGTTTCGTTGATCACCTTTCTTATCTCCTAAGACCCGGGGGATACAGAACCTCGCATGGCGTTAACCCTCAATCGTAAGTCGTAAGGGGTCAAACGTTGCATGATTCAGATAATTCGATGGAGCATTCGCCATTCTGCTTGTGCAACCTATTTGGGACAAGGAGGATACCTGAATAATGAAACAGAAGGTAAACCCACCGGTGGTGGTCACAAAGGATTGTATTTCCTGCGAACGATGCGTTGCGATCTGTCCGAGTTTTGTCCTGGAGATGGTCGAGACCAAATCCGCAGTGGTCAGGGGGGAGTGGTGCATTGGCTGCGGGCACTGTGGAGCGGTATGCCCAACGGGGGCCATTCTTCATGATGGAAGCTGTTTGGATATGCATCCGAGCAAAGGGGAGGTTCCTGCAACATCTCCTGAAATATTGGAACTCCTCTTCCGGGAGAGGCGCTCGGTTCGACTCTACACCGGCGACCCTGTCCCGGATGAGGTTTTGAATAAAATCCTTGATGCGGGAAGATATGCGCCCACCGGGTCCAACAGTCAGAATGTCCACTACCTGGTGCTGACATCGCCTGATCAGATTGCCGAGTTACGAAAGATGACGATCAACTTCTACGACAAAATATTTTCGCGAGTCCGGGGACGGTTCGGAATGTTCTTGGTCTCTCTCGTGGCGGGCCGAAAAGTTGCAGAATATCTGCGCGAATCACTTCCGAAGATGGAGTACGCATACGAACAGATGAATCAGGGCAAAGATCGCCTCTTCTATCATGCGCCCGTCGTGATCCTGGCTCACGCCGAATCCTGGGACAGGAGCTCGCCATTCAACTGCTCGGTAGCCCTCTATCATTGCTCCTTGATGGCCCACACCCTGGGGTTTGGTTGTTGCTTCAACGGCCTCCTGACGAACGCGGTGAACCACGCCTCCAAGATTAAAGGATGGCTGGGTATCCCGGCGGATCATAAATGTTACTCAGCAATGACTCTTGGCTTCCCGGGTGCGAAATACTTGCGCCTTGTTCATCGCCATCCTCCCAAGGTGGATAAAATCGTGCGAAGTGAGGGTATCAGGCCCTGAAATGACAATTAGCCTCTTCAATATGCCCCACCCTTTCAAATGTTTCTGGACCCGCTGCCAAATCCAGAATGCCGAATTCGGATTGCAGATTGAAAAAAACAATTGGGTGGGTCAAGCCTCCCCGCTCCACTTCTGAATCCGGAATTCAATCAGAAAGGGCCCCGGGCGGCTGCAGGCGGCGCGAAACGTGTCGGCAAACCCCTCCAGCGTCTCTACACTAACCGCTTCCACGCCCATGCCTTTGGCCAGCCCAACCCAGTCGAGGTCGGGACGGCCGAGGTCGAAGAAGGTGTCTGAGGCGCGTCCGGGCGTCGCGCCCCCTGTGCGAAGCTCGCCGTACAGGATCTTGTACACGCGGTTGGCAAAGACCACATTCACCACGTCCAGCTTCTCGCGCGCCTGCGTCCACAGCGCCTGCAGCGTGAACATGCCAGCCCCGTCGGCCTGCAGGCAGACGACCTTGCGGTCAGGGCAGGCCACGGCAGCACCCGTGGCGCACGGAAAGCCGTGACCGATCGCACCTCCGGTGCTCTGGATCCAGTCATGGGGCGCCCCGTTGAACGTGGCTGGAAAGACCGCGCGGCCCGACGTCACCGCGTCATCGGCCACGATCGCGTTCTCGGGCAGCAGGGCGGCAAGCGTCATCCCAAAGGCTTCCGATTCGAAGGGACCGCTGGCAATACGTGGCTTGGGGCCCGCTTCCTCAATCCGAACGACGCGCGGCGCGCCGATCTCGTCGGCAAGTCCTTGCAGTGCGGCCACGGCGTCTTGGTCCGGCCGCGCGAGCACGTGCGTCGCACAGTCCTGTGGTACCATGAGGCTGGGCTTTCCGGGATAGGCAAAGAACCCCGCCAGCGGCTTGGCGCCGACGAGGATCACGTGTTTGAGCCCGGCCAACACCTGGAGGGCTGTGTCGACCACGTACGGAACGCGGTCCACCGGAACCCTGCCGCGACCGCGCGCCATGCGCGGCACGTGCGAGGGCGCACGCAGCTTTGCCCCGGTGGCGTGAGCAATTCGGTGCGCAGCGACGAGGCCTGCTTCACCCAGGGCCTGTCCGTTGAGGAACAACAGGGTCGGTTCGCCCGAACGGAGGATCCGCGCCACCGTTCGAAGAACCTCCGGCGCCACCTGCGGCCGGGGCGACACCGCAAGCGGCACAGCCGGCCCGCTTGCCTCGCTCCAGGCCACATCGGCGGGGACGATCAGCGTGGCGATCTGCCCCGGAGGGGTCCGCGCGGCCTGTACCGCTGCGGCGCCGTCGGAGGCAACCTGCTGCACGGACCCGCTCGTCCTAACCCAGTGCGACGCCGCACGCGCGAGCCCCTCGGTGTCCGCGGTCAGCGGCGGATCGAATGAACGATGGTAAGAAGCCTGGTCGCCGACGATGTTTACCATCGGCGCATTGGCCTTCCGCGCATTGTGCACGTTGGCGATCCCGTTGGCGAAACCCGGTCCGCAGTGGAGCAACGTCATCGCGGGTTTCTCTGCCATCCTGGCGTAGCCGTCGGCGCAGCCCGTGACAACGGTCTCGGCCAGACCGAGTACGCAGCGCATGGACTCGACCTGGTCAAGGGCAACAACGAACTGTATCTCGGTGGTGCCGGGATTGGCGAAGCACATCTCAACGCCGGAGGCGATCAGGGTGCGAATCAGGCTTTCTGCGCCGGTCATGTTGCCCTCCTTATCATGAAAAGATTTTTTTAATTAGTGCAGATATATCCGTAAGGACACCTGTTACAATTTTTCTTTGGATCGACGGTAGGCATAAAGGGCTGATCCGGATTCACGATTTCTCTCAGCAGACTGAAAACGACCTGGGTCAGGTTTCCAAAATGCTCCTTGAACTCGGTTTCATTTTTAAAAAGCGGAACTTCAATGTCGGAGTCAATCCTTGTCTTTCCGAGGAGTAAAAATAGACAATCGATGTTTTCCGGTTCTTCTCCCGTCAAAGCAGAATAAGTGACCAGATAAAATGGAAGCTGAAGACTGCCGATGGCTTCGTTCCAGGAATCCCGGTTGGCGAGATCGAGCTTATCATAACGGATGGTGAGGTAATTCTTATTGGCCGAAGTCTTATAATCGATGATGACGGTTCTTTCTCCCCTCTTCTCGACCCTGTCAAGCCGCGCCCCGAGTTTGAAGGAATGCTTTACGACATCGATCCTTTGTTCAAGGCTCAGGATTTTTGTTTGAAACTCCTTGATCTTCGGCACCTGGTAATTCTTGATGAAATCCACCAGATGCCTCTCCACCTGGTTCCTGAGCAGATAGATCTCACCGGTAGGGTCTTGACCGTATTGTTCCTCAAAATGCTTATGGATGACTTTCTCGAATTCCTTGAGATTCATCTCCTTTTCTGTCAAGACAGATCCTGTTTTCCCCTTGAAGTACTGAGAAAGGACCAGGTGAACGAACGATCCGATCTCCTCCTTCTCAAACTCTTCTGAAATGACCTCTCTTTCCCTGAGCCCGAGAACATATTCATAATAGAACTGAAGGGGACAAGTGAGATAGGTATTCAGGGAAGTTGCGCTGAAAGGATATTCTTTTAAGAACCTGATCATCTCCACGGACTTACGGATGGGAGAAGGGTTCTTCTCTCTCAGGTTGACAGAGTACTGGATGGTCTTCACATACCGCTTGGCATCCCTCCTCCCTTCTCTCTTCTGTCTCTCCCAGACGAACCTCTCAACAAACCTGCTCTTCTCCTTCTCATCGTTTTCGACGTAAAAGAGATGGGATGCCTTGGCTCCTCTGACCAGCGTATCGAAGGTATAGAACATGATCTCTTCCCGATCCAGGTAGGTGGGAAGTCCCAATATCTGCCTGGCCTTGAACGGCAAAAAGGAATCCTCTCTCGTCGTGTCAGGGAGGATGCCCTCGTTCGCATCGAGGAAGAGGACGTTCTCAAATTTTAGATTCCTCGTCTCCAGAAATCCAAGAACCTGCACCCCCCTCAGGGGCGTTCCCGCAAAAGGAGTGTAAGAAGTCATGAGATACTTCTTAAAAAGGGTGAAATAACTTGCGACCTCCTGAAATCGGACCTCCTTCATCAGCGACTTGGAAAGGATGTCCAGGTGGGTGATGAAAGACTCTGCGTAGGGATAGAAAAAGGGATGGAGACGGGCCGTGCTGTTTTGATAGAGGTATTCGACCACCTCTTTCAGTTTCTTCGCAAAGTCCCCCACATCTCTAAAAGAAAGCATCTTCCTGATGGTATGGGCATGGATCGCCTCTAAGTGCTCTCTCATCCTCTTCAGGGTGATCCCGGGCTCGACTCTTATTACTTTTTCTTGGATGGAGCCGAGGATGGCCTCATCACTCTCTAATTCTGACAAGGACAGAAACTTCCTGGTTCGCTTCTCCGTGAGAACCTCCTCGATGGCATGAAAAAGAATTCTGGTAATATCTGCCCTGCCTTGGAAATAGAGATTCTTCGTGTAGGGGTGGAGAACGAAATCCAGGTAGTGGCGGACATAAAAACGATCCCCATCCATGGTGGTGACCACTTCCATCAGGTTATTGAAAAAACCGAAGAGAGGAGTCCTCTGAAGAGGGTATCCGAGGGAGACATTATAGTTGTCCAGATCGAGGAGGCTCAGAGCCTGGTGGAAAAGAGGAAACAAGGCTTCCGAGGAGGGAAGGACGATGACCGTGTTTTCGTCAAGCCGTTCCTTCCGATCGATCTTGTTTTTCAAGAGCGTGCTCACACCGAGGACCTGGCCATGGGAATCCGGGCTCTGATAGCAATGGATTTCAGGCTCGGACGCAGGGAATCGCCTTTGAGCCGGTATGCCCAGGTCGGCCAGCTTCTTTTTTATTCCCTCACCCTCCTGAAAAATGAAGAGGGTGCTTTCTCTTTTCATCAGGGATCTAAAGATCTTTTTCTCCGATTCCGTCAGAGTAAAAAAACCTGCGAGGATCACTTTTCTAAAACGATCCAGATTTAAACGGTCGATATTTTCTGATACAGCCCGGTATCTCGAGGACCTTGTAGAAAAATGGTCTTTCTCTATCCCCCTGTAAAACGTTTCGTAAAAATAGGAGAGAGATTGGAGCCTTTTCGCCGTGGGTTCAGGGATGTTCTCCCCGGCGATGCTGTCGATCTCTCTTACCTTTTTGGAGGGGACCCCTTCGATATGAAGCTCTTCGAGGTCGTTGTATAGCTTCATCCCGACAGGGAAAAAAGTGTCGGGAGTGAGAAAGCTCTTTCTCCCCAGGTGCTCGGGCGAGGCGGCATGAAGGGTGTAAAGGATCGAGACGGCATCGATGGCTTCGAGCTTTCTTCCTTGGAGCCCCAGGGATTCGTCATGGACATGTTCGATGAATTCATCTATGGAAAGGATGACAGGCGGTATGAAACTCGACTTCTCTCTATCCGCCAGCATTTTCCTGAGGAAGTGCGAAGGCCTCTTGCCGGGAAAGACTACGAGACTGGAAGCATAGTCCTTTTCAACGCCGCTCAAATGCTCCGCCACTTTTTCAACCAGATTCTCTGATGTCGAAATCAACAGGACGTTCACTTAATTCACCTCTTGCACAAAAAACGTTTTAAAAGGTAGTTGGGTGTGCTGGACAACCTTTACAGCGGAACCTTCAAAAGTTTCGCTACTCGGTTTCCAGACACACTCCAGAAGTAACCTTGGGTGACACGGCATGTTGCCCATAAACATTGTAAAGAACCGCTTGGTAAAGGTTGGAAAGCATACTCAACTACCTATTCAATCCACCATCTGGGTAAATCTTCCTTCACCCTTCGAAGCTATCGCCTGCCAAAGAACTGCCTGAAAAAAACCCGTTCGTCTGATGGCAACGATAAAGGTGCCCGTGTTATTTAGGGACGATGAACATTAAACGATAAACGATGAACAGTATATTCTCTTTTTTGTCCATTGTTCATTGTCCATCGTTCATCGTACGAAACGGGCCTCGTAACCCTAACCTTGACCAAAAAAGAGGGTGAATAACCCGTCATGATCTACGGTTCGGCGAACAGGTCAGCGTAGGAGGGTTATCTCTTTCAGGTCCACGTAAGCAATCACCCCTTCGACATTTTTATCGGGATAGATCTCTTTTAAGATCCGGATATAATTTTTGAGCTGGGAGATATATTCCTTTTCAGCTTCTCTCTCGGCGCCTGTTTTATAATCGATCACGCTCACCCGACCTTCTTCGAACACCACCCTGTCCATCCTGAAGAGATTTCCCCGGAGGTCTGAATATTCCTGCTCCTTCTTGACGACCCTGCCTGGCATGGCTTGGAAATAAGGGCTTACTTCTTCATGGTTCAGGAATTCCAGAAGATCTTTTTTCATCGTTTCCACGGAATAATCGGTCATTAATTCATCATTCACCCGCTTGATGATCCGCTCGAGTTCCGGTCCGATGTTTTCGTCCAAGCCGTCAACAAAATAGAGAACCCGGTGAACAAACTCACCTCTCATCCTTTCCTCTAAGTTGAGCTCCTCAATGGCTGCGAAAGGGAATTTGATCGGGTCAGGAGGATGATAGAGCTCCATTCTTTCTTGAGCGGTTTCAGGAGAACGGCGGCGTGGAGCATTCTTCCATCCAATTTGAGAATCCATCTCCTTCAGGAGATCTATCGGGAACTGATTTCTCGTCCCTTGGACCCCAACGATATAAAGTTCATCCTCGGCCCGCGTAAAGCCCACATAAAGGGTATTGAGCTTGTTCACCAGATCCTTGAGCCTTTCTTCTTCATATTTCTCTTGAAGAAAGGGGCTGGCTTTCATGATCTGCCGGTTGATTTTGAGCAAATGGACCCCATCCGTCTCCTCATCAAGAATATATTTGAACCCCCGCGGGATCTCCTCATAGATGAGCACAATGGCTACCGGGAAACCCAACCCTTTTGCCTTGTGAAGGGTCATCACCTTCACCGCATGGATGCCTGCGGGGACATCAATGGTCCAATCCGACTCCCCTGCCTCTTCGCCGGAGGCGCATTGGAGGAAATCGCCGGGATTGTTTCTCCCTTCCCCCTCAAAGTTCTTGATCACCTCCAGGATCTTGACGAGGGTCGCCTCCTCTTCCCTGAAGTGATCGAAAACCCTGTAGATGCGGTAGATCTCGCTCACCAGGTCATAGAGGGGTAAATAGCCTGTCGCCTTGAAAAGAGGTTCAAAATAAATCGCCCAAAGCTCAGGAAATTCTTCCTGGAAGGCCTTGTAAAGGGGAAGTTTCTTCCTGTTCTTGAAAAAGAATTCGTGCCATGCTTTCAATTCGGAGACCTTTTCATCTCTTTCCAAAGCTTTTCTGAAGATGTCGCCCAGAACAAAACCTGCAAAGGAAAGATCATCGGGCGGAGCATCGAGGAAGGTCAGCAAGGCGACGATTTCAGCGGTGAGCTTCCGCGTCCTGATGTCAAGGCTGCTGTAGGAGATGAAGGGAATGTCCACCTCGTTCAGCCAGGTCGTGATATTGACGACGTCTTCATTTCGGTAGGCCAGGATAGCGATATCCGAGTAGGAGTACCCTCGGCGGACTAAATCCTTTATTAAATCCTGGATCTTCTCTTTTTCAGCGGGCCCGTCATCCCCCTTTTCACATCGAATGACCTCCACGTATCCTGAACCCTTGTGGTCCTCCTTGACCCTTTGTTCATAATCAATGAGCCCGCTCCTGCTGGCGGGTTCCTGGTATTTTTCATGATGGGCAATTATCTTTTTGAAGAATGCCTTGCTGAAATCGACCACTCCCTCGAGGCTGCGGTAATTGATCTCCAGCTCATTCACCTTGTGAAGGGCCGAAGAAAAGGGATTTTTCGATTCGAGCCCCTTCATGATCCCGTAATCGGCATTCCTAAAACCATAGATCGCCTGCTTGGTGTCGCCCACGGCAAAGAGACTCCCCCCCTGAGAGAGGGAGTTCTCGATCAGGGGAAAGAGGTTGGCCCACTGGATGGGAGAGGTATCCTGAAATTCGTCGATCAGATAGTGGTAGATCGTCTCCCCTATCCTGAAGTAGACATCCGGCACGATTTCATGATCGAGATAGTCAGAAAGCTTCTTGTTGATGTCGTGAATGAAGATAGTTCCCTCCCTCTTCTTCACTTCCTCGAGGATGTCTTTGAAAGCTTCATAAGTCCTGAGGTACGGACTGTAGTAGGCCGTTGCATAGAGCTCGATGTATTTCTTGATTTTATTGCCGAGGACGTCCCACTGTTCGAATATTTTTTCATACCAGGTCATCTCTCCTTCTTTTTTAGGCTTGATAACGGGAGGGTTTAAAAGACCTTTATCAACGAGATCGGGGAAGTTACTGTTTCTGACCGTCTCCAAGATTTTGGTAAAGGAACTTCCTTTGCTTCTCGTAAGACCCGATTTTTCGATCAAACCATTCAGGCTCTCCGCTGTATTTCGAATCTCTTTCTTGATGGATTCGATCTTTTTCTCGACATCGATGACCTTTGCCTCTTTGACGATACCGGAGAGCTGATGGTAGAGTTCCACGGTTTCCTCAAGAAAATCCTTCGAGGGATCCCAGAGATAGGCAGACTCCCCTCCCCTGCTCTGAAGGATGATCTCTAGGAGTTTCTCAAGGAATTCAGCCTCTGGAGTTTTTTCCCTGACGCCCCGCAGAAATCGATTGAAGGCGTAGGCCATGATGTTCTCCGGGGTCATGACCACGTCAAAGTCAGGGCTGTAGCCGAGATTGATGGCCGAAGCCTTGTAGATGGAGGTCATGAAACTGTCAATCGTCTTCACCTGGAATTCGGTGTAGTTTCTTAAAATCTCATCGATCGTCGCTCCGGCCTTGTCTGCGAGATGTTCTTTTTTCAGGGAGACGATTTCAGAGAGCTCTTCGATCTTTTCGGGGTCCTTGAAATAAAGGTCCTTGAGCCACGAGAGGATCCGCTCTTTCATCTCTTTCGCAGCGTTATTTGAAAAGGTGATAGCGAGAATATTTCTGAGATGGTTTTGGGGAATTTGCCCGGACAGGAGGAACTGGACGAATCTCTCCGTGAGGGAGTAGGTCTTCCCAGAACCTGCGGAGGCCTTTAAGAGCGTAAAATGTGGAAAGGAGATGGATGAATCTCTTTCAAGAACTGCATTGGCCATGCTTCTCACTCATGAGAAAGTTTCCGTTTCCTACTTCTTGATTCTTTAAAAGCCGACAGAAATGAAGTCCAAGAAACTTTCATCATACAAAACTTACACCTTATAAAACAGCCTGTCAATTCCCCTTGAGACCGCCTGTTTGAAATCCTACAGATCATTGGGTTATTATTAATTATTATGTATTGGAGGAACCATCATGAAACCCATTCTATTGGAAATTGTCACAGAAGTATTCACCTTTTTCGGTCACTGTCGCCGTTGCAAAATCCTCTTCGATGAAACGGGGCTTGAGCAGAAATTACATCAAAAAGAGATGGAGGAGTATCCTCAGGATTTGAAAGAGGAGTCTACGAAGCTCTCAGGCTGGATTCGAGAATTAAACCGGCTCTATAAGCATCGCCTCCTCATTAAGCTAATCGATGTCCAATCGCCTCTCGGAATCTATAAATCCCTGCGTTATCGGATCCGAACCTACCCCACTTTCATTGTGGAAGGGAAAGAGACCTATGCGGGTTGGGATAAAAGCCAGCTCGAGAGCCTTCTGGATAAGTATATCAAGAACTCTCTTCCATCAACACATCGAAGCCTTCAGCCTTCCGTTTCGTAAGGAGGGATTTAAATTGATTGGTGGAACTTCATTAAAATGAAGAAATAGTATTTGGAATCCCTTGGGGGCTATTTCAACGAAGTGCCATATTTGCTGATTTGCGGACATGAACAACGGACACGTGGAACGTTTTCTTTGAATAACGGGTTTGAGTCTATAAGGTCTTGAGCATCTCTTCCGCAAAATCTCTTAGATCGCTGTCACTGGCGGTCATGGCTAAAATGTCCACCTTGGCTTTGAAGCCCTGCTTCTCTGTCGGACTCCTCGTTTCATAGAGATCCTTCATGGCAGCGAGCGCCTGTAGAACCTTCTCGGAATCTGAATAATCCAACAGAAGGGAAAGGGTGCTCCAGTCATCCGGCAGACCGTATTGATCCAAGTAGGTCTTGACCGCTGTTTCGAATTGATCGGTGCCCTGATAACGATCGATGTCGTGATGGGCCTTTTGATGTTTCTTGGTTCCTTTTTTCCCCATGAAAAGTTTATCAGCCTCCTTCCGATATTTTTTCATCACCCATTCGGAACGACGAGATCTCACTTCATCCCTGGGAGTTTCTTTGGGAGCGTATGGACTGCGATCTTTTCTTCGGTCGATCTCTCTCCAGGAAATCTTTTCTCTTTCGTTTTCCTCGCGGTGCTGAACCATGTTCCAGCCTATTTATTCAGTTTTTTCCCTTTCGTAACGTCTGACCTCTACCCCCTGGGAGGTGATGATGAGCTTGACGACCTCCCCTGACTTTCCAAATTTATCCAACACCTTGCCATTCCAGATCAGGTTGAGGCCACCTGCGTTTCCAATTATCATGTGAATCCGATTCGATGCCAGAACGGAAAGACCTTCTCCTGGCTTGAAGGTCATCTCCTTTTCCGATTGACCCTCCACCTGAAGGCTCACCCATGTTTCTTCGACTGCTTTCATCTGGAGGGAGAAAGGCTTTTTTTCCGGAACAGAATTTGTTGTCGTAACGGGAGGAGAAGGAGCGAGAGGTTTTTTCTCCCCAACAGCGGTTTTTTCTTCCGGAGCACGGGTTGTCGCGGTGACGGGAGGAGAAGAAGCGACGGGAGATTTTTCTTCAAGGATAGGTTTTTCAGGACCGGGTTCGATGAGAGGTTTAGAAGAGTAGGGGGAGAAGAAATAAAAGACGATAAAGCTTGCAACGATAACCCCGCCGACCACCCAGGTCTGCTTGGTACTCCACGAAGTCTTCTGTTTGGGCTTGGGGGAAGGAGCGGGTGGCGGGGGGACAGGTTCTCTTTTGACAGGTTCTCCTTTCAAGACTCTTTCGTAACGGAGAAGGATATCATTGCGATCGAGGTTGAGATATTTGGCATAGGCTAAAAGAAACCCTTTCACATAGGTCGCCGCAGGAAGAAGATCATGCCGGTCCTCTTCGATGGCCTTAAGCATGTATTCCCTCACCCTTGTATTCTTGGTCACCTCTCTCAGGGAAATCTTTTTGGATTCCCGCTGATTCTTAAGATAGCTTCCTAATGTTTCCCTCTCATGCACAGACAACCCCCCTCAAGGTGAATGGATTAAGGTCGATGGATAACCCAGCCGACTCAGGGCACGGGGGTCTTGGGTCCAATTCTTCTCGACGCTCACCCACAACTCTAAAAAGACCCTTGTCCCCAAGAGGGCCTCCACTTCTTTCCGGGCAGTCTCTCCAATCTTTCTCAATTTCTGCCCGCCTTTTCCGATGAGAATTTTTTTTTGAGAATCTCTTTCGACATGGATGGTTCCTTTAATGACCAGGAGATTTTTTTCAGAGTGCTCTTTGAACTCTTCGATGGTGATCGCCGTTGAATAGGGAATCTCCTGATAAGATTGGCGGATCACCTTCTCTCGAATGATCTCGGAAACCCAAAAGCGTTCGGTCTGGTCCGTGACCATGTCTTCCGGATAATAGGGTGGGGATTCGGGAAGGACTTTCAGGATTTCATCTAATAGAATCTCTACCCCTTCTCCGGTCACGGCCGAGACGGGAAGTATCTCTTTGAAGGAATGAAGGGTCTGATATTGATCCATGATTGGAAGGAGGCTTTTTCTTTTCACCAAATCAATTTTATTGATCACCAGAAAGGGGATCCCGCTGCTTCCCCGGAGGGGTTCTATCATCTCGCGGTCTCTTTCAACGCGTGGAGCGGTTGCCTCGATGAGAAAGAGGATGACCTCTGTATCCCGACCCGAAGCAATGGCTGTTCGGACCATCCGCTGGTTCAGTTCAGATCGTCCTGGGTGAATCCCCGGGGTATCGAGGAAGATCAGTTGACCTCCTTCTACATTCTTAATGCCAAGAATCCGGTTTCGTGTGGTCTGGGGTTTTTCAGCGACAATGGCAATTTTATCACCGAGGAGACGATTGAAAAGGGTCGACTTCCCAACATTCGGCCTTCCCAGGATGGAGATAAAACCAGATTTGAATGCCATATGACCAAAATGTCAAATGCCAAAGCTCGCACGAAGCGATGAACTTAAAGTGAATCAATGTCAAAATAAATCCAAAGTTCAAGAAATAAGATTTTTGATTTTGAACGTTGACATTGATTTGACATTTGCCTGCCTGCGCGAAGCCGCTTCGGCGAAGGCAGGGATTTTGAAATTTGGATTTGGACAACTTACCTGGACCCTATTCCTGCACAAACCCAACCCTATCTTAAGCTGAAGACGATGAGGGGAGGGTTAGATCCAATACCTCCTGGATGTCTTCGACGAAGACGAAGTGCATCTCTTTCTTGATATAATCTGGAATCTCATCAAGATTCTTCTCGTTCTTTTTAGGCAGGATCACAGTCTTCACGCCAGCCCGCCGGGCAGCCAGAATCTTTTCCTTCATCCCCCCAACCGGAAGCACCCTTCCGCTCAAGGTCAGCTCGCCGGTCATCGCTATCTCTCGGGGAACGGGCTTTTCTCTTAAAAGAGAGAGAACGGCCGTGGCAATGGTGATCCCGGCAGAGGGTCCGTCTTTGGGAGTTGCCCCGGCCGGGATATGGATATGAATATCGCACCCCTGATAAAAATTCTCAGGAACGTGAAGAGAGTGGGCATTCGTTCGAATATAAGAGAGGGCTGCCTGGGCAGATTCTTTCATCACCTCTCCCAGGGATCCCGTCAAGATGAGGCCTTTCTCCCCTTTCATCTTGGACGTCTCGATGAAGATGATGTCCCCTCCGTTTTCTGTCCAGGCCAGTCCTGTGGCCACACCGATGCGGTCTTTCTCCTGGGCGACCTCGCGGAAGAACTCTCGCGGCCCCAGAAGCTCCTCAACGGCTGCCTCATCGATGATCTCTTTCGGAGGATTTCCCATGGCCACTTCCTTGGCCACTTTTCGACAGAGGGTGGCAATTTCTCTTTCTAAATTTCGAACCCCTGCTTCCCGGGTATACTCTCGAATGACCTTGGAAACCGCTTCAGGAGTGAAAGAGAGCGGGGTGTCTTTCAACCCGTTCTCTTCCTTCTGGTGGGGAATCAGAAACTGAAACGCAATCTTTTCCTTTTCCTCCTCGGTATATCCTGCCAGATGGATGACTTCCATTCGATCCAACAAAGCAGGAGGAATCGGTGATAGGGTATTGGCCGTCGTGATAAACAAGACGTGGGAGAGATCAAAAGGGACATCCAAGTAATGATCGGTAAATGAAAAATTCTGCTCCGGGTCGAGTGTTTCAAGAAGGGCTGCGGCCGGGTCTCCCCGGACGTCCTGACCGATCTTATCCACCTCATCGAGCATAAAAACCGGATTGTAAGTTTCCGCCCTCCGGATCTCTTGAATGATCCGGCCTGGAAGAGCTCCCACATAGGTCCGACGGTGTCCCCGGACCTCTGCTTCATCCCTGACCCCTCCTAAGGAGATCCGAATAAATTTCCTTTCCAAAGCACGGGCGATGGAGCGTCCCAGGGATGTCTTACCCACACCGGGGGGACCGACAAAACAGAGGATGGGCCCCTTCATGGGTTCCTTCAATTTTTTAACGGCTAAAAACTCCAAGATCCGTTCCTTCACTTTTTCAAGGTCATAATGGTCTTCGTTAAGGATGGCCTGAGCCCGGCTGAGATCCAGGTTATCCACGGTCTTCTTATTCCATGGTATCGTGATGAGGTAGTCGAGATAAGTTCTGGAAACGGTATATTCTGCAGAAATGGGATTCATCCGTTCCAGTCGGTTGATCTCTTTATAAGCGATCTCTTCAACTTTTTGCGGCATCGCGGCGTTTTGGACTTTCTCCCTGAGTTCGTGGATCTCAGCCAGATAGGGATCCTCTTCAGGCGCTTCCCTCTGCCCTCTAACCGGAGGACGAGGGGAATGATCTTTCTGAAATTTCCCTCCCTCTTTCCCAGGGTGGAGCAGGGAATGGGGTCGGCCCGGGGAGGATTGAATCTCTCGACTGAAGTGCTGAAAGACTTTTTTCAATCGTTCCAGGGGATCGATGGTCTCAAAAATTTCTTGCTGTTCCTTTAACCCCAAATGGAGGGTAATGGCGATCAGGTCGGCGAGTCTGCCTGGTTGGTCAATTTTATCGAGGGTCTTCAATATCTCCTCGGGAAGGGGTTTGCCCATGGAGAGCGAAATTTTGAAAAGGGTTCCGATGCTCTGAACAAGGGTTTCAGAAAGAACAGTCCTTTCTTGATGCTCGTTGATCTCACAGACATCTGCCTTAAAATAAGGAGGCTCCCGGGTAATGTCTTGGAGAAAGACTCTCGAAAGCCCTTCGACAAGAATCTTCATCCCTTTATTGGGCAACTTGACCAATTGGAGAATTTTACAAACCGTTCCGACGGACAGGAGATCCTTGGGCTGGGGATCCTTCAGATAGGGATCACGCAGACCGACACATCCGATGAGACTATTGTCCAGCAGAACCTTGTTGAAGATGGCTAAGGATTCATCAGATTGAAGAAAAAGGGGGGCGACGACGTAAGGAAAGATGATCGTCTCTTTCAGAGGGATGAAGAGAAGTCTTTGCGGGATGGAAATGCTTTCTGACTTATAGAGATATCTCACAAAAAAACTCCGGCTCCGAATTCAAGAAACAGGAATGATTATACGAAAATTATGGAATTTGTCAACGAAGTTTAAAGAGCTCTTTCAGGCAAGACCAGGCTTCCGGTGAGCACCAATCCCTTTCTCCCACAGTCTTCCCCACCAACATCCCTTCTCGGTCGATGAGGAATGTCTGGGGAATCCAGCCCCTGACTCCGTACTGGTCCATTACCTTTTCTTTCAAGAGCAAAAGGACAGGAACGGTAATCTTATTTTGGTCCACGATCTTTTGAACAGCTTTCTTTCTTTCGCCATCGATGGCGATTAAGAGGACGGCTAACTGATCTTCTTTCCCGGCACAGAGTTTTTCCAACAAGGGAATCTCCTCTTTGCAGGAATCACACCAGGTAGCCCAAAAAGTGATGAGGACAGGCTTTCCTTTGAAGTCGCTGAGGCTGATCTTTTTCCCATCCAGACTGTTGAGGGAAAAAGCAGGGGCTTCTTTTCTTGCCTGAAATCTTTGAACACCAAAAGAATTACACGAAGGGGATTCGGGTTGGGATGGAGAAGCAGCCCTTCCGACCTGAGGGAAAGGAGTGACCAAGATGGCCATTCCTGTCATGCCCAACAACACAAAAACGATTTTTCTTCTCATCCCCATCTCCAAATAGAAACTTTAACAAAAGACTAAAATATATTCTTCCCCTCGTCAACCCTTCGACTCCTTCCCGACCAAAAAGGTCGGGGAGCTTGCTCAGCCTGCCTGCCCTGTACCATGCTAGGTTCAGAGCCTGCCGGT
>Ga0256868_10000199_pt1 | contig 36352 bp, 30 predicted proteins | sample RVTome_13_FD_187341 | JGI IMG/M metagenome (GOLD analysis project Ga0256868, IMG submission 187341) | Soil microbial communities from uranium-contaminated site in the Upper Colorado River Basin, Wyoming, United States - RVT92D227 HiSeq ...
AGCTCAGTGGTAGAGCAACTGATTCGTAATCAGTAGGTCGAGGGTTCAAATCCCCCCGCCGGCTCCAGTAATTGATAACGTCAAATTGATACAAAAAGGCAGGGTGGTTTCTATCCCTGCCTTTGATTTCTTATAAATCAATTTCGCCTATCTTATTAAGTCAAAATTTTAGCCAATCCCTTTAATAGCTGATTTAATGATCTCATAATAATCAGAGTCCTTGCATATAACCATAGCCGTTTTCAGGATTCCCTGGACTGTGGCTGAATCAATTGTTCATCCTGGAACTCCCATCCCTGCGGCTATCTCGACCCCTAATTCACCTAACACTGCCATTCTTAAGGTTTTTATGAGAGAGTTGATTTAAAAGGGAGAATCTCCAAAATGCCTGCAATTCTTATACAACTCTTATATTAAAAAACAATTTTTTTGTCAATATTTAAAGAAAATCAAAAAAAAGTTTGACAAGAAAAAACATTTTCTGTAAATTGAACAAACGTTCAGCAGGTAATTTTTTTTTACACCAAAATACAGATTCTTTGTCAAATGTCTTGACTTTTTTCAAAAGAAAAAGAATATATTGATTATAATTAAATAACCCAACAAGGAGGAAACAGATGAAAGGCGGATATATCGGCAAATTACTTTTTGTAGATTTGACTAAGGGGACTCTCGAAGAAAAGACACTATCAGAGGAATTAGCCAGAAACTTTATTGGGGGATACGGCATTGGGGCCCGGATACTCTACAACATGATGAAACCAGGTGTTGATCCCCTCGGCCCTGACAACATTTTAGGCTTTATTTCCGGACCGTTGAACGGAACAGGGGCCTTTTTTAGCGGTCGATACACGGTTATTTGCAAGTCGCCGGTGACAGGGGGCTGGAACGACGCAAACTCTGGTGGTTTTTTTGGACCGGAGCTAAAAAGAGCAGGCTTTGATGGCGTATTTGTGTCAGGTGCTTCTGATAAGCCTGTCTATCTTTTTATCAAAGATGGGAAGGCTGAGATAAGAGATGCAAAGCAGCTTTGGGGAAAAGACTGCACGGAGACAGAGGAGGCATTGATTAAAGAGACAGGGGAAAAGAATCTTCGAGCCGCACTCATTGGTCCTGCAGGTGAGAAAAAGTCCCTTATGGCCTGTGTCATTAATGACAAACACCGAGCTGCCGGCCGGGGGGGCTGTGGTGCTGTGATGGGCTCGAAAAAGCTCAAGGCTATTGTGGTCAGGGGGACGGGGAAAGTCCCCGTGGCCCATCCTGAGAAGGTTAGAGAAATCAATGCTGAAATCTCGAATTTCATGAAAAATGGGCCTACCGTCGAACAGGTTAAGCTCTTTAGTAACTTTGGTACGGGCGGGATGACAGCGGGAGCGGCCATGAGCGGAGATGCTCCGGTGAAGAATTGGGGCGGTGCGGGTGTTGTAGATATTGGGGAGGAATCTGCAACAAAGCTGGGATCGTTTACGTTTGATGCTAAGTACAACATAAAGAAATATGCCTGCGCCAACTGCCCTCTCGGTTGCGGGGCACATTATAAGGTGGACGATGGAAAGTGGCCTGTGGGGGAGACAGACCGTCCGGAATATGAGACATTGGCCGCCTTTGGGACCATGACTCTGAATGATGATGTGGAATCGATCATAAAATGTAATGATATTTGTAATCGATATGGTTTGGACACCATATCAGTGGGCTGCACTGTTACATGGGCTATCGAATGTTATGAAAATGGGATATTCACCAAAAAAGAGACAGAAGGAATTGATCTGACCTGGGGAAATGCAGAAGCCATTGTAGCGATGACTCAGGCGATTGCAGACCAGACAGGTTTCGGAAGGGTCTTAGCCCTGGGTTCAGCGAAGGCAGCAGAAAAATTGGGAAAGGGAGCTAAATACCTTCAAACTGTTCGGGGGATAGAGCTTCCCATGCATGATCCCCGATATTCGCCTGGGTTCGCGAGAACTTACCAGATTGATCCCACACCTGCTCGACATGTAAAAGGGGGATTGGGGATACCTGATTTCGGATCCCCTAATGAAGTGAAATATGATTATGAAGGAAGGGGGCCAATGGATGTGGGGGTCACATGCCACACGGAGATAGTCAATACAGCCGGCCTGTGTCTTTTTGGGGGATTTTCCATGCCACAAGATGCCGCCGTGAGGTTTATTGCAGCGGCGACAGGCTGGGATTTTAAGGGGGAAGATGTGCTTCAGACAGGGAAGCGGATTATGAATATGAGATATGCGTTCAATCTGCGCGAAGGCCAGAAGCTCAATGACGATGAGAATGCGATTCCGAAGAGATGTGTCGGAGAACCGCCTCTAACAGAGGGTCCGCTGAAAGGTATAACGGTAGATCACAAAAAGTTGGCCTACCACTTTTATGAGAATATGGGCTGGGATGAAGAGACCTTGATTCCAACCCGGAAATCACTTGAAGACCAGGGTGGGATGGAAGATGTGATTCGGGATTTTTACAAATAGGTAGCCCCTTTCCAAAGGCTATTGCCCAAAGTCTGTTTGGGCAATAGCCTTCTTGAGAACAGGACGATAGTATTTTCCTGTGTTTAATTTTCCGAAAAACCGGTGTCTAGATACCATCTCAATATTATTGTCACTTTACAAAAAAACTATCGTTCTAATATTCTGAGATTAGTTAACAAACGGTAGGTAGCTAAATGAACAAGAAACAAGAACTTCTCAAGAAGATATCAGACCTCTTTGCCAAGAAGGGATATGAGAAAACCTCAATCCGCGACATCGCCGCACATTTAGGCATGACGAATGCTGGACTCTACTATTATTTTCGGAACAAACAAGAAATGTTGATCGATATCATGAACTACGGCATAGAGGACGCGCTGTTGACCATGAGACGGGAACTGCCTCACATCAAGAGCGCCGAGGACAAGATCGCCTGGATCATTCGGGCTCAAATCAAGTTTTACTCAGAGAACAAATCCCAGACAAAAGCGTCAATACATGAAAGGGGAGCCCTTGAAGCAAAATATGCAAAGATCATAGGAGAGAAGGAAAGGAAATATGTAGACTTTATAAAACAGGTGGTGGGGCAGATCATTCAGGAGAATCCCCATATTTCCATTTCGGTAGAGGTTGCGACTTTCTGCTTGTTGGGAATGTTGAATTGGCTTGTCCATTGGTACAATCCCGGAGGGAAAGTCTCTCCTGATGAACTTGCTTCTAATATTACAAATATATTCTTAAAGGGCTTAAAAGGAAGATCTGATTAATTAGGCATTGGGATGCTCGAAGGAGAAGTTTCTTCGCTCATCCCTCAGCACGTGTACCCAAAGCATCGCCGGGAAATCATCTGGGCCGCTCTTGAGTAATACAATCATACCCCTCAAAAACCGAATTCAAAAAAAATCCTTGACAAAATAATTGCTCCGTGGAATTATTTACCTACCTAACGTTCGGTAGCAGATATAGGTTAAGTATGTTGGACGCCAGTAAAATATATTTGGATGTAATAAAGCATAAAACATGAGAGAAGATAAGAAGTCTGAGTTGATATACAAATCCAGTTTATAATATAAGGAGGAAAAGAAAGAATGAAAAAAAGTGTTCTTCATACAAAATTATGCGATATGTTCGGGATCAAGTATCCCATCGTACTGGCCGGAATGGGCTATGTTTCGGGACCTGCCCTTACCGCAGCCGTCTCGAACGCCGGAGGTCTGGGCGTCCTGGGGGCTGCATCCTTCACGACAAGTGAATTGCAGGAAATGATCAAAAGGACCAGAGACCTCACGGACAAGCCTTTTGGGGTGGACCTGCCCATGCCCCCGCAACTCGATGACATACCTCCGAACTCTACGGAAGAGAGCCTTCGGGCAGGCTTTCCAATAGAGGCGGTTGCTTTTGCCGAGAAGTTCGGAGAGGAGTTAGGGATACCGAAGGCCCACGGGAAGGCAGGACTTCAGGTCTTCTCCATAGATTACACGAAGGAAGTCTTTAAGATCTGTCTCGAAGAGAAGATTCCACTGTTTGTTTCTGCGGTCGGCGATCCATCCTGGGTGGTGCCCGAAGCCCATGCCCACGGGATGAAGGTCATGGCTGTGGTAGGTCTTGTGAGACAAGCCCGTCGTCTCACAGGTAACGGGGTGGATCTCATTGTCGGCCAGGGTACCGAGGCGGGTGGTCATACAGGTAGAATAGGGACCATGCCTTTAATTCCCCAGATCGTCGATGCCATTGCCCCTACGCCGGTCCTCGCTGCCGGGGGTATAGCCGATGGAAGGGGCGTTGCAGCGGGCCTGGCGTTGGGAGCCATCGGTGTTTGGCTGGGTACGGTTTTTGTCACTACGGAGGAGTCCTGTCTCGAATGCATCGAGTTTGGCTACATGTCGCAGTGGGAGGTAGATACGTGGAAGCAGAAAATCCTCAATGCGACCGAGGATGATACTCAGATATCCCGTGTGCTCACCGGCAAGACGCTCCGGATGATCAAGAATAAGTTCCAGGACACCTGGGAGAAGAAACAAGGTCCAATCCTCAAAACGCCCAAACAGAACGTCCTTGTTGCTGATCTCCAGGAAGGCGTGCGCCAGGCGGAGATGACCGATTACATGTTCCCTGTGGCAGGTCAGATATCGGGGATGATTAAAAAGATCAAACCAGCGGCCCAGGTGGTCGAAGAGATCGTCGAGCAGGCGACCCACATCCTGGAAAAGCTGGGCACGGGAAAAGGATAGTAGGAAAAGGTAAGAAACTTGCTCACTTCAAAGCACTAAACTGTTACGGGAGAAGAGAGCTCGGGGAGGAACCCTATGGGATACGAGACAATCATCTACCAAAAAAAAAATGCTGTTGCCAAAATTACACTGAATCGGCCCGAAGCCCTCAATTCCTTAACCCGGACGATGCTTCTGGAAATAGGGAAGGCTCTTGAGGACTCAGAAAAAGACAACACCATTCGTGTGGTGGTAATTACAGGAAGTGGGAAGGCATTCTGTACCGGTGTGGACTTGAAGTTCGCCAAGGAAGAGCTGACAACCTCGCAGGCAGAGCAAGATTTTTTTCGATTTGGAAACGAAGTCATGCTCCGTAGAATTGAAAAAATGCCCAAGCCGGTGATAGCGGCTGTAAATGGATATGCCATGGCAGGGGGGATTGAGATACTCACGGTTGTTGACCTGGCCATAGCATCCGAAGATGCTGTTATTGGTGATCAACATATGAAGTTTGGTTTGCTCGGAGCCGGAGGCTCACCTTATCGGGTGCCTCTGCTAATAGGCATCAGGAAAGCTAAGGAGCTCATTTTTACAGGCAAGACACTTACAGGCAAGGAGGCGGAGCAGATTGGTCTGGTAAATCGCGCTGTGCCTCCTGATGCATTGGAAAGCACGGTTGATGCACTGGCAGCAGAACTGGCTGAACTGAGTCCTGTGGCTATGAGAATTTCGAAAGCTCTGATAAATGAAACCATGCTTGTAGATATAGAGGCCAGACTGGAACTGATTCTAATGTCCTCATTAGTTGGTGCCAATTCGGAGGACCGTCATGAAGGAATAAGAGCTTTCAACGAGAAGAGAAAACCGGTATTTAAGGGGAGATAGGAGATTAGGAAGTAAATGCCAAGCAAAGATATTTGAGATTTCCCCCCCACCCTTCCCTTCTCTCCTAGCGAGGTGAGAGGGGACATAAGTGTTAGAGAGAGATTCTCAAATTTAAACATGTAAGAATCTATGGATAGAACTGAAATAGGGAAAAAGGTTGGTAAATATTTTCTAGAATAAAGGGAGGTGTATTTAAACTATGAAAACGATTATTTATGAGAAGAACAACGGAGTGGCAACAGTCACCCTGAATCGACCTGAAGCCTTCAACTCGCTTAACATTCAGCTCCTGACTGAGCTGAGAGAGGCGATGGCCGATTCCCAGGAGGATGCCGCGGTCAGGGTGGTTGTAATCACCGCGAAGGGAAAGGCCTTCTGTACGGGTGCCGACCTGAAGATGGTCAATGAATGGAATAAGACCGGCGAGCCGGATCGAGATGCAGAGAAGGCATTTCACCAGGCTGCCGATGCAGCGTTTGCAACTATTGAGAAATGCACCAAACCGGTCATCGCCGCGGTGAACGGTTTTGCTATAGCAGGAGGATTTGAGATCTGTCTGTGGAGTGACATTGTCATTGCCTCCGAAGACGCGCGCATAGGGGATGGCCACGCGACCTACATGCTCATGGGCCCTATATCGGTGAACCTCCTTCCGCGTCAGATTGGCGTCAAGAAGGCGATGGAACTCCTTCTGACCGGTGATCTCTGGCCGGCAAAGGAGCTGGAAAGGGTGGGATTTGTCAACAAAGTCGTGCCTCCAGATAAGCTCATGGAGGCAGCACATGAGCTGGCGGCGAACATTGCCGGCAAGAGCCCCTTGGGGTCGACATATACGAAGGCGATAGTGAAGCAAGCCATTCAAGCCCCTGTTGATGTTGTGAGCGATCTTGCTTTCAGCGTTCTCCACCGCATTGCCTTTACAAAGGACCGTGCCGAAGGAGCGAGGGCATTTGCAGAAAAGAGAAAACCGAACTACACTGGGGAATAGCGGAGGTTTAATGATGGGGAATAGAGTTGGCATAATCGGTATCAGTGAGTCGAAGTGCGAGGGGATGAACAGGAAAGATTCATTAAATGATCTGATATTTGAGACGACGAGTCAGGCGCTAAAGGACGCCGGAATCAGCCAGCCGGAAATAGATACCGTGGTTATGGCTGAATACGACCAGGTGGATGGCAGACTTATCGGCGCCATGAGTGCGGCTCTTCCGGCTCATTGTTATGATAAAGACGAGATAAGGGTGGAAGATGACGGCGCTGCGGCTCTGGCACTGGCTTATATGCGCTGTCTCTCCGGTAACTTCGACACCGCCGTGGTCGTCGGCTGGGGGATGTGCTCGCAGACTAATCTGGACTTAATCACCAAGCTCAATTTCGACCCTTTTTTTCATCGTCCTTTAGGGCTTAACTGGATTACGGCACATGCTGTCCAGGCGACGAGTTATATGAATAAATGGGGAATTACGGCAGAACAAGCGGCCAAAGTAACCGTTAAGAACCGCTCGAACGCCGTTAATAACGAGAAGGCGCACCTGCGTACTAAGGTAAAGATGGATGAAGTATTGCAGTCAGGGTATGTATCCTCACCGTTAAGAAAGTTGAATCTGCCGCCCCATTCGGATGGTGCCTGCGCCATTGTCCTGACCACTGAAGAGAAGGCTAAGAAGAGCGGTAGGCCGATCGCATGGATAAAAGGGATAGGTTGGGCAAATGACACCTATTATATGGGAGACAAAAATTTATGGAGGCTATCATCGCTGGCCGCGGCTGCGAAAAGAGCCTATGCCATGTCAGGGATTCAAAATCCTCTTAAAGAGATTGACATGGCCGAAGTTTACGACGTGACCTCGTTTCACGAGCTGATGGAATATGAGGCTCTTGGTTTTTGTAAGGAAGGTGATGGAGGCAAGCTCATTGACAGTGGTGCGACCTCTATCGATGGTGAACTTCCGGTCAACCCGTCAGGAGGGATGTTGTCCTCAAACCCTTACACTGCAGTAGGCCTATTCAGGGTTGCCGAGGCAGCTTTACAGGTGAGTGGCCAAGCCGAGAACAGACAGGTGCCTAGTGCAAAAGTAGCTCTGGCCCACGGCATGAGCGGAATATGCGGCCAGAGTAACTGTGTGGTCATTCTGAGCAATTAAAGAGATTTCTGAAAAACCCAGAAATCTCTGATTACAGTGATTATGAAACGATTACAATGAGTAGAAGCAGAGTGAAACGAAAGAAGAATCTATGTAATCATTTTTTGGAATCTCTGTAATCAAGAGAGCAAAAAGTAATTGTTCAGAGCTCTCTTAAAGAAGGGAGATAGACAGATGGCGAGAAGGGTAGCTGTCGTTGGGACGAGCCAGTTTAAATATAAGACCAAACACCACACCGTTTCATCACCAGATATGTATTTTGAGGTGGTTAAAAGCTGTCTCGAAGACGCTGAACTAACCGTAAATGATATTGACGCTGTAGTCTTTGGCACCGGCCCCGAGGCACTTGATGGGATCAATGGTGTCGATAAGTGGTGTGCTGATGCTGTAGGTGCCCTTAATAAGCCATTAATGAGAATTAATACTGGTGGGGCAACAGGTGGTTCTACGGCTTTAGCCGCTCTTGATCATATCTCTTCGGGGATGTTCGATGTCGTGGTTGCTGTCGCCGGGCAAAGGATGGGCCAATCAACCGCCCATTCTCAGTACACACTGAGTCTAGGTTTTGATCCGATTGTTACCAAACCGTTTTCGATGAACTCATTACCTCTCTTTGCCGGGGATGCGCTGATATGCATGAAGAAATACGGGTTTGATGAATACCATATGGCAAGAATCGCTGTTAAGAATCATCTAAACGCACTCAATAATCCCTACGCTCATTTACGAATTAAAACTACTATAGAGGAGGCATTAAAGGCGAAGTTTCTGTCTTATCCCCTCAGGCTTTTAGACTTGTGCCCTTCGTCTGAAGGAGCTTGTGCTCTTATCCTTGCCTCAGAGGAAAGGGCTGTTAGGCTTACTCGTCGTCCGGCATGGATTAACGGATTTACTGCTGGGACTACTATTATTAATCCAGGTCTCGGTGGAATAGATTCAACATACTCGTGGGACCGAATTTCACAGAGAGCCTATCGTATGGCTGGGATAGATAATCCACGCAAGCAAATTCAAGTCGCTGAGCCATATATACCGGTAAGCTATCAGGAAATTCCCGCATATGCAGCCTTTGGTTTTTGCGAACCTCATGAGGCGGCGAAGTTAGTCGAGGCCGGATTTGGCGAGATGGGAGGGGAAGTGCCATTTTGCCCGTCAGGAGGAACCCTGTGCTCTAATACAATCGGAGCCAGCGGGCTGGCCAGGGTGGCTGAGGCGGCAATACAGGTTATGGGCAAAGGAGGGGCACGCCAAGTACCAAATGTAAAGAACGCTCTGGCAACCGCCGGGGGAGGTATATTCGGTACCGGAGGCATGACTGCATTTTTCTTGGATGTTCTTGTTCTCGGTGCTGAGCCGCACTAATTGAACAGAGGAGACACTGAGTAGTCATAAGCACCGATAACCTATAGTAAAGAATCCCGCCCAGGGCGGGGTTTTAGAACCAAGATTCTTAAACCCAAAACCGAGATCCCGAACCAAGTTCGGGATGACAAAAAAGAGACCCTGACCGTAATGTCATGCTGAACTTGTTTCAGCATCTGGTTTGCTTTATTTCTGCTTTCAGTAGAAGCACCTTTCATCCCCGTCCACAAGACGAGGGTTTTAGGTGCAATCTTACTAAAATTATTAAAAAGGAGCTGCAAATGACAGAAGCGAATGAAGTTGAGCTCATCACAGTGCTGGACAAATGGGAAATCCCCTATGCGTATAGTGCTGGTGAAACCATCAGTAAGTTTCTTGTCGAGCTGAGGGATAATGCCAGAATCATGGCGACCAAGTGCCCAAAATGTCAGCAGATACTACTACCCCCGCGCTCATTTTGTGCGACGTGTTTTGTTTCTTTGAAGGATCAGTGGGTGGAAATCGAGCCGGTTGGCGAGCTGATAACTTACAGCGTGTGTACTGAAGTTATTACAGGGGCGCCGGAACCGCCTTACGTTGTTGCTTTTGTTACCCTTGGCGGATCAAGCACACCAATGGCGCAATTCTTGAAGGGGGTAGACCTCTCTAATATTGACAAAGTCACTAAAGAATTGAAGGCTGGCATGGCAGTCCGGGCAGTATTTAAGGATAGGGCTGAGCGGAAGGCAAGCATACTGGACTTCCACATAGAATTGCTAAAATAGGCATGTAAGCTGTTGCTGCCCGGCTGGCAAAAACACCAGACTTGGTTCAGGAGGGTAGCTTTAATAATGTATTGGGGGGCAAATGATTACAGACAATACTGAAGGGTTACTTAGCCCGTATCGCATTCTCGATTTGACTAATGAGCGTGGTTTTCTCTGCGGCAAGCTGTTAGGTGACCTGGGCGCAGACGTGATAAAGATTGAGAAGCCAGGAGGCGAACCAGCGCGAAGCATAGGTCCTTTCTATCACGGTATACCTGACCCGGAGAAAAGCCTCTACTGGTGGGCGTTCAATGTTAACAAGAGGGGTATAACTCTTGATATTGAAACCACCGATGGGCGAGAGATTTTCAAGAGGTTGGTTAAAAGCGCTGATTTTGTAATAGAATCCTTTGACCCTGGGCATATGGAGAGGCTGGGGTTGGGATTTCCGGAGCTCAGCCAGATCAACCCCGGCATTATTATGACTTCCATCACTGGCTTCGGCCAGACCGGTCCCTATAAGGACTATAAGGCGTCTGAAGTTACGCTTTGGTCTTTATCTGGTGAAGGGTATGTGACCGGTGACCCTGACCGGGCCCCACTGATGCCAAGTTTCCCTATCGCCTATTCCTTTGCAGCAACGTCTGCGGCTGTCGGTGCATTAGTAGCGCTCTGTCATAGGTCCGTTACCGGCGAGGGACAGCATGTCGATGCCCCGGCTTATCTTGGCTTGGCTTGGGCATCAGGTGCGGAAGTCCAGGGGTTATGGAGTGTTGATAAAACCATTGTTAAACGCTCAGGTGGAGCCTGGCTTCGGCCCCAGACCGGGACAAGTAGCGCCGATGTTAAATATATAAGTCTTCCCCTCATCTATCAGTGCAAAGACGGTAATGTGAGGTTTATGCCCTTTGTAGAGGTTGGCATGCTGCCGAGCACCATGGGATTGACAAATTGGGTGATAGAAGAGGGTATGGCCAGTGAAACGCTTAAGAAGGTTGAATGGCGCACATGGAACTGGCAAACAGTTTCTCAGGAGACTGTGGATGAAATAACACAAAGCTTCAGCCGATTCTTTATTAAACATACCAAAGCCGAGCTCTGGGAAGGAGCCCAGAAAAGAGGCATTCAGTTATATCCCCTGCTTACTCCGAGTGATATGCTTGAGTTTGAACAACTCAATATTAGAAACTATTGGGAAGAGGTTGAGCATCCTGAGTTGAATGCCACCATCACCTATCCTGGGGCGTTTGTCAAGATGACAGAGGCACCCTGTAGAATAAGGCGGCGTGCCCCGCTCATCGGCGAGCACAATGAGGAAATATATGTAAAAGAGCTGGGATTTTCGATAAAAGAACTTCTGGTTCTAAAGCAGGCAAAAGTTATCTAACTAAATCATGGAAGGAACAGAAATGAAAAACCGACCTTTTGAGGGACTGAACGTCCTGGATTTCACCTGGGCTGGGGTTGGGCCTCTCACTGTTAATTACCTCGGTTTCTATGGAGCCACGGTGATTAAATTGGAGTCTCAAAAACGCCCTGATGTAATGAGAACTCTGGCCCCTTTTAAGGATGGCATACCTAACGTAGAGCGTAGTTATCACTTTGCTTATGTACAGATGGGAAAAAGATATAGTATCACGCTCAACCTAAACCATCCAAAGGGAATAGAGCTGGCTAAAAGACTTATATCTTGGGCTGATGTCGTTGTTGAAAGTTTTGCTACCGGGGCCATGGAAAAAGTGGGGTTGGACTATGATCATGTGAAAAAGATAAAGCCTGATATCATCATGTTGCGCACCTGCATGCACGGACACACGGGACCGCTTGCTAAACAGCATGGCCATGGCTTTGTCTTGACAGGGCTATCGGGGCTTGATGGACTTACCGGTTGGCCTGACCGGCCCCCAGCTGGATTGTATGGTCCTTTTACGGACCATGTTGCTCCGCTTTTTAATGCAATAAGCCTCCTTGCCGCGCTGGACTACCGGCGTAGAACGGGTAAAGGGCTGTACATTGATCAGTCCCAGCACGAAACAGTCTTGCACTGGGTAGCGCCACTTATTCTTAACTGGGTGGTAAATCACCAAGAATTTCATGCCAACGGAAACCGCCATGCTTATGCTGCTCCCCATGGAGTGTACCGCTGCCAGGGTGATGATAGGTGGTGTGCTATTGCGGTCCTCACTGACCCTGAGTGGACAGCTTTCTGCAACGTCATTGAGAATCCGGCATTGGCAAAAGACCCTAAATTTGCTATTCTACTGAACCGAAAAAGAAATGAGGATGAGCTTGATAAGATTGTGGAGGAGTGGACAATTAAACATACCCCTGAAGAGGTAATGGGCCTGATGCAATCAGCCGGGATCGCTGCAGGAGTGGCAGCTAATGGTAAGGACCAGGCCGAGGACCCTCAATTAAAGCACTATCATTTTTTTAACGAGCTTGAACACCCCGAGACCGGAAATCTCTCATTTTACCACGGGCCATTATTCCGGTTATCAAAGTTGCCTTTTGAATTAGGGCGCCCGCCATTGTTGGGTGAAAACAATGACTATGTGTATACCAAGCTCCTTGGTATTCCTGATGAAGAATTCGTCCAGTTGATGGAAGAAGGGGTTTTTGACTGAAACGAGTTCACGGTGACCATTCAGTGCATAGTCCAGGGTAATAAAAATGACCTGTTAACAATATTCCTTGTCAAAGAATTGCGAAAAGCATAGTATGGAGAACGAGTATGCAGGCATTAGATGGAGTCACCGTGCTGGACTTAGCACGGGGCTACCCTCCGGCGCACAGTACCATGCTCCTTGGAGACTTCGGTGCCAGGGTAATTAAAGTCGACTCTCCTGAAGGAAATAAGATGGAGAGAGAGGCCGGTATAGATCCCCAAGATGAGCGGTATGCTGCCTTAAATCGATTGAACCGCAACAAGGAAACGGTCATTATCAATCTACGGAGCGAAGAAGGACTGAATGTGTTTTATCGGCTGGTGAAGAAGGCGGATGCACTGGTAGAGGGCTTTCGCCCCGGGGTGATGAAACGTCTACGTGCCGATTACGATACCCTCAAGAGTATTAATCCCAGGCTCATCTACTGCTCTGTGAGTGGCTATGGCTCCGATGGTCCCTACGCCCGGTTCCCCGGGCACGACCCGTGCTACCTGGGCATAGCCGGTGCACTCAGCATGATTGGCCTCCGGGATGGTAAGCCATGCAACCCAAGTAATTACCTGGGTGATATGGGTGGGGCAGCTTTGCACAGTCTAATCGGCATCCTGATTGCCTTGATAGCTCGGGAGAATACAGGACAGGGGCAATTCGTTGATATTGCCTATACCGACGGCGTCATTTCCCTGATGGAATATGACATTTTATCATACTTATACACAGGAACGGTTCCCAGGCGGGGGGAGACTTATATGACCGGCCTGCCGGTCTGGAGCAATATCTATAAGTGCAAGGATGGGGAATATTTTGTTATTGCCTGTGGTGAGTTCCAATTTTGGAATAACCTATGCCAGGCCATTGGACGAGAGGATCTCATTTCGTATCATAATGCCCCTCCCCAAGAGCAAGAGCAGGGAATCAGGGAGCTGGCCAAGGTCTTCCTTACGAAGAACCGGGATGAATGGTGGGAATTCCTTAAGAATAAGGATACCTGCGTCGCCCCGGTCTATAATATAAACGAGGCGTTAAATGACCCCCAAGTGCTCCACCGTCAGATGGTGTTGGAGATGAACCACCCAACTCAAGGCATGTTGAAGCAGATAGGTTTTCCCGTCAAGCTCTCGGAGACGCCAGCCCAGATTAGAAGCCTTGGAAAAGTAGTAGGGTCTGACACTCAAAGAATAATGGAGGAGCTGGGATATTCCCAGAAAGATATAAAGAGGTTGGTACAAGAAGGAGCCATCAAATGACAGTATCTGGGTCGCTCAGCAATCAATCAGGGACGGGTTAAGAGATGTCGCAACAAATAGAAACGAAGAGATCGATCTGTACAATGTGTGGTCTCAATTGCGGAATTCTCGTGTATGTGACGGGCGGCAGGATAGTCAAGATAGCGGGTAACCCGGACAACCCCATAAGCCGTGGCTTCGTCTGCAAGAGGATAGCAAGCGCCATACAATGGCTTTATCACCCGGACCAGCTCAAATATCCGTTGAAGAGGATCGGCAAGCGGGGTGAGGGCAAGTGGGCGAGGATTACCTATGAAGAGGCCCTCGACGAAATAGCGGAGAAATTGAAGGAACTGAAGAAAAAACATGGCGCCCACACGCTTGCAGTTTCGGAGGGCACACTTCGGTATGCGGAGTTCTGGATGCGAGCCAGATTCATGAACCTCTTCGGAAGCCCGAACATGTATCAACCCGGGGTCATCTGTGGATTGAACCGTGAAACCATAGGGGCCGCTATTGCCGGGTTTCGCGTATGCGGCAAGGTTACCGATCCCCGCCGCTCCCGTTGCATAGTGGCACAGGCCATAAACCCCAGAGGGTTTTCTGCAAAATTGGCGCAAGAACTGAGGATGATCAGGGAGCTTGATCCCGGCCGGCTACGCCTCATCGTTATCGATCCCAGAGACACCGGTATTGCGTCAACGGAAACGGATATGCACCTGCGAATAAGACCGGGCACAGATGCGGCATTGATGCTTGGCTGGCTCAATATCATCATCAGGGAAGAGTTGTACGACAAGGATTTTGTGACAAACTATACCTTTGGCTTTGACAAGCTAACTGAGCGGGCACGGGAGTATCCGGTGGAAAGGGTCGCAGATATTACAGGCGTATCCGCCCTTGATATTGTGGAATCAGCCAGGATTTTTGCAACGACGAAACCAGGTACTATTCTGGGCGGTGTGGGCACGGATCAAATAGGTTTCAATGCAACACGGGTCGAGCAGGCATGTGCATGCCTCATGGCCATAACTGGCAATATCGATATCCCCGGGGGGAAGGCAATACCTATGCTACCCGGCGTCTCGATAAACGGAAAATCACCGCTCCGTGATTCCGATATGGAGCTTACCCACATGCTGTCCGCGGAGCAACGAGCCAAACACATCGGCGGCGAAAGATTCAGGTTGATGAGCTATCCCGGATACGAAGTGTGGGCACCTGCCTATCAGCGGTACTACGGAATACCGGGGCCCACGATGCACACTGTTTCGGCTAGCGAGCCCCTGATATACCGCGGCATTGTAAACGGGGATGAAAATCGGATCAGGGCTCTCATATGCTGGGCAAGCAACCCTGTCATCAGGACCGCGAACTCGAAACTCGTGCACGAAGCCTTAAAGAGCCCCAACCTGGAACTGTCTGTCGTGCTCGATTTTATGCTCACCCCTGGTGGCGAGCTTGCCGACTACGTGATGCCTGCCGCAACCTGTTTTGAAAGGCCCTACTGGACCACGGCGGAGGATTTCATGGCGGAGTGTTGCTTTGGTGAGAAGGCTATTGAACCCTTAGGGGAGCGGAAAGATGACTTCTACTTCTGGCGCGGCCTCGGCATCAGACTCAGTCAGGAGGAATACTGGCCGTGGGCGACCCATGAAGAGGTCATGGAATATCGGGCAAAACCCATAGGGTACTCCTTTCAGCAGCTCATCAAAACAGCAGGTTTGAGCGTCCCCATGCAATTCCAAAAATATAAGAAACGGGGTTTTGCGACAAGTACCGGTAAATTCGAGCTTTATTCGACGGTGCTGGATAAGCTCGGCTACGACCCGCTTCCATATTTCCGGGAACCGCCGGAGAGCCCGGTGAGCACTCCGGAAACAGCTCGAGAATATCCACTCATGCTGATTACTGGAGGGAGGAACATCCCCCAGTACCATTCGGAATATCACCAGATAGGGACCGGCATGCGTGAGCGTCATCCTGACCCCGTCATGGACATCAATACTGAAACAGCACGGAAGTTGAGCATTGAGAACGGCGATTGGGTATATATAGAAACGAAAAGGGGTAGAATCATGCAGAAGGCCCATGTGACCGACGGAATCCGCCCCGATGTAGTGAATTGCGAAGCAAGCTGGTGGTATCCCGAAAAACCTGGGGAAGAGCCTTCACTCTATGGTCTCTGGGAATCGAGCGTCAATGCAATCACGCTCGATGAACCTGACGCCTGCGATGAGCTGGGAGGGGGATGGGTCTTGCGGGCCTTGTTGTGCAAAGTCTACAAGGTCTGATTCCAGCACTGTGATGGATGCCTCTCTGATGAAACAGTTGGTTGTACTGCAAATGAGAAAAAGATGATGAGAAATGAATTAAGAATTGACGAGCGCCGTTGCAATGGATGCGGCTACTGTATTGTATTTTGTCCCACTCAGTGTATGGTGAGGGAACTGGAAAGGATGAGCTCCCTGGGATATGCCCTACCTGTGCTCACGAAGCCTGAGCAGTGCTCAGCCTGTGGAATATGTGCCCGCATGTGCCCACGGTGGGCAATCGAGGTTGTCCGATATTCTGAAGAGCAAGAAGGAGCTGCCACCGAGGAGAAAGTGGCTGCGCTCACACTTGAACCTCCTCTTTCAGGATGTGCCGGATGTCAGCACCCGACAGTAGGGCGTATAGTTGCGGAGGTGGTAACAGAGCTGGGGGTCGATAAAAAAGTCATCGCTCTCGAAAACATCCCCTGTTCCATATCCTCCGCCTTTGGTATGGATTTTGGTCGTAAGATCACCAATGAAGAGATTGCCCTGGACGTAGCGACCGCAGCCAAACGTGCTTCTCCTGATGCTCCAGTGATCGTCATACAGGGGTATTGGGGCTTGTCTGATTTCAGTTTGGACGTGGGTGCACTCATCGGAGCCCTGATACGAGGGGAAAACCTGACCCTCGTTCTGTGCAATATGCCTTTCTATGGACCTAAGGATGGGCGACCGGCACCGGCCAACGAGCCTGTGGAGGGACGGCTCGAGCCTGTCACCAGGATCCGCACACCTGAGGGGGAGAAGCTATTAGTTGGTGGCTACCCTCTCCATCTGGCAGAACTCGTCGCATCCTTTGACGGGTGTGCCTATAGTGCGCGTGGTACCATCACTTCCATGAAGGAATATCAACGCACGAAGAACTATTTCAAAAGAGCCGTGCAGAAGCAGATGAATGGCTCAGGCCTCACCTTTGTTGAGGTCCTCTGTTCCTGTAGCGACCCGACCTATTCGGCTCCCATCGATAGTCTGCGATGGGTCGAACAGGCTATGACCGCCCGGTTCCCGCTGGGTGAGTTTAAGGTCGAGAATCAGGAGCAGTGTTGTCAGAATCGGAACGAGAATGGACAAATTGATCATTACGGCTGCAATTACCGGAGGGTCATCGCCTCAGGGAAATCCTTACCTTCCGAAAAACCCTAAGGAACAGATCCAGGCTGCAGTGGACGCATGGAATGCGGGGGCATCGGTTATCCATATTCATGGCCGGAATCCTGAGACCGGTGAGCCTGACCATGTGGCCGAGTACCTTGGCGAGGCCATTGCCGGAATAAAGGAGCGATGCGATGTCATCGTCAACTGTACGACGGGTGGGACCGCCCACAGGGTGGATCTGGACTGGTTGTACAAGGAGCTTCCAAAAGAGAGTGTGAAGGGGCGTTTCGGCGTAATCTCCGACCTCGCAAAGAATCCCCAGACCAGGCCGGACCTCGCCTCATTCAATGCGGGTTCCCCGGTAATCGACATCTACAGTCAGAGTAAGGATGATTTCCTCCTCAAGTTCGTCATGGTGCACAGTTTTGACGATATGAGGTATGGGGCCACGATCTTGAAGGAGTGCAGCGTCAAGCCGGAGCTCGAATGTTACGACGTGGGTATGATCAATAACTGCGTTTTTCTCCGGAATATAGGAATCCTTGAAGAACCCCTCTATTTTGACTTCGTACTTGGTGTGCTGGGACAGATTCCGGCCACCATTGAGAACGTGATCCACATGTATCATTCGGTTCCCCATGGAGCGCTATGGTCTGTATGCGCGATAGGCTTGAGCGAATGGCCCATGATCACCGCAGGTATCCTCCTGGGTGGAAACGTCAGAGTGGGATTCGAGGATAACATATACCTGTCTAAAGGGGTCCAGGCGAAGAGCAATGCAGAGATGGTGGAGAAGGCAGTCCGCATCGCCCGTGAACTGGACAGGGATATAGCTACGCCTGAGGAGGCTCGGGCCATACTCCATTTACCGGCCAGAACGTAAGCCTTCAGGTGATGTGGAGAAAATCCGGACACCGACTAATGAACAAGGAGGATTTCGATGAAAGTTCGGGCAGCAGTGCTAAGGGAAGTAAAAAAACCCTACACCATCGAAGAGCTGGAGATGGAGCCACCGAAAGTTGGTGAAGTCCTCGTAAAAAACGCCTACTGCGGTTACTGCCATTCAGACTTTTCCGTTATGACGGGAGGACTGCCAGGACCGTTCCCGGTGGTAGCAGGCCATGAATGTGCCGGTATGGTCGAGGAGGTAGGACCAGGTGTTACAAAGGTCAAGAAGGGCGACCACTTCGTCGGAACATTCTCCATCCCCTGTGGCACATGCTTTCAATGCTTATCGGGCAATACCAATCTCTGCGGTCCGGGTAATCCACACGTTGCTGATGGAACGCTGCTTGACGGCACGACGAGGTTTAAGGACAGTAAGGGGAATTGCATTCATCACATGTTATTCCTCTCCGGTTTTTCCACCTATAGTATTATCCCTGAGGCCGGTGTCATTCCTATACCAAAGGATTTGCCTTTGGACCAGGCTTGCCTGCTGGGCTGTTGTGTCCCCACAGGCTGGGGCAGCGTGACGAACATTGCTAATGTGAAGCCTGGGAATTCTGTGGCTATATACGGACTGGGCGGGGTTGGCCTCAATGTCCTTCGGGCAGCGGTCCTGAGACAGGCATATCCTGTAATCGCAGTGGACCTTGAGGAAACCAAGGAGCCTCTTGCATACGAATTTGGCGCCACCCATTTTATCTGCAGCGCAAAAGAGGACCCCGTCCCCAAGATCCAAACTCTGACAGGAGGAGGGGCACAGTTTGTCTTTGAAGCGATAGGAGACCCAGGCGCCATTATACAAGCATGGTGGTCATCCGGTATTGGTGGCAAAGTTGTTGTTCCTGGACTCACACCCCTTGATCAGACGACCAATATGCCCCTTTTCCTTTTGTCACTCCATCAGAAATCGCTCCTTGGCACTGTGTACGGCGGTATTTCTCCGGCTATCGATATCCCGCAATTCGCCCGTATGGCAGCTCAACCGGGTCTGCTCAAATTGGACAAGCTGGTGACTAATAAGTTTAAGCTCGAACAGATTAATGACGTCGCCGAGGCCATGGCAAAAAGACAGATCAATGGGCGATGGGTCTGTGCCTTGAACTAAGAGGTTTGAATGTAGAGCAATGTTTCATGATAGAGACGTCACCCGCAAACCATGAAAATCAAATCCCCGGCCCGTACGGTGACCGGGCCCTACGTATTCAATACATTCCCTGTAGGGTCCGCTTCCCAAGCGGACCGTTTGGGGCTTATTTTCTGAGCGATTAGGCTATTTTTCCACAAAAACTTTTAAAAAGGAGGGTCTAAGATGAAAAATTCAAAGATGGTTATTTTTATTTCATTGGTATTATTGCTCGTAGTTTTTCTGCCTCTGAATGTTTTTTCTCAGGGAAAGTCAATAGAATTAAGACTCGCTCACATGTTTCCTGTCGGTGCATCCTCACACAAGCATATTGAGCAATGGGCGAATAAAATAGCTGCGGACAGCAATGGCAGACTCACCATTCGGATTTTTCCCGTAGGTACATTAATTGCTCCCCCAGAGATGTACCCGAGCCTGGCGAAAGGTGTTGCTGATCTCGGCTTTGCTTTTCGATATAAGCCAGAAGGTTATGGCATTGGTGTTACGTTTCCTTTCATTATGGGGGCACCTGATACGGTTACTGCCACACGAGTTTTTGACGATCTATGGAAAAAGTTTCCTAAGCAGATGGCAGAGGAATGGAAGGAGGTAAAGATTCTCTACCTCACGGCCAGTATGCCTCAATATCTGATCGCCAGAAAAACCCTGCGCCGGCTTGAGGATATCAAGGGTTTGCAAATGAGGGTGCCATCAAGGGAGATGGGGGATGTAATGAAGGATCTCGGAGCAACACCTGTCTATATGTCAACACCTGATTTTATGATTGGCATTGAAAAAGGAACAGTGGATGGCGCTGTTTTAATCTTTGAAGCGATTCCCGATAATAAGCTTGGTGGAAGAATTAAGTATGTTATCACAGACAGTCTTGGTGTACCGACTCCCGTTGGGGTATTCATGAATAAGGACTCCTTTAACAGTCTACCGGCTGACCTGCAGAAAGTGATTGAAAATAGTTGTGAGTGGGGTAAGGAAGATATGATAAGATACTGGTCTGCCGGATATGAGAACGCAAAAAAATATTGCCAAACAGAGGGAATTGAGCTTATTTCTCTCTCACCAGAAGAACGAACTCAATTTAATACAATTATTGAACGCAACCGTGATAAAGTTGGAGCAGATCTTGATGCAAAGGGGTATCCCGGGACAGAGATCGTTCGATTCATAAGAGAACGCGCAGCGCATTATGCTCGGTAGTTGACATGAAAAATCGTCTCTGAATGAGATGACCCAGCATTGCTATGGATCGATCCGTGTTCGATCGGCAATGAAGGAATACACGAGGATGTGATGCATGATGAAATAGCAGAGAGTAGTCTTTTCATTTTGCGCAAAAGAATAAAAATAAGGGAGGTCTAAGATGAAGAATTTAAAAATGTTTATTTGTGTGATATCGGTATTAATGTTCGTTGCCATTCTGCCTCTGAATGCTTTTTCTCAGGGAAAACCAATCGAGCTAAGACTCGCTCACATGTTTCCTGTCGTCTCACCTTCTCATCAACATATTGAGAATTGGGCGAAAAAAATAGCCACGGACAGCAATGGCAGACTCACCATTCGGATTTTTCCTGTAAACACATTAATGACTGCACCAGAGATTTATGATGGTGTGGCGAAAGGTACTGCTGATCTCGGCTTTGCTTTTCGATATAAGCCAGAAGGTAATAAAATTGGTGTTACCATTCCTTTCATTTTAGGAGCACCTAACACGCAGGTCGCAGGCCGTGTTTACGATGACTTATGGAAGAAGTTTCCCAAGCAAATGGCAGAGGATTGGAAAGAAGTTAAGATTCTATGGCTGGCACCCAGTATGTTTCAAGCGATACACACTAAGAAACCAGTCCGGCGTCTTGAGGATATAAAAGGTCTACAAATCAGGGTGCCATCCAGGGAAATGGGGGATTTGATGAAAGATCTGGGAGCCACGCCTGCATTCATGTCAACAGCCGATTTTGTCATCGGTATTGAAAAAGGGACAGTGGATGGTGCTGTGATCCAGCCTGGAGCAGTGGAGGACAATAAACTTGGTGGAAAAATAAAATTTATCTTGGAGTTCAGTCTGGGCGTACCGATGCCTGTGATGGTAATCATGAATAAAGACTCCTTTAACCAGTTGCCCGCTGACCTGCAGAGCGTCATCGATAAGAGTTGTGAGTTTGGTAAGGAAGGTACCACAAAATACTGGTCTGACGCATATGAGAATGCTCTGAAGTATTACAAGGCCGAGGGTATCGAGGTCGTTCGTTTGTCACCCGAAGAGAATGCACGATGGGAACCCATTGTTGAGCGGGCTCGTGACAGAGTTGGAGCCGATCTCGATACGAAGGGGGCTCCGGGTACAGAGATCGTCCAGTTCATTAGAGAACGCGTAAAATACTATGCTCGATAATCGGTTTCGAGATCTCACTTTTAAGAATGTCCATCAGGGGTTACACAAAAAAGTATTACCATAGATAGCAATCAGTAATGAGTATAAACAATCCTCTCCCCTCCGGAGGAGAGGATTGTGGTGAGGGGGGAGTCTCGAATCACCCTCCCCCACACTCTCTCCTATCAAGGGGGAAGGTAAAAACAGATGATTTTCATGGCTCGTAATTGACCTAACATCCATGGGCAATGATTAAGAGAGGGGGTTAAGACATGGGGTTTTATTCCAAGCTTAGTCACGTAATAATTAGAGTATTTCTTGTAATTGGAGCTATTGCCTTAATGGTAATGATGGTGATTGTCGTTGGCAATAGCCTCGGGAGGGCATTCTTTAGGACACCGATTTGGGGAACGATCGAGATTGCCGGCTTAGCCGGGGTTATTGTGGTTGCCGCTGCCGTCGGCTTTGCTGAATGGGAACAGCGGAATATTGTTGTTGACGTAGTGGCCAACCGATTCAAACCACTCACCAGAACGATTGCTGACACTTTTACTCTCTTTCTTAGCCTTGGGGCGGTCGCATTTATGCTTTGGGCTATTTTCAATGACGCCCTAAATTCGTTGAGAATACGGGAAATTGCATTAACCACAGGTGTTATTACCGCTCCTTTCAAATTTACTTGGGCAATTGGCGTCATAATTCTTTGTCTGTTTCTGCTACAACATATGATTGAAGCTATCAGAAGGGGGGGGAAGAAATGAGTCCCATTGCTACGGGCATAGTCGGTATAGGTGTTCTCCTCGCACTGATGTTTGCTGGAATGAGGATTGGCATTGCCATGCTTTTAGTCGGTTCTACCGGATTTGTCTACCTGGTCAAGTTGAGCGGGGCCATTCATATTCTTGCAAGCGTTCCCTACGGGCTTATCTCCAATTACGATTATTGCGTATTACCCCTCTTTTTGCTTATGGGTACGATCATCCTTAATGCTGGACTTGGCGGAACCTTGTTTCGGCTTGCCCATGCCATGCTGGGACGGCTACCAGGGGGTTTGGCCATAGCTACCATCTTTGCATGCGGTGTTTTCTCTGCTATCAGTTCCTCCAGTATAGCTTGTGCCCTTACGATAGGGCTTATCGCAATTCCGGAAATGAGAAGGTATAAATATGGCAATGCGCTGGCTGCCGGCTCAGTCGCTGCTGGCGGAACTTTGGACATCCTTATCCCTCCCAGCGGACTCTTTATTATTTATGGTATTATGACCGAACAATCGATAGGCAAACTTTTCATAGCCGGCATGATACCCGGTATCATTCTGGCACTGATGTTTATCGTTGTGGTATATATTTGGGTCCGATTAAATCCAACCTTAGCTCCTCCAGGCTCAAGCACAACCTTCCGAGAAAAGATGGCAGCGCTTGGCGAATGCGCCGAGATATTAATGCTGTGCATATTGATTCTGGGGGGACTCATCATCGGCTGGTTTACACCCACCGAAGCCGGAGCGATTGGCGCTTTTGGGGCAATTGTATTATCCCTAATCAGAAGGCGGCTGACCTGGCAGGGATTCAAAGATTCAGTCATTGATACCATGCGTAACACCGGCATGATATTCGTTATCGTGATGGGAGCGTTAGTTTTTAATGTTTTCTTTGCTGTAACGACAATACCCATGGAGCTCGCTGGCTGGGTAAGTGGCCTTGCCTTGCCGCCGGTGTTTATCATAGTAATTATCATACTGATGTATATCGTTCTCGGCACCTTTCTCGATGAACTGGCAATGATTCTACTTACTATCCCCATTTTCTACCCAGTTGTGACAAGGCTTGGCTTTGACCCAATATGGTTCGGGGTAGTCATCGTACTGGTAGTGGAGATGGGAATGATTAGTCCACCAGTGGGGATGACTATGTTTGTCGTCAAGGGAATCGCTCCGGATATACCGATGCAGACCATATATAAAGGTGTTTTGCCCTTTGTGATCGCCGTGGCTGTTATGATGGCTTTGCTTGTTGCTTTCCCCGAGATGGCACTCTTTTTACCCAGATTGATGCGTTAGGGAGGGGATAATTTACCGATATAGGTGGAAGGGAAAAACAAATGGAGTTTAAGTTTTCTAAAAAAGAGGAATTATTACAATGGGCAGTGAACGATTTTGCTGAAAAAGAGCTTACGGACAAGGCATTAGTTACTCTGGACCATGTCCCAAAAAATATAATCAAAAAGATGGGTGATTTGGGTTTTTTCGGTTTAAGAATCCCAGAGAAATACAAAGGCAAACCAGCCACCTGGGTGATGATCGGGATATTAGCTGAAGAGATCGCAAAAGCAAATATAGCTTGCGCTTATTGGGTCATGCTCTCTTATGAAGTCAATCTGTTATTGGCAACCTATGGAACGGAAGAGGCTAAGGAAGAGTGGCTTTGCAATTTAGTGGAAGCTAATCAATTGGGTTGCTTTTCCGCAACCGAATCCTATGCCGGTTCGGACATGAGTGCTATAGAGACGAAAGCGATCAGAGATCAGGATTTTTATCTCATCAGTGGTGAGAAAAAACCCATCAGCTTTGGTATGCAGGCAGACGTTGCTGTCTTGTTTGTAAAGAATAACTCTGAAGCTGGGATAAGAGGGATATCCTCCTTTCTTGTTCCAGTTGATTCTCCTGGAATAACTAAATCCTCTATCAAAAATATGGGTTTATTCCCTTCGGCTCCAGCCTCTTTCATACTTGATAAAGTCCGTGTTCCAGTGAAATACCGGATTGGCGATGAAGGGGAAGGGTCCCATCTTCATACCTACATGGGATTTTTGAGTGACTTTCATCAAATCATTTCAGGGATTATTTCTCTTGGTGCTGCACAGGCTGCAATGAGATTGGCAATCGCTTACTCCAAACAGCGGGTTGCCTTTGGCCGTCCCATCGCTAAGTTTGAAGCGGTCTCAGAGAAAATAGCTGAAGATGCGACTCTCATCGAGGCGGCAAGGTGGCTTTGTTACAGGGCGTTGGCACTCAAAGATCAAGGCCTATTAAATACCAAAGAAGCTGCAATGTGTGGTTGGTGGTGCCCGAAAGTGGCATTCCAGGTAATTGAGGATGCTCTCCTAATCCACGGTCACACCGGTTACAGTGATGATCTTCCTCTTCAACAAATGTTAAGGGACATCGTGGCATTCGAGATGATTTCAGGAACGGAAAACATCTTAAAGCTTATTGTCAGTCATGAAACGATAGGCTCGGTGGCGATGCCTGATCATCTATCGGACCAATTTCACAATTAATCATATACAAATTCCAAGAGGGGTATGCCCATGGTTTTTTTTACGGAGGAGCAGAAAAAATTTTGTGAATGGGTCAGGGCATTTGCGCTGAAGGAATTCTCCGACGGTGCAAAGGAGCGTGCGAAACTCGAGTATGTAACTCCAGAAGTCATGAAGAAGCTCGCAGAGGCGGGGTTGCTTGAATTGGGAACATCGGCGAAGTACGCCAAGCATCCGAAGGATTATGTGACATTCGGCATAGCCATGGAAGAGGTATGTAAAGTAGATTTCACCGCCATGATAGTTCTCCTCATCCAGGTTCTGGTGTATGGTCTGGCTGAATGGATGTCGGATGAATTAAGAGAAGAACTGTTGCCTGCAACATCTGCAGGAAAGAAGCTCTTGTGTTTTGCCAACACCGAGCCTGATTGCGGGTCAGATGCAACGGCGATTAGAACGAGGGCAGTTCGGGACGGTAACTCTTATACTATCAGTGGTGAGAAGACCTCCATTAGTGGAGGGATGCAATCTGACGCAGTCATTACCACTGCCAGAACGAATCCTTCAGAAAGCGCGAAAGGGATCACCCTTTTTTACGTGCCTCTCGATTTGCCTGCGGTGAGCCGATCCATTTTTCGGGATATGGGCAGCATCAGTGCCGGCCGAGCATCCCTTACCTTTAATGAGGTCCGTATCCCGATGACCTTCCGGATTGGAGAAGAAGGGGAAGGATTTAGAAAAGTGATGCGTACCTTCGATGCAAGCCGGGTGCTAGTGGGCCTTGCTGCCCTTGCACTCGCCGAAACCTCTCTTGCAGAGACAGTGGAATTCGTCAAGGCCAAAACAGCCTTCGGCTATCCCTTGAGCCGGTTCGAGGCCGTTTCCTTTAAGCTTGCTGAGCATGCAACGCTTTTGGAAGCTGCCCGGATGATATGCTACAAGGCATTGAAGTTGAGAGACGAGGGCCTTCCCCACTCCAAGGAAGCCGCAATGGCTAAGTGGTTTGCCCCTAAATGCGCTGTTAACGCTCTTCATGACTTGATGCTTATCTTCGGCCATAGAGGTTACAGTGAAGCGAACCCCATTGAGCAGCGGTGGAGAGATGCGATGAGTACACAAATAGGAGATGGAACCGCTGAAATCATGAAACTCATCATTGCTCGAGAAATCTTGGGCGGAAAGTTTGGACCAACAATATGAATAAAAGCATCCCCCACTGCCCTTTTTAGGACCTTAATCCCCATTGTTTCCTACCTGTGCCAAAGGCTTTTGTTGATTCCCATTTCAAGATCTGGCATGAATGGTTAACGGGGTCACCCCTTACCATGGAACAACTTCTCCTTAAGACCCCTGATTTCACCTTTAAGCTAATTATCCTCTCTCTCCGTAGAAAGTTTGGTATAATTATGGATCTCATTTAAGAGATATTCTTAAGAAATATCAAATTTAAAATTCGATTTCCGCTTGACAATTGCTTGAAAACAGATAAAATTTTTAATTTTGACTTGGGGAGAGGCGATTTGAAGGCTTTGGTCACTGGAGGCACTGGATTCATCGGGAGCCATCTTGTTGAAGCGCTTCTTCAAAGAGGAGTCCAAGTCCGTTGTCTCCTCCGCAAAACGAGTGATTTGAAATGGCTGAAAGGTCTTCCCATTGAAATTGCCTTCGGGGATTGTAGCGATAAGAGCTCTTTGAAGGAGGCTGTAAATGGTGTTGAACAGGTTTTCCATTTGGCAGGTGTGACGAAGGCTGTTTATGAAAAAACTTACTTTGAGGTGAATACCTTCGGGACAGAGAATTTGGTTCATGCTTGTATTGAGAGTAATCTTCATATTCAAAAATTCATCTATCTTTCGAGTCAGGCTGCTGCAGGCCCGTGTCGGAGTGAAGATAAAAAAAGAGAATCTGATCAATGTGATCCCATCTCAACCTACGGTCGGAGTAAACGGATGGGAGAAGAGTTATCCCTTACACATGCCCAGGAAATCCCACTCCTCATTTTACGGCCTTGTGCGGTTTATGGGCCGAGGGAAAAGGATATCTATACCTTTTTTAAACTTCTCGCCAAGAGGATCAAACCATGTCTCTCTGGTGTGGAACGGCATATCAGTTTATGTTATGTGGATGATATTGTTCAAGCGATGCTATTGGCGGCTCAGTCTCAGCAGTCGAGTGGAGAAATATTTTCCCTCTCCGATGGCCAAGATTATCGATTGGAAGAAATTGGTGACATCTTCGCACAGGCGATGAGGGTCAATGCCTATTGCATTCGCGTTCCAGAATGGATGATCATAGGAATGGCCTCTTTTTCTGAATATCTTGCCAAATTCTCGAAGAAGCCTTCTCTCCTGAATAAAGGGAAAATCGAGGAGATCCTCCAAAGGAATTGGGTCTGTGATATCACAAAAGCCAAGACTGCCTTGGGTTTTGAACCTCACATCCCGCTGGAACAAGGAGCGAAATTAACCTTCGAATGGTATAAAAAAGAAAATTGGTTATAGAAGAAACAAGGGGGTCTTATGGATGTTTTTGAAAAATGCTTAAAAATTTATGAACAGACCCAAGGGTTGAAAGCCAGCGGTTATTATTTCTTCTTCAGAAAGCTTGAATCACCCCAGGATTCTGAAGTAGTGGTCAATGGAAAACGGATGATCATGATCGGCTCTAATAATTATCTCGGTCTCACCACCCATCCTCGAGTAAAGGAAGCTGCCATCAAAGCAATTGAAAAATTTGGAAGTGGCTGTGCCGGTTCACGATTTCTCAACGGGACTCTTGAAATCCACGAAGAATTAGAAATGAAGTTAGCTCGTTTCTTTAGGAAGGAAGCGGCCCTCGTCTTCGCCACCGGTTATCAAACCAATCTGGGCACCATCTCTGCCCTTCTGGGCCGGAATGATGTGGCCATTATTGATAAATACGACCACGCCAGCATCATTGATGGTTGCCGTCTCTCTTTCGGCAAAGTGAAAAAATACCGCCATAATGATATGAAGGATCTGGAACGGGTCCTTGAAGCAACGAAAGACCGAGGCCAACTGATCATTGTGGATGGCGTCTTCAGCATGGAAGGCGACATCGCTGATCTCCCTAACATTGTCGAATTAGCAAAAGCCTATGGGGCAAGGGTGATGGTGGATGACGCCCATGCCGTAGGCGTGTTGGGAGAAGGAGGGAGAGGTACAGCGGAGCATTTTAGTCTGGAAGATCAGGTGGATCTCATCATGGGGACATATAGCAAATCCCTTGCTGCCATTGGAGGGTTTGTAGCAGGTTCAACCAAGGTAATCGAGTTTGTCAAGCACATTGGCCGTTCGATGATCTTCAGCGCCAGTCTTCCACCTTCCTTGGTTGCCTCAGTCAGTGCGGCTTTGGACATCATAGAAGAGCAGCCACAATTAAGAACTCAGCTCTGGAATAATACTCATAAAATGCTCAAAAGTTATAAAAAGCTCGGATATGATACCGGCACCAGCGAGACCCCAATCATCCCTATCATTATCAAAGACAGCATGAAAGTATACGAGATGTGTAAGCTCCTCTTTGAAAATGGCGTCTTTGTCAATCCTGTTGTTAGCCCTGCAGTTCCTCAGGGGAGAGAACTGCTCAGGACAAGTTATATGGCAACCCATACCGAAGAACAATTGGATAAGGTTCTGGCCGCCTTCGAAAAGGTAGGGAAACAACTATGTCTGATATGATGAAAACCAATAGGATAACAAAACAGGAACTCCAGGTTGAAGAAGTTAAGAATCAACAGGACCTCATGACCTTCATCCGCTACCCTTGGGAGATTTATAAGGGAGATCGGTATTGGGTCCCTCCCCTTATCAAAGACCAGCTTCTGAAATTTAGTCCAAAACATCCTTTCCGTTCCCATTCTGATATGATCTTCCTTCTGGCTCGTCGGGATGGAAAGACTGTGGGAAGAATTGCAGGGATCATTGATCACCACTACATTGAGTTTCATCAGGAGAAAGTTGGTTTCTTCGGGTTCTTTGAGTCCGTCTCCGAGACAGTGGTGGCAGAAACCCTCCTTTCAAAAATTGCGAGCTGGCTAAAAGGGCATGGGATGGAAAAGATGGCTGGACCGATGAATCCCTCCACCAATGATGAATGCGGTCTCCTCACCGATGGATTCGATTCTTCTCCTTGCTTGATGATGACTTATAACCCTCCCTATTATCCTTCTTTGTTAGAGAGCTTTGGGCTGAGGAAGAGGATGGATCTTTATGCCTACTTGCTGGATGAATCCTCTTTTCATGTTGATCGTCTTGACCGTATTACCGAGAGATTGAAGAAAAGGGACCCCCAACTTCATGTCCGTCCCATCAATCTCCGCCATTTTAATGAGGAATTAAAGATTGTCAAAGAGATCTACAATCAGGCATGGAGCAAGAATTGGGGATTCGTTCCTATGACCGATGAAGAAATCAATCTTACGGCAAAGGATCTGAAGCCTCTTGTCGTGTCTGATTTGGTCCTCTTTGCCTATTGGGGGGAGGAACCTGTCGGTTTCTCAGTCGCCATCCCAGATTATTATGAGGTCCTCAAACACCTGAATGGAAAAATAGGGCTTTTAGGGGCACTCAAGTTTCTTTATTATTCAAAAAAAATAAAAAAGGTTCGAGTCATGCTCCTTGGTGTGAAGCATGCCTTTCAGAAGAAAGGGGTAGAGGGACTCCTCTATGTTGAAACTTTTAGAAATGGAATTAAAAAGAATTATCGGCAATCAGAATGTTCATGGATTCTGGAAGAAAATGTTCTGATGCAACACGGGATTGAAGCGATGGGAGGAAGACGCGATAAGACTTATCGGATTTACGAAATGCCCCTTTGAGCAGAAAGTGGAAAGTGGAAAGTAGTAAATAACTTAGATAAGTTGACCTCGCAGTGGGTAGGTTCGTTTGTCAATTTCTTTTTGCAGGTGACTAAAAGTTTCAACCACTTTCTACCCTCTACCCTCCACATTCCAGTATCGATAGAGTCGAGGACCAAGGATCATGCAGCCCACAGCAAACGCCGCTCCAATGAGAAGATCAATCACATAATGGTATCTCAAGTAGACTGTAGAGAGAATGAGAGCACAGATGATAGGGAAAAAGAGATAGAAGAGGACCTTTTCATAACGGTGAGCCAAGAATAAGACTATGAGGACCATTTGGGTGTGACCACTGGGCATGCAATCCCGCTTATTATGTTCCAAAAAATTCAATATATCTCTGACAAAATCGGTGAGGAAGCTTCCTTCGAGGGGGACGGAATAGAGATGGTTTAATGTAAAACGAGGCCCGATCGCAGGAAAGAGAATGTAGCCGATAAATGAAACATAATATCCAAAGGCCAAGATAAATATTACCCGATCAAATTCCATCATTCGATCTTTCAGATAAAGAACAACAATTAAAATGACCGGGATGAAATAATAGCTGACATAAGCCAATGACATGACATCTGTAAACCAGGGGACGATCCATTGCTCTATCCATAGAGTGGGATGAACCCCAAAAATGGAGAAATCAATTTGGATTAACCGGGAGTCAATATCAGGTTGAAGAAATTGGATCAGATCACCAAGAGACTCATAGATGAGGATGACAAATAGGATGGGAGAGAAATGGTTAAAGAACGTCCCTACCCTACCTATGGCTTTTCGATCTGATGATGTCTTTAAAAAAAAGAGAAGGCATAATAACATGGCGTAACGAAGGAGCAAAGAACGCCAGAGCGGAATTTGACCTCGGAAAATAAGGGCCAAAAGGATCAAACCGACCAGGAAAAAAAGAGTTAACCCTTGAACAGGAGTAATTCTTCTCATTTGTGAGATGTTTATATATATTAGATTGGAAGAAAAAGCAAGGAAAATGAGTTATGAATTATAAGTGAGGAGTGAAGATGCGATATTCACAATATCTTCTGCCGACATTAAAAGAGGTTCCTACTGAAGCAGAAGTCCCCAGCCACCAATTGATGCTTCGGGCGGGGATGATTCGGAAACTGGCCTCCGGTATCTATTCCTATCTGCCCATGGGCCTTCGATCCATTCGAAAAGTGGAGGCCATCATCCGTGAGGAGATGAACCGGGCTGGTGCCATTGAGGTATTGCTCCCTTTTGTCCAACCTGCGGAGCTCTGGCAAGAAAGCCAACGGTGGGAAGAATATGGGAGTGAGCTCGCCAGGTTTAAGGATCGTCATAACAGAGACTGTTGTTTGGGACCCACCCATGAGGAGGTTATAACGGATATTGCTCGAAAAGAGATCCGATCGTATCGTCAGATGCCGCTCAATCTCTATCAGATCCAAACCAAATTCCGGGATGAAATTCGGCCCCGTTTCGGTATCATGCGTGCTCGTGAATTTATCATGAAAGATGCTTATAGTTTCGATACCGATGAAAAGAGAGCTGACGAAAGTTATCAAAAGATGATCGAGGCTTATACAAGCATTTTTGCTCGATGCGGTCTAAAATTCAGAGCTGTGGAGGCAGAGACCGGTTTGATCGGAGGCACCTTCTCTCATGAATTCATGGTTCTGGCTTCCACTGGAGAAGAAACCATCGTCACCTGTACCCACTGTTCTTATGCGGCCAATATTGAAAAAGCAGAATTTCAAAGAAAAGTAAAAAGTAGCCAAACCCGTGATGAAGCCAATCAGAAACCTATCCAAAAAGCATTGACCCCTGAGAAGCGGACGGTAGAAGAAGTCACACAATTTCTCAATGTCTCACCTCAGGATTTAGTAAAAACCCTTATTTTTGAATCCGATAAAGGATGCGTCGCCGCCTTGGTTCGAGGAGATCATGAAATCAGCGAAAAGAAGTTAAAAACCATATGGGGTGCAGAAACCCTTCAATTAGCAAGCGAGGAGACAGTGGAAGAGATCACCCATGCGCCTAAAGGATTCGCTGGCCCCATCGGTCTTTCCGTTCCCATTCTCGCTGATCTCGATATCCAGGAGATGGTCAATTTCGTCACTGGAGCCAATGAAAAGGATGCCCATCTCATCCAAGTGAACACTGGCCGGGATTTTCATGTCTCTCAGTTTGTGGACATCCGGAAATTCGCTCCTGGAGACTTTTGTCCCCTTTGTGGAGAAGAGACCAGGATGGATAAAGGAATTGAAGTGGGTCACACATTTAAACTGGGTACTAAATATAGTCAGACCATGGGAGCCACCTTTTTGGATGATCAGGGGAGGGAAAAAGAGATCGTAATGGGATGCTATGGGATTGGTGTGGGAAGGACAGTCGCCGCCGCTATTGAACAGTGCTATGATCAAAATGGTATCATCTTCCCAATGCCCATCGCTCCCTTCCAGGTCCTCCTCCTACCTGTAAATATTAAGATAGAAATGCTGAGGGAGATAGCGGAGAATTACTTTCAGACCCTTTCGGAGAATGGAATTGAAGTCTTGTACGATGATCGAGAAGAGACCCCTGGAGTAAAATTCAAAGATGCTGATCTCATCGGGATCCCTTTAAGATTGACATTAGGAGAGAAGAACTTGAAGAAAGGATTAGTAGAGATCAAAAAGAGGAAGACAGGGGAGGTCCTCCTAGTCAAGAAAGAGGAAGCCCTGTCCAGGGTAAAAGAATTGATTGATCAGGAAATGAAAATCTAACCAAAAGTATTAGAAATTCATTTAACCCGTGAACCTGTCATCCTGAACCTTGCCCTGAATCAAGCTCAGGGTCTAACGATTTCAGGATCTCACTCCAGGACAAAAAGAGATGCTGAACCAAGTTCAGCATGACAACTTTGGGTCTAAAATTTTAGAAGGAAATTTTCAGACTTAAGCAAGTAAGAATCAAAGAATGGAATTGACACCTAAGGAAGAGATCGAAAAGAGGATTGAACATCTCCAATCACATTTGATAAAAGAGCAAGTCAATTCTTGTTTGATCCTTCAGAATGTTGACCTTTTTTACTTTTCGGGAACAATTCAACGGTCTTTCCTTTTTATCCCCAGTGAGGGAGACCCCCTATTTTTGGTTCAAAAAGATTTCGATCGAGCCAGTGAGGAATCTCCTTTAAAGAACATCATCGCCATCGAACGTCCAAAAGCTATTATCCCCATTCTCAAAAAACAAGAAGGATTAAAACGCATTGGACTCGAGTGTGATATCCTACCGGTTAACCAGCTTAGACAACTGGAAAAGATGTTTCCTTACTCGGAATTTGTGGACATCTCAAAGGCAATCAAACAGGTCAGGATGATGAAATCTCCTTACGAAATTAACCAACTAAAGAAATCTGCACAAATTCTTGACGAAGTCTTTGGATTCGCAAAAGGAGTTCTTAAACCCGATATAACTGAAATTGAGGTAGAATCTCATTTGATTGAATTGGGTAGGCGGCGAGGGCACCAAGGACTTACCCGGATGAGGGCCTGGAATCAGGATATGGTTAATGCCAGTGTCTTATCAGGGAATTCAGGCAGTGTGCTCACTCATTTGGATGTCTCAGTCATTGGCCCAGGGATCTCCCCTGCCTATCCCCAGGGTTCGAGCTTTAATCTGATTGAAAGAGATGTACCCATCCAGATCGATTTCAGTATCGCTTACAATGGATATATCACGGATGCGGCAAGGACTTATGTCATTGGAACGCTTCCACAAAAGCTCATGGAAGCTTATGATGTGGCTTTAGAAATTCGGCATGAAATAGAAAAAATCGCAAAACCTGGAGTAGCTTGTTCTCACCTTTACCATCACTCTTCTCAAATTGCAAAAAAAAGAGGATTGGAGGACTACTTCATCGGAACAAAAAAGAACCAGGCTTCCTTTGTCGGTCATGGAATTGGTCTGGAGATTGATGAACTTCCTCTCATTGCCAAGGGATTTACTCATCCCTTAGAAATCGGTATGGTCTTTGCCTTTGAACCAAAGTTTATCTTCCCTGGCATTGGAGCCGTTGCTCTTGAAGATGATTATGTGGTAACCGAAAATGGGGTGGAGAAGCTCACCCATGCAGAAGACAATATCATCGTCATTGGTGAATCCTAATTCCCTCTCCTTCTTATGGGAATCCAAATCTTTCTTGTATCACCCGATTAAATCTTGGCCGATAGATCAATTCAAACGTCTCATCTTTTCCGGGGAAGAGGCTGCAAGCTGCCATTTTGACATCCTCTACTCGCTTCAGCGCCTCTTTGAGTAAAAGGTCATCCTTTTGGATCGACAGAATAGATAAATCGACTAAAAATTGTAAGTAACGGATCTTCCGGTTCTCTTCTTTAGTCTCCTCCTCCATCCCCATCTCCATCTCAATAATAATATCCTTTTATTTATACCAGAAGAACCATTTCCTTTTAAACCTTGTTAGAAGTTCTCCAACCTTCTAACAGGGTGGTTCACGCGGGGCTTTCTATCGGGGTAAAGGACACCCAAATGAATTGAATTCTTTAATAAATTCTATAAATGAGAGCTCTGAAAAAACTATTATACGCTTTCTCGATTAAGCTGATTTCAAAAAATGATTGCATAGATTTTTTATTTATTTTTAATACATTTCACATCTGCGTAATCATTCATAATCTGTGTAATCAGAGATTTCAAGACTTTTTTAGAAATCTCTAAATTATTCATTGACATCGGCCCTTAAACATTTATATGATAGGGTACGAAAATTGAGCGATCTTTAATAATGGGTTTGTCACTCATGCCTATTGGCCCTGGTCCCGACCGGGGGCGGGGCAGACAGGCTCGAACAATGAAAATTCATAATCCCTCCTTGCCCCTCTTTAGCAAAGGGGGGTTGGGGGGATTTGAAACTTATTTTCTAAGTAATAGTTAATTATGGCAGCAGATCTCAAAGACAAAATTATTTTTGCCCTCGATGTTGAACGCTTCACAGAGGCACAACGTTGGGTGAATCTCTTGAAGGATCATGTGGGGATATTTAAAGTTGGGAAACAGCTCTTCACTCATGCTGGGCCAAAGGTTATTGATATGATCCGCCAGAAGGGTCAAAAAGTCTTCCTTGACCTAAAGTTTCATGATATTCCAAATACCGTGGCCAAGTCAGGAGAGGAAGCTACCAAACTGAATGTTACCATGTTCAACCTCCATGCTCTGGGAGGTTTTGAAATGATGAAAAAGACGGTAGAAGCTTCCAGGGCAATGGCAAAAAATCTTGGCATTCCAAAACCTCTCATCTTGGCCGTCACCATCCTTACCAGTATGGATGAAGGTAACTTGAAAGAAGTAGGAATACAGGGCCCTTTATTTGAAGAGGTGGGACGTCTCGCCCTTTTAGCTTCTAAGGCAGGAGTGGATGGAGTCATTGCCTCCCCTCAAGAGATCGGGATCATTCGGGAGCGATGTGGAGATAAATTTATCATTGTCACCCCAGGCATCCGTGCTCCTTCCGATAAAAAAGAAGACCAGAAAAGAACTCTTACGCCAAAAGAGGCGATCTCTGCGGGAGCCAACTATCTTGTGATCGGCCGACCTATCAAAGAGGCGAAAGACCCAATCGAGGCCGTGAGTAAGATCATCGAAGATATTTCATAATGATGAGCCTATGTTCATTGACTCAGTCCATAATCCCCAAATCCCAAGCACCAATAACCTAATAATAATAACCAATCACCAAATTCCAATGACCAAATATGATTTGGTTATTGAGAATTGGAATTTATTTGGAATTTGGGGTTTGGATATTGGAATTTGATCTCATGGTCCAAATTATCTATGGCATTCATCCTGTTAAAGAAGCATTAAAATCATCTCGCCTCCAAATTCAAAAGATATTAATCGGCACTCAAACTCCTCATCCTCCCCTTCAATCGATCCTCGATCTGGCCAAGAAAAGGAAGGTCCCTGTGACGGTTACTGACAAGGAATCCCTCGAACGAATGGCAAAGGATGGCCTTCATCAGAATATTATAGGAATCATTAAAGAAATCCCTTATTCCAGTGTTGAAGAAATTCTGTCATATTGGAGGAAAGAAGGGACGAAAGCCTTTATTCTCATCCTCGATGGTATCCAGGACCCACAAAATTTTGGCTCCCTCATTCGAACGGCTTCAGGATGTGGGGCCCATGGAATCATCATCCCGAAAGATAGATCTGTTGGAATTACACCGGCGGTGATCAAAACCTCTGCAGGAGCTACCGCTCATCTTCCAATTGCTAAGGTGGTAAATATTGCCACCACCATCGATTTCCTGAAAAAAGAAGGAATCTGGGTCTATGGTGCCTCGGGAGAAACCAAAGATCTGATTTACCAACTCGATCTCAACATTGATCTGGCCATTGTCATTGGAGCAGAAGGAAAAGGGATCAGACCCTTAGTGAAGAAAAAGTGTGATAGACTCTTTTCTATTCCCATGAAAGGACCTCTCACTTCTTTTAATGCATCGGTATCTGGAGGAATGATTCTTTATGAAGTGATGCGGCAACGTACTCTTCATAATAATCCCCCCTCGCCCCCCTTTAGTAAAGGGAGGTTGGGGGGATTTTGAGAATATCAATGATCACCATACAGAGGCCTG
>Ga0256868_10000200_pt1 | contig 36341 bp, 28 predicted proteins | sample RVTome_13_FD_187341 | JGI IMG/M metagenome (GOLD analysis project Ga0256868, IMG submission 187341) | Soil microbial communities from uranium-contaminated site in the Upper Colorado River Basin, Wyoming, United States - RVT92D227 HiSeq ...
GGAATTTGACGAAATCAAAGCCAGGCTGATTCAAGATAAGACTGCGCAAAAAGCGTGTATCACCATTTCCTCCGGCACCTGCGGACAAGCCCGAGGTTCGCTCAAGGTGATAGAAGCTTTCGAGCAGAAGATTCGATCGAACGGTTTAAAGGAATCGGTAACCATGCGGGTGACTGGCTGTCACGGCTTCTGTGAGGTGGAGCCCACGGTGCTGATTTACCCGGAAGGGATTTTGTATCAAAAGGTTAAACCGGAAGATGCAGAGCAGATAATTACTGAAACCCTGATCAACCACCAGATCATCGATCGCCTGCTTTTTTCCGACCCGGTGTCCGGGCTTAAATTTACCCACGAGGACCAACTCCCCTTTTACCTGAAGCAAAAACGGCTGGTGATGGGGAACAACCGATTTGTCGATCCCACCAACATCGACGATTACCTGGCGGTGGGAGGCTATTCGGCTTTCCGCAAGGTCCTATCCAGCATGACCTCGGAACAGGTCATATCCGAGATGAAAAAATCGGGTCTGAGGGGAAGAGGGGGCGGAGGCTTCCCCACCGGATTCAAATGGGAGTTTTGCAAGAAATCCAAAGGGCAGGTAAAATATATAATTTGCAATGCGGATGAGGGAGATCCGGGCGCCTACATGGACCGAAGCCTGCTGGAAGGAAATCCTCACAGCGTCCTGGAAGGGATGCTGATCGGAGCCTTTGCCATCGGAGCTGGTCAGGGTTATATCTATGCCCGGAATGAATATCCCTTGGCTGTGAAAAACGTTACCCTGGCTATAGATCAAGCCAAGCAATACGGGCTTTTGGGTGAAGACATATTGGGCTCAGGTTTTAATTTCGACATAAATATCGTCAGGGGTGCGGGGGCTTTCGTTTGCGGTGAGGAAACTGCTCTGATCGCTTCAGTGGAGGGGAAACTGGGGGAACCCAGGCAAAGACCCCCTTACCCGGTACAAAAAGGGCTGTGGGGTAAACCAACCAACATAAACAACGTGGAAACCTGGGCTAACGTTCCTATAGTTATAGACAAGGGAGCAGATTGGTATTTAAAAATCGGAACGGAAAAAAGCAAGGGGACCAAGATATTTTCCTTAGTCGGCAAAATCAATAATACCGGTTTGGTGGAAGTTCCCATGGGGATAAAACTCCGGGAGATCATAGAAGATATCGGTGGTGGAATCCCCAAAGGGAAAAAGTTCAAGGCGGTTCAAACCGGCGGACCGTCGGGCGGTTGTATGCCTGCCAAGCTTTTGGATCTGTCGGTGGATTATGAGAAACTGACCGAGGTCGGATCCATGATGGGTTCCGGCGGGATGGTGGTGATGGACGAGGATACCTGCATGGTGGATGTGGCCAAATACTTCCTCAACTTTCTCAAAGACGAATCCTGCGGCAAATGCTTCACCTGCCGGGAAGGAATCATAAGAATGCTCGAGATCGTCACCGATATCACCGAGGGGAAAGGAACCATGGCGGATCTTCAGCTCTTAGAAGATCTGGCCCGGGCGGTTAAGGACAGCACCATGTGCGGTCTGGGACAAACCTCATCCAATCCGGTCTTAAGCACTTTGAAATACTTCCGCGATGAATACGAGGCTCATGTCAAATACAAAAGATGCCCGGCGGTGGTCTGCAAAGAGATCATCTCCTCCCCCTGCCAGCACGCCTGCCCCATCAATCAGGAAGCATGTGTATATATCGCCTTGATTGCCCGGGGAGAATTCGCCAAGGCGGTGGAGATCATCCGAAAGGACAATCCCCTCCCTTCGGTCTGTGCCCGGGTATGTCATCATCCCTGTGAATTCAAGTGCCGGGCCGGAGAATCGGGTGATCCCATCTCCATCCGTGCCTTAAAGAGATTCGCCATCGATTATGCTATGGCCAACGGGGTGAACCCTCAGAATAGTTTCCGGAAAACCAGAGAGGAGAAAGTAGTCATCATCGGCTCCGGACCAGCAGGTTTGACCTGTGGGTTTTACCTGGCTCAAAGAGGGTATGAAGCTACGATTTATGAGGCAGCCCCCGTAGCCGGAGGGATGCTGGCATTGGGGATTCCGGAACACCGACTTCCCAAAAAGACTCTCAATGCCGATATCGAAGCCATTAAGTCTTCAGGAGTAACCATAAAGACCAATCAAACTTTGGGCAAGGATTTCTCCTTAGACGATCTTTTCCGGCAGGGTTATAAGGCGGTGTTCATCGCCACCGGCGCCTATAAGAGCTGGAAATTGGGAATTCCGGGGGAGGAAGGGGAAGGGGTGTTGGAATCGATGAAATTTCTGACCGCGATCAATTTGGGGAAAGAGGTTGAAATCGGTAAAAGAGTGGGGATCATCGGGGGCGGAAACGCCGCTGTCGATTCGGCTCGGGTGGCGAACCGACTCCCCGGATGTGAGAAAGTGACCATCATCTACCGGCGAACCAAAACCGAGATGCCCGCCTTCGAAGAAGAGGTGGAGAGCGCTTTAGAGGAGGGGATCGATATCCGGTTTTTAACCGCTCCGGTGAAGGTTCTAAGAGATAACGGTAAACTGACGGGTATAGAATGCATCCGAATGGAAATGGGAGAACCGGATGAAAGCGGGCGCAGACGACCGGTTCCCATACCCGGATCCGAGTTCAAGATAGAATTGGATACTTTGATCTCAGCCATCGGAGAGCAGCCGGACACCTCCTTTTTGTCCGAAGACTGCGGTGTGGATATTTCCAAGAATGGGACCATCATGGTGGACCCGGAGGTCTTTGTCAGCCATAAAGAAGGGATATTCTCGGGCGGTGATGTGGTGACCGGTGCCAACACGGTGGTGGAAGCTATGGCCGCCGGCAAGTTCGCATCCGAATCCATCGACAAATATATAAGGGGGCAAAGCATGGCCAGAATCTATGAGGTAACCAAGCCCTCCCTGTTAGTGGATGCGCTGGAATTGACCGAAGAGGAGTTAGCCTCCCTTAAACGGCCGGATAAGCCCACGCTTCCAATTGCAGAAAGATATAAGAGCTTCAAAGAGGTAGATTTAGGTCTGGACGAAAAGATGGCGATGAAAGAGGCACGGCGATGTTTACGCTGCGAGTTGGAACCTGAAGAAATCGATTAGATCGTAATCTATAAAGTGCATTATAAAGGAAAAACATATGTTGACATTAAAGCTGAATGGAGTGGATGTGCAAGCCGAGGAGGGGTGGACCATACTGGAAACAGCCCAGTTCTACGGACTTCCCATACCCACCCTGTGTCACCATGAAGGATTATCCCCTTATGGGGCGTGTCGGCTCTGCCTGGTTGAGATCGGAACCGGACCAAACGCCAAGCTGGTCTCATCCTGCACTTATCCTGCGGAAGAAGGATTGGAGGTACGAACCCACTCTAAAAGAGTGGAAAAAGCCCGCCGGATGGTGGTGGAGCTACTCTTGGCCACCTGTCCGGATTCAAGAACCATCCAGGATTTGGCCGCTTCGATGGAAGTTCAAAAGACCCGATTTAAAGTCAGGCATGATGACTGCATCCTATGCGGACTTTGCGTCCGTATGTGCACCGAACAGATGTCCGGCAAAGCCATCGGTTTCGTGAACCGAGGGGAGACCCGCAAGATCACCACACCTTTTGACATTCGATCCGAGGAATGCCGGCTGTGCGGGGGATGCATGTATATCTGCCCGGCCTGCCAGCTCCGCTGCCAAGGACCAGAAGCTCCGGGGGTGGTTTGCGGCTCCTGCTTAAATGTTTCCCCGGTCTGCTTGGAAGATCACGAGGATGCGTTATGTTACTTGGATCCTTGTTGTCAGTGTTTAAAGGAGGAGGTTAAAAAGAAATAATCGAAGCTCGTTGATCCAGGGGTAAGGTGCGCAAACCCTTGAGCCGGACAAACCAGCCCCAGCGTGAGCTTCGTTACCGATAAACCAAAGGAAAAATTAGAAAACAAGAAGAATATTCATAACTTGAAAGGAGTAAGTGTATGTCGTTAACCAGACTTAATGCCACTGCCGCCACCTTGACTAAAAACCGAACTGAGGATTCGGTTAGTCGATTCAGCGGAATGTGTGTTACCTGCGTGGATGGATGCATCGGGATGTGCGAGATTGGCAAATCTGCTTACCGGGGAGCAGAGGTGATCTATCCGCAACCCTTCGGGATCATCACCGCCGCCTCTGAGAAGGATTATCCCGTGGATTTATCCCATTTTACAATCATGGGGACTGCCGTGGGAGCCAAGGGGGTAGCGGAGGATTCCAATGTAGCTATCTTCCCCAATGTAAATCTGGAAAGAAGGATTGGGAACGATCCCAAGATCAAATTCAAATTGCCCTTCATCATCCCCGGATTAGGCTCAACCAATGTGGCCAAGAATAACTGGGAAGGCTTAGCCATCGGTGCCGCCTTGTCGGGATTTCCCTTGACCATCGGTGAAAACGTGGTGGGAATGGACGTGGAGTCGGTGATTGAAAATGGAAAGGTGAAGCACGCTCCGGATCTCTCTTGGAGGGTTAAGCTATACAAAGACTGGCAGCAGGATGGCTATGGCGCCATCATCCTTCAGTCCAATGTGGAGGATACGAACCTGGGTGTTTTAGAATATGGACTGTCCAAGTTGAATGTGGACGTGGTTGAGCTCAAATGGGGGCAGGGTGCCAAAGACATTGGAGGAGAAGTCAAACTCAGCAGTTTAGAGAAAGCCCAGCTTCTGAAAAAAAGAGGATATGTGGTTCTGCCCGACCCTCTTGATCCCGCAAACATCGAGGCTTTCAAACAAGGTAGTTTCAAGGAGTTTGAGAGGCATTCCCGAGTTGGAATGGTCACCGAAGAAGGCTTTATGAAGAGGGTGAAGGAGCTGAGAGATCTCGGTGCCAAGCATGTTTTCCTTAAGACTGGCGCGTATCGTCCAGCGGATTTGGCCAGAGCAATCAAGTTTGCCTCCAAAGCCAAACTCGATTTGTTAACCGTAGATGGTGCCGGTGGTGGAACCGGTATGAGCCCTTGGAGAATGATGAATGAATGGGGAATTCCTTCGGTGGAATTGCATTCGCTTCTGTATCAATATGCGGAGAAGTTAGCCAAAAAGGGTGAACATGTCCCAGATATCGCGATAGCGGGTGGGTTCACCTTTGAAGACCAAATCCTGAAGGGATTAGCTTTGGGTGCCCCTTATTTCAAACTGATCGGCATGGCAAGAGGTTTCATTGCGGCCGCGATGGTGGGAAAAACCATAGGCAAGAGGATTAACGAGGGGATGGTACCGGTGTTCATCGAGAGATTCGGCAATACCCCGGAGGAAATCTTCGTCTCCGCTCCGGATTTGAAACGGCAGCTGGGTGAAGCCACCTTCAAAAAGATTCCCACCGGTGCTCTGGGACTATACACCTATGCCCAGAGATTGGCTCAAGGCTTAAGACAGCTCATGTGCGGCAATCGGAAGTTCGCTTTAGAATATATCACCAGAGACGATATTGCTTCTTTGACCAAAGAAGCTTCTGAGATTTCGGGTATTCCCTGGGTGATGGATTTTGAAAAAGAAGAGGTGGAGAAGATCTTGGACGGAAAGAAGTAATAAATTCTTTACAATCTAACTGCAGGAGGAGAGATGAAAAAGATTTTCATCCTCTTAGTTTTATCGATCTTTATCCTCTTTGGGTGCGGCAAAAAGGAGGAAGTGAAAACCGAAAAAGCGGAGGAACAACCAGCACAGGTAACCGAGACCAAAGCACCGGAGACCAAACCCATTTCCCAGGAGCCGTTAGTGAGAGACAAAGATCCGATCGTGATGATGGAAACCAACTATGGTCCCATCGAGATAGAGCTTTACTGGAAGGAATCTCCTAAGCTGGCGGAAAATTTCTTGAGATTGGTCCTCAGCGGATACTATGATGGTTTGACTTTTCACCGGGTCATCCCCGGTTTTGTCATTCAGGGGGGAGATCCTTTGGGTAATGGAACCGGAGGTCCAGATTATAAGCTGCCGGACGAGCCCACGGTAAAAAAACATGAACGCGGTGCCATCGCCATGGCCAGATCAGCCGAGGGGAACAGTGGAAGCCAATTCTACATCGTTTTATCTAAGGAACGAACCGCTCACCTGGATAACCAGGGATTCACCGTTTTTGCTCATGTAATCAAGGGGATGGATGTGGTGGATAAAATCGTTGCAGTTAAAACCGGACCTGGAGATCTTCCCGTGGAGAAGGTGATAATGACTAAAGTCTATGAGAAAGGTCCGCATGTATAATACTTTGTTGAAAAACTAATATACAATCTGTTCATACGGAACTGGCAGCCCGAGTCATTTCTTATCTTCTGATAAAGTCGACACAAAACATCTTTGAGGTTCATTGTTGATATCCCACTCGCAGGATCCGAATTCGGCCGGAAGCCAGTTCTACATCTGTCTGCGGGACCTGCCCAATCTGGACAACAACTACGTGGTCTTCGGCAAGGTGATCAAAGGGATGGATGTGGTGGACAAGATCGCTGCAGTTAAAACCTGTCAGGAGATTTTCCCGTGGAGAAGGTGCTAATGAACAAAGTGTATGAAAAGAAATGATCAACATGGCTAATATAGTATCTTGGAAACCCTCGCAGAACTGCGGGGGTTTTTTATTGAGAATGAAAAGGTTGTTGTCGGGCAGTTCGTCCCGATAAATCGGGACGCATCTGTCGACAGCCCGGACTACAAGTCTCTCCCTTGTCCTATGAAATTGTAGTTGCCCAATTTATACCGCTTTTAGCGGTATCCCGCCAAAGGCGGTGATTGGGCTCGATCCTTCGACTAGCTCAGGACGGTGAGCTTGTCGAACCGTGAATCGAGCAACTACTGGGGGAACTGAAGCATCTGAAGCTTCTGAAACATCTGAGGTTCATTTTTATTTTTTTCTCACTTTTCTTCCAAGTGATTCAAGGTTATTAACTTGCGTATAAATTTCGATGCACAGTTCGTGCAAAATGAAGGTTTAAGGTTCAAGGTTTAAGGTTCAGAATACAAGGTTCAAGGTTAAAGGTATAAGGTCAAAAAATTAAAATTCAAAAGCAAAATTAAGAGTTATGCATTCTATGAATGCGATAAGGGGGCAGGTATAATACACTGCCTCTCCCAGACGGGAGCCCGTACGGGGGTACCGTCCGCTCATAAATTCCGGCGCCATCTTTTTCACCATTAAAATAGTAGGGAATTTGCTTTTTGTGGTAAGAGAAACTACGGGTTAGTAACGTGCAGGTTAGAAGCTTTATGTTCCCGATTTATCTTGATGTCAGGTGCAAGGGAATTCGATCTATGGATTGGTGTCGGTAGTTTTAGCTTTTTTGGGTTTCCACCAATATGAAAGAATTTGCAAAACTGCAGTACCGAAAAGGATAGCCAATGGAAGAACTGCGAGGTATGTCCATTGAGAAGCGTTGAAGTATTCTATCATCTTAGCACCACCTACAGCATAAGCTACAGATAATCCACTCCCTATAAGGAAGATGTTGTAGAATACTCTCCCCTCAACGATATTACCTGCTATTGATCCGCTTGTTTCCCATCTTTTCCATTGACCTGCTACCTTAAGAGCTAACCAAACGCCGATAAACTCTGGCTTTCCCATCTGCAGGGAAGCAACATAGAGCGTTCTTTCAATGACTCCGATAAGTCGCGGATGGTGATATTCGGGACGACCTGAGTTAACATTGGGTATCCATCCAATAGATTTCCACATACCGTCAACAAAGAATTGAATAGCGATATGGCCAATTATCACCGCGAAAACATAACCTATCGAAATTCCAATAAGTATGGTCATGATTCTTCCTTTTTATTACGTAGTATTGTTTACTTAGTTTTCCTATATGAAAAAGAGTAAGCTCTTGACCCTGCATACAGTAATGTCTAATCTTCATTGCTTTCTTTTCGGGGGTTCCCAGTCTTCTTTGATATGATTCCTTCCGGAATGAATGTGAATGCCCTGCCTCCCCTTAGGTCTGTCAGATTTGTATCCGTGGTGCAGATTAATCTGTATTTATGAACCTCATCGAAAACATGATGATTCAGATTTTGCCATGTAACACGAACCAAAACCGGAATTCCATTGTTTCCTTTGGCGCAAACATCGCTTTCTAGCTTAAGGGAGCCTGATACTACAATCTTTTCTCCTCCTTCAACATTCTCCTTAGTTTCCCCTGGCTTGATCTCTCTTATAATTCTGCTAGAACGAGACATATAGACTTTTCCTTTTACCACACCTCCAAGGGGATTAGTCGTTGTTTTTTCATCTCTTGCCTTTATCCATTCGAGAATCCAACTGTTACTTCCATACTTAAGGTCGATACCGATATTGTAGGCTTTGAAACCACTGTAGTTTATTATACTAAAAACGGTCGTGGCATGCGTCCCCGCTGCATCTTGGGAAATGCCGATAGGTGTTACATCAATCAAAGGCTGGTTCTGCCCAACGTATAGTCTCTCTGCTCTTATGTTTGCTTTAAGCGTTAACCAAAGAGTACCGGCAGTTATGCAAACGAGTATAAAATACAAAATCTCCATGATATTGACTGCGTTGGTATAACCTTGTGTTCCTGGGTCTTTGTTGATTTGAGGCGTAGTACTGGTAAAAGCTAAGATGTGATCTATCCCTACGGCTAACATTATGTCTGCAACTAGAAGCAAGATCGTTATGATCCAGGTTGCTTCTCGACCCTTAATAAAGGCAAACCATTTCCTGGGAACGTAATAATCCATTTCACCTAACTTTTTATCGATTTTCTCCCTTATCAATTCATCCCTCTTTAAGAGGAAGAAGACGATTAACGTAAGAACAATACCAAGCAAAAGGATGGATAGTGATAACCACTTAACAGAACGAAGCCCATAAGCAGAACTTAGAATAGCAATCTGTATCACACCAATCGTTTGTAGACGATTCCACATGAGGTTATCCTGATGCAGGAAGAAAGAGAGCATTTCGCTAGAAGATAATGAGTTTCGAGTTCCTTTATTCTCTGCTTTGGTTTCTTCCATTCTCTATTCACCTCCAACCATTGGTTATCCAGAATCTTAATAAGACCTCTAATCTTCAAAACTGAAGCATAATTCACCGAAGCGCATCGAGGCCTTAGTTTTGTCTCTCACATTGTGTTAGGAATTAGTCCTGACACATTTTGATTTCAATACGTTTTTAACCAGACTTCTTGTGGTGTCAAGTGTGTAGTGAACCTTTCATACTGACTCTTCCTTTAACGGGTTCAAAGGGCACCCGATCTACCAACATATGATTCATTCAAAACCCGGAGTATTCTTGAAATCTTCCTCAAAAAAACCTTTCATGCCCATTTTTCCAAAAGATGCAGACAACCAGCCATGAGGTCTCTTTTTATGATTTGCTATAATCAGTGTCCTTATCAGTAAATTTTTATTCATAGCATCCAGTATTTCGCGATATGCAAGAGGATGGGATTCCCTGATTTCCTCCGCGGTCTTGCTAATCCATTCTATACTCATCTGTTTTCCTTTAGTCTTAGTAGCTTTAAGATATGTGTTGAGTTTTCCCACCTTGCCGCTCATTTTCATCTCGCTTATTATGACCCTACCCGTAGGAACATGTTTGGCTACAAAATCAAATCCATGATGTAATGGAGAATTCTCTCGATATAGTATTTGCCAATCCGGGTCTTCCAAATAAGCACGTATCATTACATCTTCCGTCCATCTCCCCATGCCTTCATGGTATCTTTTAGGATCCAGGAAGATCGCCTCTAATTCACTTTGTGTAACAACCCCTGTAGGGTATGGGGGAGGTAATTTCCCCATCTTCCAAGATTGATATCTTTTTTGCCACGCAGCAAAGATGAGATCATATTTAGCAGGAAGCATTCCAAGCTCCACAAGAACTAGGATATTACACACAAACTCAGTAGAACATATCAATGATGTTTCCTCTACCCAATTGGTATAACCCGCTTCTATATTCTATCACTGTTCTAATAACTATAAAATAATATAGTTTAAGCCCAATTTCATGTAAATTCTCTTTGCTAGCACTATTCATTATAGAAATTTATGCGATATTGTCAACCTTAAACTTGAATTATTTATTCTAATATGTTGTATTGGAGAGTCTTGTCTTTCTTGGAGCCGTATCAACAAGTAAATTCTGAATGACGCATGCAAATAATATCCGCCTTATACAATTTCTCTACTATTTTAGTGGTGAAAAGGATGGGAGCGGAATATATGAGGGGAGTAATGAAAGAAAAGTAAAGAGAAACCAAGTCAGAGGAATTTGTTTTTTCCTTTCCCCCCTGTCAAGGGGGGAAATTCGAAAGGGGGGTTAAGGTCCTAACACAACAAAACACAGCAAAGATGAAAAAAATGAAAAATCATCGTCAGAACCATCAGAACCGTCAGAACCGTCAGAACCACCAGAGAAACAAATTAGCTATGTCCAAAAATATGAACGCCTTATCTCATTTCGTCGAGTGGTTATGAAAACTCAAAAACAACAATCCTTAACACCAGAAACGTCAGTAACACCAGTATCACAAGTCCGCTCGTTCGTCACGGTCTGGGCTTCCGTAACGAACAATGATGTTTTGGGGGTCTTCTTACCACGACCTGAAGGTCGTGGTAATAAATCATAATTAATTCTAACGGCGAAGTTATTGTTCAAAAATCTTGACACCAATCTTTAATCTGAATAAATTAACTTCTGTCATAATAACCTCTCAGGGAAGAGATGAAATATGCGACCCCTCAACAAATACCTCATTATTGTTCCGGTTTTTTTTGCTTTTTTGATTTCCTGTTTGCTATTTAATCCGGCTTATTCCCAATCTGTTTATAAAATCGAAACGGATGGAGACAAAAACACCTATTCCTCCGGCGAGAATAAATTCCCGATGACCTCTTCGGTAGAGAAGATGTTTTATACAATAGTCGACGATTTTTTGGTGAATGACGACACCGTCGGGGAGTGCGATCAATCCCAACCAGCCATAGCTAAAACCCCTTCCGGTGATTTCATCGTCGTCTGGATGGATTATCGTTACGGGGGGGATGACGAATTTGTCGACGTTTACTTTCAAAGATTCAATTCCTCGGGAACCCGTTTGGGCTCCAACGTCCGGGTGAACGACCTGCCGGATTATGCCGGGCACAGCGATCCGGTGGTTGCCGCAAACTGCGCCGGGAGCTTCGTGGTGGTCTGGGTGGATTACCGGAATGGAAAGGATGATCCCGACATCTATGCGCAGAGATTCAATACAGCCGGCAGTCCCATAGATACCAATTTCCGGATAAACGATGACGGCGCCGGAAATAAGCAGACCGAGCCTGCCGTGACCATGGATTGTGTCGGTGATTTCGTCGTCACCTGGAGAGACGAGCGTTACTTTTCCACCTACGGGTCGGAGATATACGCTCAAAGGTATTACTCCACCGGCACGGCTTTCGGTTACAATTTCTACGTGAACGACGACGCGGGTAATAACGATCAGGACCACCCCGACATTGCAGCAGACAGCATCGGTAATTTCGTCATCACCTGGGAGGATAAACGTCTGTATTCCTCCTTCCGGAGAGAGATCTTCGCCCAGAGATATAATTACACGGGCACTCCGCTCGGTGGGAATTTTTCGGTGAATGATGACATTGACACCGCCGATCAGAATGATCCGTGTGTGGCAATTGATGCCCTGGGAAAATTCGTCATCACCTGGGAGGATGGACGAAACTGGGGTCGGGACATCTATGCCCAGAGGTATACGTTTGCCGGGAGCGCTTTAGGTTCCAACTTCAGGGTGGACGATGCTTTTGCCTCGGATCAGACCGAGCCGGACGTTGCCCGGGACTACTCGGGCAGATTTGCCGTCAGCTGGAGAGACGATCGCTACGGGGCGGACGGAGACGTCCTCGTGCAAAGATACAACTCCTCCGGAACAACGGTTGGGGCTAACGTCGAGGTGAATGACGATGCTTCCGGGATGGCTCAAAGAACCGCTTCGATTGCCATGGACAGCTCGGGTAACCTGGTTTTAGTCTGGGAGGATTATCGCCATGCCGGAGTGCTGGACTTTTTGGCAGACATTTACGCCCAGAGGCTGAACTGGTCGGGCTATTTGGGATCGAATTTCAAGGTGAACGCCGATACCGCCTCGGCAAATCAATTGTCTCCGGCGGTGTCGACGAACGGACTCAACGATTTCGTCATCGCCTGGGAGGATTGGCGCAATAATTCTACCGGTAAGGACGTCTATGCTGCCGCATACAACTCCTCCGGTACCGCTCTGGGTTCCAACTTCAAGGTCGGCTCCTATGCCGCTGACGGTGAGGAGACCTCGCCGGACGTTGCCATGAATCGTCACAGCAACTTCGTCGTCGCCTGGAACGTTCTTTTCGGGGGTTACTCCGGCGGAGACTACGATATCTATGCCCAACGCTTCACCTTTCCCAACCTCCCTGCGGATTCCAGCTTTAGGGTGAACGACGACGGGGGAGGCGATTATCAATTCTCTCCGGCAGTGGCTATGGACAGTGCCGATGGGTTCGTCATCGTGTGGCTGGATAATCGCTCCGGCTACGTTTGGGACATCTTCGCCCAGATGTATAGCCCTTCCGGTTCGGCTTTGGGTTCCAATTTTGAGGTCACCTCGGATCCGCCCAATGCCATCCAGAATTGGCCCAAGGTGGCGATGAGCGCCTCCGGCAGTTTTGTGGTCGCCTGGGAGGATGACCGGGACGGGGACGAGGATATCTATGCGCAGAGATACAGCGGATCGGGGGTGGCTCAGGATTCCAACTTCAAGGTGAATAACCCCTCAGCCGGTGGGAGCCAGAAGAAACCGGATGTGGCTGTGGATTATACAGGTAATTTCGTGATAGTCTGGCAGGATGAGCGGAGTTATTCCACTTTTGGAACGGAGATCTACACCCGGAGATACGACTACTCGGGTAATCCGCTGGAGGAGGACTTCTGGGTGAACGACGATGGCGGTAATGCGGAGCAATCGAATCCGCAAGTGGCTATGGACAGTGCGGGCAATTTCGTCGTAACCTGGCAGGATTACCGGAACGACCAATTCAATTATGATGTCTACGCCCAGAGATTCGACTCCAACGGGAATCGGATAGGAGGCAATTACCCGGTTACCAACCCCGGTTTCCGGAATTTCGGGCAGGAGATGCCCACCGCTGCAGTAACTCCCTCCCATATCTTCTTCGCCTGGCAGGACAACCGCCGAGCCAAAGGTTGGGATATTTACGCCAAGGTGGTGGAGTGGGATTGGAGCGTGGTGGAGGAGGAACCGGAAGACAATCTACCGATTTCCTTTGGACTATCACAGAATTATCCCAATCCATTCAACTCTTCCACCATTATTACGTTCAAGGTTCAAGGTTCAAGGTTCAAAGTTCCCGGCCGCACTACCCTCAAGATCTATAATATATTGGGGGAGACGGTGAAAATTCTGGTGGATGAGTTTAAATGTGAAGGAAGCTACACGATCACCTGGGATGGAAAAAACAAGAAAGGGGAAGAGGTGGCCAGCGGGATTTACTTCTACCGGCTGAAATCGGGTGAGTTCAGCGAATCCAAGAAAATGCTTTTGTTGAGGTAGTTTATTCCAATTTTCATTACTCCCCCAATTATATAATTTCTGCAAGAATGGGTATTGTAGGGACAACTCATAAGTTGTCCTTACTGTTTTAAGGATAAAATGATGGTGAGGATGAAATCAAAAAATACCCCGATCCCGTCAAAAACGGGATCGGGGCTATATGATACACCCCCTTAGTTCGGTTCATTGTTCACAGTTCATGGTTCATGGTATAATCCATCTCCTACAAAGAAAAGCGGCGGTCGGCGGACTTGTCCTGAGCGAAGTCGAAGGACGATCGACCGCGGACGGTCTTAGCATGGTGCCGGACCGGATTTAAACAGGTAATTGAGCAGATAGATAATATCCGATACATTAATAGTCCCGTCGCAGTTCAGATCCCCGGAATCGTAGGGGATGGGATCAGGTCCATGCGCATATAAGTTGCTGATCAGATATATCACGTCACCCACATCCACCAACCCGTCATGGTTGGCATCTCCGCGGAGGAAAGGACCCTCGCCTACAATGATATAAAGCTGCTGGGTGTCGGTCTTTATGGGATTGGTTGAATCGGTAGCCTTTATCGTGAAGTCAAAGCTGTCCTGAACCGCGGGAACGCCGGAGATCACTCCGGTTAGGGAATCCAGCTGGAGACCGTCGGGCAAATTCCCGCTGTCCAATTTCCACTTGTACGTTGGGGTGCCTCCCTTGGCCAATAAGGTCTCCGCATAAGCGGAAAACAGAGATGCAGCCAAAAGATCGGTGGTGACTATGTTCATCCCGTAAGCGGTGGAATTGACCGTTCTTAGGATCCAGACATTCGGGTCCAAATTCACGCTGACGTTGGTTCCGGGTACCCGTACCTTGAAATCCTTGTGGCGCGGATCGTTGAACCCGACCGCGATGGTATCTTTGGCAGAGGAGGTCACCCGCAGGTCGATCGGCATGGTGAAAAAAGTGGGGTTGGAGGTCTGGGTCTGGTCGATGTGGATATACACGTCGGTGGCTGAACCTCCGCTGGCCGGTTCGGTCATAAAGGAATACCGGTATTTGGGATAATAGGTCCCGTAGATCCACTCCTGGAAGAAATAGTTCAGGTCCATGCCGGAAGCGGCTTCGCATATTCCCTGGAAATCCTCGGTCTCCGCCACACCGTTGGCATAGCGGGGATCGGAATAATAATTCCTAAAGATCTGAAAGGAGGTGGAATCTCCCACGATGTGTCTCAGCATATGTAATACCTGAGCGCCTTTATCGTATACTATGGAGCCGAAGATGCCCCAGGCGTCGGTTGTATCTTCGATGAATATGCTCCCCCCGCTCCAGAATTGCATGCTATTCATGTAGGAATGATAGCTGCTCGATCCACCATTGTGTTCCGCCCATAAAGCTTCGCAATAGGAGGCAAATCCCTCGTTCAGCCAGATATGGTGCCAGTTGTGGCAGGTGATATAGTCTCCCCACCACTGGTGAGCCAGCTCATGGGCGATCACCCAGTCAGAGTACCAATTATAAAGAATGCTGGTACAGGTTTGATGCTCCATGGCACCGCCCCAGGTGAAATGCGCCATACCATATTTCTCCTGGATCCAGGGATATTCACCGAAGGTTTCAGCAAAATATCGGATCATGGATGGGGTTACCGGATAGGTGGATTGAGCCTGAGATAGATATTCCGGATATACGTAGTAATTAACCGGGATGGAATCTCCGGATAGGGTGTGATACCAGTTGGAGAAGATGGAATAATTGGTAGCTGCCAGCATCACCAGATAGGTGGTTATGGGGTATCTCTCGTGCCATTTGTAAGTTTTGGTGGAGCCGTTATTAACTATCTCTCTCAAAAGTCCGTTGGACGCCACGTACAGATCCGAGCGGACGGTTATATTGATGTCGACAGAATCCGCCTTGTCCCGGGGAAGGTCTTTGCAAGGCCACCAGGCCTGGGCAAAATAGGGTTCACTCAAGGTACTGATAACCGGTACCGAGGGGCTACCATGGCTGCTCCAATCGAAAGACTGTAGTCCCCCCTCCAGAGGATGGCCATGATAATAAACCGTCACCCCGAAGGACTGACCGATATTATAGGTACCATTCAGAAATATGCGGATCAAGTTGCTGCTCCAATTGAAGGAGACCAAAGCGTTGTTGCTTTTACACGAATCCACATACATTTGGGCGTTGTCAAAGAAATTAAGCTCCACCACGTTGAAACCGTTTATCAGCGCCGTACCGTACAGATAGACCGAACCCGTTATTATTTGGGTGGCTTCATTCAAGCTCAGATCCAAGCGGTAGTACCGGGCATCGAAATCGCTTTGACTCTTGGTCTCCTTTAAGGGGAGGGAGATTCCCAGCTTGCGGATTTCGTTCAATCTCTGTTGTTTCATGGCCGCTTCCATCTGGTGGAACTGGCTGGGGGTGGTGTTCTGATCGGTGTAGATCGCTTCCTTTTGGGGAGCATTCAGATTTTGGGCAAGGACATTGTCACCTCTGAGCAAAAAAGGAGACAGAAAAAGTCCCAAAAGAAGAACAAATAGAAAACGTTTCACTTAAAACCTCCTTAGAAATTTGAATTGTTAACCACAGGTAAAACAGCCGAATAAAAAAGCTAAACCCAATTTGCGCTTATGAGTTCAGCTTAACTGTAATCTAATACAAATTCCGCTTTTGTCAACGATTTTATTGCGTTTTCCGCTAATCGTATCTCTTTTCCTTAATCGCATCATCAAAAATAGAATACGATTGACTTCGACATAATAATCAATTAAATTATCTAAGGGTGTAGAAAAACCATGAAAATAGGTAGAACTTGAGATATTTGCGAATGATCCGAAACAGAAATATTCGCTTTCTTTGCGCTGGGCTTTTTCTTCTGTTAACTCCTTCAGCCGCATATTCGGGAATTGGGATTCGAACGGATTTAACTTTGGTGTCAAGATACATCTGGAGAGGATTTGATACCATATCCGATAACCGTCCTGCCATCCAACCATCCTATACATTAAATTTCGGTAAAAGCGGCATTGGGCTTAACCTTTGGTCAGCGATTGCCTTAGCGGATACCGACTTTATCGAGCTGGATTTGATCGCAGGCTATGAAAAAACCTTCTCCAACAAGTTAACCTTATCTGCCGGGATGGGTTATTTCACCTTCCCCAGTCTGCCCCGCTGGCCCGATAGGAATTCCACCACCCCTGAAGCATATATGGGGATAACCGCTTGCTCTTTTCCGTTTTCACCCGCTCTAACTTTCTATTATGACTTCAATCTGGGGGATGGTTTTTATGGCACTTTCTCCTTAAACCAGAATCTTCCCATCAAAGGTAAAATCCTCTCCCCTTCATTTGTGATCGGCTATACCACTCAATATCGCAAAATTGGCGTCGAACGGGGCATATCGGACGTATGTTTTGGGCTCTCCATGGATTTTATTACCAAAGGAGTGACCCTGACGCCCTGTGTCAATTACGTTATCGTGCCTAATCATACCATAAACGATGAAAACGAGTTTTGGGTGGGGTTTTCTATCGGTTGGACAACGGGTGGGTCAGCTGATTAAAGCATGATTAGATGTCTGCGGTTCACTATCCACCGCTAAACTGAAACTTTACGCTTTTGCTGCGGACAGCGGACGATGGACGACGGACGGAACACACAAAAATTGGATTATTACTGATTAATGAGTAATCATTTCACAAGTTACGAAGAAGCACTCTCCTATCTTTACAACCTGGAGCGCTTTGGGATCAAGTTAGACCTGACGAACATCACCGCCCTGATGAGCCATCTGGGAAACCCTCATCTGGAATTCCCCTCTGTTCATATTGCCGGAACCAACGGAAAAGGCTCAGTCGCTGCCATGCTTCATTCCATTCTGAGCGAAGCCGGTTACAGAACTGCCCTGTATACCTCCCCTCATCTGGTGGATTTCAGGGAAAGGATCAAAATCGGATATGATTTAATAGAAAAAGAATTCATATTCGATTTCATCCAGAAGCTAAAGGATGAGATCAACCAAAATGGTTACACTTTCTTTGAAGTGAGCACTGCTTTGGCATTCAAGTATTTTGCAGAGAAGAAAGTCGATGTGGCGGTCATCGAGACCGGTATGGGAGGTCGTTTAGATGCCACCAACTTGATAAATCCTCTGGTTTCAATTATTACCAGCATTGGTTTGGAACATACCGAGCATTTGGGAGTTACCATTCCTCAGATTGCCGGTGAAAAGGCGGGGATTATCAAAACCGGTGTCCCTACTGTCACGGGAGTAAGTCAACCTGAAGCTCTGGATGTGATTAAGTCTGTTTGTGCGGAGAGAGGATCCGAGCTAAACGTGGTTCAGGTGAAATCAAACTATTCAATTTCAGAATCTTCGATATTCGGATCGAAATTCAATTTTTCGTCCGAATCTGATAACTACCAGGCTTTGGAATTGAATCTGGCAGGAGAACATCAGGTTCTAAATGCGGTAAACTGTTTAAATGCCATTGGTAAGTTGAAACTAATAGGCGGGAAGATTGATGAACAAACACTTAGGGATGGTTTGAAAAAAGTCAACTGGCGGGGAAGATTGGAAATGTTCAGGAAAGATCCCCTGGTTTTGCTGGATGTAGCTCATAATCCTGCTGGGATACAAACTCTGATTAATTCTTTGGATCAATTTTTCCCCGAAAAGAAAATCATCTTTATCTTCGGTGTGATGGAAGACAAAGATTATCACTCCATGTTAAGGGAAATATCCAGTAAAGCCAAATTCGTTGTTCTCACCAAGCCGGATTACAAAAGAGCAGCTGACCCGGAAGTAATGGAAGAAATCCTGAGATTATCCAATACCCCCTACGAAATCATTCCCCATATAAACCAAGCCTACCTTTTTGCCCTCAAGAATGCAAAATCCGACGATATAATCTGCATCACAGGCTCGCATTTTACGGTGGGAGAGTTTTTGAGTTTGTAGTTGGATTGCGATACTACCTGACATTATCTTCATACAAGTTTAGGTTGACAAAGCATCCATTGAAGTATATACTTTACTCATACATCGGATGATCTTTTTCCCTCTCAGGGATGAACCATTCGATTCACCCCGTAGGAGTCAAAATGAAATTCATAGCCGATTTTCACGTGCATTCCAAATACAGCCGAGCCACCTCCACAACAAGAAAAAATACTCAAATAAGACTCCTAAAGTTGACGCTGGTAATAGCATTTTTAATTACAGTAATTAGTACACCAATCAGGGCTTGGATGGCAGAATGGGCAACTTACCAGAGACCAGCCTTGAGCCCAAATGAGACGAAGGTGGTTTTCGAGTCCTGTTACAATGTGGAGGAACCAGGTTGCGAAGATTCCTTAAAAGACAGTGACATTTTTCTGGTAGATATAAACACGAAGGAATTGAGGCCATTGTCCTTTGATATGGAGAACTCCTGGCTGTCTCCTGATAAATCCAAGATATTGCTTCAGACCCACTATGGACTGTATCTTTTTGATTTAGTAAACAAAACACCGCCAAAAGAAATTTTCAACCGGTTTCCTTCTGGTAATTTTGATTACAGGATCAATCCGATCATTATGGTTTCCTGGGCTCCCGATAGCAAAAAGTTTCTTTTCATCCGAGCGTTAGGCTTCGATGGGAAGCGAGTTTCTTCAATCATTGATGTAGCAACCTTCGAAGAAACCATTCTGAAAGTGGATTTACTTCCCTGTGCCCTGGCCTGGCACCCGAATTCAAATGAAATCTTTTTTGACCAAGGCGGTGATGTAAACTGTATAGACCTGAGTGATGAAAGAACATTTGTTGTACTTTCCGGTTATCCGGATACATCCTGCAGTGAACCCATAATAAGTCCCGGCGGTGATAAAGTCCTATATCAGGCGGATTCTTTCTTCAAGTTTCGCATCATAGGATCCATATTCAAGACAATATTCGCCAGATGGGTAGAGCTTCCGGATTGGGCGGCCAAGGTTTTAAATGAAGCGGTCTGGCATGGTGACAATGAATTGGTGAAACAGATGCAGTATATTCTGTTGGATGGTCCGATATCCGGCCTTCGATTCATCTGGTCACAGGACGGAAAGAGAATTTTAATCAAGGATAAATATGCGATTTGGCTTTATGTCCTGGCAGACTCATCTTTTGTCCCGGTTCATTACGATTCAATGACCATATCCGAAATGGTTTGGAGTCCCAATCAAGAGGAAATCTTCTTTGTCTCCCAATATCAAAAGGATACTAACCAGGACGGAAAGATTGATAAAACTTTTGGTAACTTGAATGTGTTTAATCTTAAGAACAATTCCTTAAAAACCATACAGTCCGAGATAGAATCTTTGCGGGATTTGGTTTTTTCATCTGATGGTTTATTACTCGCTTACGAAACCGGAAGAAACATCTGGATATTGAACACAACTACCTTTAGGAGTTATCCTTTAACTACTTCCGGAGGAACTAAACCTCAATGGTTAGCAGACAATGAAAAGCTCTTATTTGAGAACAAAAAGTCACTTTACACTATAGACAAAAATGGACAGGACCTTATCCGTATTACCGTGGCTAATGGGAGAAAACCTGGGTGGTTGGATGATAAGGAGATCATTATCCAGAGTGGAGATAAGTATTATAAGATGGCAATAGATAAATTGGAAGTCAAAGAGCAAACTACACCTTTTAAGACAACTCCGGCATCGAAAAGCAAAAAGTATGAGGTCTATATAACGGAAAGCAAATTTGACATGCAACCTTAAGATGTATCAGAAATTTGGGTCAAAGAGATTAAAACCGACAAATCCTGGAAAATTAAGGAAGCTTGGAAAAACTATTAGATTTCTAACTTGATCTATTATTTCATAGAGGCGGGAAATGAAATTCATAGCCGATTTTCACGTGCATTCCAAATACAGCCGAGCCACCTCCAAGGATATGGATGTGGAGAATATGGCTCGCTGGGCGAATTTAAAAGGGGTGAGCTTGCTGGGGACCGGAGACTGGACCCATCCTTTTTATTTTACCGAGCTGAAACAGAAATTACAACCTCTGGGTAACGGGCTTTTCACCTTGAAAAAAGAGTATAAAAAATCAGTCGGAAACGGTCAAACCAGCGAGATCTATTTTATGCTCACCACCGAGGTAAGCAACATGTTTCAGCAAGGGGGCGGCTCCAGAAGGATCCACACCATGATCTTTGCCCCCAGTTTTGAAATAGTGGAAAAAATCAATGAAGAGCTCCGTCAATTTGGGAAGTTAGGCTCGGACGGTCGACCGATCTTCGGTTTCCCCGCCAAAGAGCTGGTGGAGATCATCACCGACATCTCCGACGAATGTTTCATCGTGCCCGCGCACGCCTGGACCCCCTGGTTCTCGGTATTCGGCGCCAACTCCGGCTTCGATTCCATCGAGGAGTGTTACGAGGAGCAAACCCGGCATATATCGTGTATCGAAACCGGCTTATCCTCCGATCCGAAGATGAACTGGCGCTGGTCCAAGCTGGACAAGATCGCCTTGATCTCCAACTCGGATGCGCACTCCCCCAACCGCATCGGCAGGGAGGCGAACGTGTTCGACTGCGAGATGAGCTTCAAGGAGATCGTAAAAGCGATAAAAACAAAAGACAAAAGCAAATTCCTCTCCACCATCGAATTCTTCCCAGAGGAAGGTAAATATCACTATGACGGACACCGGAGCTGCAACATCCTCTTTTCTCCGGCTGAATCGAGAAAGAATAAGAGTATCTGTCCGGTCTGTGGTAGGAAATTGACCATCGGGGTTATGAACCGGGTGGAATGCCTGGCAGACCGCCCGGACGGATTCGTTCCCCCAGGGGCTATCCCCTATAAGAACATGATCCCCCTGATTGAGATAATCGCAGAAGCTTTGAATCTGGGGACGGAGACCAAAGGGGTGGAGAATGAATACATGCGGCTCGTTGCTACCTATGGCTCGGAATTTCGGATACTGTTTGATATACCCTTGGAGGATTTGGAAAAGCACGTTCCACCCAAGATACTGGAAGGGATCAAAAGAGTGAGAGAAGGGGATTTGAAAATTATCCCCGGCTATGACGGGGTTTACGGTAAAATCCAGATATTTGCGGAAAAAGAAAAAGCGGAGACGAAACAATTAGGATTATTCTGATTTTCCTTCTCCCCATTGGGGAGATGCATATGCATGCTTCGCAAGGATATAGGATGAGGGGGAATAAAATTAAAAATTAAAAGAGCAAAATTAAAAATTGCAGTTTAAAATTCAAAATTGAAAGAACGAATAAATCTACTTAATTTTGGCTTTTTCATCGTAGGATGGTGGCTGACCTAAAATTCGAAAATCTATGTCTGAAGACAACAATAACGCAATAGTAGATGATGAATTGCATGTAGCTGAGAAATTTATTAATCATCTCAATAGAACTTATAAAAAGGATTTTGTCTTACCTTACCACCCAAAGCATGATATTGGCATTGATGCTTTGACCCACTGCAAATCCCACCCTACCGAAGTTTTGGGAATACAGATAGTCAGTTCTGATTTCAAAGCGAAGGAAACATTGGGTAAAGAGGAAATGTACAAGACTTTTAGAACTGTAACAGAGAAGATAATGGATACTATAGTAGAACCCATAAAACATAAGTCTCGAAGATATTCACCAGATTTCAAAAAGGATATTGTTTTAGTTCTTGATGGTTGGTGGACTGTAAGAAAAGAGGATTTGGATTATTTCAAAACGCATTGTCTAAACAGTTATCTGATTTTAGAGGATGCGGGGTTTAAAGAAATTTGGTTTGTGAGCATGAATCCTGGAGGACCGATCCATAAACTTTATCCCTTCTAGTTCGTAGGTAAGACTGTAAATTGTACGCGGAGAAATTAAATTGTCTACTGTGACCCAATCTACAAATAAATAATTTTGATTTTTGAATTGTAATTTTAAACTTTTCTTTTTAAATTTTGAATTGAAGAGAAGATGCTTCGCTACGTCCCGCAAGGCGGGACTATGTTAAGCGACCCGCGGGTTCGATAAATCGAACCCCTACAACATTAAAGAAAGACATAGTTAAGAGGATATAATTCTATGGCAATGGAAAGAGAAAAGATAGTTCCGGTATACATCGAAGAGGAGATGAAATCCTCCTACATCGATTACTCCATGTCGGTGATCACCGCCAGAGCTTTGCCGGACGTAAGAGACGGCTTGAAGCCATCCAACCGGCGGATTCTGGTGGCGATGAACGATCTGAACTTATCCCCCGGGCGCCCGCACCGTAAGTGCGCCAAGATCGCCGGTGATACCTCGGGAAATTACCATCCCCACGGCGAGCAGGTGGTTTATCCCACGCTGGTGCGCATGGGACAAGACTTCAACATGCGCTATATGCTGGTCGATGGTCAGGGAAACTTCGGCTCCGTCGACGGCGATGCTCCCGCGGCGATGAGATACACCGAAGCAAGACTGTCTCATGTAGCAATGGAGATGCTGGAGGATCTGGATAAGGAGACGGTAAAATTCATCCCCAACTATGATGACACCAGGCAGGAGCCAACAGTTCTGCCCAGCAAGTTTCCCAATCTGATTTGCAACGGTGCTTCCGGCATTGCAGTCGGGATGGCAACCAATATCCCCACCCAGAATTTAGGCGAGGTGGTGGATGCGCTGGTAGCTTTGATCAACGATCCTGAATTGGGGGATGACGAGATTTTGGACTACATCCAGGGTCCGGATTTTCCCACCGGGGGGATCATTCAGGGGAAACATGGGATCGTGGAGGCATACAAAACCGGAAGGGGGAAGGTGATCATCCGCGCGAAAGCCAATATCGAAAGGCAGAAAAGCGGCAAGGAGAGCATCGTGATTACCGAGATACCGTACCAGGTCAACAAGACCAATCTGCTTCTAAGGATTGCAGAGCTGGTGCGGGACAAGTCCATCGAGGGTATCTCGGATCTACGAGACGAATCGGACCGGGACGGAATGCGGATCGTAGTCGAGCTGAAAAGGGACGCCCAAGCGGATATAGCGTTAAATCAGCTGTTCAAGCACACCCAGATGCAGACCACCTTTGGGGTGATCATGCTGGCTTTGGTGGATGGTGCCCCCAAGGTTCTGACGCTAAAAGAGATGCTTTCCCTTTTCCTCGCGCACAGGCATGACGTGATCACCCGCAGAACCCAGTTCGAGCTGAAGAAAGCGGAGCAGAGAGCCCACATTCTGGAGGGATTGAAGATCGCACTGGATCACATCGATGCGGTGATAAAGCTGATCCGCTCATCCAAGACCCCGGACGAAGCCAGGAAAGGCTTGATGGAGAAGTTCAAGCTCTCGGAGATTCAGGCACAGGCGATACTGGACATGCGGCTGCAGAGGCTTACCGGCCTGGAGAGGGAGAAAATCGAGCAGGAATACCTGGAAGTGATACAATTGATCGAGAAGCTCAAAGGAATTTTGGCCAGCAAGGTCCTGCGGATGAACATAATCAAAGAGGAGCTATTAGAGCTGAAGAAAAAATACGGGGATGAGCGGAGAACCGAGATCAGAGAGGAGGAAGAGGAGGAGTTCACCGTCGAGGATCTGATTGCCGAGGAGGACATGGTGATCACCATCACCCATACCGGATATATCAAGAGACTGAGCGTTACTTCATACCGCAGACAGGGTCGGGGCGGAAGAGGGGTGATCGGGATCGAGACCAAAGAGGAGGATTTCGTCGAGCATCTATTCATCGCCTCCACTCATAACTATATCCTCTTCTTCACCTCCAAAGGCAGGTGCCACTGGCTCAAGGTACACGAGATTCCCGTAGGCGGCAGATTAGCCAAGGGTAAACCTATCATAAACATGTTGGAGTTGGGCGAAGAAGAGAAAGTGGCTGCTTTTGTGCCGGTGAGGGAATTCGATGACAAACACTTTGTGGTGATGGCAACCCAGAATGGGATCATCAAAAAAACTTTATTGTCTGCCTTCAGCAATCCGCGAAAAGGCGGAATCAACGCCATGAACGTCCCGGAGGATGATAATTTAATCGAAGTTTGGCTCACCGACGGAACTTACGATATAATTCTGGGTACCAGAGAAGGGCAGGCAATAAGATTCCCTGAGGGTAAGGTTCGGGATATGGGAAGAACGGCTTATGGGGTGAAAGGGATAACTTTGAAGAAGAAAGACCGGGTGGTAGGGATGGTGGTGGTCAAGCGGGATACTACTCTCCTTTCGGTGACGGAAAATGGTTTCGGCAAAAGAACCGCGATATCCGATTACCGGGTGACCAACCGGGGCGGTAAGGGGATCATCAACATCAAAACCACGGAGAGGAACGGCAAGGTAATTGCCATAAAAGAGGTGGTGACCGATGACGAGTTGATGCTCATCACCCAGAAGGGGATCATTATCCGACAGCCGGTCGTCCAGATCAAGGTGATTGGACGAGCCACCCAGGGGGTGAAATTGATCAACCTGGATTCCGGCGACAAGGTGGTGGACGTGGCGCGGGTGGTGAAAAGCGAAGGGGAGGAGGGTAAGAACCAGACCGAGACGGGGACTGAGACAGAGAGCTGAGATACGAGATTTGAGTTGGATGAAAATCCTCTCTCCCCTTGGTATGTACCCATATGGTTCATACCTTGGGGGAGATGCGTAAGCATGCTTCGCAAAAGTTAGAGAGAATGGGGTTGTAGGTCCGAAATGTCCTTTAGGACTTTCGAACAAAATTCTGACATGCAAGGTATCAGAATAACCATACTTATCCTCCTTTTTATTCTGGTCGTTCGTTTGCTTTTAATGGGTTGGCAGAAAGTAGCGGTCACTCGCACCGGTGAGAAATTCAAATTTCTTTTAACCAAATCCCCGTTTTCCACCGACGTCACCTGGCGGGACGTGAGATATTCCCTCCTGGTGGTGATCGATTCGCTCATTTCCATTATAGTATTGGTCTGGTTAGTGGAAGAGCTGTTTTGAACTCACCCCCGATCTTCCGCTCTTAGAAAGAGAGTGGGGATAAAGGGGGAGAGGTAAAAAGAGACCAATGCAAAGGAAATAGGGCGGGATAAATTCCCGCCCCTATGTTTATGGAATACTCCGCAGAGGTGTGAAACCTCTGCTACGCGGATGGGTTTTCGTTGGATGAAAACATAAAAAGAGAGCAAGAGATCGGGGCTGAGTTTATTTGTCTCCTTCTCTTTACATTCAATATCAAAACAGTTATATTTTTTGCATGTCAAAGGAGAGCAAAGGTAATCTTTCTTCCCTTGAGGATACGATAGCTGCCATCTCCACCCCTTTGGGTGAGGGGGGTATCGGGATTGTCCGCCTTTCGGGCAGAGATGCAATCAAAATTGCCGATAAAATCTTCAAAGGTGAAAAATCGGTCAGCCAGATACCTTCTCACCGGGTCACTTACGGGGAGATAGCCGATCCCCTGACTGGGGAGATCGTCGATGAGGTTCTTCTCACTGTTTATCAATCACCCAAAAGCTACACTGCAGAGGATTTAGTGGAGATAAGCTGTCACGGCGGGCAACTTGTCGTGACAAAAGTCCTCGAACAAGCGCTTAAATGCGGAGTGCGATTAGCCGAGACGGGGGAATTCACCCTGCGAGCTTTCATGAATGGCCGTATCGACCTCTCTCAGGCAGAAGCTGTGGCAGAGGTGATCCGCGCCAAGACAGATTTAGGACTGAGACTTGGACTGAGACACTTAAAAGGTGATCTTTCCGAAAAGATCAACTCATATCGAGACAGGTTGATCGACCTTTTAGCCCGATTGGAGGTGGAGATCGATTTTTCCGAAGAGGACGTTGAACCGTTAGATCGAGAAAAGACAATTATAGAGCTGCAGTCGATTCAAAAAGAGATCAGGGATTTGCTTTCCACATACAATGAGGGAAAAATCCTTCGAGAGGGTTTGAACGTCGTCATCATCGGCAAACCGAATGTCGGTAAATCGAGCCTGCTTAATGCTCTTTTGAAAGAGGACCGGGCGATAGTAACTCCGATCCCGGGAACAACCAGGGACACAATCTCGGAATTTGCAAATTTCAAAGGAGTTCCGGTGAGATTGGTGGATACTGCGGGCTACCGGATATCCAAAGATGTTGTCGAATTAGAGGGGATCAAAAGGACCAAAATCGAGATGGGGGATGCGGATTTACTCCTTATAGTCATGGATACCTCTTCGGAGATCAATCAAGAAGACTTAGATCTCGAAAAGGAGATGGTGATTTCAAAAAGTAAATATCTGATAGTGTTTAACAAAATCGACATAGCATCAGCGGATTTGATTCAAAAGAACAAAAAAGTACTCAAGGAGAAGTCAATGGTCGAGATATCCGCTCTCAAAGGAAAGGGGCTGGAGAGTTTGAAAGAGATGATCGTGTCAACTTCTTCAGTTTTGCAAAAGGATCAAACCCAGGGAGTGCTCATCTCCAGCTTGAGACACAAGGATGCCTTAATCAGAGCAGAAAAAAGTTTAAATTTGGCAATAGATAGTCTAAAGAAGAAAATGAGCCCGGAATTTGTGGCTATGGATGTTAAAAGCTCTTTGGATGCCATAGGAGAAGTGGTTGGTAAAACCTTTACGGACGATATTTTGAACAAGATATTCTCCGAGTTTTGTATCGGGAAATGACGCTGGCTTGTAGTTGCCTGATTTATCAGGCAAAAACGCTTTTGAGAATTCAGTATTGTAGAATGATGGTATCCCTGTAGTTGCCTGATTTATCAGGCAAGAACGCTCAATCCTTCGACCCTTCGATAAACTCAGGGTGCTGAGCAAAGTAGAAGCACTGACTCAGGGCGGTGAGCGACTTGTCCAGAGGCGAAGCCGAAGGAAGTTGAACCGTCGAACCGTGAATCGAGCAACTACAAATCATCTGACAAAGGAATTTGAGGAACACCGTGATAGTAGCAAAAAATCTTACCAAAAAATATGGTGATTTCACAGCCGTGGACGGTATCTCCTTTGAAATCAACGAAGGGGAGTGCTTCGGTTTTTTAGGTCCAAACGGAGCCGGAAAGACCACCACCATCCGGATGATCCAGTGCGTCTCCCCCATCACCTCCGGCACGATAACCGTCATGGGAAAAAAGTCGCATATCGATAACCGGGAGATCAAGCTGATATCCGGGGTGATACCTCAGGAGATCAACCTCGATCCCGACCTGACGGTTTACGAGAACCTGATGGTCTTCGCCAAGTTTTTTGATATCCCGCATGCCGACATGAAAAAAAGAGTAGATGAACTCCTAAACTTTGTTGAGCTGGAGAGCAAGAGGAATAACAAGATAGACGAGCTTTCCACCGGAATGAAACGGCGGCTTTTGGTGGCACGGTCGCTTTTAAATCAGCCGAAACTGATCATTGCGGATGAGCCGACCACCGGCCTGGACCCGCAGGCAAGGCATCTTATCTGGGAGAGATTGAGATCGCTTAAGAATCTGGGTACGACCCTGATTCTCACCACCCAGTACATGGAGGAGGCGGAGCAGCTCTGCGACCGTCTGGTGATCATGTATCAGGGACACATTCTGAAAGAAGGATCCCCCAGGCAGCTGGTTGCCGATGAGATCGGCAGGGAGGTGGTGGAGATAAGGATAGCCAAGGAGGAGGACGAAAAGCTCATCGCCGAGATGTCGGATTTCTCGTGTGGCCACGAGCGGGTGGGGGATACTCTCTATTTTTACTGCCGGGATGGGCACGAATTGATGAAGAAAATCGTGGATTTCAACCTTTCGAACGTTTTGAACCGGCCCGCCACGCTGGAAGACGTTTTTCTCAAATTAACCGGCAGGAGTTTAATTGAATAACGGAATGTTGAAAGAATCTAAGCTTGTGGCGGGATAAATTCCCGCCACTATGGGTGGTAATGATTTACCGAACAAGGGCGGGGTCCATCCTGAAAGGATTTTCCCAGAAGGGCATTCAGCCCCGCCAAACCTAATTCATAGAGCAGGGCATTTAGCCCTGCGAACAGGATTTTTTGAGTCTTTTGAAGGAAGCATAAGATGAATCTATCTTACCGGATCTACTACGTTTTTTTGAGAAACATTATCTCGTATAAACGTTTCGTTCTCCCCACGTTCGTGGTCAGCCTGGGACAACCGTTATTCTATCTGATCACCTTCGGCATAGGCATGGGGGCGTACATGGGATATTTCGGCGGCAAGCCGTATCTGAACTTCCTCGTCCCCGGCGTTTTGGTCTCCTCGGTGATGCTCTCCTCCACTTTCGTCTGTTTATACGATACATTTGTCAAGATGACTTACCAGAAGCTGTTCGACTCCCTGATAGCTACTCCCGTGTCGGCTGAGGATGCCATGGCGGGAGAGATAGCTTTCGGGACCTTACGGGGATTGGTCAGCGGCTCCCTGATGCTGGTCGCCGCCATGTTTATGCACGTTTATCCGGTTTCGATAATCAGCGTGCTGTTGCTACTGATCCTGATGGTATTTACCGGCATCTTGTTCGGCTCGCTGGCGTTGATAATAACCTCGTTTGCCCCGAATTTCGATTTCTTCAATTACTACACCGAGCTGATCATCACCCCCATGCTCTTTTTCTCCGGAGTCTTCTTCCCGCTGGACCGGTTCCCGGCTTGGATGAAGGTCTTCGCCAAGTTCCTCCCCCTTACCCATGCGGTAAATATCTCCCGCTCCGCTTTCTCCGGCGTCTTTTCTCCGGACTTGTTACCGGACTTCCTCTACATCATTCTCCTCGAAGCCGCTGCCTTCATAATTGGCATCAAGCTGATGAAGAGGAGATTGATAAAATAGGGGCTCGATTCATGGTTCGATAAACTCACCACAAGTCGAGCCCGCGGGTCGCATGAATGCGACCCCTACCTCCGGGCTTGGCGCTGGATTTCCTCTACATCATTCTCCTCGAAGCCGCTGCCTTCATAATTGACATCAAGCTGATGAAGAGAAGATTGATAAAATAGCGATTGATGTTGTTTTTGAATGTTCTTGACAAGGTTTGATAAATAATTATAATACTAAAAATGAATAGAGGAGATCACTGTGAAAGTCGGGCTGTAGTTTATAGGTTCTTGCGTAATAAGGAAATAAAAGTGAAAATTGCGTATGATTCATTAGCTCGTGAAAACAAAAATATAGACTTGACCAGACTTGTCTTTTTATAGATATTATAAACATATGTTTGATAAGCGAACAATAGCAGAAAAATTCTCAGTTAAAGAACACGTAGTTGTCTATTGTGGAGATTGTGTTGAGTTGTTGACAACAATCCCAGACGAGTCATTGCAATTAATTATTACATCACCACCTTATAACATTGGTAAAGAATATGAGAAACGACTTAAACTGGGATTGTATCTCGAACAGCAAGCTGCTGTTATACGTGAATGTTATCGTTGTTTATCTCCTCGTGGAAGTATCTGTTGGCAAGTCGTAAACTATGTTGACAATGGTTCCATTATCCCGCTCGACACTGTTCTCTATCCCATTTTTACAGAACTTGGTTTGGAAATTTGAGACCGGATTTTAAAAAAAGGTTTTTAGCTGATGGCAAATCTAATCAAAGCGAATTTCCTAGATCAATTAAAAAGCAAATACGGGAAACCAAGACAATTGCCAGGTAGCCTATCATTGTTTGAGATTAGTGAAGGGTTAGCACGCATTTATATACGATACTCAAAAGTGCACGATAAAAACAGAACATTTTTTGGATTAAGGCAAGATGACCTGAAGCAATTAGAAGGATATAACTCTGTTATTTGTTTTCTGTGGGACACTCAATCGGAACCTATTTTTATTCCTTTTGCAGATTTTGAGGACATCTTTAATGCACTAACACCAGCCTCTGATGGTCAATATAAAGTTCAGATTTATCCCGAGGATGAGACAGAGCTTTATATTGCAAATGCTGGGCGATTCAGCATAGAAGGATTTTATGGGTGGCAAAATTTAGATAAGCTAATTGATAGGAACAAGATTTCAGTTATGCCTGATTTTACCCATTCTCAAATACAAACTTTGATCGGGTCCATCGGAACAATAAAGGGCTATGATATTTGGGTTCCATCAAATGATAGAAGTAAGTTAGATTGGAACCTAACAGAGAAATTTGCCTGTAGAAGCGAATTACCAGTTAGATATGAAAAGATTGGTGATATTGTTAGTGAAGTCGATGTCGTGTGGTTACAACGAGGTGCCAGCGATTTGAGGGCTATGTTTGAAGTAGAACATTCTACCCCCATCTACTCCGGATTGTTGAGGTTTAACGATCTACATTTGATTGAACCTAATCTAATGTTGAAATTCAGTATTGTATCTAACGAGATGAGGCGGTCACTTTTTCTGAGACAAATTAACAGACCAACCTTCAAGATGAGCAAACTTAGTGATTACTGCAATTTCTTAGAGTACAAGGATGTGTACAGTTGGTTTAACAGGATAAGAGGAGTATCGAAATGAAAAAAATATGGATATTGACTCTTGTCAAAAGGGGTTTTATTCAAGAACCGGAAATATTTTATGATCAGTTTTCAGTTAATGAGCGAAAAATAACATTATTAGCTGAATTAAATCCTGATTACGATGAACTTGATATTTTTGAAAAACAAATCTATTTATAGATTCCTTCTGAAGCTCAGACAAGGGCGTGGTGTTCCTGCTGTACCATTAGTAATTGTCGGAATCGCACCATAGAATAGAAAATACCAAGCTAACAAAAATAGTAGACCAGAAGCCCCCGTGCTCCTCACACTATTCATTTGTCGGGTGCGCAGGGCACCTAAACTACGTGAGTTTGCAAGAATAGTTAAGCGCACAAAGTAATATGGACGCTAAAACCCTTATCCAAAAACTCAATGTTCCCTTCGCTAATTTGCCAGGGAAACTTGATGCGACTTCCAGCGAACAGTTTTGCGCCCAATTTAAAGAACTTTTCTCTTCGTCAGCGGCGCGCAATGCAAGAAGCGTCGTTTATATCTGGTCAACAACAGTACCAATACCTCGTTTAAGGTCACAGAGTAATGTCGTTTACATAGGCAAGACGTTAAATACGCTATTCGAGAGACACCACAAATATGCGTCAGTGGAAGCGAATGGAAAAGAACTATGTAATTGGCAACGATATGAGCATATAATACAAAACCATGGCCCGATCACGATTAGCTACGCTGTTCATGCAAATCCTGCCAATGCTGAGAAAGACCTGCTGAAGCTTTATTTCGATGAACACCTCGAACTACCTCCTCTTAATAGAAAATATTGATATGAATTTACCGAACCAGATATATTTGTAGTGAGTCAGGAGTCCCATACTCCTGATACTATCGGAATATAGTCTCGTCTTTCGCGAAAGGATCATTATGAATAAGAACAAGAATGTGGCAGTCTTTGTCGGCAGTTTGCAGAAGGAATCGCTGAACCGCAAAATGGCAAAGGCATGTATCGTGCTGGCACCCGAGTCGCTTAAGCTCGAGATCGTAGAAATAACCAATTTGCCATTCTACAATCAAGACTTCGAGGAAAATCCGCCTAAAGAAGTGCGCGAATTCAGGCAACGGGTCAAATCAGCCGATGCGGTGCTGTTTGTCACACCGGAGTACAACCGCTCGGTTCCCGGTTTATTGAAGAATGCCATCGACGTGGGATCGCGTCCCTATGGGTATAACGCGTGGGATGGTAAACCCGGTGCGGTCATCAGCGTCTCCACCGGCGCTATTGGCGGGTTTGCCGCCAATCATCATCTCCGTCAATCGCTGGTCTTCATCAACGTACCAACTATGGCTCAGCCCGAGGCATACATCGGCAACGCCGCCAGCCTGTTCGACGACAAAGGACTACTTATCAACGATTCGACCAAAGAGTTCCTGCAGAAATTCCTGCATGCGTTCGAAAAGTGGATCGAGAGGTTTGTTGCGAAGTGATAAATCCCCCTCTATCCCCCTTTTTCAAAGGGGGAGTTATGAGTTTCCCCCTTTTACAAAGGGGAATTAAGATATAACATTTTGGCAGTAGAAAGATCAGGAGTTCTTCGCTCCTGTACTATTATAACCTAAGACACCAGGGCAAACAAAGGTCCTTATTCGGAAACCATGTAGTTAATAGTTATGCTTCTAATGGTGCCTTTATGAAATCTCAAGTAGAAGAAATCCGGTGGTCCTGGGATCATCCTGTCATCCAAGATTTATTACTTAAATATTATCGTGAATACCTTTTTTCAACACCGGAACAGGCTGACGAGTTAGTACAAAAGGTTTTGACTATATCCTCTGTAAAACCTCCAGCCTCTATTCTTGATATCGGTTGCGGTCTGGGCTTCCATGCTGCCTCTTTTGCCAGCCGCGGTTTCGACGTTGTGGCATTTGATCCGGGTGACCGCTATATTGATCTCGCACGCCAACACGCGTCTAAACTTGGCCTTAAGGTTGACATACGCCAAATGGATTGTGGCAATTTAAAAGAAGATAGACGTTTTGACCTCGCGTGGGCGGGAGCATACTGTCCGGGACAACTGAAACCTTCCGAGCTAGTGGATGATTTCAGGCGGATATTTAATGCTCTCATCCCCGGGCGGTGGTTTATGGCAACGGTTGCTGGCAAAGCCAGGCTCCCATTCTCCGAGAAAGTGCGGAACTGGGAGGAGAAAGAAGACTGCTTTGTGCTGGAGGAAGAGTGGACTGACGGAATTTTCTGTTATGAAGATTCCTGGTTCGTATATCCAGATGATAGAAGAATAGTCAAAATAATAGAAGTAGATCGAATTTATGACGTGCAAAAGATCGAGCCATTATTGAAAGAATCGGGTTTTGTAAATATCGAGACCTATTGCGATCTTTTTACAAGGAAACCGCCAAGTGCGGGACAGCACTTTGCTTTTCGGTGTATGAGACCCGAAGCATAACCAGTCAATTCAGCCGAAGGACAGAAGGCTTGCGCCCCTGACACTGATCATTTATCAAGTGCTCGGACGAATCCCTTTCAGCGGTAGCGCATGCTCGTTTGCCCAGACCGGTTCGTCCGAGCTCCCGACACTAATATGAAACTATATAGTAAGGAGTTATACTTAGAACCTTTTAAAGAGGGAGGGTTTCGATGAAATTCAAAACCCTAATGATCATCAAGGCAGTTGTCTGTCTTGGATTCGCGCCGTTACTTTTGTTTGTGCCGGGACCGCTTATGAAACTTCTGGGCGCCTCTTTCGGTACGGGAGCCGCCCTGATGGCGAGGGAATACGGAGCAGCGCTTTGTGGCAATCTCATGCTCACCTGGTTTGCCAGAAACGCAGACGTCTCTGTCGTCCGGCGGGCTATCATCCTGGCTTTATTCGTCTATGACGCCGTTGCCTTTGTGGCCACACTGATAATTCAGCTCTCCGGCGGTTTGAATGTGCTGGGGTGGGGTGTGGTTATCATCTATCTTTTCTTTGCGGTCGGTTTTGGTTATCTGCTCCTTTCGCAAAAGATATCTTCGTAAAGAACTCAACGCTGTATATTGCGATCAGTTAGCAGTAAGTCAGGAGCCCTCTGCTCCTGATACAATTTTAATTTAGAAACCAGGAGGAGGTGTATCATGAGTAAAATAACTATACTCCTTTCGGTGTTAGCTTTTATGCTGACTATGATTGTAGGTTGTCAGCAAAGAGTGGACATCGAAGCCGAAAAGACGGCTATTGGAGCCGTGTTGAACAACTACGTGACCAGTATCAAAAACGAGGACATGACGTTGTACGCCAAGATAATCGCACACGACCCGGACATGGTGAATTTTGGGACACTGGCTACCGAACGCATTGTTGGCTGGGATGCACTGGAAAAGCTGATTGAAGACCAAAATGATGCGCTGTCGGGAACCAAAATCACGGTCAATGACGTCACCATTGACCTTGCGCCCGGCGGTCGGTTTGCCTGGGCCACCTCCATGTGGATATTTAAAGCTAACATGGGGGGACAATGGTTTGAGCTGCCGGTAAGATGCACGTGGATTCTGGAGAAGCAAAAGACCGGCTGGGTGATTGTGCATTTCCACAAGTCGGTCGGGACGACCGGGTAGAAAGTAAAGGATCAAAGACGGGACGACCGCTAACTTTTGCTCTCTGAGTATCCGGCAGGGCATGATCCGATATACCTTTCAAGATTTGGGGTAAAACCATATTCAAAGGAGATCAAGGGATGAGCATTCTCTTGATAGAAACGTACGTGGTTAAAGCAGAAAAACAAGCAGAATTTACGCCGTTGCTGAACGAGTTCCTCAAATACAAGATGGATCATGCACAGCTTTTTAGCGGCTTGAAATCGTGGAAGCTTTACAAGCAGGACTTTGGTGCGATAGCCGGCATGTATATTGAGGTGTGGGAATATGAGAGTTTGGCAGACATGGATAAGATTAACAAAAGAATATTCGAGGATGAAGGGATGAAGAAAATCGGCGTAGAGTTTCACCAACTGGTCGAGCCAGCCACTTTTTCAGCCAACATATGGAGTCCGGTGGCTTAAAATGGTCTGACCAGCACCAAGACAGACAGCGGTTGTAAAGTCAGGAAGCCTCGTGCTTCTGATGCTATTCTTAGCTTCGAAGCTGCTATTAGCAGATAATCCCCCTTGAGTCCCCCTTTTTAAAGGGGGAGTACTTCAAATTCCCCCTTTTGTAAAGGGGGATTGAAATCTGACTTTTAGATAGTGGCGGGTCAGAATCCCTTGCTCCTGACACTATCCCGGTAGATCAGTCCCGTTTGTGTTGTTGAACCGTACCATATAATTGTCGTTAGGCGTAACTTCAGATCAAAAAAAGATATCTTATGCATTTTCCCGGCCAGGATGAATTAAAGACACACCTCCCCGACCTGCAATCTCCAGTGCTTAGACTGCTTATGGCGCTTATCGGCTTAATTTCATTTACTACAGCTACGACCATTATGATCGCGGTTGACCGTTTCTTTCCGGCGTGGACCCTCTTGGGACAAATGGGTGTGCTCACTTTAGCATTCCTGCTTGAAAGTCAGTTTTTCCGGCAGAAAATCAGGCTCAAGAACCGTTTGGGCAATATGGCTTACCGGTACGCCTTCAGGGCTTATATACTACCCAGTGCCTCGGTGATCTTCGCCGTGATCTTACACACTGCTTACCTGCCCGGCGATCGCGTGGTGACAGGATATGCCGCGACGGTCATTCCGGTGATCGTGGTATATTTATTGTTGACCGGTTTCATCATTTTAGCCCGGGCTATTTTTACTTTCGGCGCTGATAATCTGGCGTTGCTCTATGTGTATTTCCCGGAGGAGGGGCGCTTGGTGGACTCTTCAATTTATGCTTTGATCCGCCATCCGGCGTATTCGGCGGTATTGCGTATCGGAGTAGCTATCGGCTTGTGGCGCGGAACGTGGTTTTCCATGGCATTTGCACTGTTCATGCCGGTCGGCATGAACATCTGGTTGAAACTGGTTGAGGAGCCGGAACTGATAGAACGCTTCGGGGAAGGATATGTCGCCTATCGTAGGAAAGTCCCTGCCTTTATACCGCGCATGCGGGATTGGGGAAAGTTCTGGAGGTTTTTGGTTTGCGGGAAGTAGGCAGCGAAATCATCCACAACCTGATCTTTGGCTGGAACGGATGACTCGCTTCGCTCTCTAACACTCAGCCGCATGACGTTAGCAGCAGGTCAAAAGCCCTGTGCTCCTGATATTACATGTTTATCAGGTCTGAAGAAAAACAGCTCAGCGGGACTCTGGGACTCGTCGTTAGAGGTAAATTTGAAAAATCCCCCTTGGTCCCTCTTTTTTTAAGGGGGAGTACTTCAAATTCCCCCTTTTACAAAGGGGGA
>Ga0256868_10000203_pt1 | contig 36231 bp, 24 predicted proteins | sample RVTome_13_FD_187341 | JGI IMG/M metagenome (GOLD analysis project Ga0256868, IMG submission 187341) | Soil microbial communities from uranium-contaminated site in the Upper Colorado River Basin, Wyoming, United States - RVT92D227 HiSeq ...
TAAGAAATTCTCTTGTAGCCATAATGGCAACAATCACAAAAGTCCTTTAAAGTTAGCTAAAGTAAAAACCAATAACATAAATTGGATCCAATTTTCTCAAAAAGCAACATAAAAACGTTACGCTACCCATTTTTTTGTCGTCGTCCCAGCACGCCTGGATTCGAGAGAATTTGACTTGACAATATTATGCAATCCCTTCGTATATGATTATGTGTTGATATAATAAATTGAAAGGGCACCCCCATGCGACCTAAAAAGGCTCCCATCTGTACGTAGTCGAAGGCACGGAACCCTTCCCGCCGGAACCCGAGCCCAAACCAACGACTGCGAAACCGACCACCAAAAAAGCAGGAGGTTCTTTATGAAGCGCATAAGTATCATGGTTGTCATTCTCTTTATGGTTTTTGCGATGGCCTGCAAGAATTCATCGGAAATCCCTTCTCCCGAGGGTCCAGGCTCTAGTTCAGGCACGACACAGTCTCCACCCGCATCTTCTCAATCATCAACCATAGCTCCGGGCATGAATCCACCGCATGGACAGCCGGGTCACCGGTGTGATATCGCCGTTGGTGCACCGCTCGATTCGCCTCCTGGGACGGGGAAGACACCACCTGTTGCCTCGCAGCAGAATGTTCCTGCCCAGACCACCACACCCACGACGGCTCCGGGCATGAATCCACCGCATGGACAGCCGAATCATCGGTGTGATATCCCCGTGGGTGCACCGCTCGATTCACCTCCGGGGAAGCAGCCGACACCACCTGCCTCGGGCGGAAAATAAAGGAAAACACTAGACACTTTGTTTGCCGTAATTCATTGCTGCAATTACGGATTAGTGTTTGGTGCTTTCTGTTGTCTGGACTATTGAACAGGCTCATAACCCGTAGGTCGTTGGTTTCCTTCGCCAAGCTCAGGACCTTCGGCCCTTCGAAAAACTCAGGATCTACGACAAATACAACCCCCGCTATTATTTATTTCTGTAAATGGGCTTGGGTTTTTGGATCTTAGTGGGTTATGATGGAGCTATCACAAAATTTTTGGGTTTTGCTTTGAGGTTATAATGACCCACATTCAACAACTTCAATCTAAATATCCAAAGGACCTGAATTCAAATGCTGGCTTATGAGTGCAGCTTCCTGAATGAGTTCCCTGTAGAATCTTCTAAGTTGGGGCTTTCAATTGACCCAGTCTCTTCTGGGCGTCCTCGAGTTCTGGTATTTCTGTGTCAGCATCCTTCCACAGTTCGAGGAATCGAGTATAATGCTCTAAAGCTTTTTCACCCCAACCCTTCTCCTGATAGATTTTACCTAACATGTAGTAGCTCTTGGAATATATATCACCAAAAAACATCCTACCGGTCGTAAGTGAAATCATCTTTTGGAACTGCTCTTGAGCTTTCTCCAAATCCCCTGCTTTATAATAAGCTAAGGCTAGAGGATAAATGAACAACGCATGGTCATCTAACTCCGAATGTTGAAAAGGAAGCAAAGACAGAGCTTGACTAAAATTAGAAATGGCTTCAGGAAGATTATCCCTTTCTAAATGGATCATACCCATTAAGAGTTGGTGATATCTGTTAAGTTTCTGGTTAATCTTTGTCTGGAGCATTTTCTTGAGTTCTTCAGCAGTCCGTTGTGCTTCGTTTATCACTTTCATCTCGAGGTAAATCCGCCCTTCAAGAAACAGATCAGACTGCTCAACCGAACCTTCTGCAACGGCTATATCCCACCCCTGTTTCCATTCTTCCAAAGCCTTTTCCGGGTTGTCCGATGCTAAGTATAACTGGGCTAAGCAGTAATGTGACCAGATCATGTGCAGTGCGTCGCCAGATTTCTCGGCCAGGTTATTTATTTCTTTGATTTGCGCTTTTGATTTCTCAAATCTCCCTTGTGACAAATATAAAGCAGCTAATCCAGATCTAGCATCATACCAGGCGGTTGGCTCTTCCGTATTGAGTATCTTCTCATATTCCCTTTCTGCCTCCTTAAAATCACCCCGACAATGGTGGATATCACCCACGAGCAAGGGATTCATGGAAGCTGAATCAAAATGTGAAGCTTCCTCTGCTTCACTCAGGGCAAAATCCAATTTACCTTGGCACAAATATACTTGTGATATTCCCGCACGAATCCAATCCTCATCTGGCGAGCGGGATAGATAATTCCCCAGAAGCTTCCTTGCCCTATCATACATACCCATAGCCATATACGCTTCGGCTTGATTTATATAAGGATCGCCTGTCTCCACTCTATTTTGAATTAATACGTCGAACCGTTCTATGGCTTTCTCCCATTGTTCCAAATCATAACCATACAGAACCCCTAAGTTGAAATTCGCATCATAGTCCTCAGGATAGAACCTCAATACTTTATTGTAGGCTTTTATCGCTTCATTATATGTTTTTTCCGACATAGAGTAAAGCTCTGCCTGAGTCAAATAGAACTCTCTGTTGGTCAAACCATCTTTCAAATAAAGTGCCTTCTGCAGGAAATTCCATTCCTCGGAGAGTGAACCGAGCTTACCATAAGCTTCAGCAATAATTCTATAAGCTCTAGCGAATTTTGGATCAATGCCAATTGCTTTTTCCATACATTCAATGGTTTTCTGAGGGTCCCCTCCCTTCAAGTTGTTCTTCCACCCCTCGATGTAATATCTGTAAGCCTCAGGAAAAGGTGTAATCATCTTCTCTAACCGCTGGTCTATGTCGCCAGATATCTGCTCAGGTGAAAGACCAAGGTCCGACTTGATCTTTTTGGTGAGTTCATCGATCTTAGCGGGAATCTCTTCTTCTCCTTTGCAGTCGATTCTTTGTGAACTGATTATCCGACCGAAACGAGGATTCCCCAGCACGACAGCCAACGTGAAATCCGTACCACTTGTAAAAAAGCTTCCGGTCAAAATGTAATCAATTCTTCCCATAGTCGCCACTTTCACTAGTTCCTTCGGGGAATATTCCTTCGCATCCAAAAGATTCAGCTTTTCGGATATGTTGTAAATTTGGGTCTCGCTGACTACCCGCAGAAACTTGGATTGACCAAGATCGGTGATCAGCAAATCGATTAAGCCACTTCTCCAATAATCTAAGCCCTCATCCCCAGAACCGTTTGCGAAGAACATGACGGCAAGAGAAGGCTTTTTCGTTATCATCGGGAGGGGTTTTGGTCGAGGATGAAAATGCCAGACAACAGCTCCGGCGATCACTATGGCTGCAAAAATCAAGACGGGGATCAAGAGCTTTTCCCTTCTGAATGTTAGTGTGATCTCTTTCGAAGTTGATGGCTTTGTTGGGGATTGAAGCGTCTGGGTGGTGCTGAACTCCTTCTCTATCCGGTCCAATTCACAGATAAGCTCCTCTGCGCTTTCAAACCTTTTTTCCTTGTCTTTTTCCAGGCATTTGAGAATCAGCCGACTGAGATCTTCAGGAATTTGAGGATTCAAATCTCTGGGATCAGAGGGCCAGTCGGTTTTATGTTTGAGTGCTACACTCAAAGGTGTCTCTCCATCGAAGGGCAACGCCGAGGTTAACATCTCGTATAGAATAATCCCTAAGGAATAGATATCAGACCGGTGATCTGTTTCTTTCCCCTCCACCTGTTCCACTGACATGTATTCCGGCGTCCCAATGATCACTCCCGTTTCGGTTATTCCCTTGGTCTTAAGAGAGCGGGCTATCCCAAAGTCCATGATTCGCGCATTCCCCTCGCTGTCTATCATAATGTTTTGTGGCTTCAAGTCACGATGCACGATTCCCATGCGGTGGGCTTCAGCCAGACCTTCGCACACCTGCTTGGCTATGAAAACTGCTTTTGCCGGATTCAGTGATCCCATCCTCCGAATGGAACCCTTTAAATCTTCACCCGCTACATATTCCATAGTTATGTAATAAATCTCCTCTTCCTTGTTCAAATCATACATCCGGCAGACATTCCGGTGAGAAATCTGGCGAGCGTATTTCAGTTCACTTCGGAAACGCTCGATGGTCTTTTCATCATCAGCGATATCAGGATTCAACAGTTTCAGAGCGACCTTCTCGTTAATCTCCTTATCCAGAACCTTGTAGACTTCACCCATTCCCCCCTTCCCCAATTTTTCAATGACCTGATATCTACCGGCAAAAATGCTTCCAATGATTAAATTTCTCTGGGGAGATTTAAGAATCTCGGTGGCGCAAACCGAGTTCTCATTATTCCGGGGTGGATGGACAGCGCACTCGTAACCAGAACCACCATCACCCAGATTCTTAGAATGGGACGTCGAGCGTTTCATAGCGGAATATTAGTTTGGGTCGATTTTAGATTGTTCTCTCTTTGCCATTTTACTCTATGTTTCCTCTCCACAATGTCTTAATAGTCCACCTTTAACAACCATCATGCAAAGATTCTATGAGCGGAATCACTCCCGTAAACATTTCAAAAGTCCTGCCTTGCCCCTAAAAACCACTATCCGGAAGATCGGATACCCGGATAGTTGTATAAATTTCCCTTATCGATTCTAAAATAATTTCTTAATCCGGGATGAAATGTTTATCCCACCATATCCCCCACTGCTCAGGTTCTGAATTTGAAAGCGAGTGATGCCCCCCCAAGTTATCTTCTTAAGCAAGCCAATAAAAGAGGATTTAGAGTAATCTCTTCTTTTTCATCCCTTTTTTGTTTTCTTGAAACGAAAGGAACCCTTTTGAGCATATCACTTCGCTGGATCACGCTTATATCATACATCTTAGGTTAATAAGGACTTGCTCCGATTTTTCGTCTACAGGCTTGTTACCACCACATTCAGAGCTTCGAGCTTGGCATGAACCTCTGATGAGAAACCATATCGCATTTGCTATTTCCCTGAACGAAACGAAAAACCGATTTGCCTACCTCTATTAGGTCATCATTCCTAAGGCTCTGTCTGATAATGCATTCTCCATTCACCTTGGTTTTGCGTTTGCGTCCCAGATTCACCAGCACAAAGGCCTGTTCTTCTTGGATTATCTTAGCCTGTATTTTGGATACCAGAAAACCTTTCACTGGTATATTCACATATTTAGATTTACCAAACGTAATAACGGGTTTATTTAGCAGAAACTGTTTTTGGTCAGTTCCCGCTTCACCTAACAGAACCGACCCACCGGCCGTTACAGATATTTCCCGGCCCTTCTTATCCTTTTCCAAAAGGTTTTTGTGCTTTTTGGTTTTAAGGACCATGGTCACATCTGCACCTGTCAGTTGGTCCTCCTTAGGTCCGTCCTGATGATATGTCAGATTGAACTTGCCAATGGTAATCTGGTCGTTATCCCTCAAAATCTCCTCCTTGATCTTTCGGCTATTCACGAAGGTTCCGTTTAAGCTTTCATTATCCAGGATCAAAGCAGAGTTCTGGTCGAATTCAATTATGGCGTGTTTTCTTGAAACTCCTTTGTTTTCTAAAACTACGTCGTTATTCGGAGTTCTTCCGATGCTTATTCTTTTCTTCTGCGTGACAATTCTTTCGATCACTCTATCCTCATATTTGACCACAATCTCAGGCATATTCACCCCCTTGTTTTGCTTTTGTTATGTAACCGTCTCCTTCCAGTGTTTCCCTACCCTTAGGTTAAGTATATTGCCTTATCTTGATATAAAGGTTCAAGGACATTCTCATCAAGTTTCTCCCCTTTTCTCTTTACAATTTATTACTAGGCTTTACCACTTAACTAAAAAAATGGTAACTCCTGAGTAAATTAGCATAGATAGATTTTGAGACACAGGACAGATTTCAATTATATTGTCGACATGAGAATCGGAAACTTGATTATGGCGAAGAAGTTACTTTGGCTTGCCTATCGTTAAATCGCGAATGATCTTTTTCAATTCAAGATGACTAACTGATGCAAATAGGTTTAATTGTAGACACTTTATTTCTAAAAACTTATTAGACAAACACTGACTGACTGAGGTCTATTTATTTCAAAACAGGGAATAGACTGATCAGTATAAAGATTATTGGATATGGCTAGAATAAGATGGTTTCTGTCTGATGGTCGATAGATATACCTGAGCAGATTTGAATGATTTATATTTTTGACGGGTAAGATTGTGACAGTGCCTGTAGCTAAATAACAAACCATTCCGAGAAGGTGGATCCTTCTCCTACCTGCTTGCCATAATTATCATTCAACCATCAGGGGGGATAACCCGAAGGTCGTTGGTTTCCTTCGACAAGCTCAGGACCTTCGGCTCTTCGAAAAACTCAGGATATACGACTCTTCATTAACTCAGAGCCTTCGGCAAATCCAATCCCCGCTATTTTTTTATGGGATTTCCTACGATATACCTAACACCTAACATTTTGAGCCATATCCACCATAACACACCTTAACTCAAGAAAAACCAACTCCAGTTGGCACAAATTTAACATAGCCCGGGTGAGGCACTCTATAAAGGGATGCCTCACTTTTCTTGGGTGAAAGGACGAATACCAGATTTCTAATATTGATAGGAACACGGTGTCAATTTATTTTCCGGTTACCCCACCATGTCACTCACTATATCTTGAGGTATACTTGAAGACGCATGGCTCAGTCGTGAATCAATTCCATCAGTAAGGAACATTTTCGGGAATGTCTCTGGCAAGATATGAACTCAAGTCTACAAAAACTCACAACCTCTGAGCTCAGTTTCACTGCATCAAAATATCCTATCTGTTGAGATCAACCGTCTCTCTCATGGCTCTGATATGTTCAGGGGTCGTTCCACAACAGCCTCCGATGATTGAAACACCTGATAATACCAACTCCTTCACTTTCTCTCCCATAAACCGTGGGGTTTCAGGATACACAGGTTTATCACCCTGCATTTCCGGAAGACCTGCATTGGATCGAATGCTAATTGGAAGATGGCTGTACTTTTTAAACTCTTTGCCGATCTTGATCATATTTTCAATACCGTTACCGCAGTTTGAACCTATTATATCGGCTCCTGACTGTTCAAGCTGTATCGCGGCTTCCCGGACACTTACACCCATGACTGTATAAAATCCTCTGGGTGTGGCATCGAATGTCATGGTTGCCATAACCGGTGTTGATGGTGAAACGGTTTTTGCTGCCCTGACAGCCAGCGCTGCTTCTTTTAAATCCATCATGGTCTCAATACATATGGCATCAACCCTTGCGCTGATAAGTGCTTTCATCTGCCTTTCAAAACTGCTATATACCTCTTCAGGCTCAATGTCTCCGTATGGTTTTAAGAGTCTCCCACTCGGTCCACAAGAGGCGGTGATATAAGCACGATCTTTTACCACCTTTCTCACCGCCAGGACAGCCCGGGTGTTAATTTCTTCGGTTTTATCCGCTAAAGAATAAAGCGAAAGTCTTAAGGGTGAAGCCCCGAAAGTATTGGTCTGAATTATATCTGCCCCTGCATCCAGATAAAGACTTGCAATTTCCTCAAGGATACGAGTATTCGTAAGGTTAAAGGTTTCCGGTGGCTCGCCCGGCTTAAGGCCATAATTCATGAGCATGGTTCCAATGGCACCGTCGGCAACCAGTATTTCACCGTTTTTTAACCGATCCAGCAGCGGTTTCACTTCAAATCTTTCCCGTAAGTTTTTTAACTTGTTCGACCGCATTAATGCTATCATAGCCGTATCCGTCTGCTCCGATCTTCTGTGCGAATTCCTCCGAAACCGGGGCTCCACCGATTATCGTCTTTATTCTGCCAGTGAGTCCCTTTTCCTTCAGAAGATCTATGGTCATTTTCATCACCGGCATGGTTGTGGTGAGCAGGGCAGACATACCTATGATAGCTGCATCTTCGTTCTCAGCAGTCTCCACAAATCTCTCAGGTGCAACATTGTTACCCAGGTCAATTACTTCAAACCCCGTCCCTTTTAACATGATTCCTACCAGGTTTTTCCCTATATCATGCAAATCACCCTGCACCGAACCCAAAACCACCCTACCAAGGGTGGGCATCCCCTCTCTAATGAACATAGGTTTCAAAAGATCCATTCCCGCATACATCGCCTTTGCCGCCAAGAGAACTTGGGGAAGGAAGATTTCGTGAGCCTTGTACTTTTCACCTACTACATTCATGCCTCCGATAAGGCTATTATCCAGTATCTCTTTAGGTGGAATCTTCTCCTCTATCGCCTGCCTGGTAAGTGCAGTTACCCTTTCATCATCCCCTCTCTGCAGATTTTCCAAAATCTCTTTTAATATGTTCATTAGACCAAGCCTTTCTTGTTGTTAGGTTCAAATTTATAAGGGAGTGCCGCTATCCTATTGCGACAAGAGTGAGTTTTGCATTGACCGCAAAAAGGATAAGAATCATCCATGATAAAAATCCCTTTATCTCCCGCAACTACCAGACCCGATATTGATTTCAAAGGTTTCATCAAGAAACTATCAAGCAATATGATCCCAACATCCTCCGGGTGAAGAAACTCAAATAGTTTTTCCTGCCCGCTCATGTGCCATCCGCAATAACCCGGGCTGAATCTTAACATAGCGGTTGAAGAGGTAATCTCACCCTTTTGGGAGAGCAGGTTAAAACACCGGTCCTCGACACAATCGGCTGCCTTCTCCGTCCCTACTGAAGCAACAGAATCCAACATGCTTCCTAAAGCAAATTCGCTCGTTTCGAAAAGCTCATCTATCTTTTCTGTCACTTTTTCGCCAATGGTAAGGCCAAAAAGAGACAGACTGTCAGCTTTCCTGTATATTTCATCCAGTGGAGTATTCTTTTCATTTAACCCTTCACCATGATAGACCGTTTCAAATTCAAGAATAGATATTTCTGAGATGACAGCCACAGGTTGAGAAAGCTCAAGAAAAAGGTCCATAGCCCGGTTAAGAAAAGTCTCCGCTTTTTCAGGTAGCTTGCCCCCGGAAGGGATGCCCAGGGCTTTTAAGACATCATCCCTGTTCGGCTTTAAATCATCAGCTGGAATTTTGAGAATTTCTCTCATAAGATTATCTTAGGCAGACTCACCATACCGTAACGGCGCGCCTCCTCTTCCATCAGCATGGTCAATTCTTTTTTAACATTATCCGGAAGCCTGGAGGGGGTATAATCTGCGATAAGTTTTTCCACCTCACGATGTGCCCTCTCCCCCAACGTTAGGCTGCCTTCCTCCTGCCATCTGCTTCTGGTCGCCCGATCAATTACCAATCCCGGAAAATAGAATTCTTCCTTTATATAACGAAGGGTATGTTTTGATATCAGCAGGTGTTTTTCGCGGAGGAGCTCCTCCAATCTGGGAAGTGAAGGAAAATCTTCTTTAGGCTCGATTCCTTTTATCAAGCGAAGGGTCATTCCGCAGATTTCGTTGTCCAAAACGAGCTTCTCTTCGCTCAAGCAGCTTTCGAAATCGAGCATTCCAGGTCCGGATATGCTGTTTATGCCGGAAAGGGCGGCTAGAGTGGCTCCCATTGAAGATTCCAATCCCGACTGCGCATCCAGTTGCTTTGCATCGCTTAATGAAATGTAAGCCTGAGTGGGCATACCCAGATATTTTCCGATCTCGTTATAGGCACAATCTATCATCTGCGTTTCCACCGCACCCATCGGGGTGGTCTCATATCGGACGTCAAATACAGCCGGTGAACCGCCGTAAAGGACCGGGGTACCTGGGTTAACCAGCTGGCTTATCACCACACCGCTTAAGGTCTCAGCGGTATGCTGAACCAATGTCCCCACTAAAGTAACGGGCGCCATGAACCCTGACAACGGCATGGAGACGAACTCCACCGGGATTGAGTGCTTCGCACAGTCCATAAGATTTTGAGATGTTACCTCGCTCCATTTTAATGGCGAAGTCGGACAGCAGGAGAATATGGTGAGGGGTTTTGCAGCCAGTTTTTCTTTAGTGCCCCTAACCGCCAGCTGAAGATCTCTCATAACATTGAATGCCTCGATAGTAAATGCTCCGGTGACCACGGGCTTCTCACAAAAAAGGAGGGAAAGGTAAAGCCGATAGCTATCCGAAATCTTTTCGTGAACATCAGCCGGAATGAACGCTGTACTTCCAGAAGCGATGTTGCCCAGCCGACTCACCACCTTTGCATACCTGACGTAATCCGCTGTGGTCGGTTTACGAATCTGTTTAGTGGCATAGTCCAGCACATTCAATGCCGCGGAACCCGGTGTGAAATAGACATTAAATCCGGAGAAATCATGAGTCTCATTTCCGAGGACATCATAGAGCTTGAAGTATCCAGGGACCGTTTTCAATGCCTGATCTATAAGTTCGTCCGTGAGGAAGACATGGTGCCCGCGTTTATCTAACTTTGCCCCATGGTCCTGCAATATGGAAAGAATGTTCTGGTTATGCACTTCCACGCCGAGTTTTAAGAGGACTCCCCTGGCTTCTGATACTATCTTCTCAACTAGTTCATCACTCAAGAATCTCACCGTAGGCCTCATCTAGTACTCCTTTCAAATCTGTAACAATTATTTAATTTACTAGAAATCTACAAGTAAGGCAAGAAAATTGAGTTAAGGATAGCTCGTGACCTCATGTTAACTGACTGACGCCACCTGTCCTTCATTATGGGGCTAATTACAGAGTACTCGTAAATCAATACCAACCATTACAGGTTCTGAACTCCTAGATATAGGGACGGTGAGTAAACAGGACCTTCGGCCCTTCGATAAACTCAGGATCTACGATAAATCCAACCCCCGCTATTTGAAAGACAAGTATTTAAACAGAACCGGACTTAGGTTCGGCTCTTATTGCTTCGGTCTTGTTTCAATTGATTCAAATTCTTTTGAACCTTAGTGGGGTATGAGAGGATTCTATTATTACCCACGATCCTTATAGAGATTGGTGTATTCTTATTCTCTCAGGTTAAGTTCATTTTGTTGAAGCATCACATCTCACTATTGCATAAAACTCGCTGGCATAGGCAGGGGCACAGCGCTCTAACAATAATAGCAAACCGGGGAATTGTTCCGGTTCACCTTGATAAATTATGACATATCTTATTTTATACTCGTTGAGTATTCTCATTATAAGATCAAGATCGTTCGAGCCTAAAACGGTATTGTACTGTTTGAGCATCTTCTCGGAAAGTTCCGGATTCAGCGAAAAGTAAGCACCGGTGCGGTGTGCCAAAAGATTGAAACGCACCAGGTATCCGGCTATCACCCAGCGGTATGTCTGTTTGGTAGAAAAAATGAAGTCTCCAAAGTTGGTATTGGATTGGAGGAATTGCAGCACTTCCGTTGCATTCGTTTTCCAGTTTTCGTATCGTTCTTGAGTTTCCCGTGCCAATCTGTGAGCCTGGTAAACGTTCCACCCGTTGGTGAATAAGGCTGCCCAAACCACAAAAGCTATTACCAAGCTTCTGTATTTTTTGCTGAATTGCTCCAGCAGGTAATAAGCGGCCAAGATGATGACCGGTATGTTGAACAGCACCTGCACCCGGCGGGTATAATTGGAGAAAAATACATAATTCACCACCGGTAAAACCAATATCATCAGGATTAAATACCACTTCAAAAATCTCCTTCCCAAAAGGTCCTTTACCCCCAAGGAGCGAAAGCCCGATATGGCCAGGACAATAAAAATAACATAAGTTATTCCGAACAAAACCGTCACCCCATGCTGGTGCCAATCAAATCCCCCCAAAAGAAAAAATCGGTACACCAAGTCAAAAAACCAGGCAGGTCCCGGAATTCCGGTGAATTGACCAATGGTGGCGGTTCGTGTAAGATGGAATTCGGATAATAACAGATACTGGGGTATCCAGACTACGATCGGTAATATTAAAAACATCAAAGTGAATTTCAAAAGGTCACCCGGGTGTCTTGATCCTTTCTCGGGTGCAAAAAAGATGATCACCAGAAAGATCAGAGTCACCAGAAAAAAGGCGGGCCAGATTGTGACCGCCAAACCGGCTAAAAATCCGCTAAGATAATAACACCACCGCTTGCCTTGAAGCCCTTTATAAATCAGGGTGAGCGAATTTGCTATCACCGTCAATCCCAAAAGGAAGGGGGTAGGGATAAACATCGGACTTTGATTGGGAATATCGAAGACAGCTCCGAGAAACAGAACGGACAAAACGCCGACCAGGGGATTGAACAAAGTCTTGGCCAGCAGGTATACCGACATGAAAAGGGCTATAAGCATAAAGACATGAAATATGCTAAGTACTAACCAGCTGTCCGTCGCTCCTGCTAACCGCATTATCGAACCTATTATAATATGATAAACCGGAGGGTAAATGCTCGGATAAGACGTAACCGGATCGTTGAAAAAATAACCGGCAGAGCAGAACAGAATCTTAGCTGCATGAAAATCCACGTCCGGAAGATTTCTTCCCACCGGCACGGAAATGGTAGTCAAAGGTGTAATATAGAGTACTGCTAAGCATAAAACCAGAATCGGGGCAATCAAGCTGTCCGGAATTCTGGTTTTCCGCCAAAGATACAAAAAAAGGCCAATCCATATCGAAGAAAATGCCAATGCTAATGCTGTTCTCAATATGGGATCGCTTGAGTGTACTATTCTTTCGAGGAGGCAGCTGGAAACGACGTAAAGAACGAATATCAGGCAAATCAAGAGATTTAAACTCCTACCACCAGTTTGACTTAAGCGTTTTAAAATACTTATCATATCTCTACTATCCACCCAAACCTTAAGCAGGATTTCCGGCTAGTGGTATATAATCTAAATTCGTTCCCTGTTGTAGTTGCCTGATTTATGGTTCGACAAGCTCACCATCCTGAGCTTATCGAAGGATCAGGCTTACTGGTAACAATGCTCAATAAATTGAGCAACTACATTCATTCTGAACTTCTGTTGCAGTCCGCTAGTAAGTTAACTTCTTTTTATTAATGTAATGGAAACGGGAGAGGATGCAACAGAAAATCTGTAATTTGTTGATTAGGTTAAAGGCGGTAGGGAGACCAAAAACCATTTGGAATTGCGATTTTATACCTTATATTTAATCAGTACAAAAAAAGTAAGGATATCGATAATCTTCAACGCGTCTGTTATCTTATGCTTGGTAAACGCTACCAGATCACAGAAGAGATCGGCTCCGGCAACGTGGGAAGGGTTCTTAAGGCGGTCGATTTACTAACCCGGGATACGGTTGCCCTAAAAGTCCTGTTGCGTCACGAGCCCGAATTCGCAGCGCGATTTAAAAACGAATTCATCCTCCTCAAAAGACTTCACCATCCCAACATCCTCCGGGTGTACGACTTTGGTTTCAGCGAAAACCGGGAACCGTACTTTTCCATGGAATATATCACAGCATGCCCTTGGGAGGAATTCCTCCACCCACTGGATCTCAACAAATTCTACCGGCTTCTGCTCGAGATTCTGTCCACATTGGATTTCCTTCATTCCGGTAAAATCATTCACGGCGACATTAAACCGTCCAATATATTGATAACGCTATCACCGGATGATCAAATCGCGGTTAAATTCACCGATTTTGGTTTTGCCGAATACGAAAAAGTCGAAGACCCGACCCGGTGGAAAGGAACCCTTCCTTATCTGGCTCCCGAGATAATCCGCGGTGAGAAATATACCACCCAGGCGGACCTGTACTCGGTCGGGGTGCTCATTTACGAAAGTCTATTTGGAAGACCTCCATTCGATGATGCCGATCCCATGAAACTGGCTAAAAGCCACCTGGAAAAAGATGTGGTTATCCCCAGGGAACCTTCCATTCCTTCGGAGTTAGAGAACGTTATCCTTAAGCTTTTGGAAAAAGATCCCATAGATAGATTCTTCTCCGCTGGTGAGATCATAGATCGAATCCAAGAACTCTCCGGTATCAAACCGGATAATGCAGGAAGTGTTCTGGCCAAAAGCCTTTTCCGATCCGGCGGTTTCATAGAGCGGGATAAAGAACTGTCTGTTTTAAAGAACACTCTTACCCCAGTGGCTAATGGGGGGAATCGAATTATCCTGGTCACGGGTAAGCCCGGAATCGGGAAAACCCGGCTGCTGGAGGAATTCTCAATCAGATCACAGGTAGAAGGTTTTCCGGTAACTTGCGTCTCGTATAAAGCGACTAAATCCTTTGAAACGCTTAAGAACCGAATCTTTGAATTCATTGAGGTCAATTCTCAACCGACAGTTCTGATCCTAGAGAATTCAGAAAAAACTGATGATTCCTTCTTAGAATTCCTCTCCGCGGTTGTGCATGACAAACCGGGTAAAAAACGCTTGATCTGTCTCTCCTTAACCTTAGACCTCTCCCCTTTCGAAGAAAACCGGAGGATCATGGAGATAGAAAACAAAATCCGGTCAATCTGTGGAAATGCACTGCTTACCATTAACCTGGACAACTTAAACTTGATCGGAACGAGAGAACTGCTCGATTCCATATTCGACTGGAAGGAGGATACGGATCAGCTCTCCACAGTTATGCATGAGGAGACCGGCGGGAACCCGCTTTTCATCATTGAACTATTGGATCTTTTGGCAGAGGAAGGAAAAATCACCAGAGTGAACGATTTGTGGTCTTTAGAACCGCAGTGCATTGAGCAAAGTCGCATTCCACCGAGCATAAAAGCCGGGCTCGAAAATCGGGTATCGCATTTAGACCAAAGCAGTATTGAGCTTCTCCAGTGTGCTTCGGTCTGGGGCAGGGAGATAGGATTGGATCGCCTGATGCAGATGACCGGTTTTACTGAGGAGACCATACTGTCCCGGTTGAAAGATTTCCTCTTACTCGGTTTGATTGAAAACGTGCCCGACCCGGATAAAAAAAGAATCCGATTTGTTGACAACCTCTCCCGAAGATTTTCATATGAAAAGATCGAGCCGGAAAGAAAAAAAGCCCTGCATCAGACGGCGGGAGAAATACTGGAGAAATCAGGCCAACCATACACCGGGGAGCAAATCCTCATGCTGGCGGACCACTTTTATCGGGCAGAAGCTGCGGAACCGGCAATAAGATATTCTTTGCTGGCTGCCAGAAGCGCGGAGAGTGAATTCAGCCGCAACCGGGCAATCATCCATTATAGCCATGTTCTGGAACTCTGCGATCGATTTCCCTCCCTCTCCCCTATCCCTCGGGAAGAGATGCTGGAGAGTCTGGCAGATCAATTCGAACTAATCGGGGAGCTGCAAAAAAGCCTTAAGCTGTATGAGAAAGCGCTAATAATGCGGACTTCAAGGGCTTCTGATACTCCTAAAACGGCATTATTGTATAAGAAGATGGGGAACATTTACGAAAAGATGTCTCTTCACGATCAGGCGATAAAATTTTTGGAAAAGTCATTGGAACAGATGGAAGCATCCGGAAGCCGGAAAGACATGACTGCCACCCGGATCGAGTTAGGTTGGGTGTATCTCAGGATGTCCGACTATCCCAAGGCACAAGAGCATTTCGAGGAGGTGATGAACGTTCCGCAAAAGGAAATCACCACCCGGGATTTAGCCTCGGTTCTAAGCGCCCTGGGGAGTATAAATTGGGCTCTGGGAAATTACCAGGAAGCAAATCGTCTCTACTTCGAAAGTTTGCAAGTTTCCAAACAAATCGGGGACCTTCAAAAGATAGCGGATAATTATGGCAATTTAGGTTTGGTAGCCAGACAGCGGGGTAACTTCAAAGAGGCCATAGATTACACTAAAAGATCCCAGGAAATTTTAAAAGATCTTCAAAACCAGTATCGCCTGTCCATAGTTTATAATACCCTTGGCCTGATCTATTTAGATACGAATTCATGGGATAAGGCTCTGGAATGTTTATACAAAGCCAGCGAGCTTCAGGAAAAAAATGCTGATCAAATTGGCCTGGCTATTTCCAATAACAATATCGGCTTGATCTACCTTAGACGGGGCGAGCTATCGTCAGCCGGCGAGTTCTTTAACCGGTCACTGGTTCAATTTCGAATCGGTCGACGTCGGAGCGGTTTGGCTTTGGTCTACTATAATCTGGGGAACCTCTATTCAAGCCGGGAGGATTTCAATCGCGCCTTATGGTATCTGAAGAAAAGCTTGAAAATCAGAGAAGAGCTGGGGGAGGAAGCAGGTATAGCTAACTGTCTGGCCATGCTGGGGGAAATATCACTGCAGCAGTCGGACTTTGACCGGGCCAAATCTTATTTCACTGAAGCGCAAAGTTTACATCAAAAGAAAGGCAACAAGATATCAGAAGCGGAAGTGCGGCTGTATTTGGCCGAATGGTTCATCCGCACCCGGGATTTGGAGCAGGCGGAGACATATTTAGAACAGGTCCGGGAATTTCTCCATCATAACGACATCCAGCTCTTTCAAGCCAGATATCTGAGAACCTATGCCAAGTTAAAAAGGGCAGCCAAAGCTCACCGTGACTCCATCCTGTTGTTATCTGACAGTGCCAAGATCTTCCGGGAAATGCAAGCCAAGCTGGAATTGGGTCGGACCTATCAGGAGATGGGTCAGATCAAATCAGAGATGGGAAGGTATAAAGAGGCTAAAGCTTTTCTGGTGGAGTCGTTAAATATCTTTGATAAAGCCAAAGTCCATTCAAGGAAAAAGGAGGTGGAGTCTTTGTTGGAACAGATAAAAGACCTGAAGATATTGGAGAATGAACGGATCTCTACGTTTTACCAGCTGGCTGAATTATTGAATAATATCTGGGACCCGGATGAATTGCTAACCCGATCGCTCAAGCTGACCATAGAGCTGTTGAATGCGGAAAGAGGAGCGATCATTTTCTATTCGGATAAGGATAAAAGCTTCGAGGTCAAGGTCACACAGGGAATCGAACAGGAAACGGCAACAGATGCCGTTGCCATCAGCCGCCAGGTATTAAAAGACGTGGTCAGAAGCGATTCCCCTTTGATCGTGGAAGATGCGCGAAAGGACCCCCGATTCGCCAATAGCCAAAGCGTGATCACCCATAATATCCTCTCCATATTGTGCGTGCCTCTTAAGACCAAGAACCGCCTGATAGGAACCGTCTACCTGGATCACCGGGGATTGCCGGCGATCTTTTCCTCCGAGGACGTGGATTTCCTGAAAGCATTTGCCAATCTGATAGCCACCGCCATAGAGAAAAGCGACCTTTACGTCAAAGCCAACGAGGAGATATTTCAATTGAAAGAGGTATTGCACCGGACTTTCGAATATCCCGGTATTATCGGAAAAAGCCCCAAGATGAACGAAGTGTTCAATATAGTGGAAAAGGTGGCTTACTCCAAGGCGAGCGTCATGATCTTGGGGGAAAATGGAACCGGAAAGGAATTGATTGCCAATCTGATTCATACCAGAAGCCCCAGAAAAGCCGGGCCATTCATCAAGGTCAATTGTGCCGCCCTGGTGGAAACTTTACTGGAAAGCGAGTTGTTTGGCATAGAGGAAAAAACCGCCACCGGCGTCGGCTTCCGAAAAGGGAAGTTCGAGCTGGCGGACGATGGAACCATCTTTTTAGACGAGATCGGAGATATGAGCCTTTCCGTTCAAGCCAAGGTCTTAAGGGTGATGCAGGAAAGGGAGTTCGAGCGGGTCGGCGGACATAAGACCATACCGGTGGATATCCGAGTGATCAGCGCCACCAACATGGATCTGGAGAAAAAAATGGAGGAGCGTTTATTCCGCAAGGATTTGTATTTCAGATTGAATCCTATAGTGATAAACGTTCCGCCCCTCCGTGAGAGGAAAGAGGACATTCCCCTGCTGATCGAATATTATATGGAAAAGCTCTCCAGGGAATGCAAGAAGCCACCGATCAAAATCAGCAAACGAAGCGTTGACCTCTTTACGGATTACAGCTGGCCCGGCAATGTAAGAGAATTGCAGCAGATGATCGAAAGCGCTATTTTGTTGAGTGAAGACGGCTCCTTCCCGGAAAAGCTTCTGCCCAAAGAGGCGTTGAAGACCAAATCCATGGTTAGTTTGGACAGATATGGAACTCTAAAAGATATTTTGGATTGGGTGGAAAAGAAAAAAATCACACACACTCTGGACAAATGCGGATGGAATCAAACCAAAGCCGCTAAAGAGCTGGGTATCACTGAACCCACCTTGCGAAGAAGAATGAAGCAATACAAGATCAAGAAAAGTTTGAAAATCTCCTCGTTATAATTGTCGTTCCTGACTTTACCCGAGGATCACGATTCACCTTTCTGTGCTATGAACCAAGGAAAATGTTATTCGGGAAACAATGATAACAACCCATATAATGATCCTCCGGGCCTGGTTCGTTGGTTTATAACCAACCCTCATTTTTGTCCTAACTGTGTTCAGATTTCAAAGAATATCAATTGGTATGGAGGTAGTCATGTTAGAAAAAAAGATTTTCAGAATTATCGTACTTGTTGCCATTTTAATGTTCTGCATTTTCTTCATCTCCCTGGCAATGGGTCAACGGGGTAGAGAAAAGATTGAGGGAAATCCACCTCAGTTAAGAATTGAATTACAACTATTTAAAACTCAATATCTGCAATGTGAACCTATATGGGCCAAATGTAGAGTTACCAATATCGGCACAGAGCCGGGTAAATTTTATTTTGAAAACTTAGACGCATTGATAATTAAAGATTCAACAGGAATGGTATATCCATGTAATACAGCCATTGATAGAGTTCCCATAACGATAAAACCCGGGCAAACCTTGGAGAAGGAAGATAATCTGCTAGGTTACTATGGTGTTCCAGAGAACAAGTTCAAAATTCACCGATATCTTCCGTCTGGGCAGTATATTATTTATTATGAGTTGAACCAAACAGTCTGGTCAGATAAATATAAGGTATATGCAAAATCGCAATCTGATACATTTGAAGTCTTAGAACCAAATGGGGATGAACTCAAGGCTATGAACATTCTTAAAGAGTCCTATGATCTACAGATTCAAAAAAAAGATAAAGAATCTTTGGAAAAGTTGAAGGAACTTATACGGAAATATCCAAATAGTAGCTACTATGTTTATGCTCTTTTACGATCTTCGGGTAGCTTGGAGGATTGGTACGACCTTATACAAAGATTTCCGGAATCCAGGGAAGCAATCCAAGCTATCGGTTCCATAGCTTTAACTTATGAATATAAAAAGGACAAACGAGGGTTCATAGATACCATGAATGGATTAGTCAAAAAATACCCTAATACAGACATTGCAAAAGAGGCTGAAAACTGCCTGACGCAGATGAGTGATAGAGACTTTCGGTAATCTTTATTTGCCCCAAACCATAGGAGAAACTTGTAGATTGGTCTATCGACAGATGCGTATGTATTTATACGAACTGCCCAACAGCAGAACTCGTCATAATCGACGATCCTTCCATGGAAGTGCAATAAACACAGCCCTCTATGTGAAAATTCACGAATACCCCTCATTTCCCAACTTCCGTCAAAATTGAAATACCGCCGTAATCTCCTTTGTTTTAAAGGTTTACTCCCCCTCAGATCAGACTGTAGTTAACTTCTCGTCAGAACTGACGAAATTCTACTCCGCTTATGTTTTGATAGAACTTCCCTTCAAAATAAATTGATTACCTCTAAATCCTTTGTTAGCAAGGGAAAGATGCCACCTTCCCTCCAGTTATCTCCATTCCTTTGTTTTAAGGCACAGTCCTTGCAATCAGGGTTAATCGAAAAGTGAAAGCTGTTAACCCTTTTAAGCAAGGAGGTGTCATGTTAACAAAAGCTTTAATAATTAAAATAACGGTACTCTTGATGCTCACATTGTTATTCCTGAGTATCGCATTCAGCGCTGTGGTTCTGGCAGACGGGGAAGGGACTGGTCAGCCGCTTCCTCCAACTAAAAGCCCTTCAACCCGTGGTAGCGTAGTCAACTCCTCCCTGGTGATTTCACTCTTAACTACACTCCAGTTTGTTTTGTAGGAAAATAAAAATGATTGAACTGACGAACCAAACGAGCAGCACAGGGATCAAGGGGGAAATCGAGCAAGCAGCCCAATCTACCATCAACGTGCTTTTGGAAGGTGAGAATGGGGTGGGTAAAGATTATCTGGCGGGATTGATCCACCGGAAAAGGGATTGGCGGAGTGAGCTGAACATCTGCGATTGCGAATGCACCAATCGCGATCAGGTCAAGATAGTCGAAAAGCTAACCTCGGGCAGCTTTTTTCCAAAATTGGTGAGATCAAACAACAAGGATACTCTCCTTCTCCGAAGAATCGATCTGCTACAGGTGCACTTACTTGCCCAACTTTCCGATTTCATCGAAAAGTTGGGCAAGAGGTGGGGGGTATCCAGGAACACCCTCCTCAGCCTGGGATTAATCGGTACCATGGAGAAAAGAGAGGATGATGAATTGCCAAACCATCTCCTGCTCCGCCAATTACTGAACAATCTCTTCTGTTATAAGATTGAAATTCCACCCTTGAGAAAGAGAGTGGAAACGATCCCCTGGTTCATCGACAGATTCCTGTCCATCCTCAACTGCGAACTTAAGCGAAATGTGACGGAGCTTGCTCCGGAGACATTGGAAATATTCCTGCAATACCCCTGGCCCAATAATCTCTCTGAGCTGCGAGCAGAGATTGAAAGGAACATCACCTTAACCAAGGACGATGAGAAGATAAGAATCTCTGCCCTATCGGATAGATTGATAAAATACGCTGCCAAAAACGGATTGCTTCAAAAAAACCGCCCCAAGAATCTGACCGAGTCCTTTGTGGACAAATCCTTGATAGTTTAGGTTGCTTTTTTTCCTTTAACCCGGATGAGGTATTTGAAAGAGGATTATGTTTAGTGCCATTTCAAAACTCAATGATATTTGGGCAGTGGTAATGGTGATTTCCAAATGCGTGATATCAGAAAATGAATTTTTACACAACAGAGATCCTCTGAAAAGTAATGGTTACACGTATTGTTGGGATCTTAATGTATGATTTGAGCTGTAATATATTCGGAGGGAGAATTCAAAAGCTTGAATTTGTAACCGTTATAAGACTAACTTTAGGGATGGCACGGAAGCATGGGGAGGTATATCGAGGCAGGCAAAGAAAGAATGAGAGCGGCTAAATGGCTCCAGCGGTCAGCGGCTGCGCCGTTTTGAGGACGGGGCGCTCTTGTCAGCTGTCTGGGTTTTTGGAACAGATAGCTTGAGGCAAGCACCACTGCTACTGCTGAGCCATGCCGCTCTCACTTCAAAGATTCAGAGTGGTTGGAACCTTATCTAAGCTGATTCTAAACTCAGATTAGACATTTGAAAGAAGATTATATTTGGTCCCTTTCCGAAACTAATGATATTCAGTTGCATCAATTGTGTTCGAATCGTTTGCCTTGGAAATGTATCCTTACGCTTCAAATCATCTTCTAAAAAACTGTCTGTAAAGTAATGAGCTGTTGTTATCTTTAAGACCCTAAAGTATGATTCGGGTTTAATCTGTCTGCAGAAACCGAATTGGTAAACGGATATATGTTCTAACGGTTCAGTCGATCCAATTTTACTTGGACGAAGCATCCATAGATTCGGCTGAATCCGTTACGGAGTCGGTGACACGACTTTTGGAGCTGGAGAGATAGGTATAAAGCGCAGGTATTATAAATAGGGTCAGGCCCAAAGAAAACAGAAGCCCGCCGATGATCACGATTCCAATCGAGACCCGGCTTTTGGCAGCAGCTCCCAAAGCCAAGGCGATCGGCAGAACGCCGAAGACAGTAGCCAGACTGGTCATCAGGATCGGCCGGAATCGCTGGGTGGCCGCGTCGATCACCGCTTCCCTGATGGATAATCCCCTGGCTTTACGTTGATTGGCAAATTCCACTATCAGAATTCCGTTCTTGGTCACGATGCCCACCAGGGCGATAATACCTATCTGGCTGAAGATGTTCAGCGTTTGTCCGAACATCCAAAGCGACAGGACCGCACCGGCAAGAGCCAAAGGCACGGTAAACATGATGATCAAGGGATCGCGGAAACTTTCGAATTGTGCCGAGAGAACCAGATATACCAAAATCAATGCAAGCAAGAACGCGAAGACCAGAGTGTTGGAGCTTTCCGCATATTCTTTGGCAGTGCCGGCCAAACTGGTGGAAAACGTCTCGTCCAGAGTGCCCTTGGCTATCTTATCCATCTCGTTGATTCCATCACCTAAAGTGTAACCTTTCGAGGTGGAAGCCGATACCGTGGCAGATACATAACGGTTGTAGTGATAGAGCTGGGGCGGGCTGCTGCGGTAGGAGAGCTTCACCATGTTATCCAGCTGGATCAATTCCCCCCGGCGGTTGCGGACATAAATGGAGCTTAAATCCAAAGGCTCATCCCGGTTCACCCGGTCTGCTTGAGCAATCACCGGATACTGCTTTCCGCTCATGACGAAGTCCCCGTACTTTTGTCCGCTGAAAAAAAGCTGCAAAGTTTGGGCGATATCCATGACTGTAACCCCCAGAGCCTGCGTCCGGTCCCGGTCGATCTCGATGGTCAATTCCGGCTTGTTGAATTTCATATCGAGATCCGCCACCTGAAAAACCGGATCGGTCTGGACCTTGTCCATAAAGCGGGGCAACGCACCCTTCAATTTATCCAAAGTCGGCGCCTGGATCACATATTGCACCGGTAACTGTCTACCCCGGCCGCCTCCGATGGTTTGTTCCTGGGTTACGTAGGTCCGGGCAAAAGTATAATTCCTGAGTTCTTTGGTAAGTGCATCCGCAATCTCCTGCTGGCTCCGTTTGCGTTCACCGGGGGACACCAGGCTGACCCTGACAAATCCGGAATTTGCCCCGCCTCCGCCCATCCCGCCGCCGATCACCGAAATGATCACATCCTTCTCCGGCAGGGTGTCGACGATGGCCAGAACTTTTCCCATGTAAGCGTACATCGCTTCATAGGATGTACCCTCCGGCGCGGTGGAACTGACCATCAGCCGGCTTTTGTCCTCCATGGGCGCCAGCTCCGAACGGAGACGTGATCCCAGTCCGAAAATAATCGCCACCGAGACCGCCATGATCACCGGCGCCAGCCATCTTTTGGAGATGAATAGACGCAAGATCCGGTGATAACCCGAGACCAGCCGGTTGAACCATTTCTCGCTTAATGCAAACAGCCTGTTCTCATGCTCGGTCCTATGCAGAATCCGCGCGCTCATCATCGGGGTCAAGGTGAGGGAGACGAATGCAGAGATCAATACCGCTCCCGCCACCACTACCCCGAATTCGCGGAACAGCCGTCCGGTGAGTCCCGAAAGGAACATAATGGGGAGGAACACGGAGGCCAAGGTTATGGTGGTGGAGATGATGGCAAAGTAAATTTCCTTCGATCCGGTAAAACCGGCTTCGAGAGGGTCGGTCCCCTTTTCGATTCTCTTGTAGATATTTTCCAGCACCACGATGGCGTCGTCCACCACGATACCTGTGGACAAGACTATGGCAAGTAAAGTAAGAATGTTGATCGAAAATCCGGCAATATACATGATGAAGAAAGCGCCGATCAAGGAAATCGGAATCGCCAGCATGGGGATGATGGTAGTGTGCCAGTGTCGCAGGAAAACGAAAATCACCAATAGTACGAGGAAAAATGCTATCAGCAGGGTTTCGACTACTTCGGTTATGGCCTTGCGGATGTTCTGGGTGGTGTCCATGGCCACGGTGACCTTGATATCGTCCGGCAGGTCTTTCTTGATCTGCTCCAAACGAGCGTAGAATGCATCGGCGATGGCGATTTGATTTGATCCGGATTGGGGTACCAGGACAACAGATACCATCGGAATACTCCCGTTGCCCAGCATGATTGAGCGCTCGTTTTCCGCGGTCAGGACGGCTCTGCCCACGTCTCGGAACCGGACCACCGATCCGTTTGATTCCTTGATGAGCAAATCGTTGAATTCCTCCGGCGTGGACAGCCGGCCAAACGTCCGGATAGGCAGCTCGGTTCCGTAACCTTCGATACGGCCCGAGGGAAGCTCCACATTCTCCCGGTCCAGTGCATTCTTCACGTCCAAGGGGGTCAAACCCTGCGAAGCCAGGCGCGCCGGATCGATCAGCAGTTTGATGGAGTATCTTTTTTCGCCCCAGATGCCGATCTCACTCACCCCGGGTATGGTCTGCAAGCGCTCCTTGAAGAGATCGTTGGCCAATGCCGTAAGCTCCAGCAGGTTGCGCTTATCGCTGCGGAGGGTGAGCGCAACGATCGGGTTTGCATCCGCGTCGGCTTTGGAGACGGTGGGTGGGTCGATATCCGGCGGAAGATCGTGTATGGTTCTGGATACCCGATCACGCACGTCGTTTGCCGCTGCTTCCATGTCGATCCCCAACTCGAACTCGACGGTGATCCGGCTTCTGCCGTCGCTGCTGGAGGAAGTGAGCGAGCGGATGCCTGCAATGCCGTTGATCGACTCTTCCAAAGGCTCGGTGATCTGCGACTCGATTACGTCGGCATTGGCGCCGGTATAGGACGTGCTCACGGTGATGATCGGTGGATCGACGTTGGGATACTCGCGTACTCCCAGATAGTTGTAACCGATAACCCCGAACAGTACTATCAACATGGACAGTACTATCGAAAGAACCGGGCGATTAATGCATACCGACGGGAGGTTCATTGAGGGCTGCTTTCGAGGCCTTTTATCTCCACGGCTTTGCCGTCAGAGAGCTGAAGCAAGCCGGTGGTGATAAGAGTATCCTGCGGATTTAATCCCTGGACTATTTGAACGCTGTTTTCGGTGCGGATGCCGGTCTTGACCGGAACTGATTGGACCTTTCCATTGACGCAGATAAAGACTTTCTCTCCGGTCATCTCCGGGATAATAGATCCCGAGGGAATCACTATGGCATTGGGCAGTTGCTCGAGGGTGATATCCACCTTGGCAAAAGAACCGGGAATCAAATCCCCTTTTGGATTGGGGATCTTAGCCCTGGCTTTGATAGTCCGGGTTTCCAGGTCAATCTTTGATTCCACTGCATAGATCACGCCTCTGTACTCCTCTGGGGAATCGCCCACCCGCACCGTGATATCGGTGCTTTTCTTTATCTGCTTCGCATATTTTTCGGGCACGGAAAACTCCACCTTGATAGGGTCAATATCCTGCATGGCCGCAACCAGCATATTAGTTGTAACAAAACTTCCCGGGCTGACATATCTTAATCCGATTATCCCGTCAAAAGGTGCTACTATTTCGGTCTTGGCAAGCTGAGCTTCGAGGACCTCTTTCTGAGCCTGAATCATCTTGAGAGCGTTAGCTGCTTTGTCATATTCCTCTTGGCTTATTCCTTTCATCTCAAAAAGTCGACGCGCCCGAGCATCTAAATCGGAAGCCTGCTTCTCCTCCACTCCTTTTCCATCCAGCTGTGCTTTCAGCTCGCGATCGTTTATTTTTATCAGCACCTCCCCCTTCTTTACATTGCTCCCTTCAGTGAAGAAAACGTCCGTGACCCTTCCGGTAATTTCGGGTCTGAGCTGAACCTCCTCGTTGGCTAAGAGGGTTCCGGTCGTAATTATCTTGTTTTCGAGCAGTTGCGGCTGGATGACTATCGCATCTACCGGTACTCTTGAACCCGACGTGCTCGATTGACGCTGGGGTAGCTGGTTCTTGCCGCTGTTGCAACCGCTTAACATGATGCCTAAGAATACCAGCAATAACAGGGGAATCCTTGGGAGAAAAACTCTTTCGTTTGACATTACCCTCCCTTTCTTGAAAGGCAATTTACTTTTTTACGTATCAACTCGATTGAATATTGAACATATTAAGTATCGGCTTCGATTACTGTTGATTGGTAGATTTATCTCTTCGGAAAAACACAAAAGAGATTGACAGGGAACAGACAACTTTGTTGATTGGGAAAAAGTAATTACAGTGGTTGGTAAAGATTTAATAATGCAGCTTGAAGATGTTTTATGGAGGAGTTTAACCTGCGTGATCTTGCTTCTCCCTTTTTTCCTGATTAAGAGGAGTGCATAGTATGGCAAAAGTTGTCTTGAAACCAGGACGCGAAAAATCGGTACAAAAACATCATCCCTGGGTGTTTTCCGGTGCCATCGCTTCGGTGGAAGATAAAGTCATTGATGGTAAAACGGTGGAGGTGGTCTCCTCGGATGGGATCTGGTTAGCCCGGGGAATCATCAATCGTCATTCGCAGATCGTGGTGCGGATTTTGACCTGGAATGAGGATGAGCCGATAGACCAAGAATTCTGGCGCTCCCGTTTGGAGCGGGCATGGTCGGGGCGATCCCGGTTGGCATCCGATCCCGGAACAACCGCCTACCGTCTGGTCAATGCGGAGGGTGACGGTTTGCCCGGTCTGATTGTCGATCACTACGGGGATTGGCTGGTGGTCCAATTCCACACCCGGGGTATGGAATGCGAAAAAGAACATATCCTAAAAGAGATTAAACGCTTAAGCCAGACCCATGGCATTTATGAGCGGAGTGAAGGGGAAGGACGAGAAAAAGAGGGTGTGCCGCCATCCGCCGGAGTATTATCCGGTGAAACCCCTCCGGATACGGTTGAGTTTCGGGAGAATGGCTTGCGTTTTCTGGTGGATATCAAACGCGGGCATAAAACCGGTTTTTACTTAGATCAGCGCGACAATCGACGCAAGACCGCACCGTACTTGCAAAGCTGTGACGTGCTGAACTGTTTTTCCTACTCCGGTGCATTCGCCGTATATGCGACTGCTGCTGGAGCCAAAAGCATAATCAACATTGATTCCTCTGAGGATGCTCTGGGATTGGCTAGGCGTAATATTGACCTAAATAAATTCTTCTCCGGCACCTCCGGAAAATCATCTTCATCAAATGTGGAATACCTCACCGGGGATGTATTTGCGGAGCTTCGCCGTTTTCGAGCCGGGGATAGGAAGTTTGATGCTGTCATCCTCGATCCACCCAAGTTCGCCCAGAGAAATTCTCAAATAAAAAGTGCTGCGAGGGGTTACCAGGACATAAATCGGCTGTCTATGAATATCCTTCGTCCCGGGGGAATTCTGGTAACGTTTTCCTGTTCCGGGCTCGTCTCACCGGACCTTTTCCAGAAGATCCTATTCAGCGCCTCATTGGAAGCCAAGCGCGAAGTACAGATTCTGGAGAAACTTGGTCACTCACCTGATCATCCGATTTTGATCACCGTTCCGGAGACGGAATACTTGAAAGGCTTTATATGCCGGGTGTGGTAAAAAGGAGTGCAAAATTCATTGTTTGAGTTTGACCTTTAGATTAAAAGAACAGCCAGATTTAACTTGACTTCGATTTCCGGAAAACTAACTTAACCCAACCTGCAGGTAAAACTGCAGAAGAATGTAGTGCAAAACAAGCTTATTATCAAGTTCGGGCAGATACGTATGGAATCCATCGATCCTGAAGAATAAAATGAATTCAGCTCAAGATCCTTCCTTATCTGGTTGGCTAAAAATTAAAAGGAGAATTGAAAAGACCGTCTTCTTCTTCCGGTTCGAGGAGTTTATTGCCATTCTCTTTTTGCTGCCCGTCACCTACTTCACCTTTAAAGCCTACTTCTTTTTTCAGGCTCAGGGAAACGTCCCCCGTCGCTTTTCCGGCGGGGTGATTCGACTGGTGGCGGTGCTGTTTGTGCTTGCCCTTGCCTGGATAATATCCAAATATAAGCCCCAGTGGCGTTTATTACGCGATGGTCTCCCCTTCGGCTATGCCATAGCCATATATACCAACCTGCACGACACGGTTCATTTCGTGAATCCTCACGACGTCCATAAATACTTTATCCAGGCCGACGCTTTTCTGTTTGGGATTCAACCTTGTGTCTGGGCAGAACAATTTATCCACCCATTCCTCACCGCGATTTTTTCATTTTGCTATACCATGTATCTGGTTTTCGCACCGGTTGTAGCCTTGGTTCTCTTTCTACAGAAAAGATACAAAGAATTCCGTTACACCTTGGTCTCGGTGATCTTTTGTTTCTATCTGGGTTATTTCGGTTATATCCTCTTCCCGGCTGCACCTCCCCGGTATACGCTTCTGCCGGAATTCACCCGCTCCATTCATGGTCCGTTGCTGGATGCTTCCATGAAATTCATAAACATCTTCCCATCTACCAGCCGGTGTGCTTTCCCCTCCCTTCATTCCGCCATTACCGTTCTTTCCCTTCTTTTCGCTTTCAAATACTTGCGCTGGCTCTTCTGGACACTTCTCCCCTTTGGCCTGGGATTGCTTTTGGCAACAATTTACCTGCGTCATCACTACGTGGTAGATCTTCTGGCAGGTTTTGTCCTGTGCGTTATCTCCTTCTGGCTGGGACCCAAGATAGAGGATTTCTGGAGCAAAAAGGTTTCGATCGTTCACGGAGAAAAAGCTTACTGAAGAAAGATAATATATTTTACCATTACACCTTTCTTGTTTACTGAAAAAAGGGACTTGCCGGGAGAAATAGTTAAATCGCCAGAACTCCCTTCGGATTAATCCGATTTTTGGTGGACTTATCGAAATCATTATTTCTTGTCCCGGATCACTTGACCCAGGGCATCGTTATGAATATATTATCTTAAAGTTCGATACCAGAGAAAAATATGAAAAAAAGAATTCCATTCCGGGTTTACAAAGATAACCATGCAAACACCAGATTCCTTCAAGGTAAAACCATAGCCGTAATCGGCTATGGTAATCAGGGGATGGCTCAAGCACAGAACCTGAGAGATTCGGGATTTAAGGTAATAATTGGTTTACCTGAAGGGAGCAAAGATAGCAAGCTTGCCAAAAGGGATGGTTTTGAAGTCTGCTCAACCGAAAATGCTACCCACCTTGGAGATATAATCTCCGTACTTGCTCCGGACCATCTCCATAAGGAAATATACCTCCGGCAGATTGAGCCAAATCTGCGCCCTGGCAGGACCTTGGTTTTTGCTTGCGGGTTCTCCGTTCATTTCCAGTTGGTTGTTCCACCTGATTTTGTGGACGTGATTCTGGTGGCACCTCACGCACCCGGCAGGGTGATGCGGGAGCTTTTCATTGCCGGCAAAGGTGTCCCCGCTTTCATCGCCGTGCATCAGGATAATCATGGGAAAGCGAAAAAAACCGCTTTGGCATATGCCCAGGCCATCGGCTGTACCATAGCCGGGGTATTCGAGACCACTTTTAAGGATGAAGCCATCGGAGATCTGTTCGGGGAACAGGTGGTTCTCTGCGGGGGACTCTCCGAGCTTTTGAGGACCGGCTTTGACGTTTTGGTGGAAAGCAGTCTCCCTCCCGAAAACGCTTATCTGGAATGCGTCCACCAGCTCGACTATATCGTGAATACCATAAAATCCTATGGAATAGCGGGGATGTTTGATCGCATCAGCAAAACTGCGGAGTTTGGGGCATATCTTACCGGCGGAAGAATCATCGGTCCGCAGGCTAAAAAGGGAATGAAAGCAATCTTGAAGGAAATTAAAGAGGGTAAGTTTGCACGGAAATGGATGAAAGAATATGAAGGTGGGATGAAAAACTACCAGAAGATGAAAAGACAAAAAGCAAATCATCCCTTAGAGAGAATAAGCAAGAACATCAGGAAGCTGACCGGTTAGAGGACGTTTGAAAGAAAATCCCCTGTTGGGGGATCATCGAATTCATCTAAATACTATTTTTTGAGTCGGGTGAACTGAAGTACTATTCGACTAAGGTGAGGGCAAAATCTGAATCATGCTATCAAAGGAAAAGTTTAAAGAGCTGCTCAAATTGAAAACCAAGAAGGGGCGCAGCCAAAAGGGGAAATTCTTGCTCGAAGGACTACGCTTGTGTGAGGAAGCGCTGAATTCAAACTGGGATATCGAATCTATTCTTCTAACTCACTCATTTGAGGATAAAGTAAAGGGGAAAGACTTTTTTGGAAAACTTCAAAAATCAAAGACCAAACTAATTGCGGTTAAACCCCATGATTTGCAAAAACTTTCTGATACGGTGACACCCCCGGGGATAATGTGCGTGGTGAAAACCAGAAGGAATCAGATGGAGAATTTATGGAGAAAAAACAACAATTTTATTCTGGCACTCGATGGTATCCGCGACCCAGGAAATGTGGGAACTTTGATTAGGACCGCAGATGCCTTTGGAACTGATGGGGTATTGCTTTCTAACGATACCGTGGAATTATTGAATCCTAAAGTAGTGCGCTCCACCATGGGATCAATCTTCCACTTCCCTGTCTGGGATGAGGTAGATCTGGTGACAATACTGCAGGAATTGAGGAAAAGAAACTTCAAAATCCTGGGTACGGACGTTCGAAAAGGAAAGAAGCTGGATAGCGTTGATTATTCCGGAAATATATGCATTCTGATTGGCAACGAGGTTGAGGGATTAAGGGAAAATCTGCTTGCATTATCGGATGAGCTGGTGTATATACCTATATATGGTAAAGCCGAATCCCTGAATGCAGCAGTGGCGGGGGGAATTCTGCTGTATGAGATCACCAGGAAGTGAAGGTGCATTTCTAAAGTAATCGAATGTTTGCCTGCTTATGAAATCTTCTTTTCTATGGATGAAATCAAATAGCCCGAGAAAGGAATCACTCAATTATGTTATACGGAGCCCCCTTTTTCGCTTGACAATCCCAAGCGGTTTATTTTAATATACAAAGCCGGGAATATCATCCAAGCCTACTTCGACTGGACAAAGGAAATGTATAAACATAAAAAACTTAATCTGGCATAATTTAAGAGGTAAAATGGACTTGTTTGAAAAATGTTTCAATTTTACAGAAGCGGATGAGGTGAAAAGCCTGGGGATCTATCCCTATTTCCGTGCTATCTCCTCCGGACAGGATACGGAGGTGATGATAGAAGGAAAGAAGATGATCATGATCGGCTCCAATAATTATTTAGGCTTAACCTCTCATCCCAAGGTAAAAGAAGCGGCTATCGAGGCGGTAAAGAAATTCGGGTCCGGCTGTTCCGGCTCCAGATTCTTGAATGGCACGCTGGAGCTGCACGAAAAGCTCGAGGGAAGGTTAGCCCAATTTATGAAAAAGGATGCCGCCCTGGTTTTCTCCACCGGATTCCAGACCAATTTAGGAACCATATCGGCTCTGGTAAGCCGAAAGGATTATGTCATCATCGACCGGTCCGATCATGCCAGCATAGTGGATGCCTGCCGTCTTTCGTTTGGGGAGGTGCTTAAATTCAGACATAATGATATGGATGATCTGGCACGCATCCTGAGCAATTGTAACGACGGTGCCGGAAAGCTGATCGCCGTGGACGGCGTTTTCAGCATGGAGGGGGAGATCGCCCCCCTGCCTGACATAGTCAAATTGGCTAAAAAGCACAATGCCCGGGTGATGGTGGACGACGCTCATTCCATCGGGGTTCTGGGGGATCACGGAAGGGGTACGGCTGAGCACTTCGGTTTGGATAACGAGGTGGATCTGGTGATGGGGACTTTTTCCAAATCGTTCGCCTCCTTGGGAGGTTTCATTGCCGGAGGCGAAAGGGTGATCAATTACATCAAGCATACCTCCCGTGCCCTGATATTCTCCGCCAGCCCGCCCCCTGCAGCGGTGGCGGCATGTCTGGCTGCATTGGATATTATAGAAACCGAGCCGGAAAGAAGAGAAAGGCTCTGGCAAATCACTCGCAGAATGCATAAGGAATATAAATCTTTGGGATTCAATATTGGAAGTACTCAAACACCTATCATCCCCATATATATTGGTGACGACATGAAAACTTTTCAGGTCTGGAAAATGCTGTCGGATGAGGGAATTTTTGTCAATCCCATTATCAGCCCCGCAGTTCCTCCCGGGTTCCAGTTGATCCGCACCAGCTACACCGCCACTCATACGGATGAACAGATGGATCGGGTCTTGGATGTCTTCAAAAAGGTGGGAAAAAAGATGGGAGTGATTTAGAGGAGCTTTTTTTCGACGCTTCGGTAATGGGATCTGTGGTTCGACAGGCTCACCATCCTGAGCTTGCCGAGGGACCGAAGCTTGAAAACATCGGTATTTCCCACGCTATTGGCGGGATCTTGCGCATATGCCAATGCACCACGAGAACTTAAGAGATTTGAATTGAGTAAGATAGGACAAATTCGAGCATTAACCCAAAATGGGCTCTACTATTTGACAGACCATGCTGACGATTAAGCAACTGCGGATGGTTTCGACATTTACGATATAGAAAGCGTAATTTTAAATGGTAAAATCAGACGGACTTAGCCCAAAGAAGATAAATACGAGGTTGTTGGTTTAGCTTTAGATAAACGTCGAATGGGTATCATTTGTCGCATAACCTCAACTGGAAAGGTAAGGATAATTACTGTCTATGAAGACAAACCAAAAGACTAAAAGCAAGGTGGAAGCTGGATTCTGGAGCGGGGAAAGCTGCGAGTACTGTCAAGGACCTATCGTGGAGAAAATAGTCGACTTACCGCGAAGATCAGGGAGTAAATATGTACTCATTAAAAATGTTCCGGTTGGTGTTTGCAAAGAGTGTGGAACTCGCTACTTTTCAGCGAATGTCCTTAAGACTATTGAGGCAACCATTCATAGACGAAAAAAGGCAAAAAAAGAAATCTGTATGCCTGTGTATTCACTTTAAGGTAAATTTCGTTCTGATGCTTGCTTACTACCCGTTAGTGTTCTTCACCAACAGGGAATGACTACCATGTATAAGACCCCCTTCTTGAAAACTCCCCGAACTCAAATGCAGAATAACAAATTGACCGTCAAATCCGTAGCGAGCAAAAGGGATTTACTGGAATTCATCAAATTCCCCTGGCAAATCTATAAAGACGATCCGTATTGGGTTCCCCCCTTGTTGGTTGAGAGAAAGGAGTTCTTGGACAAAAGTAAGAATCCCTTTTTCCGGCATGCGGACGTGGTTTTCTATTCGGCTAAAAGAAACGGAAAAATGGTAGGGAGGATTGCCGGAATCGTAAATTACAATCACATCCAAACTCACCAGGAAAAAACCGGCTTCTTTGGTTTCTTCGAATGCGTGAAAGATTATGAAATTGCCAAAGCATTGTTGGATTCGGTCCGGGAGTGGTTGAAATCCAAAGGGATGGAGATCATGCGCGGTCCGGCAAATTTCTCCTCCAACGAGGAATGGGGTTTTTTAATGGAAGGTTTTGACTCCCCCCCGGTGATTATGATGCCCTACAATCCTCCGTATTATCTGCAATTCATGGAGTTCTACGGAATGGTCAAAGCTAAGGATTTGTATGCCTATTATATCGATAAGAACAGACTTCCGCCTGAGCGGGTGATTAGAATGGCTGAGCTGATCAAGAAGAGGGAAAACGTCACGATCAGAACCATCAACATGAAGGACTTCCGGGGTGAGGTGGGAAGGATAAAGCAGATTTATAACCTCGCTTGGAGCAAAAACTGGGGATTTGTTCCGATGACCGATGAAGAATTCGACCATCTGGCCAAGAATTTGAAGCAGGTCATAGATCCCCACCTGGTTTTCATCGCCGAGGTAAACGGTAAGCCCGCTGGTTTTGCATTGGCTCTGCCGAATGTTAATCAGGCATTGATCAAACTTAACGGAAGACTATTCCCGTGGGGAATATTGAAGCTTCTATGGCATACCAAGATAAAAAACAAAATCGATGGTGCGCGGATAATCACCATGGGAGTTGTTCCTGAATTTCAAAAAAGGGGAATCGACACGGTCTTTTACGTGGAGAGCTTTGACGTGGGAATCAAAAGAGGTTACACCTGGGCAGAGTTGTCATGGGTATTGGAGGATAATGTATTGATGAACCGGGTGCTGGATCTTCTGGGTGCCACATTATACAAGAAATACCGACTTTACGAAACCCCTATTTAACTTTCGTCTGACCTTCTGTTATTGTAGAGCTCCAATCTATTTAGTCACGAATAATCAAAGAACTGACAATAATTGCTGTCTTTAGGTCTTAAAATATTATAAGAATGAAGCTTGTCTTGCGTCTATATCAAGTTATAAATCGAAAATTATTGATAGATGATTCGCAATATATTTCGAATTTTCTAACTAATTAAGACTTTGGTGACAAACTCGTATAATACCTATATTACTCGTATGTTGTTATCTCTTAATACCTTCAGATGTTTTAGGGTCAACTTTTAGCTGCTGTTCAAAATTTGGTATGCATTTTGCTCTGCAAAGTATTGCATTTCTTTCCTTCTTTCAAGTAAAACAGCCCCTTCCAGGAGTCCCGCCGTCAGGCGGGACTCCTCGGACCCCCCAAAGAAATAAGAATCAAAATAGATAATCTTCATTAAACCGGATTTCTGTTGGAATAAGACAAGTGATTGTTCGTATAATTTACCTGGCTTGATTTCTATCCACCGCTTTCGTCTGCTTCAATGCAAGAAAGGTATGGAAGACTTTTTCATTGACAATCCACACCATAATGCATATACTATTAATCAGATAGAGTAAAAAGGCAAGAAGAACTGCAATTGAAACCGAGTTATGTTTAACTCTACTCACCATCGGAGGAAAGTCGATGAAAATTCTGGTTACAGGTGGTGCGGGTTTCATCGGATCAAACGTGGTGGATGGATTCATCCAGGAAGGTCATCAGGTCACGGTGGTGGACAATCTATCCACGGGCGTGGAAAGCAACATAAACAAAAAAGCTCAGTTCATCAAGGTGGATATCCGGAGCGTGGTGATAGACACCATATTTGAAAAAATGCAGCCGGACGTTCTCTGCCATCATGCTGCACAAATCGACATCAGAAAATCGGTGGCTGATCCGGTTTTCGATGCAGAGGTGAACATCATAGGCTCTTTGAATCTGCTCAATGCCTGTATCAAACATCAGGTGAAAAAAGTCGTCTTTGCCTCCACCGGCGGTGCCATCTATGGTGAACAGGATTATTTGCCCACAGACGAAAAACACCCCTCTCACCCTCTCTCCCCTTATGGAGTAGCCAAGCTGACCGTTGAAAAATACTTAAACTATTACCACAAAACTTACGGGATAGATTTTATCTCTTTGCGTTATTCCAACGTGTACGGACCCAGACAGAATCCACTGGGAGAGGCGGGAGTGGTGGCGATTTTTACCGAAAGACTTCTAACCAACAAAGAGGCCATCATAAACGGAGACGGGAGCCAAACCCGGGATTTCGTTTTTGTCGAAGACGTGGTAAGGGCAAATCTGCTGGCGCTGGATTATCCCCAAAGCGACATCTTCAATATCGGAACCGGCATAGAAACGGATATCAATAGCATCTTTAGGATTTTAAAAGAGGAGATCGGCTCAAAACAGGAAGAAAGCCATGGTCCGGCGGTACCGGGTGATCTGAAAAGAAACGCCTTGGACTATGCCCGGGCGGAAAAATTCTTGGGTTGGAAACCCAGATACGATCTGAAAAAGGGGATCTCCATAACCATAGATTATTTACAAAAGATGAAAAAGTCTGTTGCGGTGCCATGATCATCCGGCTGGGAATCACCCCCAATCTTCCTTCTCCGCAACAAAAACTGCTTCCCCATTAATCTCTCTACATGAATCACGTCCGAATAACCGTTTTGGGATCATCCTCCGGTATGCCCTCCCCCTCCCGATTCTGCTCGTCTTTTTTCTTCCAAACAGAAAATTGCAATTTCCTTTTGGATTGCGGGGAGGGAACCAGCTTCTCCCTTTTGAAGTATAAAGTCGATCCGGAATTGATCGATGCCGTTTTCATCTCGCATGCCCACGCCGATCACCTGGGCGGCCTTTTTCTCATGATTCAGATGATGCATCTTTTGAAAAGAAGAATCCCTCTGGAGATTTATCTTCCGGAAGAAACGGTACGGGTGATCGAGATTTGTCTTGATGCCTTTTATCTCTTCCCGGACAAAATCAGTTTCCCCCTGAATCTGCAACCGGTTGCGGATAACTTCAAATTCGAACGGGAGGGATTAACCATCCAGGCTTATTCCAACCGTCATCTGACGGGGAATCAGGAGACAGTTAAAACAAAGAAGCTTCCCAACCGGATGCAAAGCTTCTGTTACGGATTGAAACTTGACAGCAAGAAGATAGTCTATTCCGGTGATGTGGAAACTTCGGATGATCTGATCGGTTTCATCGATGAAGCTGATCTATTAATCACCGAATGTTTTCATCCTAAACTCGAAGCGTTGATATCCTTAATACGCGAAAAGAGGGTAAAATCCACGCTCTTCACCCATATACCTGCTGAAATGGAGGGAAGGGAAAAACAGATCCTCACTCAAGCCCATAAGATGGGTCTGGAAAATCCAAGATTAGCTCATGATGGTTTGGTGATAGAAATCTAGTTTTTTCCCACAGAAAATCATTCTCTCCTCATAGTGCTCTAATATTTTGGTAGCGTAACGTTTTTATGTTGCTTTTTGAGAAAATTGGATCCAATTTATGTTATTGGTTTTTACTTTAGCTAACTTTAAAGGACTTTTGTGATTGTTGCCATTATGGCTACAAGAGAATTT
>Ga0256868_10000204_pt1 | contig 36201 bp, 26 predicted proteins | sample RVTome_13_FD_187341 | JGI IMG/M metagenome (GOLD analysis project Ga0256868, IMG submission 187341) | Soil microbial communities from uranium-contaminated site in the Upper Colorado River Basin, Wyoming, United States - RVT92D227 HiSeq ...
CTTGTTTGATCTCCACCACGTTCCCTTCACCCGAGGCTCCGGTGATCACTTCGCGGGGAGAATACTTACCCCCACCGGCATCCACGAACACGATATCCCTCTTCCCCGTGTGTATCACCGCCTCCTCTGGAATGACCAGCCTTTTCCCCTGCAAATCCGAAGCGATGGTTACATTGATATACATCTGCGGTTTTAGTTTGAGATCAGGGTTGGGAAGCTCGATTCTCACCTTTACGTCTCTGGTCATTTCATTTAAGTAGGGGTAAATGTAGGAGATCTTACCCTCAAACATTTCGCCGGGGAAGTAAGATAATTCAATGTGTGCAGTCTGACCCATTTTTACATAAGGTAACTCATATTCATATATCTGTGCTTGTATCCAAACTGTGGACAAATCCGCAATCTTGTATAATTCACTTCCCATATCAACCGAAGCTCCTGCAGTCACGTTCCTTTCGGTTACCACCCCCTTCGCTGGAGAATATAATATCAATGTTTTCTTGACTTCTCCGCTCTTTTCCAGCTTGTCGATCTGCTCTTCACTGATATCCCAGTACAATAGCCTTAGCTTGGTGGATTTTAGCAGCTCCTCCGCTCCATTTCTGGTTTCCGGATACGGGGAGTCCTTAAGCTGCTGAAAATTCTTCAACGCGGTGAGATACTCCTGTTGAGTGCTGACCAGCTCCGGTGCGTAGATTTCCAAAAGCGGTTGTCCCTTTTTTACCGGATCTCCGGTATTTTCCACATACAGTTTTTCAATCCAGCCGAAGATTTTGGTATTGACCGAATATAAAAGCTCCTCATTGTACTCGATTGTCCCTACTGTTCGAATAGTGCGGGACAATTCCTTCTCCTCCACCATGGCGGTCCTTATTCCCATATTCTGCACCGTGACCGGATCAACGCTGATCGCCCCTTCCTGTACTTGATCTTCATAAACCGGAACCAAGTCCATTCCCATCTGATCCTTTCCCGGCTTGTCGGATACGTAGGTCGGGTCCATGGACGATTTCCAGTATTTGATCTTCCTTTCGCTGGTTGGTTTAGTCTCGGTACTCACAGAAGTCCCTTTGACCGGTGTAAGTTTCATTCCGCAGATGGGGCAGTTCCCCGGTCCCTCCTGAATAATCTGCGGGTGCATCCCGCAGGAATAAAGCTGCTTGGCAGAAGACTGTTGGTTGGTTGTTGCCTTCTCTTCTCCCGGAGACTTCTTTCCTATCCAAAGGCCTCCAATTATGCCGAACCCCAAGGCGGCAACTATCAACACAATTATTATTGCCCGGTTTGATTTTTTCTCTGACATATCGTGCTCTCCTATATTTAGAACAGTGGTTTACCCACCAGCTCTTCTAACTTCGTCACCGTTTGGAAATAGGAACTTAAAGCCAGGTAGTATCCGATCTCGTAATTGTACAAGGTCATCTGGTTATCCAACCATGCCATGAAATCTATCTTACCCACCTGATAACCAGTTTGAGCCGATTCCAATGAGGATCGGGCTTGCGGTAGAATCGAGGTCTGGTAAAGTTCGATTTGCTCCTGGTATTTATTCAAGGAGTAGAATTGCTCCGAGACCATGAATTTCAGATCGTTCTTCATCCCTTCGTATTTCTGCTGGGAAGATTTCAAGTCATAGTTTTTCTCCGTTACTCTCTTCCTCTGCTTGGACCAGAAATAAAGAGGAAGCTCCAACCCGGCAGAGGCGGAAACGAAATTTCGTTCCGCTGTGGGGTCCATAGTCGGATCGATCTTCATGCGCAGGTAACTCAAGGACAAGGTCAAATCGGGCCAATAGTCCCTCCGAGCCATTTTGTATTCGGCTTCAAACGCATTTATCTCAAATTCCATCCCTTTCAAACCCGGATTGTTTTCCACGGCCAGACCCTGCAATTCATCCTCGGAATAATTCACATTTTGAAAAACCAGCTCGGCTGTTTCACCCAGCGAATCTTGAGGATTTCGGGCAAGCAGTACGTTTATCTTGGCCTGGGTGCCTTTTCTCATCTCCTCCATGGAGATGAGTTCATCCATCATCTTCGAAACCTCCACCTGGGCTTTGAGAACGTCCTGCTGTAAACCTTCACCCACAGAGTATCGGGTTGCAGCTATTCTGGCAAAATCCTCCAGCAGTTGCTTATTCTTCTTGGCAATCTCGATGGATTTCTGAAGCTGGTAGAGTTGATAATAATTCTGTTTCAGTTCACTTAAGATAAAGTTCTTGGCAGCTTGATAATCTTCCCTGGTTTGTTGTGCCATGTTTCTTGCAGACTTCTTAGCCAATCCCAACTTTCCGGGGAAAGGAAAAGTTTGGGAAAGCATATATTCAGTACCACTCATAGCCGTTTTTCCCAACTTCCAGGATTTAGTGGAGGTGTTGGTAAGGGTGGCTTGGAACATCGGGTTGGGCAAAGAGCCAGCTTGAGGAACTTGGGCATCGAAAGCTTTATACCGAAGCTCCGCTGCCTTCAGGTCCGGATTTACTCGTATCGCTTCTGCGATCAGAGAATCCAGTACTAATTCCTGTGCAGAAATCTCATTTGATAATCCAGTAAGTAAAATCAAGCAGAATACCAAGCCGCACTCAAGTAGGATTGTTCTCAATTTGACCTCCTAAAGTAAAAGATAGAGATGCACTCACGCTGGGGTCATTAATCTATTGCCGCGGGTTATCTCGATTTGACGTTCAAAAGATATAGTTCCACCCTTTTAAAGGCAATAGATTAATTGCTTCTAACTTTACTTAAGGAGTCTAAATGAGAAAAGATGATTTGAGAATGTAGAGGGGACGATCTCTGCTGGAAAGCGTGAAAGTATTATGAGAAGAAAAATCAATCGGGGCTAGTTGGTTCTCTTGTACCGATACTTTTTCTAAAGTTGAGAGGATTGCATCCGGTTTACTATCGTAATTTGAAATAACGACTGCAGGGGAATGATCCTTTGGTTTCCTTTCGGACACCTGGCAGGGACAATTGTGTTCAGTCGTATTATTGTTTTGTAATTTTTGTGAGGAATTTTGACAACAGCAACAAGTTTTTTCCGGCGAGTCTATCTTTTGATCCGAAATCTGATTGATTGGACATGACTGCAGGGAAAAAGATGCAAATAGCAATATTCCGGCTATGATAAGTGACGTTATTTTAGTTAGCATGTTTGGATTCGTCGCAGTTATTCCTCTTTGAAAGATCAGAAGAAAATATAAAACTATAATTACAATGTCAAAGTTAAATACGACAATCTATATCCGAATTGTTTGATTTAATCATTTCATTATATGATGCAATATTGAACAATTTCGATCGTCCGAATTCCTTCCCAGCAACAATCCGTCATTTCTTTTGATCTTCCTTCTTTCCTTCTTCTTTTGCTTTTATCTTTGCAGCGGACGACGGACAGCGGACAACGGACATTCTTTTTCTGTCATCCATCATGGAGTTGAATATTTCTTCAGCGCATCATAAAACGCTCTCCAGAAAGGATCCACGATCGGATGCTTTAGCTCCTGCTCCTTTCCCTTCTCGACCAGTATCATACCACGATCTGGCATCGTGAACTCTCCTACAACCGATGACGAGATTTTCTTTTGGGAAAGGGCGTTCAGGATCTGATCCGTTTTGTTTTCTTTGCAAGCGATGATCAACGTTCCTTCGCTGATGGACGCATAAGGATCGATACCGAAAAATTTGCATATTTCCGGAACGCAATCCTCCACCACGATTTTCTCCTTTTCGACTCTGACACCCACACCTGCTGCTTGTGCCAGCTCGTGCAAAGCGCCCCAGATCCCGCACTCGGTGGCATCGTGCATGGCGGTGACGCCTTTCTCCCTAACCCCTATGCCCACTGCCGTCAATGCATCCTCCACCACCGACATCATCCAGAATACATCTTTTACTTTCCTGGTAAACTCTGCTCCAAACTCATTCTCTATGATCCGGGGGAACATGGTAGCCAATATACCGGTGGCTTCGATGGCTGGGCCCTTGGTAATTATTATTTTATCCCCCGGTCGGATGAACTTTGGTGTCACGTATTCATTTTTGTTCCCCACCCCTATCACCGTCGCCCCCCCCACCATGGGATAATGACAGTTCTCGTATCTGGCGGTATGACCGCAGACGATGGATACGCCGTATCTCTCGCACTCTCTGTGGATCACCTCCCAGGTGAGCTCTAGCTGTTGTTTGGTCATCTCCATGGGAAGATTCAAATCGATAGAAAGGTAAGCGGGCTTGAGCCCGCTGGTGACCTCATCCGATAGAAGTATGTGTATGGCAAACCAGGCCGCCTCCTCCCAGCCGTACTCCGGTACGATAAATACCGGGTCGGTGGTCAAAGCCACCGCCTTATCCCCAATCTCCACAATCCCGCAATCCGTCCCCGGCATCGGACCCACCAGCACGGATTTGCTTTTTTTCCCCAGCCGCGGATAAATCAATTCCTCGAAAATCTGTGCAGAGATCTTTCCTATCTCGGGAAGCTCAGCCATCTTAACCTCCTCTTAATTGATTCGGATAACAGATGATTGATGACGAATGAAGTATAAATATTCTATCATAATCACGAATTCGTCATTTGTTATTCGTCATCCGTTATATCTTTATCTTTCATTTTTCTTTTTCCATCTTCCTTATGTTATTAAAAAACCGTCACCTCATCCGGTAACGGTTCGCTTCTCCCTACGCTGGCATTATCCAGATCAGGTTAAAAGGGTTTTTTCTCAGCCTGTCCCGCCAAAGACGGGCTCAAGCACCCCTGTTACATTACAATTTACTGAGGGTGGGCAGACTCGAACTGCCGACCACCTGCTTAAAAGGCAGATGCTCTACCGCCTGAGCTACACCCCCATAAGATTATCCTCCGCCTCTGCGGAGCAAATTGGTCGAATGCCTTCCCCCATGGTTCTCCATGGCATTCTCATCAATTACCGGTTCATACGAAAGAAATCATATGAACTTTAATCAGAAATTGAATCGAGTCTAAAATACGAGGAATAAACTTAATGTCAAGAATAATCTGTGAAGTCTCTGAAAAACAAAAAAGGTCGGGCAGGGTGCCCAATCCAACGGATTCAAACTCGAGCCTATGAGGAAAAAATCATTCATACTCCCCTAAGCAGAGCTCCTAGCCCTGCTAAAATATTTCCCTCCCCCTCTTTGAGGGTGTGTCAGAATTTCGGTTTTTGTAGCCGCAGACTTTAGTCTGCGAAATCGATATGTTGAATTCCATAGACTTACGCAATCTGAAGATTGCGGCTACTAACCCAAAACACAATTATGACACAGTCTCTTTATGTTGAGGGGGAGAAGGAAACCAGAGGAAAACATAAAACGAAAGCAGACTCTATTTGAGAAAAGTCATCTTCCTGGTGCTTCGGTAATCGTCTGCTACCAATGTATAAAAATATATTCCGCTGGAGAGATCATTGCCCTCATCGTCTCTGCCGTCCCAGATCACTTCGAAGTTTCCGGCTTTCTGGAAGCCGTCTACCAGAGTTCTCACTTGCTGTCCCAGTATGTTGTAAATTTTCAGCGAAGTATGGGTCGCCTTGGACTTGTTGCTTACCGAATAATGAATGCTGGTGACCGGATTAAACGGGTTGGGGTAGTTTTGAGAAAGCTCGAAAGACTCGATTCCTGCAGAATTTTCATCTTGATTTACATCCGCAGCCAGGGAGACCGTGATATTACCTTCATATGGCAGATACCCGGTCCTGGTGACCACCACGCTCATCTCCCCCACGTCATCCAAATTGACTTCAGCCGAAAGATATCCCTCCGCATCGGTTTCCCCCTCATACATGGTCCGGTCGTGTAAAGTCAGGCAGACGAATGCATCCGCTACCCCCATACCTCCGGAGGTGACCGTAATATCGATGGTCTGCAGGCCCAGGTTGACCTCCTCCGGGTGAACCACCTCGAAGATCAGGGGAAGATCGGTCCATACCTGCATCTCCGGATCGCCAAACAGATTGTGTCCGTAATTTAAATCCCGGTAACTGGGATATTCACACCGGGAGAGAGCCTCCGCCACACCGATATGATGTTCCGGATTGCCGTTGGTTAGATATTCTAAGAATTTTTCGAAGAGCAAATAGGAGACGCTCACCCAACCCCATCGGGAATACCCCAGGAATGCCACCCCCCCCTTCTGCGAAGCCAAAGGATAATATTCCCCTACGCAAGGCTCGTCCCCTAGGTAAGGATATTCGTCTACGTCAATGGCACTCTGGCTGCATGAAATTGAGTACATGATTCCGTACTTTTGATTGTTGCCCAGATCGGGCAGATGCCCGTTGCCATCGGGTTTGTTGCTTGAAGTGGAAACCCAGGATTTGGGGCTTCCGTTGATAAGATTCGATTTGGCCACAAAGGCATTGGCTTTCCCGTGCGCCAAGACTCCGATCATGCCCCAGCCTTGGTCCATCCGGTCTATACACGACCCCCCATCGGGACCTGAGGGATTTTCGGCACCCCCGGTGGGCGACTCTATCAAGGTATACAGATCTTGGGAAAATCCCGATGGAACAAAAGGAGAAACCAAAACATGCTGTCCTTCCCCCGAGTTCCAATCTCTCATTTGATCGGAACATACCCACAAAGCCGAAGTCAAATAATCTAAAGAACCGTTCCCCGGATTCTTCTCGTAGGAGAGCAGCTTCTCCACAAAGGCTTGTGCTTCCGCGGCATCTCCGCACGGCACCCGGCCAACGAACAGATCCGGGAAAAGATCGGGCTGATCCTGCTGCGGTTCACCCCACACTCCGTCATTGTCTAAGTCCCAATCGCCATCCACATCAGAGAAATAAAGGTCGCAGATCTGCTGGTCGGTCATGGAGGGGATGGTAGTGGTGTTGGTAGGATAAGCATATCTTATGGGGACCACATGCTCGTCTCCGCCAAGAAGCACCCAAGTGGTTCCCTTCTGATACGCCTCGATAAGGAAGTTCCTTAACTTCTCCGCATCGTCTCTTCCGGTGTAATTGGAAAGTATCGATTCCATACTAACCATCCCCGCCTTTATTCCCTTTTTGGTTTTCCAATCGACTAAGGGCGAGAAAGCCGTCTCCAGATTTGCGGCGGTGATTATCAAATAAGAGGGAGACTGGGAACTATCGGATGTATCGGCCGACGATGCCAGTCGGTAATTCATATTCGTCATGTTGGAGATATCTTCCCGGTTGGAAACCATCTGGGATAATATCTCTTCATACGTCCTAATATCATTTTCAGATCTCGTCTGTTTCCGGGCAGAATTTGGCAGTTTAACAGCATCCCGCAATTCCACGTTTATTTCCATTTGATTATAAAAGTAAAGCCGTTTTGACTGGGGCAAATACTCCAGAGGATATACCGCCAAAGTCACCAGGTGATTCCCTCCCAGATATCCTTCATCCAATAACTCCGCCCTCTTTCCCGGATAGGGTGAATCGGTATCGTAGATTCTTGGATCCGGGGCGGTCCATTCTTTGATATCAGATCCATCCGTTTTCTCATCGGACTGAGTCGGCAGAACTGAATATTCTCCTAGCGGAACATGCTGTTCCGCTGAAACGAATACACCGACCACTTCGGTATTGACCGGAAGCAACAAACAAATGGTCTTGACCGGAAGCAAAGGGGAACCGGCTGTTAGAGTGTTTGCCGATCCTTTCAAACTTATCCGATCAAACCCGTTCTCTTTTTCAAGCGAAAGATCGCTGGGCGAAAAACTGACAGGATACGTAAGTTGATGATCCGCTACGTGGGAATTAGCCAACCCAGAAGAGATTACCGGCACCGCTAAAAATGTGAACAGAAAAATTATTGCACCCCTGCTCATAACTTCCCCCCTTACTAATCGATTTTGGAAAGAATCGAGATCACGGTCACTTGATTTCGCAACATTTGTGCCGATGGGTGAATTTTTCGAATGGTAAGGGAATTTCGTCTGATTCCGATTTTTATCAATGACTTATCGGAAAGCTGTCGGGAGGGGTGCTAACTAGACTTTTTAAATTGAAGGAATTTGTAACTCCGAGTATGGGAGATACCCAATAACTTGTGGTATTCAATCCATATCACCACAATGGCAAAAAAATATTATAAAAAACATTTTTTTCCCTTGACAAGGTTCGAACATAAAGATAATATATATGAAAATGGACGATTTAGGGCAAAAGTGGACATAAGAGGACCAGGATTATAAAATAAAAACTAAGATACTATTTTGATTAATGAAAATTGGACTCACCACTAACGTCAGAATGAAAATCTGCCGCGGTTCTTTGAAGATATGTTTGAGGTAACACAAGTAAGATTCAAAAGGAGAGCATGCTTCGAATGAAGACGATATGCGGGAATTGATAATGACTTGTTATCATTGACACTATCCATATAAGTTTCGGGATCGTCTCCATCATAACCTTTATTATCTCGGTTCAAATGACTACTCTGAAAAACAATTACACCACTACCATAGATGAAAAAAGGCGCCTTAAGCTGCCCAAAAAGCTGCGCGAAGCCATATCCCTTTCCCCGAATGAGCAATTAGTCATCGGACCGGGTTATGACGGTTGTATATTTATTTTTCCTCCCGAAGAGTGGGGGAAGCAAGAGGAAAAGCTTAAGAATCTGAAAGTGGAATCGGGAGAACACCGCTTTTTGGAACGCGTTTTCGTACCGCAATCCGAGGATGCGAAAATAGATAGATTGGGACGGCTCACCATCTCCTCCCGGCTTCTCGAGCGCGCCCAGATCAAAAAGGACGTTTTGATCCTGGGGATTTTGACCCGCATTGAATTATGGGAGCCGGAAACTTACCAGAAATATCTGGCGCAGTACCAGCTGAGTTATGAGGAGGTGGCAGAGCGCATCTATCAGGCACAAAATCAGGAAAAAACGTAGAAGCTAAAACTCATCTATGCCTAAGAAAATTCAGCGAAGTTAAACAGACTCCACAGGAACCTGTGGATCAAAAATTTTGGCTTCTACTTTTCAGAGAACCTCTCCCCTATCCCCCTCTTTTTAAAACCAGAGGGGGAGGGGATGAGGTAAAGATGTTCCCAGCTGATTTAAAGTTACACATGCGTAGAGAGTTTATTAAATAGAAATCAAAACATGCACCAGCCGGTTCTGGTAAAGGAGGTTGTGAATAATCTCGTGACCGAGAACTCCCGTATCATTGTTGACGCCACGGTGGGAACCGGCGGCCATGCAGAAGCCATCCTCTCCCAGTACCCGGTTAAGCTTATCGGCATCGATCGGGATCTAAGTGCTCTCCAGATAGCCCAGAAGCGTTTGGCCCGTTATAAAGATAGAATCGGATTGGCTCAGCTCCGCTTCAGTCGGATCGAGGAATATCTTTCGAGTTTAAAAATTAAGGAGATCTCCGGATTTCTGTTCGATCTGGGTTTAAGTTCTCTGCAGCTGGACACACCGGCAAGAGGTTTCAGCTTCCAATCGGAGGGGCTTTTAGACATGCGGATGGATCAGTCGCAATCCAAAAATGCTTATGAGGTGATCAATCACTATCCGGTTTCGCAGTTAAACCGGATTCTTTTCCAGTACGGTCAGGAAAGATTCTCCAAAAAGATCGCCCGAGCCATCGTGCACCGGAGAAATAAAACACCGATTTCCACCACCTCCCAGCTCAAGGAAGTGGTGGAAGCGGTGATCTATCCCCCGTTTCGGATCAAGTCATTGGCTCGCGTGTTCCAGGCCATCCGCATGGAGGTTAATGACGAGCTCGACCAGTTGAAAGAGGGATTGGATCAAGCCGTACGACTATTGGTCCCGGGAGGAAGGTTATGTGCCATCTCCTATCATTCCTTGGAGCATCAATTGATCAAGCGCAAATTCAAAAGTGAAAGCCGGGGATGTATCTGTCCCCCCCGATTGCCGGTATGCGGTTGTGGTGCCCGGGCCACTTTGAAGATCATCACCCCCCGACCCCTGGTAACATCGCCGGAGGAAAAACGCTCCAATCCCAGATCACGAAGTGCCCGGCTTTGGGTAGCAGAAAAGCTCGAACCTTCAACCGTTTGAAGGATGGTGAGGTGAAAAATTGAAGCGGAACAAAATCAAGTTGAATCGACTGACCGCTGGCAGGTCTAAGAATTTAAGGTACAAACTCTTTCTTTTATTCCTCACGCCCATACTGATATCATCACTTTATATCTGGCAGCGGGTGACGGTGATCACCCTCTCTTCTCAGAACAAACAGCTGCGGGTGGAGATCAAGCAAAGGCAGAGGGTCTTGGATTATCTGCAAATCGAGGTAGCCCGGTTAAACTCCATTGACCGGATAGAGAAAACCATCGGCAGCCTGGGATTTGTTCAGCCCCCCTTCGATTCCGTCGGGGTGATTTTGGAATACGCCGAAGCCCCCTCGGTCGATACGCTGGGAGAAAAAGAAAACATCTGGGCCAAGCTGAAAGCCCTGCAGAAAAACCTTTTATCCGGCGACAAGGTCGAAGCCAAAGAGATCAAACATGAGCGCTAATTCCTCGCATGCCAAATCGCGCCGCCGTTTATTTATGCAACGACAGGCTCAGGCGCACTGGACCGAGATGTTAAGAAGAAGGTCGACCGTGGCTTTTATTCTGGGAACTTTGGTATGGTCTCTGATCATGTTTCGACTTTTCTACTACCAGGTGCTTAAAGCGTCTGAATACAAAAAGATAGCCACCCGACAGGTTCAATTGCATATCAAGCTGGAAGCCAAAAGGGGGATCATATATGACCGGAAGGGAAATGAGCTGGTCATAAATCTGCCTGCCGAATCCTTCTTCGCCGTTCCCGAGAGCGTCAGCAGCGTCGAGTTGGTGACCAGAACCTTCTTCCCCTCCCCCGACCCCAAAACCATCCAGATAAGACAGGATTTGACCAGCCGCAAAAAATTCGTCTGGTTAAAGAGAAAGGTGGAAAAAGAGGAAGGGGATAAGCTGAAGGAGATAAAACTGGATGGGGTGTGGGCGAAATACGAGACCAAAAGGTACTATCTGTACGGGGATTTGGTTAAAGAGGTATTGGGATTTGTGGATATCGATAATCGTGGTTTGGGGGGTATGGAATACCAATACGACGGGTTGCTCAAAGGACAGGAGGGAGAGGGGATCTTTCAGCGAGACGGACACCAGAACTATTACCAGACCACCGAATTCCCCATTCAAAAACCGGTTGACGGAAAGAGTTTGGTTTTGACCATCGATGTGGAGCTGCAAAGCATAGTAGAACAGGAGTTGAAAAGGGGAATCGAATTGACCGGAGCGGACGGCGGGTATGCCATCTTCATGCATCCCCGCACCGGTGAGATTCTGGCTATGGCTTACTGCGGTAAGGATGACGGGCTCCCCATAAAAAATCGGGTGGTCAGCGACTGCTTTGAACCGGGTTCGACCTTCAAGCTTATCACTGCCGCAGCTGCCCTGGAGGAAAAGCTGTTTGATCCGGAAGATAAGATCTTTGCCGAGAACGGAAAATTCAAAGTGGGCAGTAAGATCATACATGACGTTCACCCTAACGGCTGGCTGACCTTCAAGGAGTGCGTGATGTACTCCTCCAACATCGCTTTAGGGAAAATAGCTCTGCGGGTGGGAAAAGAAAAGATTTACGGATGTGCCCGAAATTTTGGAGTGGGAACAAAGACCGGGATCGATCTTCCAGGCGAAGCCAGCGGTTTCATCCCCTCGGTCAAGAACAGATGGCCCGATGTGGCATTGGCCAATATCGGTTTTGGACAAGGGGTTTCGCTCACCGCCCTGCAAATCGCCTGTGCTTACTCGGCCGTGGCCAATGGCGGTATTTTGATGAAGCCTTACCTGGTCAAAGCCGTCTTGAATGAAAAGGGGGATACTCTGAATACTTTTTCTCCCGTTCCGGTAAGGCGGGTGGTCAGTGAAAACACCGCCAATCTATTGGTGGATTTTTTAAAGGGGGTGGTCATCTCCGGCAGCGGAAAGAAAGCCAAGGTGGACGGTTTGGAGATCGGCGGAAAAACCGGCACCGCCCAAAAAGCCAAACCGGGGGGAGGAGGGTATGAGGAGAACAGCTATTTAGCATCCTTCATCGGTTTCTTCCCGGCTGACGATCCCCAGATGGTCGGCTTGATCACCCTGGATAGCCCCAGGAGTGCACATTTGGGCGGTTCCACCGCAGCACCGGTTTTCAAAAATACCACCCAGCGTATAGTTGCTCTGGCCGGAGAAACCATTTTAACCAGCGTAGCCAAGAACGTATTAACTGCCAGTAAACAGAAAGCGCCTCTGGCACTTCTGGAACAAAAACTGAAGGAAACCGAACGAAAGTATCTGGTTCAATCCGGAAAGCCGCTGGTCTTGAGCCTACCTGTGTCAGATTCCACGGCAGAGATAGATTCACAGATTCCGGATGTCAGGGGGATGACCACTCGTGAGGCAGTCAGGATTTTAAATCAGAAGGATTTGAAGTTTGTGGTAAGGGGGAGTGGAATAGTGGTTAACCAGATTTTTGAAGCCGACTCCAGCCTGGCTAGAGATTCGACCAGCATAATACTCGAATGTCAGCCTTTGTAGCACCGATTAATCATCGGATGATCTATTAAAATGATGTTTGAAGCTATTCCGGAGTGGAAGCATATATGTTAGTCCGGTAATTTTAATTCCGGGAATGACAGAGGTAAAGTTGAAGCGTTACCATCCAGCTGGTAATTCAGGAGTATATGAAAAAGCTCAAAGCCCTTTTGGAAGCACTCCCCTCCTGTAAGGTGTTGGGAGATGCTGACTTGACCATAGAGAAGATGGAGTATGATTCCCGTCGGGTAGGTTTTGGTGATCTGTTCGTGGCTTTGCCGGGACATTCCGACGACGGGCATAGGTACATCAAATCTGCCGTAGATAAAGGAGCGGTGGCAGTACTCGTTCAGAAAGATGGAGACTACCGGTCTAAGGTCAAAGTTCTGGTCCCCGACAGCCGGGAAGCTTTGGCGCTTCTTTCCAACCGGTTTTATGATTACCCCTGGAGAAGGCTGAAGCTGGTCGGGGTCACCGGAACCAACGGGAAAACCACTATCACCTACCTGGTGCGCTCCATTCTTCAGCAGGATGATAAAAAGGTGGGATTGGTTGGAACCATTGCCTATTGGATCAACCGACAGAAGATAAATGCTCCCAACACCACCCCGGAATCGCTGGATTTGCAGAGAATGCTTGCTCAGATGGCCGAACAGGGAATATATGCAGCGGTGATGGAGGTCTCCTCCCATGCTCTGGTTATGCATCGGGTGGATGGCATGGAGTTCGACGTGGCAGTCTTCACCAATTTGAATCACGAACATCTCGATTTCCACCTGACCATGGATGCCTACCGGGAAGCCAAGGGACGACTGTTCAAGAAGATTAAAAAGGATGCGGGGGTGGCGGTGATAAACCGGGACGACCCCCAATGGAAATATTTCTACAACCTGGCCGAAACCAAGCGCCAGACTTACTCACTGACCGATCCTGAAGCTGATTTTTACGCCAAAAGTTACTCCTGTACACCGACCGGAACTTCAATCCAGCTGGTCACCCCTAAAGGAGAGATGACCCTGCAAACGAAGCTAATAGGTGAATCTAATGTCTACAATACCATCGCTACCGTTGCGGTCGGAGTTGCATTGAAAATCGATCCGCGGGGGATAAAATCGGGATTGGAAAATGCAGAGGTGGTCCCCGGGCGTATGGAAAGCATCCGGGCAGGACAGGCTTTCAACCTGTGGATAGATTACGGTCACACCCCTCATGCATTCGAAGTTCTCCTAAAGACCGCCAGGAATATGACTCCGGGGAGATTGCTCTTCCTCTTCGGTTGCGGGGGAGATCGGGATCAGGGGAAAAGACCTTTGATGGGAAAGGTGGCCTCCCGTTATGCTGATCGCATCTACCTTACCGAGGATAACCCCCGGGGTGAAGATCCGCAGGAGATCGTTGCCCAGATATTGCAGGGAATAGAGGATAAAAGCAAAGTCGAAGTTATCATCGATAGAAAAGAGGGGATCAAAAAGGCACTGGAAGACGCCCGACCCGGGGACACCCTGATATTAGCCGGTAAGGGACACGAGGATTATCAGATTATTGGAGATGAAAAGCTGCATTTCTCTGACAAGGAGACGGCACTGGAGTTTTTATCCGCAGATTCTAAGGTTGGGGGGCAAATGTAACAGTGGTCGAATGCATCGGGGTGCGTCTTTTGAGTTTATGAAGAAGGAAAGAAGAATATCGTATGTTTGAGATAAAATTAAATGAGCTGAAGCGGGTGGTAGATGGAGAAACTCCAGAGAGTTCTCTTAAGGGAGATCAACTGCTGCGGGGAATAAGCATCGATTCCCGTAAGGTGGATCCGAATAATATCTTCGTCGCTATCCCCGGGGAGAAATTCGACGGGCACAGGTTCGTCGGGGAAGCGGTTGAAAAAGGGGCAAAAGCTGTGGTGATCGATCGGGAGAAAAAAAATATTGTTCCTCCGGAGGTTTATGGAAAGACCGCAGTGATCCTGGTGAGCGACACCAAGAGGGCATTAAGGGACGTGGCCCTCTGGTACCGGAGCAAGTTCAATCTGCCAGTGGTGGCAGTCACCGGAACCAATGGCAAGACCACCACCAAGGACATGATTGCCCAGGTGCTCTCCTCCGAATTTCAGGTCCTTAAATCGCCGGAAAGTTATAACAACTTGATCGGCGTTCCGCTCACTTTGTTTCAGCTTAATCCCGAATACGAAGCTTTGGTTCTGGAATTGGGAATGAGCAGCCCGGGGGAGATTTCAATTTTGACTAAAATATCCCAGCCGCAAATCGGAGTGATAACCAATATCGGTCCGGCTCATCTGGAGTCCATGCAGAGCATGGAGAGGATCGCCAAAGCCAAGTTTGAGCTTCCGGGTAACATGCCCTCCCCCAGGACCCTGGTCTTGAATGCGGACGACCAGATCCTGGCAAAAAGGATTGCTCGAACTCAACCGGAGGAAAAGGTGGTCAGCTTTGGGGTGAAAAAGAAGGCCGATTTCATTGCCGATCGAATCGAGGCCAATGGAAACGGTTATATCAGCTTCAGGGTAAACAAAAATACGCAAGTTAAGCTATCCCTTTTGGGATGGCATAATGTCTACAATGCGCTGGCAGCATTTTCCGTGGGACGACTTCTGGGGGTGGAGGAACCGAAAATAAAGGAAGGGTTGGAGAGCTTCTCCCCTTCCAGGTTGAGGATGGAGCTGGTTTCTATAGACAATATCAGAATAATCAACGACAGCTATAATGCCAATCCGGTCTCCATGGAGAAGGCTCTGGAAACCCTGAAAAACATGAAAACCTTTGGAAGAAAGATCGCGGTCTTGGGAGACATGCTGGAGCTGGGGTATAGGGAAATGGATTTTCATCTGGAACTGGGAAGAAAGGTGGCGCAATCCGGGGTGAACTTGCTGATCACTATAGGGCAGCTGGCTCGGTTCATCGGCGAAGGGGCAAGGGAAGCGGGCTTGCGCTCAAGTGACATTCTGAATTTAAAGAATAATTCCGAGGTTAGCCTCTATCTTTTGGAGAATTTGAAGGAGGGTGATCTGGTTTTGGTCAAAGGTTCCAGAAAGATGAAGACCGAGGAGATAGTTTTTAGCTTGAAAAGCCAGTATGGCAGACAGAACTGAGAAATCAAAATCGAGAATTGAGAGTTGAGTTAACACTCAGTTCTCAATTCTCCTTACTGAAAAGGAATAGGATGCTTTATCATTTACTGCTCCCCTTGGGAAAGAGTTATATAATCTTCAATCTTTTCCGGTATATCACTTTCCGGGCGGCCGCCGCTACTTTGACCGCACTTTTGATCAGCCTGATCTTTGGGCCGATCATCATCCGGATATTAAAGAGAAAACAGGTGGCGGAGAAGATAAGAGAAGAGGGTCCCGCCACTCACAAGGTCAAAGAGGGGACCCCCACCATGGGAGGGATAATGATTTTGATCTCGGTGGTGATCCCCACTCTTTTATGGGCGGATTTGACCAACAGCTATACCCAATTGATCCTTTTGGTCACCATCTGGATGGGGTTGATCGGCTTCATGGACGATTACCTGAAAGCCATCAAACACCAGCCCAAGGGGATGGTGGGGAAGAAAAAGCTGGCAGGTCAGGTGGCATTGGGTCTGGCTCTGGGTCTGTTGTTACGTTTATTCCCCCCCTCCAAGAACTTCGGTACCGCTTCCGACATCCTTTTCTTTAAGAACTACCTGGTAGATTTCGGAATATTCTACATACCGCTGGTGATACTGGTGATTACCGGTTCCTCCAATGCGGTTAACTTAACCGATGGTCTGGACGGTCTGGCCATCGGACTCATCGGCTTGTGTGCCTTTGCCTTCGCCGGCTTGTGCTACATGACCGGGCGGATTGATTTCACCCGGTATCTCTCCATAATCTATTTGGATGGTTCGGGAGAGCTGGCCATATACTGTGGGGCGGTGGTGGGAGCGGCTTTGGGATTCTTGTGGTTCAATGCTTACCCCGCCCAGGTCTTCATGGGGGATACCGGTGCCTTGGCTTTAGGCGGAGCATTCGGTGCCATAGCCATTTTGATAAAAAAGGAGATGCTGCTTTTGATCGTGGGCGGGGTTTTCGTGGCAGAGGCGTTCTCCGTGATCATTCAGGTCTTTGTTTACCAGACCTGGAAGAAGAGAGTCTTCAAAATGGCCCCCTTGCATCACCATTTCGAGCTGTCCGGATGGAAAGAGCCGCAGGTGGTGGTGCGTTTCTGGATCGTCGGGGCGATCTTGGCCCTTTTGACCCTAAGCACCCTGAAGATCCGGTAAAAAGATGAAGAGAAGTTGCGTAGCCGAGCCTTTATGGCTCGGGTGAATTAAAATATATACTTTGTACGTAGCCGAGCCTTCACGGCTCGGGAATTAAAATCGCAGGAAATCATGCGGAAAGATAGAATCGAAGGAAAAAGAATTTCGGTTTTGGGCATGGCCCGGTCCGGGGTCTCCTGCGCCATCCTTTTGCATAAGCTGGGGGCGGAGGTCTTTGTTTCGGACGTGAAGAAAAAAGAGCTTTTGACCCCTCAGATCGAACAGCTGGATGAGTTTGACATAGATTACGAAACCGCTGGCCATACCTCCAAGACTCTCCATAACAAGGATTTCCTGGTGGTGAGTCCCGGCATCCCCTCGGACATTCCCATATTGAATCAGGCGGAAAGCCTGGGCATTCCAAGATTCTCCGAGATAGAGGTGGCTTACTGGCTGACCGATTCGAAGATCGTGGGAATCACCGGCTCCAATGGCAAAACCACCACGGTAACCCTTTTGGGTGAGATCTTAAAAGAGGACAAAAGAGAACATCAGTTGGGAGGAAACATCGGTATTCCGTTTTCAGGCATCGTGGAGAAGGTATCGCCGGAGGGGATCATCGTGCTGGAGCTTTCCAGTTTCCAGTTGGAATGGATTGAAGAGTTTCGTCCTTACGTCGCGTCGGTATTGAACATCACCCCGGATCATCTGGACCGTCATCCCGACATGAAAGCTTATGTGGAGGCAAAGCTGCGCATCCTGGAGAATCAAACCGAGGACGATTATGCCGTCCTGAATGTCGACGATGAGGGGAGCTTGAAATTCGCTGCGTTTGGAAAAAGCAAAAAGGTCTTTTTCAGCACCAAGACCGAGCCGGAACCGGGTGCTTTCGTCCGGGGGGGAAAACTCCTCACCCGTTTGAACGGCAAAGAGAACGAGATCATGGAGGTCAAGGAGATAAACATCCAGGGACCGCACAACCTTTCCAATGCCTGCGCTGCCTGCGCCATCAGCGGCATTCTGGGGGCATCCGGTGAAGCCATGCGGAGAGCTTTGAAAAGTTTCCCCGGGGTGGAGCACCGGCTGGAGCAGGTGGCAACCATATCCGGGGTGAGTTTCATCAACGACTCCAAAGCCACCAATGTGGATTCCGTCTGGTATGCCCTGCAAAGCGTGACCCCGCCTGTAATCTTAATCGCCGGTGGAAAAGATAAGGGAGGGGATTTCAGCCGGTTGAGGGAATTGGTGCAGAAAAATGTGAAAGCTTTGGTTTTAATCGGGGAGGCTGAGGATAAGATCAAAACCGCACTGGTGGATTTGGTTCCCGCCTTTCATGCGGATACCCTGGAGGAGGCAGTGGAGCTCTCCTTTAAAAAAGCAGCTTCCCATGATACGGTTCTCCTCTCCCCCGGCTGTGCCAGCTTCGACATGTTCAGAGATTATCAACATCGCGGCCAGGTGTTCAAAACCAGCGTCAGAAACCTAACTCCCGAACGGAATGCCACCATCTTCATTTAGGATGATTCATTATGATAGATAGATCCAAACCCGATTATCTTCTGCTCCTGGTGGTGCTGATCTTAATCGCCATAGGTATGGTCATGGTCTATTCCGCTTCTGCCATTCTGGCTTTGGATAGGATAGGGAATTCCATGGCTTTTGCCAAAATGCAGGCGATCTGGGTGATCGTCTCCATGATCTCCATATTGATTTTGACCAAAATCGATTACCATAAACTGGAGAAGCTCTCCCTGTGGCTTTTGATATTCTCCTTCGGCTGCCTGGTAGCGGTTCTGTTCTTTCCGTCGGTGAAAGGGGTTAACCGCTGGATCAAACTGGGACCCGTCACCTTCCAGCCGTCCGAGCTTTTCAAATTATCCTTGATTCTGTTTTTGGCTCATTCTTTGAATAAAAGGAAAATGAGGATCACGGAGCTTGAGTTCGTCTTGGTACCTTATTTCCTGATTTTCGGTGTGGCTGCCGTTCTTTTGATGAAAGAGCCTCATCTGGGTGCGGTCCTTCTGATGGGGACCATCGTCTTTGGCATGTTGTTTGTCGCCGGAACGAAAATCAAGCACTTTCTGATGATAGTCACCCCGGTGGTCTTGGGGGTATTTGTTCTGGTTTTTCTCTTCGGTTACAAAAAACCGCGGGTGGAGGATTATCTAAAATCCATGGAACATCCGCTCAAGGGGAGCTACCAGATGGCTCAGTCGGTTTTGGCTTTAAGCTCCGGGGAGCTTTTGGGTGCTGGTTTGGGCGAAGGCAAAGCCAAGCTCTTCTTTTTGCCCGAGCCTCATACCGATTTCATCTTTGCCACCACCGGGGAAGAGCTGGGATTTCTGGGTACCTCGGCTATCCTGGTCTTGTTTTTCATTTTAGCTTTGCGAGGATTTGCCATCGCCCGTAAGGCATCCGACGATTTCGGCTGTCTTTTGGCCTTCGGGATAACGTTCAGCATATTTATGGGCGCTCTGATCAATGCCGGGGTGGTGGTAGGGCTTTTCCCCACCACCGGACTCCCCATGCCTTTTTTAAGCTATGGAGGCTCCTCTCTTTTTTTCACCGCTTTGGGCATCGGGATATTGTTGAACGTCTCCCGGCAGACCAAATATATACCTTCAGGACATATCATAAGCAAGATAGGATTATGATCAAGGTCATGTTTGCAGGAGGAAAAACCGGAGGACACATTTTTCCGGCAATTGCCATGGCAAAAGAGTTTAAAAAAAGATTTCCCCAAAGCCAGGTCTCTTTCGCGGGAACCGAAGGAGGGATGGAAGCAAGAATTGTCCCCCCTTTAGGTTTCGAATTATCATTCATTCGGACCAAGGGACTCTCCCGGCGATCGCACCTCTCCAATCTGCTTTTAGGCATCTATCTTTTTAAGAGTCTCTGTCAGGCATATAGATTGTTGAACCTAAAGAAGCCGAATCTGGTGGTGGGAACGGGCGGGTATGTAAGTTTTCCCGTTGTCTTCGTTGCCGGTTTGAAAAGGATACCGATTATGCTTCAGGAACAGAATAGTTATCCCGGCATCTCCACCCGGTTTTTGGCGCATTTTGCCTATATAGTATGTCTTTCCTACCCCGAATCGAGCCGATATTTCGGCCTCCCCGGAAAAATCCGGGTGATCGGCAATCCCATCCGGGAAGATCTCGTTGGGGGTGAAAAAGACCAGGCAAGAAAAAAACTGCGCTTGGATGAAGACAAGAAGACCATCTTTGTTTTTGGCGGGAGCCAGGGCGCTCACAGCATTAATATGATCATGCTTGAATCTCTGGAGCTGCTCAAATCCGGAGGCCAGGTACTGTGGCAAACCGGGGAAAAAGATTACTCGGAAATATCTGATAAGACGAAAGACCGGAAGATTAAATGTGTGGTATTGCCGTTTATCGAGGATATGGGCTCGGCTTATGCCGCATCCGACATCGTGGTCTCCCGGGCCGGAGCCTTGACTTTGGCGGAGATCACCGCCTGCGGCAAACCGTCCATCCTTATCCCCTTCCCTTTTGCCACTGCGGATCACCAGAGACACAACGCCGAAGCGCTGCAGAAACAGGGAGCTGCCCGGATGATTTTGCAAAATGACCTGACCCCGGAGCGGTTGGCTCAAATGATCGATTCTCTCTTGGCGAATGAGGTAAACTTGAAAAATATGGCGGTCCAGAGCAAAAAAATGGGAAAACCAAAAGCAGCTTCACTTTTAGTGGATGAGATGGAGAAGCTTCTAAAATATAAACGTGGTCGCCAATCTTGGAAAGTTGAAAGTGCCGGATGAAAAATCCAAAATTACAATTAAAAAGTCATAATTGCTCCCGGATTCTAAGTTTTATCGGCTATCATAATTTTAAATTTTGGATTGAAATTTTGCATTTTGATTTTTGAATTTTGAATTTGAGGAGTGTATGAAATTCAGCAAGATCAGACATATTCATTTTGTGGGCATTGGTGGAGCGGGGATGTCCGGCATTGCCGAGGTCCTGTTCAATTTGGGGTACCAGATCACCGGTTCGGATATGAAATCGTCCGAAACCATTGAGAGGCTGAAAAATCTCGGAATAGGAATCCAGATAGGGCATTCCGGTGAAAACGTCAAGGATGCAGACGTGGTGGTCATCTCTTCGGCGGTAAAGGAGACCAATCCGGAGGCGATCTTCGCCAAGGAAAGCAGAATTCCGGTGATCCGAAGGTCAGAGATGCTGGGTGAGTTGATGCGGATGAAATACGGTATCGGCATTGCGGGCACGCATGGTAAGACCACCACTACCTCGATGGTGGGTGAGATCCTTTCCGAGGGGGGATTGGACCCCACCATCGTGGTAGGTGGAAAGGTGGTGAACCTGGGGGCACATGCGCGGCTGGGAAACGGGCAATATATGGTAGCGGAGGCGGACGAATACGATCGTTCCTTCCTGCGCCTCACCCCCACCATTGCCGTGGTAACCACGCTGGAACCGGAGCATCTGGATTATTATCGGGATTACCAGGAGATCCAATCGGCTTTTCTGGAGTTTTTGAACAAAGTCCCGTTCTATGGCCGGGTGATTCTGTGCTGGGACGAGGAGAACGTCAGGGATCTGATCCCCCTGGTGGAAAGGCCCGTCACCACCTACGGACTGTCCCCGGAAGCCGATCTGCAGGCACTCTCCATCCGGTTCGAGGAGAACCGGAGCGAGTTCGAAGTCGGGATGAAAGGGAAAAATTTGGGGAAAATAACTTTGTCCGTACCGGGAATGCACAATGTTAAGAACTCTCTAGCGGCGATCGGAGTGGGACTGGAGCTGGATCTGCGCTGGAACGACATCACCTCCGCCTTGAATAAATTCAAAGGGGTACATCGCCGGTTTGAGATCAAGGGAACGGTTAAAGGGGTGATGGTGGTGGACGATTATGCTCATCATCCCACCGAGATAGAGGCTACTTTGAAGAGTGCCAAAACCGGCTGGAAAAGGCGGGTCATTGCGGTCTTTCAACCCCATCTTTTCTCCCGTACCCGGGATTTTTACCGGCAGTTCGGTAAGGCTTTGATGCTCTCGGACATCTTGATTGTAACGGACGTATTTCCCGCCCGGGAAGATCCTCTTTTGGGCATCACCGGTGAGCTGGTCTCTGAGTCCGCCAAGATGTACGGGCATAAGAATACGTTTTATCTCCCCCGGATCGAGAACGTTCCTTCTTTTCTCAAGGACCAGGTTAAGGACAACGATATGGTCATAACCTTGGGCGCCGGGGATGTGTACAAGGTTGGGATTAACCTTCTAAAATTGCTGGAAGGATAGCGGCGTGAGGAAAAACCTGCTCTTTGTGATTCTTACCTTCCTTATCCTGCTGTTTGGCGGAACTTACTTCTATGCTTTCTATTCCCCGGTCTACAATGTGACGGACATTCAGATAAAGGGGACTAAGAAAATAGCTCCGGAGGAAATCAAGAAAAAAGCATCTTGGTGCGTGGGTAAAAACATCTTCAGCTTAAAATTGGAAAAGGTGCAGGAGAAGCTTTTGGAAGATGTAAGATTGAAGAGTGTGCAGGTTAACCGGATGCTTCCCCACACCATCACCATTCAGCTGGAGGAGAAGACGCCGGTTCTCTGGATAAACCTGCAGGCGATCCTTCCCGGTGCCAAGGATTACGGATTCTTCGGTCTGTCGGAGGATCAGGAAATCATCCCCTTGGATAAAGACGATCTTTCCCGCGATTTACCCATAGTCAGCGGCGTCGATGCCCGGGAGATAAACGGAAGCTCCAGCTTGCTGCTTAAACCTTATCAAAGATACGAGAGTTTCAAAACCAAAAGGGCTTTGGATTTTTACGATATGCTGGCGGATAACGATCCCGACGCCCTCAAGCTTTTGGCAGAGATAAATGCATCCGATTCGCCCAATCTGATCCTGTATCTCCTTCCCTTTGGAAACAAGGTGTTGATGGGATCGGGTGATTACCGCAAAAAATGGAACCGGCTTAAAACCATACTCGGCGCGGAGGATAACCTCGAGGAGCTTTCTTCCGTGGATCTGCGATTTGACGACCAGGCGGTGCTCACCCGAAAATCGAAAGATTTGTCCGTCAAAACAGACTCAAGCAGCCGCTCTCCCGCTGGAACCGGTAAACATTTAAAGAACAAAAGAGGCTAAAAATGGCAGGTGCAAACATAATCGTCGGGCTGGACATAGGAACCACCAAGGTCGCCGCCATCATTGCGGAGTGGGATGGTGCGGAGAAACCCAAATTGATCGGGATCGGCACCAGTCCCTCCCAAGGACTCAAAAGAGGCGTGGTCATCAATCTGGAGAAGACGGTTGAATCCATCGCCTCCGCGGTCGAGGATGCGGAGATGGTGGCGGGGACCAAAGTCGACTCGGTCTTTGCCGGGATAGCCGGGGACCATATACGCAGCATCAACAGCCACGGCGTGATCGCGGTGTCCCGCTCGGATCGGGAGATAACCTCGACCGATGTGGAGAAGGTGATCGAGGCGGCCAAAACCGTCGCCCTGCCTATGGATCGGGAGATCATCCACGTCCTGCCTCAGGAGTTCACCGTGGACGATCAACCCGGCATCAAGGATCCGCTGGGAATGGTGGGGGTGAGGTTGGAGACCGAAGTGCACATAGTCACCGGGGCGGTCACTGCCGCGCAAAACATCTACCGGGGTGTCAAAAAGGCGGGCTTGGAGATAGAGGATCTGGTACTTCAGCCCTTGGCTTCCAGCTACGCTCTCCTTTCTCCGGATGAAAAGGAATTGGGGGTGGCGCTGATAGACTTGGGCGGAGGGACCACCGATTTTGCCATCTTCTTCGACGGCGCCATCCGGCATACCGGAGTGGTGGGTATGGGAGGAAAAAACGTGACCAACGATTTGGCTATCGGGCTGCGAACGCCGGTGGATCAGGCGGAGGAGATCAAAAAGGTATACGGCTCGGCCATGACCAGCCTGGTCGACTCGGACGAAATGATCGAAGTGCCGGCAGTGGGAGGCGGAGACCCCAAACAGATCTCCCGCAACGTGCTGGCAGCCATAATCGAACCGCGTATGGAGGAGATCTTAAGCCTAACCCTGCAGGAGATGAAAAAGAGCAGCTACATCGATCTTTTGGCCGCGGGAGTCGTCCTCACCGGCGGTGGATCGCTTTTGGAAGGGGTGGTTCAGCTGGCGGAGAAGATATTCGATATGCCGGTCCGGGCAGGGAAACCTCAAGGTCTGGAGGGTCTGGAGGGGAACGCCTCCAGTCCGGTCTATGCTACCGGAATCGGGCTGATTCTATATGGGCTGGAACAGATAAAAGAGGGGAAAAGGAGCGGTCATCTGAAGGGTAAAGGTTGGTTTCATAAGATGAAAAATATGATCAGTCAACATCTATAATCTTAACTTAAGAGGGAGGAGTCATGGTTTTTGAGCTGGATTCCAACTATGAAAACTGCGCCAAGATGAAGGTGATCGGCGTAGGTGGGGCCGGTGGAAATGCCATCAACCGGATGATCGATTCCGGACTGTCCGGGGTGGAATTCATTTCCGTCAACACCGATCTGCAGGACCTGGAGAACTGTAAAGCCACCCAGCGGGTGCAGATCGGCGCACGTTTGACCAAGGGATTGGGAGCTGGAGCTAATCCCGACATCGGTCGTAAGGCCATCGAGGAGGATAGGGATCTGGTGGCTGAATCGCTTTCCGGGGCAGACATGGTCTTTGTCACCGCCGGCATGGGGGGAGGTACCGGTACCGGTGCTTGTCCGGTGGCGGCTGAGATCGCCAAGGAACAAGGGGCTTTGACCATCGGGATTGTGACCAAGCCATTTGAATTTGAAGGGAAAAAGAGAATGACCCGCGCCCATCTGGGAATTGAAGAGCTGAAAGGAAAAGTGGATACCCTGATCGTCATCCCCAATCAAAGGCTTTTGGGCTTAGCCACCCCCGACACCAAATTCGTGGATTCCTTCCGTATGGCGGATGGTGTCCTGCTCCAAGCCACCAAGGGGATCTCCGAGCTTATTACCGTTCCCGGGTTGATCAACCTCGATTTTGCGGACGTCAAGACGGTGATGGCGGAGATGGGTGATGCCTTGATGGGGATCGGATACGGAAGTGGAGAGAACCGGGCCAAGGAAGCCGCCACCCAGGCGATCTCCAGTCCCCTTTTGGACAACATCTCCATCAACGGGGCCAAGGCGGTTTTGATCAACATCACCGGGAATGGCGATCTGAGCCTGCTGGAAGTCAATGAAGCCGCCAGCTTGATCACCGACGCTGCCGGATCGGATGCCAACATCATCTTCGGTGCGGTCATCGACGAGACTTTACAGGATGAGATCCGGGTGACGGTCATCGCCACCGGATTCGGCAACGGGAATCATGATCTGGATGGCGAATTCGGCTCCGATCTGTTTTCTCGCAAGCTCAGCTTCGAAAAGAGCGGGAAAGTAAAAGAGGTCTATGGCGATTCCTCGCGGGTTTACGAAAAAAGCAAGATGTCTTCCTATCCCGCAGATGATTGGGAAGTCCCCACCTTTTTGAGAAAACAAAACGGAGGCTAAAGGATCACCGGAGTATCAAGCTTCAGCTTGAGTTAAAGTTGTCATTGAAACGAAAACATAACCACTAACCATCCTTCAGTTCGTTTAACTCACCAACGAAAATCCCCCTGCCCGAGGGCGGGGGGATTTTTCCTTAAGGTATAATCTTGTTAAATACTGCAATTTTGATTCTCACTAGTGGTATGTAACCTAAATTCGTTCCCTATTGTAGTTGCCTGATTTATCAGGCTCGGTGGTGTCAATGATCAATAAATTGAGCGACTACATTCACCCTGAACTTTTGTTACAGTCCACTATTATATGGGTACTGGTAACTTTATCTACAGTGTTGGTTCCACTATTTTCCCCATGAAGAGGATAGCTCCCGACTGGTTTTCTCTGATTACGAATACAAAAGGATGATCTGCCAATAACTCAAAAATATCCGGGGGTGGATACGATGACATGGCTATACCAACAGAAGTTACTGCTGCTGCTTCTGTCCCCTCCTCGTTTACCTCCACAAAGGTCTTGTGCTTCACTTCACTGATGAACAAGCCGGGTCCTGGGTGCATCTTGGTAAAATCGGCTTGGTCCGGATCAAATGCGATGGACATCCCCAGCGCTTTGAGCGCATCATTCAGCTTCAGCTCATATTCCAAGGTGAACTTCGGCAGGCACACTTTGCCGGAATCGCTGTGGAATTCACTTAACCACGCATCAAAATTCTCCTGACTTAACTTGGCGATCAGAGAATCCACGTTTTTTCCCCACTTGGGAAGAAAGACGATCATGCTGTAATCCCCCTTACCGTAAGGGAGGTTGACCGCCTGAAAATCATCGTTCTCATAATAAGGGAATTCGCTTTCCTGTCCCATCATCTGACAGGGTTTGGTTGAATTGTCCGGCAATAAGAAGGGCCACTCCCTGGTGGCATTCTTGTCGAATTGATAAGTCCAGGTCCCCTTGAAATATATGGCGTTGATCAGAAACATCACCATGGAAGGATCTATCGGTGGATTTATGATTTCAGTTATCTTTCCCTTTGTATTTTCATTCACCCAGGCGTTGATTACGTCTGCAGAGTTGGGATCGTCGAAGTTCAATCCGCTTACCAGAGCGTTGAAATATGTTTTGTTAAGTTGGATGAATTCCTCTTCAAACGTCCAACCCTGTCGATACCAGATGGAATTGGCGATCTGGAACAGCACGTTGGGATCGAGTCCGGATAAAAGCTCGATTAGATGCTGGTATGACTCGTTCACCTCCTGTAAGGTCAATCCGTTCAGCTCCAGGGTGTTTCTCATCGCCTCCTGCGTGCTTCCGTTGGCTCCGTTATAAGTCATGCCCAATGCCATGGAGACACTTAAAGGAGAGATGAAAACGTTCTTATCTTTCTCTTGTTTCACCACCTCCTGAAACAGCTTAAAACCAAACTTATTATCCGATTGCAGCAGGTTTTTTTCGGCAGCAGTCAAATCCAGTGAAGGCTTATTCTCAATGGTCTTGGTGGGGCATTTCGAACAGTGCAGGAATATGATGGCGATAAAGGGAACCAGAAAAAGTTTCCATTTGTTAAACATATCCAACTCCTTTCCTTCTAAAATTGTATCTGTTTATAATAAATATAATGATAAATTTTCAAATCGTCAACAAAAATCTAGATATACTGCTGCTCTTTTCTCATACAAAAATTATGCCATGTTTTTCTGTTGGTAGTAATTATTGTAACTGCCTGTTATGCAAAAAGTAAAATAACAATATTTCCGCTGAATTCACTATTTGTTTTTGTGATTCGTAAATTATTGCGATCATCTTCATTCCATCCCTATCTTAATTCCCCCTAAATCTGAGAATTCTATTGAACTACGCCGATTCGTTTTTAATTGCGAGTGGTTGAGCACAAAGAGAATCTGATCTTAATTAGTTTGACAATGATTACGCAGAAGATTAATTTACCAAGGATTTTAACCCAATATGATTCACCCGATTTCGTCTTAACTTAGTATGAAGATGAATAATTTCAAAATCCAGAGAGAGAAACTCCTTTCTGCGGAAAAAAACTTAGTTTCGACTGAAGCAGGGAGGATATCGAAAAGATCGGGTGCTTTCCGTATCGCCTTGGGCTTTCCCAACACCTACGAAGTGGGGATGTCAAACCTGGGCTTTCAGACCGTATATCGAATTTTGAATCAGATGAATCAGGTGACTTGCGAGCGCTTCTTTTTATTCGATTTTCCCCCTTCTGGAGGTACCAGAACCTTGGAATCCAATCGTAATATCAAGGATTTCGATCTGATCGCTCTCTCCGTACCTTTTGAGCTGGATTACCCGCATGTGTTGGAACTTTTAAAACTTTCACAGATTCCTCTTTTATCCTCTGAGCGAAAATCAGAATCCCCGCTGATTATCGCTGGTGGCGTTGCACCGACCTTGAATCCTGAGATCTTGGCACCCTTCCTCGATTGTATATTAATCGGCGAAGCAGAGGAAATGATATATGAATTCATGGAACGGTATATACAGCTTAAAGGTGAGAAAATATTCAAAAAAGATATCTTATATCAACTTTCTAAAATAAAAGGAGTTTACGTTCCGCAGTTCTATCAAGTTAGCTACCATGAAAACGGTTGTGTTAAGAAGTTAAATACACATGAGGTCGCTCCCCGTGTTATTGAGAGTAGAAGGATAAATCTGGAAAAAGTCGAGACTTTTTCACCGGTGATTTCACCTTATACCCATTTCAAAAATACGCTGTTGATAGAAACGGCCCGGGGGTGCATTTGGGGATGTCGATTCTGCGCCGCGGGGCATATACATCAGCCATGCAGGTTTTATAAGAAAGAATCTATTCTCGAGCAGGTGAAAAAATACTCTCAGAACAGCCAGCACGTGGGACTGATTGGAGCAGTTATATCTGATCATCCGGATTTGGAGGATATATGTAAAAACCTTCATTCCGAGGGATTTGAAATCGGAACTTCGTCTCTAAGGGTGGACATGCTCAGCGCGAATCTGCTTAAGATCTTAGTCGATTCCGGCTTGAAAACACTCACCCTGGCACCGGAAGCGGGGACTGAGAGGATGTGGAAGGTGATTAAAAAGAATATCGACAAAGAAGCAGTATTGAAATCAGCCAAATTGGCAAGGGAGTCTGACATTCAAAACCTGAAGCTGTATTTCATCATCGGTCTTCCTTTTGAGGAAAAAAGAGATATTGATGGAATTGTGGATTTGATAAGGGAAGTTCATGAAATCTTTGTGGTGGTTAAAAAACCGGGAAGATCGAGCCAAAACAGAAAAGGGAAATCAAAAAGAATAATTCTTTCCATAAATCCCTTTGTCCCCAAACCGCATACCCCCTTTCAATGGTGTGCCATGAATTCGGAAAAAGTGATGAAGGAGAAACTTGGTAAAATAGAAAAAGCGATCAAAAACTTAAAGGGAATTCAAATGGAAAGAAAAAGCATACGGGAAGCGATTCTTCAAGGGATATTGTCATTGGGGAACAGAAAAGTGGGTATGGGCTTATTTTATCGGGTGGAGGAGAATTTGAGCTATCCTCAAGCCTGGAAAAAAGCCGGCGTGAATACGAACGTGTTAATTTATGAGCCAAAAAGTCCGGATTGTACATTCCCCTGGGATATGATCGATCCGAAAGTAAGCAAAAATTTGTTAAGAGCAGAGCATGAAAAAGCTCAACGCATGACGGTTGAATAGCAGAGAGGGAATTTAGACTTTCATAAATTCACTTCTTCTTTTTAATCAAAATTCCACAGTTACCCATAAAAAAACCAGCACCGATTCAAATCAGGTGCTGGTTTCAAATACATACCATCAATAATGTATGGAGATAACTCAGTTCAAATTCTCCAACTTTCCTGCCTTCATACAGCTCGAGCAAATGGTGATGGTGGTTCGTTTCCCCTTTTTGGTGACATGTACCCTTTGCAGATTGGGAATCCATCTTCGATTGCTTAAGTTATGGGCGTGACTGACCGTATGTCCATACAATGGTTTCTTCCCGCAAATCTCGCATACTTTCGCCATTGGTTTCTCCTTTCTCTAGATCCTGCCGACCCTTCAGAAATACTCAAGCATTATACGCCTAAATTCGAAAAAAGCAAGATAATTCTTGTAATCCTCGTCTTATACCGGTCATGATTACCGCAAAGCTACCGAACCGCTCTATTCCATTCTCTTGATCGCCCGGATCACTTCATATTCCGAGGTTACGTTCAGAAGCTCTTTTCTGAAGTAATCAAATTGAAGAATCTCAGCCAATGCTTTAAATATTTTCAGATACAGTGCATCCTCATATGGTGGCGCTGCCATGACGAAGAAAAGATGTACCAACTCACCATCCAGGGAATCGAAATCATATCCCTCCTTCGATCGGGCAAAACCCATCAGAAATTCCTTAGCCTGCATGGTGCGGATATGCGGAATGGCTATACCGTGACCAATCCCCGTGGTCGCTTTCTTTTCTCGATTTACGAAATCGACCAAAAACTTCTTCTTATTACCTACCCGACTGGACCTGTCCAGAAGATCAACCAGCTCGCTCAAAATCGCCTCCTTCCTCGCCCACAATACCTTCTCCGGATGAAGCTGGCACTCGGGATCACACTCAATGTGCGTCTCCATATCCAATTTGATCAGCTCTGGTCTTAGGTATCGAGAAATCTCCATATCAACTTCTCACATCGTTCCCTTTTGTAGTTGCCTGATTTATTAGACTTACTGGCAATAATGCTCAATAAATTAAGCAACTACATTCATCCTGAACTTTTGTTACAGTCCACCAGTATCCGGCTAAAACTCAAATGTTCAAGAAAGTCACACTCTTATATATCGGCAAAGCCCGCAAAATGCTAAACCCCGTCAAATCAACATTTTGCCGAATCTGAAAGGAAAAACGAGGAGAATGCGTTATCTGTTGGGAAATACTTAGAGGGAGGGTTAAGGTGAAAGGCGTTAACTATGAACCGTGAACTGTGAACCAGTTTACTGATAGCGGGGGGAAAGTTTATCCAGAGCCCGAAGGGCGAAGACCTGTCCTGAACCTGTTTTGTGAAGGAAAACCCTCGATCAATGCTTCTTTCTTCCCTCTACGCCAGCCCTTAACTTCTATTTCACGCTTACAGGCAGATGATTTGTCGGGGAATTCCTCGAAATAGATCATCTTAACAGGTAGTCTTGTCTTTGTATATTTTGCACCTTCTCCCCTGTTGTGCTCCCCTAGTCTGTCTTTGAGGTTATTTGTGATTCCACAATAATAAGAATTATCAACACATCTTAGAATATAGAAATACCCTTTCATTTTCTAAAATAGAAAAACTACTCTTTTCTATCTCAACTATGAGAATTTTGTGTGATCTGATCCTTCGTCGCTTTCGCTCCTCAGCTTCCCAACATCCTAATCCTTCGTCGCTTCGCTCCTCAACTTCCCAACATTCTAATCCTTCGTCGCTTCGCTCCTCAACTTCCCAATATCCTAATCCTTCGTCGCTTCGCTCCTCAACTTCCCAATATCCTAATCCTTCGTCGCTTCGCTCCTCAGCTTCCCAATATCCTAATCCTTCGTCGCTTCGCTCCTCAGGATAAGAAATTCTAACTCGCTGCGCTCGTAAGAATTTCTAATGGAGGCGGGGGGAATCGAACCCCCGTCCGAAGGCACAAGACAAAGACCTTCTACGTGCGTATCTGATTTTTTCAATTATTCGCAGAGAGAAACACCAACCAGCAGGTTTCGCCCTCTGCTATCCCAGTAAGCTCTCGCCTTCTCTCCCTGAGCTAAAGATCAGGCCAGCTTGTTTTAGTCGACGCCCGTTTCCGAGCCAACAAGCAAACCCGGGACGGACGGACCGCCTTTAATTAGGCAGCCAGTGCATATGAATAGTCTGCACTTACTTATTTTCCCAATGGATTAACGAGGAAACTGGGTACCTCGGCACGCTTATCTTTTCCCGCTACCTCCGTCGAAACCAAATCGCCCCCATGGTTACTTCGGTTAGTAGTACGTGGTTCATAGTTAACCTATAGTAATACGAGTCGAGTATCTCAAAATGTAGAGGAGACCTTCAGGTCTCCATTCTAGAAAACTTATGATGAGCCATAAAGGCTCAACTACTCGTAGCGGAGGTTTCACACCTCCGCTATCCCTGGATTTTATCCGTTTAATCTTTTACATCAGCTGTCTTTTTTGGCTGCGGACGACGGACGTCGGTCAGCGGACGGCTTTTGATCCGTTGCCCTATTTCGCCGGCGACCACTCCCCGATATGCTCCGCATAGGTTTTGCATTTACCGGAAGATGTCCATTTCTCGTTGGAATTATAGGTCCATTCCATGTATTCCGACCCGCCGCCGCTGGTGGTGGTGATAAGATAACGGTTATTCAGATTACCGATGGCACCCGCTTGACCTGCAGGACTGGGACTGTCACCGCCGGAGGGATCGATCGGAATCCAGCCGTAATTGGGAAGATAAACCTCCACCCAGCGATGAAACACATCGTCATCCGAGGCATCGTCTCCTCTGATCACCACGGATCCGACATACCGGGCAGGCAGTCCGCTGGCACGACACATGGCGATATATACAAAGCTGTACTCAGAACAGGAACCCGTCCCTCTTTTCAGAACTGCCGGTGCAATGTTCCATCCACCCACCCGTTCATATTCTATGTGAGCGATCACGTAGTTGAATATTTTCCTGGCAATCCAGTAAGGATTGGTTTCATACCCTACCGCCTCTTGGGCAGACATCTGGATGAAAGGATCATTTATGGAATATTTTGTATCATCCACTAAATACTTATCCAAAATTGATTTGGGTATATCCTTTAGTTGTCCCACTTTCTCCGGGAAGATGAAATACCTGACTTTATAAAGCTTGGTTCTGACTTTCATCCCCGCTGAAACGAATTTGGTGGCTTCTAAATTTTGGTATTTATAATGCACCACTTTTTGTCCCCATTTATCCGTCAAAAAATCATTCGGCTGAGGGAAATATTCGATTTGACCCACGATCTCTTGATTGTTTAAATTATCCGGCACAGCTAAGTAGATGTCCAGATCGTTGACCACACCCGGACCATAGTTTCTGAATTGACTGGTATATTCTAATAACTCCTCTTTCACCTCCGTTCGGGAGAAAGTTTCCTGGTTATGGATTTTCAGCTGGTAGATTTTATCGGTTTGATAATCCACGTTCCACAAATATTTTCCGTCCCAGGCAAGCCCCCGGCTGTATGGTCCCGGCGTATCGAAAATAAGAATCACCTCACCCTTATCCGGAGTGACCATATAAATCATGTTTTTTATTCTGTCGGAGACCCACAGATATTTCCCGTCAAAAGCCAAACCACACGGATCAAAAGATGGTGAAGGTATGCTGGTGATAGTGGTCCCGTCATCCGTGCTGATTTGTTGTATCTGATCGCTTCCATCATCTACCACCCAAAGATGCTTGCCGTCCCATGCTATTCCTTCGGGCGCCTTTGTTGGAGACGATAGCGTTTTAATGGTCATATCGGTTTTGGGGTCGATCTGAAAGATCAAATTCTCCTCCGCATCCGTACACCAGAGATATTTTCCGTCCCAGGTTAAGCCTACTGGCCTGTAACCGGGTGAAGAAAGAGAATCAATCGTTTTCCCGGTTTCCGGATCTATTTTATAGATCATATCCGTTTTGCGGTCACAGTTCCACAGATACTTGCCATCAAAAGCCAAACCGGTGGGACATGAACCGGGAGAGGAAAACGATTTCTCCACGTCACCGGTGACTGCGGATACTGGTGACGCCAAACATAATATCATCCACCCAACTATTATGAACACTAACATAAGATTTTTATTCATGATCCACTCCTTACTCAAAATTTTAAACCTCACCCCCTATTTCCCCCTCTCCGTTGAAAGGAGAGTTGATTAGGGGGAGAGGTTAAAGCTTACGCTTCAATCCTTGATATAATATATCAACCAGTTTTTGTTCTTCTTGTAGAGTTTGGCATTGGTATATTCGGTTAAACCGGTCTTTTGGTCCACGAAAGTGACTTCCACCAGAGCTGAATCTCCCGTGATCTTTTCATCGTTCACCACAATCATTTTGGTCTGCCAATCCAAACGGGTCTCCCCGTTTCCTAAAAAGTTGCTTTCCAGCTGATCCTTATATTGTGGAATGATTTTTTGCCTTTCGGTTTCGGTAAGGTCTTGTAACTTCTCCTGAGTGAACCTGTTCCAGTCCACGTACTTCTGAATCGAAGCCGTATCCGCCTTATTCACCGCCTCGATGAAGTCCATGACCACCACCCTGGGGCTGGGAGACCTGCTGCAATTGAGGAATATGAACAAAATCGACATCAAAAATAGAAATAGATACATCCTTTTCATTTTACTCCTTTCATTGGAAATTACGGTTCGCTTGTTTTGAAAGAATAATATCGCAAAGAGAGGTAATGTCAAATGAATTTTAATCTCAGATATGAAACTCCACCACATGCCCGTCCTTCAGTACAAAATCCTTCTGCACCATCTGGCCGTCATAAACCCCTTCACCCCAGATCCGGGCATACTTTAAATTGTGCGCGAAATCCTTATGAATCGCCCGGGCAGCTTCCAGAAGTGTGCTTCCCACCTTCAAGATCACCGGGTCCTCGTAGTCTGCTTTTTTCCCGGGTGTCTTGGTATAAACCCTCAAGATTTCCAGGGAATTATATATGAATAGCTTGAACTCTTCGAGATTCGTTTTCTCTTTTGCGGATAGATTAAAGATGGGAAGTCTCTGGCCATATTTCTCTTTCAGCACGCTTAGGTTTACTTCGGAAAGAGGCAAGTCGATTTTATTCCCCAGAATAAATGTCTTCTTATGAGCAATCCCATCCAAAGGATTGGTCTCCCCCTCTTTCTTTTCCAAAACTATCTTGTACTCCTGGAGTTTTTGAACCACTTCGCCGATCTCCTCCAGCATGGTCTCGGATCCTAAATCCGCCACCAGGCATACCAGATCCGCGCTTCGTATGATCCCCGCCAGCCAGGGCTCCATGAACTCCGCGGCAATGGGAGAGGTGTCCACCAGCTGTATCTGGATGTTCTCAAACGGCATCATCCCCGAAAGAGGTTTGGTGGTGGTATAGGGATAGGCTGCGACCTCCGGAGTGGCGTGGGTGAGGGAAGTCAAAACCTGCGATTTCCCAACATTGGGAGGACCAATCAAGACCACCTGGGCCGCCCCTTCTTTTTCCACAAAGTATTGATCCCCTCTTCTGGAAGTCTTCTTTTTCTGCTGGATTTCCTTGTTCAGCCTGGAGATTTTGGCTTTCACGTCCGCCTGCAGCTTGTCCGTCCCCTTGTGCTTGGGCATGATGGCGTACATTTCGTGAAGGATTTTCAGCTTGTCCTGCGGATCTTTCGCTTCCCGGTACCTTCTTTCGGCTTCGTAATATTGCGGAGGTAAATTGGCGGGCATCTAAATCCTTTCTCCCATACACATTCACCGATCTATCCAAATAACCGTTCTTATCCAGTCAGAACAGTAAGACTTACGATTTATCAATAAAGGATGATACTATATCGTTACGAATTGCAAAATTGCTTCAATTCCCCCGATCGGGGTGCTGATCGAACGTTTGCTCTTATTGCTCTTTTTTCAGTAAACTCTCCTGCTTGACCAAAGCCCAAAGATGATCGGTTTCCCATTTCACCAGGAAATTGAAAAGCGATTTCAGCTCGGGATGCTTGCTCTTCTTGGCGTGCTGGCTATAAAATCTGATGGCGTCCTTTTCCAGCATCTGGGCAATCCTTATGGCAGAGATGGCAAAATTGTTCTGTTTTATTCGCTGTTTGAATTTGACGGAAAAGATGGTTCCGGGGGAACCAGACTTCGATTTCGATCTGTGGTGTCTTCTGCGATCAAACTTGAATTCGCTTTTCTTTATGATCGCGTGGTACAATCCCTTCAGCACGCTCCCGTGATCCAATTCGTCCTGAGCCAGCGAGTTGAAAATCTCTTTGGCATTGGGATCCATGGATTTTTCTCCTGCCATCTGGTAAAAATAATATCCTTCACTTTCGGCCTTAATCGCTTGTTTTAATACACTGAGCAGCTGAGTCCCTTTCTCCAACATCATTTCCCTCCGGGGGGAGACTCTCTTGTTATCCATATGGACTCCTCGCAATAGTGTTTGAATTTCAGTTAATGCCTAAAACGGATAGAATCGGGCTTCTATCCAGTAATCCTGTTGTAGTAATTTCTGCTGGTTTACCAGAGCTCTCAAATGCTCCCCCTCCCACTCCGCCAGATAATTGAAGAGCATCTTCACTTCTCTATTCTTGCACTCCTGGGCTGAATTTTTGTAAAAATCGATGGAGTTTTTCTCCAAAAGGATTCCAATGGAGAGGGCGGTCATCTCGAAATGCGCCTGGTTCAACCTGTTTTTGAACTCCTTGGAAAAGATGGGGCTTTCGGATGTCCCTTCCAGCAGATGCTTGATATCCTTCATCTCGTCGAAGTGAAACTCCCCTTTCTCCTTGAAGCTTTGGTAGAGACTTTTAAGTATCCGCATGTGATTGGTCTCATCCTTGGCTAAAGAGGCAAAGACCTCTTTTCCCTTCGCATCCTTGGTCTTTTCCTCCGCCAAACGATAGAACTGATACCCATCGTTCTCCACCCGGATGGCATCTTGTATGATTCCCAGCAGAAGTTCTTTTTGTTCCATTTTATTCTCCCTTTAAAGGATCATCTAACATAATATACCGAGTCATTATTTACTTTGTCAATATGGATTAACTCGGATGGAGTAGAGACCAAATACAAATCATACACTTTTGTTAAAGGAAAAAAGATTAGGCAACACCCAAGAGAGAGTGTTTTTTGGAACTTGGAATCATAAACTCTCAAGGAGGTTGCCTATGCTCTGTAAT
>Ga0256868_10000205_pt1 | contig 36180 bp, 29 predicted proteins | sample RVTome_13_FD_187341 | JGI IMG/M metagenome (GOLD analysis project Ga0256868, IMG submission 187341) | Soil microbial communities from uranium-contaminated site in the Upper Colorado River Basin, Wyoming, United States - RVT92D227 HiSeq ...
GTGAAGTTTAAACATCCCGAAGGCAAGGAAAAAGGGAGTGAACTTTCTGACAATGACTCATGAAAAAAGGGTTTCAGGGACGTGAAAGAGGCAGAGGGCACTCAGGGAACTGGATTGATCGCGGACCCGGTTTATCATTACATGGTGATGACCGACCGGATAGAAGGGGAGGGAACAGAAAGGGATGTGATCGACAGCCCCTGGGTCCAACGCCTTCGACGAATCTTCCAGCTGCAAAGCGCTCGCTGGGTATTTCCCACGGCCGAACATACTCGTTTCCAACACTCCCTCGGGACGATGTACGTTGCAGGGACTTTCTCTGAGCAGCTTTATCCCTCGCTCCTCAAGATTTTCAAAACAGAACTCCCCTCCTTTCCCTATTTAGACGAGCTTCTTCGCTTGGCCGGGCTTCTCCATGACACTGGACATGGCCCCTTCTGCCATTTCTTTGATGAGCAATACCTTTCTCGGTTCAACACCAATCATGAGGAGATCAGTCAACAGATCATCCGAGAAAAAATATCTTCCCTCTTAAAAGGCATTCGGCGCAGTCCACGCGGTCCATTCGAAAGAGCAGAAATCCTTGATCCGGAACAAATTGCCTTCCTGATTAAGAGGCCCCAAAAGAAGGAGGGACGAAAACATCCAAGGTGGCTGAGTTTCCTCCAGCAACTCTTTCGGGGGATATTTACCTTCGATAATATCGATTACGTGTTGCGAGATGCCTATATGACCGGTGTCTCCATCGGTCCAGTGGATTGGAGGCGACTCCTTTACTACACCTCTTTTTGCAAAGAGGGATTGATTTTGGATAAAAGAGGAATGGATGCCTTAGCCATGTTTCTCAATGCCCGTCTCTATCTCTATTCCAATGTTTATTATCATCGCACCACCCGTTCCATTGATCTTCAGTTGCAGGAAATATTTAAAGAGACGATGGAGATTCTCTGTCCGTTTCATCCTTTGAAGGAGATCGACCGATACCTGCCGCTGACCGATTGGTTTGTGATGGAAAAGGTTTTGGAGTGGAAAGGGTCTTTATCGGCTCAGGAAAGAAAACTGGGAGAAAAGTGGGCGGAGGTACTTTCAAGGAAGTTGAAGTGGAGTAGCGTCTTTGAGGAGAAACTTACCCTAAGAGAGATGGAGATGGGACGACCGATTTTCTTGAAACCCGAAGAGGTGAAGCAGAGAATCAAGACCTTTTTGCCGAAACGGCTGAAAGAGATAGAATTCCATGTGGATATGGCTCACCATGACCCAAGGCCCCTCAACCCCTGGCATGAATCAGAGGAGGGAACGCTACTGATTTTCGACCCAGGGTCCCAAAAAATATCGAGGGAGCCCCTCCGAAGATTATTTCAATATATTCCAGCCAAAGTGGCCATCTGCAGAGTCTATGCCCCGACTCATCGTTTCGATCAGGAATTAGGCCGGGCTGCCAGGCGTGCCCTTGCTTCAGGAGGAAACCCAGAAAGCCTTGAGACGAATGTATAAAAAAAGAATGGGGCCTTCCTTTAAAGATAAGACCTCTGAAACGGAAAGCTACCCAGAGAGACGCTATCTGTTTATCGAATATATTCCCCCCATCCATCTCCCCTTAAGGGAGATGGATGGGGGGATGAAGGGGGCGTCTCATGGTTGTCACGGGAAGAAAGAGGCTTGCCTGTCTTAACGGAATCTTGTCTTGGGTGATGGGTCGTGTTAAAATAAGTTTGAGTATTGTGGTCCATTGGTGATTCATTTTCAAGTTTGGTATTAAGAATGATAAAGGAGAAGAGAGAAAAAATCGTGGGCGTGGGAAAAAACGGATATCAGAAACAAGCAATGGGGATTTACCAATTTATCAGTGAGCACCTTTACTTTAACCGTCCAGACATGGAAATTAAGGGGGAGCGTTTTAATTCGGTGATCCTGCTGAGCCTTCTTACTGGGTTGAAGAAAGGAAAAGAGTTGATCATTGGAGAACCAGGGCTGGGGAAGACGACTTCCGCAGAATATGTCTGTTCGCTTGTCTATCAATTTCCATTGGGCGTGATTTGGGGGAGCGAGGTTTCAGGGCATCCGGAACAAACGGAGGAAAAAATTATCGGCAGACCGGATTTGGGTAAATTGAACCGAGGTGAGGAGGACGTGGTGTGGAGCAATTTCTCCCAAATCCCAGTAAAAATTGTTGACGAGATCAACCGCCTTCCCGAAACCAAACAGAGTATGATCTTGGACGGGGTGGATCGGGGAAATTGGGAATACCTTAACGAGATGATCATTAACGATGAATACTGTCTCTTTGCCACTGCTAATTATCAAGATGGAGGGACCAATACGATCATCGCTCCCCTGGTGGATCGATTTGATGTCATGGTGGAATCGAGGTACCCCGGAGCCAATCTCTCTTTTCTCATCGGGAAGGATAAGCGAAAAGATCATACCCTGAGGCATCCCAAGTATGAAAAGGAACTTTATCTTGTCCTGAAATCTAAGATCGCCTATGAGAAGAAGATTCCTAAAATTGAAGAGGTCTGCAATGCCTATGGAGAATATCTTGACGAGGCATTAGAGGTCAAGTCCTTTCAGAGACTGGATCGTGATCGAATCCGTGCAGAAATGGAAAGTTTAGAGTTGGACCTCGATGCCAGTGCCTTTACTCGAATGCTTCTCGCTGAATTGTCTTTCTGTGAGCGGTATGGGCAGAAACGGGTTGTCGAAAACTGTGAAGAAGGATGTCACTATACGGGGTATCTTTGCCACCAAATTAAAAATTGTGCTTCCAATCGACTCCCTTCCTCCATTAAGCAATATGCGCAGGGATTGGCATGGTTGCTGGAGGACTCAGAGATCGATATCGAACATATCAAGGCCGTCGTCCCCTATACGTTGGCTCATCGGATCCAATGGAAGGACGAGATCCTTTCCCAGAAGGAGAGATCGAAAAGGGATGACCCCTTCCTTATTTTTCTTGCAAAGGAGGCGGTGAAAGCAATTTCTCAGAGATACCGAGAGCAAAGCGAACATCTGAAAGATGCGCTGGCGGCTGGATCGAAGATCTTTCAAGGAGAGGATTTGGAGCCACTGGAAGGGGATCACCCCATTTACGTGGAAGTCAAAAAAGACATCGATGCTCGAAAGAGGTAAGGGGGGAACATTTTTCCTTTCCTGTTGTTGAGGGGTTAGATGTAAAGATGAAATCCTCCAGGCCGCCCAAGAAGAGTTCGATCCTTCCCCCAGACAAGGAGAACTGGATCACCAAGAATCCCTTTGAAGAATTTGAGACGTTTGCCACCTCCACCCCTCAGCTTCCGTTGGATCAGATTGTCCAATTCACTGAGGCGGTGATGGATCGGATCCGGTGGGGATACGAGAAGCTTTTAGAAGAGGAGGCCAAGGAACTTGTCTGGATGGTCCAATACAATACAATCATGAAGGCCTATGAGGTGGCAGAGAAATATGTGAAGGAAATCGACTATGCCGCAGAGGATATTGAAGACTTCTGTTTTGCCTTAGAGAACACCCAAAGAATTCCGTATCTCATCCCCGGCCCAGCCGGCATCTACATTTCTGCTTTGTGTAACTACACGAAGGAAGAAGAGATCGCCCTCAAACTTTCTGAACTTAAGACGGAAATCAATCTTATTGGATTTCGGCTCCCGAAAGGGAAACGACTGATGATCGAAGGAGATGCCGGTGATTTCACAGGCATTGGGCTTGAAGGGGGAGAATTGGTCATTGAGGGAAATGCGAAGAACTGGACAGGGGCAGGGATGAGAGGGGGAAAGATTTTGGTTAGGAAGAACATCGGCCTCCATACGGGTGAATGGATGATGGGAGGAGAGATTTATGTGGGGGGAAGAATAAGGGGGCTGGGGAATATTGTCGACGGGAAGGTCTATGAAAGGGATAAACTCGTTTATCCCGGAAAGGTGCGGTATCCCAATCTCTATTATTAAAAAAGAAGAGAAGATTTAAGTGAACCCGGTTAGAAATTCCAGCGGAGCATTGGACCCCGCCGGAATTATTTGAATTGGTATCCCGCCGCAGAGCTGTGGGGCATTTTTTCTAACGGGGTGAACCTCAGCGATTAAGTATGGAAGAGAAGAATTTACAATCGATCATTGAAGAGATTTGGCCCAAGTTGAAGAAAAAGCATCTCTACCCTGAAATCCCTATGCCCAAAGTCAGGGCAACCCCTGACCCGAAACAGGGCGAGGCTGAAGAGGATGAAGGCGTTGGGTTGGAGATGAAACAGAAGCAGATGACCATCCGTGGCGCTTTTGTTTCACAGATGAAAGGCAAGATGTCGGAAAAAAGGGTCGTCGAGGCTCTTCTGGATCATGGAATTACCCATTACACCTTCTGCCCATGGGATTTTCACACCCATCTCAAACTTTATTCAGAGGCCAAGAAAGTGGTGGGTGATAAAGAATTAGCTAAGCAGGTGTCGAATCACTTTATCGATGTCATTGCAAATACACATTGTGTGAAAAAGAAGTTTACGGAGATCCCAGAATTGCATCGAAACCTGGAAAAAGGGACGATCGAGGAAGTCATCGCCAACCTTTATCAAAAGATTTGGGGAATCGATTTGGGAATTCAACCTTCCAAAATGGGTGTGAAAGGACATGCGGATGTTGTCCGGAGACTTGCACGAATTCCCTATTTGGATCGCTCACGGTGGAGAGAGAGTATCCAAAAGTTTGCCCGCTCTCTCAAACCCCTTCTCGTAGAAGAACAGAAACAACAAGGGGCCCAGGGAGGAAAAGGGGAACACAATCCTCAAGGGGATCACGATTTGAACCATTACTCCAACGAAGAGATCGATCAGGGTTTAAGAGATTATGCCAGGGAGACCATGGCTTTGTCCGAATTCAAAGATGTTGTGGAGGACTTTTCTGATGAACTGAAAGAGGCAGGTTATGGAACGGAAGGAGGGATGGGAAGAGGTCAAGGGAATCCCATCGATGCTGACGTCCTTTTCTATGTGAAGTTGGCGGAAAATTATTCGATCCCCCTGAAAAAATTCCCTTTGGAGACAAAAGGGTCCCTCCATCCCTATTCTCATTCCCCCTGGGAGATCGGATCCCCTTTTCAAGATGTAGATATCTGGACCAGTTTTGGAAAGATCATGCCAGGCGTCACTCAGATTTGGACGAAAAGGGAAGGGAAGGGGAGAGGAAAAATTGAAAGCACTCCCGATTGCTTAATCGCCATCGATTCTTCAGGAAGCATGATCAATCCTCGAAAAAGCCTCTCCTATGCTGTCCTGGGAGCCGCCTGTGCCACCAATGCCTATCTTGAAAATGATTCAAAGGTGGCCGTCTATAATTTCAGCGATGCCCCCATGGGGGGAAAGGATATTTTAAATTATACAGACCGGCGAGAGGACATCTACCGGGTCCTTTGTAAATATTTTGGCGGTGGGACGGCGTTGGATTTAGAGGATTTGATGCCATTGATCCGGGGAAGGAAGGAATTGGATCTTTTCATCATTACCGATATGAAAATTACTAATCTGGAATCATTGATCGGATTTTTTGGACAGATTCAAAACAGGGTGACGGCCGTTCACATTGGAGATAATCCCTATGCGGCCCGATTTGAGAAGGCTGTGGAGAAGAGAAAAAATATCAGCATCTATACCGTTAAACGAAAAGAAGATATTCCCCACATTGTTCTCGGAAGGATTAGGGATTATTTCAATCCGACTCGTATGAAGTAAAGAGATTTCTGAAAAAGTCCAGAAATCTCTGATTACACAGATTATGGAACGATTACACTGATATGAAATGCATTGGACATAAAGAGAATCTGTGTAATCATTTTTTTAAATCTGTGCAATCAAGAGAGCGTAGAGTCATCTTTCAAAGCTCTCATAAATAACTCTTGACTCTTTTCCTTCAAATCCTGTAATTTATTTAAGGCCATTTTCCCCAACGGGAAGAAGAGCAGGGTAAAGCCCATCGTATGGATCACAGGAGCCTATCCATGGAACAAGAGATATTAGAAGCAAGGTACACCCATCAAGAGATTATCCGGAAATATAACTGGATTGCACCAATCTATGATTTGTTTGGAATTTTCATGGAGTCCAAGGCCCGTCGACGGGCCTTGGAGATTGCTGCGATTCAGGATGGAGAAAAAATTTTGGAAGTTGCCCTTGGGACAGGACTCAATTTTGTCGAAATACTGAAGAGGAACCCGAATGGGTGGGTAGATGGAATTGATGTCTCCTTAAAGATGGTGGAGAAGGCGAGGAAAAGGATTTGTAAGACAGGGCAAAAGAACTATACCCTCTATCTTTGCGATTGTCGCCATCTTCCTTTCGATGACGAAACATTTGATGTCATCACGAATCAATATCTCTTGGACATCCTCCCGGTTGAAGATTTCATTCCCATTCTCTTGGAATTTAGGAGAGTTCTCAAGGAGGGAGGCAGAATTGTTTTAGTCAACATGACAAAAGGGGAGAGAAGGTTGAATCAAATTTATGAAGGGATTTATAAACTAAAGCCTCCTCTCTTAGCTGGATGCAGGGGAGTGATGGCCCAACCTTTTCTCGAAAAGATTGGATTTAGCGAATTTCGCAGGGAATTTGTGTCCCAACTTGGATTTCCTTCAGAGGTAGTGAGAGGGGTGAAGAAAAACGGTTTGGGTCAAAAATGACCGGTGCCCTCTAATAATGATTAGGAGTTATATTGATTAAAGATTAGGCATTTTGCTAATAAATTGTAGAATAGGCCATTTTTAATTAAAAGATTATGGTTTTCAACAGAGTATTCACAAAAAATGTGGGAATTAAATCTAATGTTTTGTATTGCTTAATAAATTCAAAAGGGATCAGTTAGAGGAGGGCCATAACTGATCCCGGCCGGCATATCAAATGGGGGTGAAACAAGGAGGTGATATGGTTTGATATACCGACTAAAATAATATTAATATATTACATAAGGAAAATCAATAATAGGAGATTATTTGGCATAAGAATTGCTGGAGGAACGGTTATGAAACAAATTTTAGCTATTATTCTATTTATCTTTTTTATTTTTGAAATCTCTTTTGCAGAGGTTTACAAATGGGTCGATGAAAAAGGTGTATCCCATTTTACGGATGATATCATGCAAATCCCGGAAAGAAATAGACCTAAGGCCGAACTAATTGAATTGTCTGAAGAGGCAGGGAAGGAAGAATCTAAAAGGGAAGAGGAAGGGGAAGTGACGCCTAAGGTAAAAGAGGAGAGCCAGCGGGACCGATTGGGCAGGGGAGAAAGCTATTGGAGGGGGCTCGTAGAGGAGTGGAGAAAAAAATTAAAAGAACGACAAGATCGATTGGAGACCTTGAGAGCTAAATACAATGAGTTGACCATGAAGCATAACGAATCAAAAAGTACGGCGGAGAGGGGGAATCTGCGGACGGAAAGAGACCAGGTCAAGAATGAAATGGATCAATGTAAAATTCAAATCGAAGAAGCCAAGGACATGCTGGAAAAAAAGATTCCAGAGGAAGTAGAGCTTTATAAAGCAAAGCCAGAATGGGTAAAGTAGTGAAAATATTTCATAGGTGTTAAAAAAAGTATCCATTGAATAATAATCGATTGAAAAACTCGTAACTTCCTTTTATCACAAAGAAATTCTGTTTCCGCCATTTTCAATACCCTTGATCCAATAATAAAAGCATGACAATTTGTGAAAAGGTTTAGAAAATAATTCAATTGGTATTATTTTTGCTAATTAAAATTAATCGGTAAATGTTAGTTAGACATGATAAAATACTGACCAAAATCAAGGGTAAAAGGGAGCTTCATGATAGTAAAAGTAGGAATGGCATTAAAAATGCAGATTTAACCGGAGAGTTTGATCAAAAATGGACAAAATGAAGAATCATCAATTTAGTTCAAAGACCAAAATGGGTGTCCTCGCTATTGAAAAAAGGAAATACCCAAGGTTTAGCGTGGAACTGCCCCTCAATTATTCCCGTGCCGATGCGAAAGAAACATTTGGGGGAATGGTAGCGAACGCAAGCGAGGGGGGTCTCCTGGTCTACCTGCCCGAAAGGATCGAGATGGGAGCTTTATTGAAAATTGAGATATTATACGTGAAGGGTTTAGAATTGGATACCATTAGAGCGGTGGCAAAAGTAGTTTGGTGTGATTTGGCCGCCAGGGAAAGTTGGGGCGAGCACCGATATGGACTACAGTTCAAATATATTGATCAAAAAGACTTTGGTCAGTTAACGAGTTTATTGAAAGAGGTGGGAAAATAAGAACATTGCGGAGGCGAAAACAAATATCTCTTTTTCAAAGTCATTGAGTTAGAAAAAAATATGTTGGACTATTTTAAAAAATTATATAAAAATAAGGAGGAAAACATGAATCCGGCCCGTTCGGGCATTGCTGACAGGGGACCCTAACTATTTACTCCTAAATAAGGCGACGGAAAATCTCCCTTGATATAGTTTAGGAAAACCTGCTCGGAAAAAAGGAATATCATGGTTAGATTAAACAGGGAAGAAGGGAGATATAGAGTCCTCCTCCTTGGTGTTGGGAAAAACACCGAAGAAGAAAAAAACTCCTTCTGCCAGAACATTTCTAAACACTACAGTATTCCCTCCCCGCTGTTAGAAAAGATCGTTGACCGTTGTCCTGTTATTCTCAAAAAAAATATCTCTTTAATAAAAGCCGAAATTCTCGCGAAGAGCTTCAAATCCTTCGGGGCGTCGGTCTCTATAGAAGAAAGAAAACATTTCCCACCCATCTCTCTCGAATTTCAGGAATTGCTTCCCCATCGGTTGGCCTTGGAGTCCTCCGACCTCCGGAAGACACAAAGGGGAACATGGAGCGTCATCGGAAGGGCAAAAAATATATCTGATGAGACGTTAAGTGACACCTGGGTGCTGACTCAACTTTTTGAAGATCTTGAAGAGTTCATTGCCTTTGAAGAAACTCCCCTTCCCATTAACCCTCTGCCTCCAGGAGAAACCTCTCCCTTTAAAGTAATCTTTGAAGGAGACCTTTCTATTAAAAGAATTTCCATTGCCTTTAAGAATGCTTCGGGACAGCCCATCCCAGCGGTAGATGAAAGGAAAAAGAGGGAGTGGGTGGAGGTGGCAATGGAAGGGGAAGGATTTCTTTCTTCTCCCCGGATCATAACAGAATTTAAAAGGAGAGCACAGGCCGTTGATTTGACGAAACCTGCAGAAAAAATAGTCATCTCAAAGGAGAAAGCAATCCCAAAAGAGACCCCTCTCTCCCTGGAACAGGTGGTGGGGGTCCGACTTGGAAAAGAAATGAGAGAAGAAAAGGAAGGAGATGAGGAAAGAATCTCTGAGGATTCCCTTTTAACGACCCTTGAACCTTTAGAAAAAGTTTTGGAATCCTCCATGGGTTTGTTCGAAGAGAATAGCTACCCAAGAGGAGAGGAACCAGAGAAAGCCTTCGGACAGGAAACTTTCGAAGAATCTGCTTCGTCGGCATCGGAAAAGATGGAAGAAAAGATAGAAGAAGCGGCTTTGGGTGAATTAGAGACGTCCTCCGTTGAGGTGAAAGTGGCTGAAGAGTCGCGCCTTGACGCTTCTGTATTTGAAGAACCTGCCCAATTGCTGAAGAATATCTCTGAAAGTCCAGGAGAGAGAGAGTTAGAAGAAGAACCGGAGGAAAGAGAAAAAGCAGTAGTAATGAAAGGAGAACCAGCGAAAGAAGAAGCGGTGAGAGAAGAGACTGCAAAGGAAGAGGAAGTTCCCTCGTTCTCCTGGATAGAATATTTTAGAAATGCAGTGGAAACTTATCATCAAAACCCCCATGATATTTTTTCGATATGGTTTGAGGAAAGTCGAGGGAGGGGGGAATTTAGAAATTCGTTCCATGCTCTTTTGACCATATTAGTTCATTCCCGGTTTGACCAGGGGAACGAGTCCGTCAAAGCATTGGAGAACACCCAACGGGTATTCCGACTCATCGTTCCGCCGAATCTTCCACTGGATGAGATACCGCTGCTTGAAGGGACACCCTTTGCATCAGGAGAAGTTTGGAGAGATTTATTTCATCGGGCACTCCCTAAGGTCCAGCAAATTGGAAATACTGTTCTTGAAAAAAATAGGTGGAACGCCCTTGATTTAGAGCGGTTGATTCAGGTGATTCCTCATATGGGCCAACAACACAGCCGGAGGGCGATCCAATGGATCAGCGAATTGATTTCAGATGCGGTGGAAGTTGATTTTTCAGATACTCCCGTTGCCATCGGAGAAGGTCTCTACAGAGTTGCGTCTCGGTTAGGTATTGTGAATCCCGAATTCGATTATTATCAAGGAAGGAATTCAACGGGAGATATAAAGATTCAATCTTTTGCAAAAACCGCTTTTCCTCAGAACCCTATAAACATTGAGGAACCAATGGCCTGGATGGGAAGGGGAGAAGAGCAAGGTGGACATTGTTTCCCTGTCCAACCATGGTGTGTGGGGTGCCTCTTCGAAACCTTCTGTCCAAGGCTCCATGTTCATTTTAATTCGTCGGAAAAAGGGATGAGAGAGTGATGTAGATTTTCGGTTTGTTTCAAAGCCTCGGTTAAATTCCATTGAGGTGTTGGAAAAGGTGGTTTAGGTGGATATCCACCTGGGGAAGGACCTGGCGAATTGAAGATAATCATTTCCTTGCTAAAAGATTAAAGTGATTTTATAATGTTTCTCAAAGGAGCAGAGAGATGAGTGGGAAAAGTAGTTTTCCTTATCGTAAATATGACCGAAAGCCACATCCCCATATTGTCAAACAAATTTTGGACGATGGCGAATTGATTGAGATGATGAAAGAAGTGCTGATTCAGGAGGGGAGGGTCTGTCCCTTTTGTCACCGGAAATTGAAGGAGGAACCTAAGATAAAAGAAATTTGGTAAGAGGTGGAGATGAAAAGAGATGGTTCAAGGTAGTTAAGAACCATCTCTTTTTTCACGGGCAGGGCTAACCCACCAATCCGAAAATAACTTTCCTTGCGAGTTAGTCTGAACCCATCACTTCATCCGGTATTTTCCGCGTAAAGGAGAATTGAAAAGGTTGAGCAATAAACATATCCGCCGCATTGCCGACATTTCCAGAAGGAATGGTGAAAGGAAGTGCGGCGACAAAGATGGTAGTCCCCACAAGGCCCGCAACAATCCCAAGGGGTCTGGCAAAAAGTAAATCCACGGCACTCCATCCATGTGCGACAGGATCATCCTTCCTGAAATTATCTCCAGCCCACGCGGTCGAATAAAGACCGCCCATGACCAATGAAAGAGTTAACAGCAGCAGAAAAATTTTTTTGAATCTTGTCATAAATCGTTCCTCCTTTTTAAGCTATTTTGAAAAAACGTATCAAAATTTAACAAAATTGTCAAACTTTAGAAATATATGAGATGTAATTGCAATTTTATTGCCAATCAAACTAATTAAATCAGAAGAGAATAACCTATTGAAATATTTGAATAATTTATTCTTACGTCGAAAGAAAATTTCATTTGTATAAGTTCTAGAAGTGACAAAGAGTGTAATTTGGATAGAAATTGTCCTCTGGCTTCGCATCAGACGACGCTTGAGTATTGGTATATCTGAAGGATTAGGAACGGGAAACTCGGGCAAAACGCTATGTCTATATTTGTTTTTTGTGTCACCTGAGTAAGTGAGAGACCTCACGCAATACATGGTGCTTATTGACACAATCTTTCCTTTCTGATTATCTTAAAATCAATGCAATCCTACCAGGAAGGTTTAATTGAAATTGATGGGTCTTATGGAGAAGGGGGAGGGCAGATCTTAAGGACAGCTCTTGCCTTCTCAGCCATTTTGAAGAGACCTTTTACTATCCACCACATTCGGTCAAGGCGAAAAAACCCTGGTCTTCAAGCCCAGCACTTGGAAGCCGTGGAGGCGTTGTCCAGAATTACAGAAGCTCAGACAGAAGGGGTTAAATTTGGGTCACAGAAAATTACTTTCATTCCCCAAAAGATTCTACCGGGAAATTATCAATTCGAAGTGAGGACAGCAGGGTCTGTTACACTCCTCCTTCAAGCAGTTTTCCTTCCTCTTTGTTTAGCCAATGAAAAGTCAAGGCTGACCTTGGTTGGCGGTACCCATGTCCCATGGAGCCCGTCGTTCCATTATCTCTCTGAGGTTTTCTTGCCCACTCTCCAATGGATGGGAGTATCCGCTAAGGCCATCATTGAAAAGTGGGGGTTCTATCCAAAAGGAGGAGGGAAGATTCAATTAGAAATCCATCCTGCTCATGAATTGAAACCAGTTTCTTTGGTTGAGCGGGGTTTACTAAAAAAGATTCGTGGAATTTCTGCCTCCTCTAATCTTCCCAAACATGTGGCAGAGAGACAAAAAGAGCAAACCTTAAATAGGATTAGAAGGGAACTGAAGATTGATGCGGAGATTGCCATTCAGCAGGATGTCTCTTCGAATGGACCAGGTTCCTTCCTGTTTTTGTTAGCGGAATATGAAAAGATATTCGCAGGATTTTCGTCTTTAGGTGGAAGAGGAAAGCTGGCAGAGAAAGTGGCCGATGAAGCCGTGGATTCATTGAAAGATTACATGGAATCGGATGGTTGTATCGATCCTCACTTAGCAGACCAAATCGTTCCTTTCATGGCCATGGCAAAAGGGAACTCTTCCTTTACCACCACACAAATGACAGAGCATCTGCTCTCAAATTTGTGGGTTATTGCTCATTTCTTGGAGGTGAAGGTTCAAAAGTGTGGAGAAATAGGAAAACCCGGTGGAGTTGAATTTCTTAATAAATAGAAATACTTGACTTCATTGGCACAGCATATTAAAATTGAAAAAAATTAAGGAGGAATAAATTAAAAGAGTCTACGGTAACATCTTCGGCTTAAAGCCGAATCAAATCAGAAGAATCGAGCACATCTACAGAAGGAAAATCCCCCCTCGAAAGGTTGTCACGCCTGAAATTGCCCGCCTCCTTAGTGAACTTTCGAATGAAATTCGGCGACAGATCGGCATTCTGGTAGGCCGCCGAGGATCCATTGAATTCGTCATCGTGGGAGATCAAAAGGGGATTACGATTCCTGACCTCTCCCGTTATCGATCCGGAATTCTCAGGCTGAGAGGACTTCGCCTCATCCATACTCACCTGCAGGGAGAGCCTTTGACAGGAGAGGATTTGACAGATCTCGCTTTTTTGAGACTGGATATGATGGTGGTCCTCAACGCCAATGATACCGATGCCTCGGGATTAATTCATTCTGCACACCTTCTCCCTGATAATCCGGACAAAAAGGTCTGGGAGATTGATCCTCCATCCTCCATTAGCCATTTCGATCTGGACTTCTTAAAGTGGATCCAGTCCCTCGAGGATGAATTTCAAAGAGGACAGAGATCGATGTCTCTCAAAGGGGTTAAAGAAAAAGCCATTCTCATCAGTGTCAGCAGGGAGAACCGTGAACGGTTAGAGGAGTCCATGAAGGAATTGAGGGAATTAGCAGAGTCAAGCGGGGTATTTGTCGTGGATTCGATCATCCAGCGACCTCAAAATATTTCCCCTACGACCCTGATGGGGGAGGGGAAGTTGAAAGAATTGTTGGTCAAATGCATGCAATTGGGAGTTGACTTGATTATTTTTGATCAGAATTTAACTCCCGGTCAGATGGCTACTATTTCTGATTTGACCGAATTGAGAGTCCTTGACCGTACCCAGCTCATTTTAGATATTTTTGCCCAGCGGGCGCACACCCTGGATGGAAAGATTCAGGTTGAACTGGCGCAATTAAAATATTTGCTTCCCCGACTGGCCAGGAAGACGTTGGCCCTTTCACGGCTGACGGGGGGGATCGGAGGACGGGGACCAGGAGAGACGAAATTAGAGATTGATCGCCGTCGGGTCGGGGATCGAGTCCATCTCCTCGAAAAGGAAATAGAAAAATTGAGCATGAGAAGGGAGCAGAGAAGATCACGAAGAGCAAAAGCAGGAATCCCTATTCTTTCCATCATCGGATACACCAATGCCGGAAAATCGACCCTTTTCAACCTCCTCACCAGGAGTCAATTTCAGGTGGAAGAGAAACTCTTTTCAACACTTGACACGGCGACCAGAAGATTAAAATTTCCTAAAATTCATAAAGTGGTGATTACCGATACGGTTGGGTTTATCAAGGATTTGCCAAAAGATCTGATGGGGGCCTTTCGACCGACTTTTGATGAATTAAAGGAGTCCAGTTTATTAATTCACCTGATCGACATCAGCCACCCGCGCTTCCCGGAACATATTGAGTCTGTTGAAAGAATTCTTTTTGAATTAAAGCTGGATCATATTCCGAGATTGCAGGTCTTCAATAAAGAAGATAAGTTGAGCCGTCAAGAAAGAGAAGCCATTTGCCAGAAGTACGATGGCGTATCTATTTCAGCCCTTCGTCCTGAAAGTCTCGAGACGTTTTTCCTGGCGGTCGATAAAAAATTATGGGAACAGAATCATTCCTTGGATGGGGTAGATAATGTCAGGTTGACAAATGAAGATTCGTTTGATATATCAAATCAAATCGGATGATGGAAGTGAGGGGAAACGATGGTAAACCATCTTATAGAAATTGAGGAACGCTTGACCTTTGACGATGTGTTGCTCGTTCCAGCTTTCTCTGAGGTGTTGCCCAAGGAGGTGGATATCGGCACACAATTGACCCGGACAATCCGATTAAATATTCCGTTGGTAAGTGCTGCGATGGATACGGTCACTCAATCCAAGACGGCGATCTGCATGGCGCAGGAGGGAGGGATTGGAATTATCCATCGGAATATGCCTGTCCCTGATCAAGCCACGGAAGTGGATAAGGTAAAAAAATCTGAAAGCGGAATGATCCTCAATCCCATCACCATGGACCCTGAGCAGAAAATTCATGAAGCCTTGGAAATCATGAAGAAGTATCGAATTTCAGGGGTTCCCATTACCAAAAATGGAAAACTGGTTGGAATTCTGACGAATCGGGATTTAAGGTTTGAGAAGCGACTGGATGAAAAGATCTCCGCAGTGATGACGAAGGAACATCTCATTACGGTTCCGGTCGGGACGACCCTCGAGGCCTCCAAGGAGATTCTTCATAAGAACAGAATTGAAAAATTATTGGTCGTGGATGAACAGAATAATCTGAAGGGGCTGATTACCATCAAAGACATCGAGAAGATGAGGAAATATCCTTATTCCTGCAAAGATTCTCACGGCCGGCTTCGTGTCGGGGCCGCCATCGGTCCGGGCAAAGATAGGGAGGCGAGAACCGAGGCGTTGATTAAGGCAGGCGTGGATGTCTTGGTCATTGATACGGCCCATGGCCATTCCAGGGACGTATTGGATGCCGTCCGCGACACCAAAAAGAATTTCCCCTCTTGTCAACTCATCGGAGGCAATGTGGCTACCCGGGAGGGAACTCTGGATCTCATCAAGGCAGGCGTCGATGCGGTGAAGGTGGGTGTGGGGCCCGGATCGATTTGCACCACGCGGGTGATTGCGGGGGTGGGAATTCCACAGCTCTCTGCGATCATGGAAACGTCTGAGGTTTCGGAAAAATACGAAGTGCCTGTGATTGCAGACGGTGGAATTAAATTTTCCGGAGACATTACGAAGGCCATCGCCGCTGGAGCGCATTCGGTCATGATTGGAAATTTATTTGCCGGGACGGATGAAAGTCCGGGAGAGATCGTGCTTTATCAAGGGAGGAGTTATAAAGTCTATCGAGGAATGGGGTCCATTGAGGCCATGAAGGAAGGGAGCAAGGATCGGTACTTCCAGGAGGATGTCGAAAGCGAAGCGAAATTGGTTCCAGAAGGAATTGAGGGAAGGGTTCCTTACCGCGGAGCCCTTTCCTATGGTATCCAACAGCTCATCGGAGGAATGAAAGCAGGGATGGGGTATTTAGGAGCGAGAAATATTCCGGAATTAAAGCAGAAGGCAAAATTTATCCGAATTACGTCATCGGGACTAAAAGAGAGCCATGTCCATGATGTGATCATTACCAAAGAAGCCCCCAACTACCGTTTGGAATAAGCCGGCTCTCGTGAGAATGATTGTTTTATGAAAAAAGCCATTCTTATATTAATCATTCTGGTTCTTTCTCTCCTCTATTACATGGGGGTGCTCACGAGGAAGGAAACGCTTCCTTTTTCTAAAGAATTCTTTTCTGTGGAAAGTCCTGCTTCGACTGATCGAGCATGGGATCTTAAGAAAAGCACCTCTCTGGGCCGGCAAGAGCTGGATCAACTCTACCAAGTGAAATTGGACAAAGGGATTCGAAATGTTCCGATCCTCTCTTCCCTGCTCATACGACAATCCGAGCAGGCGAGAGGGAAAGGGGATGCTGATCAAGCCGTCCAAATGGCGCTCTATGCTATAACATTTTCGCCCGATCTGCCCCAACCTTATTTTGAACTGGCGCGAGCCCTTTGGCATCAAAACTTCTTTCAACTCCATCAAATCCTTCCCGAGGTGTTAAAAGGAGTAGCCATACAATTTCAATATTACCCCAGTTCTCTTAAGCTTCTTTATAATGTGTTCTATATTCTCTCCAATGCCATCCTCATGTCGTTTATTATTTTCAGCATCGTTGTCATGGTTAAACATTTGCCTCTCTATTTCTACGATATCCGAAAAAATGTGACCCAAGAGACTTCAGGTCTTCTCATCAACAGCCTCAGGATTTTCGTTTTCTTTATCCCCTTCTTCCTCCGTTTGGATATGCTCTGGGCCCTTTTCTTTTGGTCCGTCTTATTATGGGGGTATGTAACGAAAAGGGATAAACAATTCATTTTCGTCTTTTTCATCATTTTAGTTTACTTTCCTTTTTTTCTTCGTTCTTTCTCTTCCTTCTTAGATGGGGGTTCTTCAGATATCATATTGGAAATGAACCAAACGAATCATGAAGACTGGGGAAAGGCCACAGAAGAAAAATTGCGGAACTGGTTACTGACCCATCCCGATGATCCCGAAGTTCTTTTCTCCCTGGGATTGGCCGCAAAGAGGCAAGGCCGTTATCCCGAGGCTGAAGAATTTTACCGAAAGGCGATTCAACTGGATCCCAAATTCAGCGAAGCCTTCTCCAATCTGGGAAATGTCTATCTGGCTCAAAAACAGACCGCCTTGGCCATCAGTTCTTATCAACAGGCCACTGATCTGAATCCCAGTCAGGGAGCTTATTATTTCAACCTTCACCGCGCCTATTCTCAAGAGTCCTTCCTTTCCGGGAAAGTGGATCGGGCCTTACAAAGAGCACAACAGTTAGCCCCCCAGCTTGTAAGATATTATATGACGATCGACTCTCCCCATTCCAATCGATTGGTGATCGACGCGGTCCTAACCGACCAAAGACTCTGGAAGAGATTTGTGGATCAGTTCATCGGGAAAGAAGGATTCTTGTTCCGTCTATTTAAGGCCTGGTTCGAAAGAATTCCATCGAGGGTTCCCTTGCTGACGCCCATCTTATTTTTAGGATTCTTAATAGGCATGGCTAGGTATTGTCGGGCAAAACGGTTTTTGACTCGATGCCCGATGTGTGGTAGTCCCACCTACAGGTTTTATTTAGGAACTTCCGATCAGGAATTTATCTGTTTCAATTGTTACCGTATTTTCATCCAAAAGGAAAAGCTTCACGCTAAGATTGTCGAAAAGAAATCTTTTCAAGTTCGTCAATTTCAGAAGCAGGATCATTCGATCAGCAGACTTCTTTCCTTCTTTTTCATCGGGTTTGGTTACCTATGGAGGGAGCAAGTCCTCAGGGGGCTCATTTTCCTCTTTATATTTTTTATTTTCGTTTTAAGGTTTGTTTATTGGAACGGAGTAATTCCTTCTTCCCTCCCTCAACTGCCTTTCACTGTCTGGAAATGGATTTTCTGGGGAGGACTTTTCACCATTTTCTATATCCTTTCCATTCGGCGGCTCTACCGGCTTAAGTCGAAATTCGAAACGGGCAGTGAACGATCCAGAGGCCATATGAAGACTTTTCCCGCCAATAAGGAGCCCTTTAAATGATGATGAGAAGCTTGTTTTGTGATCAAACGAAAACAAAAAGGGGAAGGCCATGGCACTGCAGGGGACTTTAAAAGATTTCAGCATTACCGAGATCATCCAGCTGATTGGTCAGCAGCTCAAAACAGGCGTCCTAATCATTCGTCGAGGGAAAGATCTCGTGGAGATCCATTTTGTGGATGGGATGATTGTTCACGTCTATTCGAATTATCGCGGGAAGAAGGATCTTATCGGTGAGATATTGGTAAAGGCCGAGTTGATCACCGAAGAACAATTGGAGCGGGTCTTAAAAATTCAAAAAGACACGCTCAAATATTTAGGGGAGATTTTGGTGGAGCTCCAACTCCTGACCAAGGACGACGTGCTCAAGGTGATTTCGACACAGATCTATGAAACGATTTACGATCTTTTTTGGTGGGAGGATGGTCAATTTAACTTTGATCTAAAGTTGGTAGAAAGTTATAAGAAAATCCCCTTTGCCCTGAGCACGGAACAGGTGTTATTGAATATTCTGCGGATGGTGGACGAGTGGTCGGAAATTGAAAAAAAGATTTTTTCACCTCACCTGGTATTCAAAAAGGTTCTTGGACTTGAAGAGAAATCTATTAGTGGACTTCCTTCTCAAAGCTACTTAAAAGAGAAGCTGACCACCGAGCAAGAATTAATTTACGGTTTAGTGGATGGAATGAAAACCATTCAGGACATTATAGACCGAAGCCTCTTGGGAAAATTCAATGCCAGTGAAATCTTGGTAAGCCTTTCCGAAATGGGGCTAATCGAAATGGCCGGGGTCCGAACTCCTAGTCTCATCAAAAAGGTGAGCATGGTCAATTTCAGAGCAGCGTTGACCTTTGCCTACTACGGTGCCTTTATTGTTTTTATCCTTCTCCTTCTCATCTATGTTAAACCTGATTTTTTGCAGCATTTATGGGGTTCAAAGATAGAACGAGTGGATATTGAGATCCCCATGCATTTGCTCCATAAGACACAACTCGATCGAATCAAGAATGCCTTAGATATCTATTATTTGGAAAAGGGACAATATCCTTCCCGCCTTGAAGAATTGATTTCTGTTAAACTTTTAAAGAAAAATGACCTTTTTTACCGCAAGGGGGTCTCCTATCAATACGAATTAAAGGACGGGAAATATTTTCTAAAGCACTGAGCGTATACCCATTCCCTTTATCTTCTTCCCCGGCATTTTCTGATCTGGATATAGAAAAATGGAAAGGCAGGTTTTTTTCGATAAGATTCTCATCCTCGATTTCGGTTCCCAGTATACGCAACTGATTGCCAGAAGGGTGAGGGAATGTCAGATTTATAGTGAAATTCATCCCTACGACATTCCTATGAACAGATTGAAATCCTTATCCCCCCAGGGAATCATCTTATCTGGAGGGCCAGCCAGTGTCTATGAGAAGAATGCCCCCTTCTGTGATCCCGCCGTTTTCAGGATGGGCATCCCCATTTTAGGCATTTGTTACGGCATGCAATTGATCGCACAATTATTAGGAGGGGAGGTTACCCATTCGGAAAAAAGGGAATATGGAAAAGCCAAATTGACTTTGAACCGGGATGGAAAGCTCTTCAAAGGCTTGGGAAGAACGGGAGGTCAACTGGCGGTCTGGATGAGCCACGGGGATCACGTTAAGACATTGCCTCCAGGATTTCATGCCATCGCCCATTCGAAGAATACCCCTTTTGCAGCGATCGAAAACTCTCAAAAAAGAATTTATGGGCTCCAGTTCCATCCAGAGGTGGTTCATACCCAGAGGGGACTGCATCTCATTAGAAATTTTCTTTTTAATGTTTGTGGATGTTCCAACCTTTGGACGATGGAATCTTTTTTAGACCAGACCAGCCATGACCTGAAAAAAAGAATCGGGAAAGGAAAAGTCATCTGTGCGTTAAGCGGTGGGGTTGATTCCACGGTGGTGGCCCTTCTTCTCCATAGAGCGATTAGCGATCGCCTGCAATGTATCTTTGTGAATAACGGTCTATTGAGAAAAAATGAAACTTCGCAGGTAATGAATTTATTCCGCTTTCATTTTAAAATACCATTAACCTATGTCAATGCGGAAAACTCCTTCTTAAAAAAATTGGATGGGGTGATCGATCCAGAAGATAAAAGGAAAAGGATCGGAAAGGAATTTATTTCCATCTTCGAAAGGGAAGCCCGGAGAATTGGAAGGGTTGAATATTTAGCCCAAGGAACCCTGTATCCCGATGTGATCGAAAGCGTTTCCTCAAAAGGCCCCTCGGCAACGATCAAGAGCCACCACAATGTGGGAGGATTGCCTGAGAAGATGAAACTTAAGCTTGTGGAGCCGCTTCGAGAATTATTTAAAGACGAAGTGAGAAAATTAGGGAAGGTATTGGGACTGCCCGAGGGAATTTTAAAACGTCAACCCTTTCCAGGACCAGGACTTGCCATCCGGATCATCGGGGAAGTGAATAAAGAAAGGTTGAAAATCTTAAGGGCAGCCGATGAGATTGTCATGGAAGAGGTGGGGAAAGGCCATCTTCTGGATCGGGTTTGGCAATCTTTTGCAGTCTTGCTTCCCGTGAAGACAGTGGGCGTGATGGGGGACGAAAGAACCTATGAAAATGTGATTGCCTTGAGGGTGGTGGGGAGTCAGGACGGCATGACGGCGGATTGGGTCAGACTGCCCTATAAAATCTTAGAACATCTTTCAAATCGGATCATTAATGAGGTGAAAGGTGTCAATCGGGTCGTCTATGATATTAGTTCCAAACCCCCCAGCACGATCGAATGGGAATAAGTAAAGGATAAATCTGGAATAACGGAAGGGTGGAATGATGGAATAATGGGAAGAATGAAGACCACAGAGAGAAGAATTACCCAATATTCCAATATTCCATCATTTCGGTTTTAAATAACCAGTATTCCAATGTTCCATTGTTCCACTATTCCTTTTTTCTTATGAGTATGCAAGCATCTAACTTTATCCATCTCCATGTCCACAGCCAATACAGCTTGTTGGACGGTGCCATTCGATTTGAAGAGGCCTTCGGATTGGCCAAGAAATATGGAATGAATGCCATGGCGCTGACCGATCACGGAAACATGTTCGGTGTGGTCGAATTTTATCAGCTGGCCATCAAACATGGTATAAAGCCCATCGTGGGATGTGAGATTTATGTTTCTCCAGGAAGCCGGTTTGAGAAAAAAATGGGAGAAGGAGGGGAGGGGAACTATCATCTCACCCTCTTGGTGAAGAATGAGACCGGCTATTTCAATCTACTGAAATTGGTGAGCCTCGCCCATCTTGAAGGATTTTATTATAAGCCAAGGGTTGACAAGAAACTTCTCAGCCAATACAACGATGGATTGATTGCCCTGAGCGGTTGTATGAAGGGAGAGATGGCCACCCATGCGAGCCGGGGAGAGATGAAGAAAGCCTTACAATCCGCCGAAGATTATCGCAAGATTTTTAACGACCGGCGATTTTTTGTTGAAATTCAAAACAACGGCGTGGAAAACCAACTTCAGGTGAATGAGCGACTCTTAGAGATTGGGCATCAACTCTCTCTTCCTGTGGTCGCGACGAATGATTGCCACTACCTCCATCGAAAGGATGCCAAGGCTCAAGAAGTCCTCCTCTGCATTCAAACCGGAAAAACGCTCCAAGATAGCGATCGAATGAGATTTTCATCTGATGAATTTTATTTTAAATCGCCTCAAGAAATGGCCGACCTCTTCCAAAATATTCCGGAGGCGCTCGACCATACGGTTGAAATCACGGAACAATGCAATCTTGAAATGCGTTTCGATGAGAAGCATATTCCAAGAATCGCTGTTCCGGCTGGGGAAACAGCTGAAAGTTACTTAGATAAACTCGCCAAGGAAGGATTAGAGCGACGGCTTTCCCGACATCAAGGAGAGAAGGATTTCAAGGATCGTTGTGCCCGTTATAAGGCCCGGCTTGAGGAAGAACTCAAGATCATCAAATCGATGGGCTATCCCGGTTACTTTCTAATCGTTTATGATTTTATCCACTATGCCAAAAGCCATAAGATTCCTGTCGGCCCTGGAAGGGGATCGGCGGCTGGCAGTTTGGTGGCTTACGCCTTAAACATTACTGATCTGGATCCGATCGAATATGATCTGATCTTTGAGAGATTTCTGAACCCGGGAAGAAAGAGCAGCATGCCCGATGTGGATGTTGATTTTTGCATGGAAAGAAGGGAGGAGGTCATTCACTATGTATCGGAGAAGTATGGGAAAGAGAATGTGGCTCAGATCATCACCTTCGGAAAGATGCAAGCCAAAGCAGTCGTTCGGGATGTGGGTCGTGTCCTCGGGATTCCGTATGCAGAAGTAGATCGTATTGCAAAACTCATCCCCAACAAGATCGATATTACCCTTGACCAAGCCTTACAGCAGGAACCAAGCCTGAGAGAAGCGGTTGCCAAGGATGCCCGAATCGCTTCCCTGTTTGAAATTGCAAAATCTCTAGAGGGTTTGGCACGCCATGCGTCTACCCATGCGGCGGGAGTCGTGATTGCCAATAAGCCTTTAATGGAGTATCTTCCACTCCAGCGGGGCCAGAACAATGAAGTCATGACCCAGTATGCCATGAAGCAGGTGGAGTCCATCGGTTTGGTCAAATTCGATTTTCTGGGACTCAAGACTCTCACCGTTGTAGACCAGACGATTCAGCTGATTGAAAAGAATCGCGGTATTAAACTTGAACTGTCAGAGATCCCACTGGATGATCCGGAAGTCTATGCCCTTTTAGGAGCTGGTTCAAACCTGGGGATTTTCCAATTGGAAAGTTCAGGGATGCGAGACCTCTTAACGAAACTCAAGCCACAGAGTTTCAAAGACATTATTGCCTTAGTGGCCCTTTATCGGCCAGGCCCTCTGGATAGTGGTATGGTGGGTGAGTTTATCAAGCGAAAACATGGCCAAGAATTGATAAGGTATGAACTCCCAGCTTTGGAAGAGATCTTAAAAGATACGTATGGGGTGATTGTCTATCAGGAGCAGGTGATGCGCATTGCCAGCGCCTTGGCCAATTTTAGCCTCGAATATGCAGACAATTTGCGTAGAGCGATGTCCAAGAAAGACACCCTGGAGATGGAAAGGCAGAAAGAGAAGTTTCTTGAAGGGGCCAAAAAAAACAAAATTCCTCTTAAGAAAGCGGAGAAGATTTTTGAACAGATGGAGACTTTCGGCCGTTATGGTTTCAACAAATCCCACAGCGCTGCTTACGCCCTGCTTGCTTACCACACGGCCTATCTGAAGACGCATTATCCGATCGAATTCATGGCTGCCTTGCTCACGAGTGAGGCGCAGAATGCGGATAAAATTGTTCGCTATATTTCCGAATGTCGGGAGATGAAAATTGAAATCTTGCCGCCGGATATCAATGAAAGTTTCAAACACTTTGCGGTCATTGGGAATCAGATCCGGTTCGGTTTGACAGCTGTAAAAAATGTCGGGGATGCGGCTATTGACATCATCCTGTCAGAACGAAAGGACAATGGAAAATTTAGATCCTTGTACGATTTTTGCCATCGCGTCGATTTAAGAAAAGTGAATCGACGAGTGGTTGAAAGTCTGATTAAATGCGGGGCCTTTGACTTCTCGAAAGCTTACCGATCTCAGATGTTAACCGTTCTTGGGGATATCTTGGAAGAATCTCAATCGGCGCGGAGGAAGAATGGGGAACCTCAACTGAGTATGCTCATCAATCACTCCACGGAATTAAAGGAAGACTATCCGGACATCGATGAATTTCCAGAAAATCAACTGATCGCTTTTGAGAAGGAAACGATCGGATTCTATATCTCCCGGCATCCCTTATCACGCTACCAGGAAGAGATCCAGAAACATACTGACTTGGATACTTCCACTCTCTCAAAGCTTCAGAATGGGGTCGAGGTTAAAATCTGCGGCCTCGTCAGCGGACTGAAGGAGATCGTTACGAAAAAGGGAGATCGGATGGCTTTCCTGACTCTGGAGGACATGAAAGGATTTGTGGAGGTCATTCTTTTCCCCGAGGTTTTTAAGGCGGCTTCCTCCTGTTTGAGAGGAGGAGACCCACTTCTCGTCAAGGGAACACTCGATCTGGCCGAGGAACATATCAAGATAAAGGGCACAGAAGTTCATTCTCTTCAGGAGTTAGCCTCCTCTCCGATGAAGCCCTTCCATTTGAAGATTCCACTCTCCTCACTCACTTCCTCCCAATTGGCAGGTTTAAAAGAGATTGTCATAGCGAACCGGGGGGCCTCTAAGGTTCTTCTGCACATTATGGGTGGGAACAACCGGGAAACCGTTGTGGCGCTGTCAGATCGATATACCGTCGATCCCTCTCAACATTTTAAGAACGATATTCAACAACTTTTTAAATCTTTTCCCATTTCTTTTGAATAAACAGGAATCGAGATGGTAAAACATTATTTGGAATTTGAAAAACCCCTCCTTGAACTGGAAAGAGAGATCGAAGACCTGAAAAGGTTTTCCAAGGGGATACCCAGCCATTTTAACGAACAAATAAAAACGTTAGAAGAAAAACTCCATCGTCTGCAGAAAGAAATATTTTCCAACCTAACGGGGTGGCAAGTTACCCAGTTAGCCAGGCATGTTGATCGACCTAAAGCCTCCCACTATGTTCGATGGATGTTCGAAAATTTTCTTGAACTTCATGGAGATCGAAACTTTGGAGACGATCCCGCGATTCTCGGAGGAATGGCTAAGTTTAATGGAAGGGCGATGACCATCATCGCCCATCAAAAGGGAGCAGATGCGAAGGAGATGGCCTATCGGAATTTCGGGATGCCTCATCCAGAGGGATATCGCAAGGCTTTAAGGTTAATGAAATTGGCGGAGTCCTTTAAGAAACCCATCCTGACAATGATTGACACGCCGGGTGCCTTCCCTGGGGTGGGTGCTGAAGAAAGAGGCCAGGCGGAGGCTATTGCCAGAAATCTTGAAACGATGGTCATGCTGCGCACACCGATCATTACCGTCGTCATTGGTGAAGGGGGAAGCGGAGGGGCCTTGGCGATTGGTGTCGGAGATCGAATCTTGATGTTGGAGCATTCGATCTATTCCGTGATCTCTCCAGAAGGATGTGCAGCGATCCTTTGGAAAGATGGCGAGAAGGGAAAGGAGGTCGCTGCAGAGTCATTGAAATTGACCGCTGCGGATTTGTCTCGATTGGGCGTGATTGATGAGATTGTTAAAGAACCATTGGGGGGAGCTCATCGAGACCCACAAGGAATGGCGGAAACTTTGAAAGGAGCCGTAGAACGACACCTGAGCGAATTAGAAATAATGAATGAGGAGGAATTATTAAGCCTCCGATATGAAAAGTTCAGAAGGATGGGTACCTTCACTGACGATGGTGGAAGGTAGTCGGTGGCGTGTGGATCAAATAGATATTCTGTTCTACTCGCTACTATACACTTTCCACAAGCGGAATGACGATGTCGGGAAAAATTGAGGTTTTACCAGAATCCATCTCACAGATCATCGCCGCAGGAGAGGTGATTGAAAGACCCGCTTCCGTCGTGAAAGAGCTAATAGAGAACGCCATCGATGCCGGAAGCTCGGAAATCACGGTCGAGTTAAAGGCCGGAGGGCTCCAACTGATTCGAGTGATGGATAGCGGAGAAGGAATCGATCAGGAGGATGTTCCATTGGCCTTTCAGAGATATGCTACCAGTAAAATTAGAAGAGCGGAGGATCTTTATGCCATTCATACCTTAGGGTTCAGAGGAGAGGCTCTCCCTAGCATTTCTCAAGTTTCTAAGATGACCCTCCTGACCAAGACGCATCCTTCCCTCAGCGGGACGAAAGTGATCTGTGAAGGAGGCCAAATATTAAGTGTTTCGGAAATAGGCTGCCCGGTCGGAACGGAAGTGGAAGTCAAACATCTCTTCTACAATATTCCGGTAAAAAGAAAATTCTTAAAATCGATTCGTTCAGAACTTCGCTCTGCACTCAATCACTTTCTCCGATTGAGTCTTTCTCACCCCACGATTTCATTTAAGTTCATTCATGATGGCCGGACCCTCCATGAACATCTCAAGACAGAATCCCCCTTGGTTCGAATCGAAGCGATTCTTGGAAAGGAGATTTATCGTCATCTCCAGCCAATTGGATTCGAAGAGGGGGAAATCAGGCTCTCGGGGTTTGCCAGTCTCCCGTCCTTTTCGAAAAGAAATGCGGACGGCATTTATTTCTACGTTAACCAACGTTTTATCAAGGACCGGATGATTTATAAAGCGGTTTTAGATGCCTATCGCCATAGCCTCCCCCGCAATGAATTTCCTGTCGTTATCCTTTTCATCACCCTTCCTCCTTCTGCCGTCGATGTGAATGTCCACCCGACCAAGGCCGAGGTAAAATTTAAGGATCCCGATCGAGTGTACCAGGCTGTTTTCGCAGCGGTTCGAATGGTACTCGAAGAAGGTCCTTCCCGGTTGGAACAAATAGCTCCCGGAAATACGGGAAGGGAGTGGGTTTTTCAAAGGAGGGCTCAGCCCTCTTTTTTTGGTCAAGACACTTTATCCCCCCCTTCTTTCTTGATGAGTGGAAAAGAAGAAGGAATGCCCTTGGTTCAGGATGGGAGAGGTATTTCATGGAAGGCCCAGAAAAAATGGCCTTATACCGTTCTTGGACAAATCCAGGGGACCTATATTCTCTGCGAAGGAGATGAGAATTTAATCTTTATTGACCAACATGCTGCCCATGAAAGAATTCTTTTTGAAAAGTTTAAAAAAGAATATGAAGATAGGGCGATGAGTTCAGAAAAACTACTTCTTCCCATTTTGATCGAGTTATCTTTAGAGGAATCGTATATTCTCGAATCGGCAGGGGAGGCATGGAAGGAAATGGGATTCGAAATCGAGCCTGTTGGTGAAAAACTATTTGCCATTCGGTCCATCCCGTCTTTTATCGAGCAAAGGGATCCAAAAGAAATCGTGAGAGGCATATTGGATGAGCTCTCTTTTTTAGAAAAGGAGGGGAAAGGGAAAGGGGAGGGGACGATTCATACCCTTTTAGTCACGCTGGCTTGTCATTCTGCTATAAGAGGAAACTATATATTGAAGAGGGAAGAGATCGATCAGTTGATGGAGAGTCTCGTCGCTTTCCATCCTTCTGCTACCTGCCCCCACGGGCGCCCCATCTTTTTTATCCTTCCTTTGGATGAATTGAAAAAACAGTTTAAAAGGAAATGAGGATCTCTTGTTGGAACCCATAGAATCAAAGAGTTTCCCAACGAGCACCTTTTATGCGTAGAATTGTCTTGACTTTTGAGAAACAGTAAAGCTAAATTAATTTTCTAGTTAAAGTTGGAATCTGTTGGTTGCCATACGTGTGCTTCCAAGATTGGTTTGGTGCCTTAGTCTTATGCTGCCCAAGCCTATAGACCGTGGGGGAGGTTGTGATTCCTCCTCTCCACTTTGTTTAGATCTTGCTACTTTATTACCTTTTCCTTCTTTTTATGAGCTGAGGAGGCCTCACGTTGTTTAAGTTTTCTCTTATACCGAAAGAAAAGAAATTCTTTGTCCTTTTTGAACAGGGTACACAGAATGCAGTGAAGATAGCCCAACAGCTAAAAGATATGGTCCATATCTGGGAGAACGTAAAGGAAAGGGTCGGGGTGATCAATGACTTAGAACACCAGGGAGATGCTATTACTCATCAAATTTTTGACCAATTACACCGCTCCATTATTACCCCATTCGATCGGGAGGACATCGCTCTGTTGGCTCATTCCCTCGACGACGTAGCTGACTTTATCCATGCAGCAGCGGATGCTATGCTCCTCTACAAAGTAGAGCATCCAACGAATAGGGCTAAGGAGCTGGCCGATATTGTCGTACAAGCAGTGGCTGAAGTCGAAAAGGCTGTCTCTGAAATGCACGACCGTATTGGGCGAAGGCAGCTTCTTAAACGATGCGTAGAGATTAATCGCCTGGAAAACATAGGGGATAACGTATATCGTTCAGCAATGGCTGAGTTATTTGATGACTCAGCAAATTATAATAGTCTTATCAAGTGGCGCGAAATTTATAACCACATGGAGAGCGTCATCGACAGGTGCGAAGATATAGCCAACATACTGGAAGGTGTGGCTATAAAGTATGCCTGAACTCCTGGGATAGACCTGGTTTCCATTCTTAATAACGATTAGCGCAGAAGTTTTTACCCGTGTCCTTTCCCCTTAAGGGTGATATGAGCTTATTATTCATTATTTTCATCATACTCGTAGCCCTGGTTTTTGATTATACCAACGGGATGCATGATGCTGCGAATTCTATTTCCACCATTGTCTCTACCAGAGTTTTATCGCCCAAACAAGCGGTTGTCTGGGCAGCTGTTTTTAATTTTGTGGCTTTTCTTATATTCAGTACGACAGTGGCTGAAACAATCGGCTGGGGGATGATTGATATTAAGGCAGTAACTCCTACGGTCGTTCTCGCGGGGCTTTGCGGCGCTATTTTCTGGAATTTGATTACCTGGTATTTTGGATTGCCCAGCAGCTCTTCGCATGCCCTCATTGGCGGGTATGCCGGAGCAGCTATCGTCAAGACAGGTTTCGGAGTGATTATTGCGAGTGGTTGGTACAAAACATTGATATTTATCGTTCTGGCGCCTACTATTGGTTTATTCTTAGGTTTTATATTGAGAATCATTACAACATGGATTGTCTATGAACGGAAGCCAGCTGTTGTAAATAAGTGGTCGCGGGTTTTACAACTTTTTTCCGCAGCCCTTTATAGTCTGGGCCATGGCGGGAATGATGCACAAAAAACGATGGGTATTATCAGCAGTCTTCTTTTTACCGGAGGCTTAATCCACGAATTCAAAGTGCCTCTCTGGGTTGTTCTCAGTGCACACGCCGCTATTGGGTTGGGCACCTTAAGCGGCGGTTGGCGGATTGTTAAAACAATGGGACAGAAAATCACGAAATTAGAACCGATTGATGGCGTTTGTGCTGAGACATCCGCTGCTTTTAGCATTTTCTTAGCCACTCATATGGGTATTCCAGTGAGTACAACCCATGTGATCACGGGCGCTATATCCGGCGTAGGGTCTGCGATTCGGTTTACTGCCGTGCGCTGGGGGGTGACGGTTCGGATTGTCTGGGCTTGGATTTTTACTATTCCGGCAGCCGCTATTCTGGCTGGTTTCATTTATTTCCTGTTTGGAATATCCGGTTCGAGATGAAAAAGAATCCCTGGCTGAGTCCAGGATTTCAATTTGGATAGACAGGGTTGACTCTGGGCTAAAAAAAACACTGATATCGGCTGAAGGGGACGAGGAGGCAATAAACATGGAAACAAGAACGGCCTTTCACAAATATTTGCAGGAAGTCGAGCCCGATGTACTGGCTATGGGCAACATGGTGGCGAAAGCGATAGACCGCGCTATTGAAGCATTGAAAAAGCGGGATTTGACTCTGGCGCACCAAATCATTGCTGATGACGACCAGATTGATAAGCAGCGGTACAGCATCGAAGACAAGTGCATTGGGCTTATTGCCACCCAGCACCCTCTGGCGAGTGACCTGCGCATTATTGTGGCTGTCCTCAACATCATCATAGAACTGGAACGAATCGGCGACTATGCCGATGGGATCGCCAAGATTGTCATTATGATTGGCGACGAGCCGCCCTTAAAGCCATTAATCGATATCCCGAGGATGGGGGAGATAACGATTGAAATGATCAATAACAGTATTCATTCTTTCGCCACCCGAGATGTGGAATTGGCGATGAGGGTCGTCAGCATGGATACTGTCGTGGATGGTCTCTACGACCAAGTCTTTCGGGAGCTCCTCACCTTCATGATGGTCGACCCCAAGACAACCAACCGTGCCACCCGCCTCATATGGGTAGCCCACAACCTTGAGCGTGCTGCTGACCGAGCCACGAATATCTGCGAGCGCGTGGTGTTCACAGTAACGGGAAAGATGGAAGAAATAGGGGCTTCGAAGTATTAGCAGATAAACAGTTGGGTTACCCCTCACCGAGGTCAGAATCTATTCCATGATTCAATCCGTATTTTTCTAAACGGTAACGCATGGAGCGAAAATTGATATGAAGAAGCTCTGCCGCTTTCTTTTTAATCCCTTTGGTTCTATCCAACGCTTTCATCAGAAGACTCCGCTCAAGATCCTCCACCATTTTTTCAAGGTCAATTCCTTCATTCGGAATTTCGATGTCAATCGGTCCTTTTTTCTGAAGGGGGTGTTCGCTCAAGTAAGAACTCAGATTGTGTGCGGTGAGTTCTTGCCCACCCTCCAAGGCAACCGCCCTTTCAATAATATTCTGAAGTTCTCTTACATTGCCAGGATACTCATAATTCATCAGGATCTGGAGTGCCTCTGTGGAGATCTTCGAAATGTCTTTACTTAACTCTTGAGAATATTTTTTTAGAAAATGGTTGGCCAGAATTTGGATATCTTCTTTTCGATCCCTTAAGGGGGGGAGTTTGATCTGAATCACATTGAGACGGTAAAATAAATCTTCCCGAAAACGTTTTTCTTTCACCCCCTCTTCGAGATCTTTATTCGTCGCAGCGATTATTCGGACATCTACCCGGATATCTTCTGTCCCGCCAACTCTTTTAAATTCTTTGTCCTGTAATACCCGCAATAATTTCACTTGCATGAGGAGAGGCAATTCGCTGATCTCGTCCAAGAAGATCGTCCCCTCGTCGGCCACTTCAAACAATCCCTTTTTGGTGGCAATGGCATCGGTGAACGCCCCCTTCATATGGCCGAAAAGCTCACTTTCAATAAGAGATTCGGGGATCGCGCCACAATTTAAGGTGACGAAAGGTTTTTCCTTCCGGGGACTATTATAATGGATCGCCTTCGCCACCAACTCTTTGCCTGTTCCGCTTTCTCCGGTAATCAAAATATTGGTTTTGGTGGGAGACACTTTCTCCAGAAGATCATACAAGGCCACCATTTTAGGGCTTTGCCCGATGATATTCCCAAAATGAAAACGGTCCCTGACCACCTGTTTTAAGAGAATGTTCTCCTTTTGGAGATTCTTTTTTTCCAATGCATTCTTTATGATCAATTTGATCTCATCTACCTTGAAGGGTTTCGTAATGTAGTCATAGGCCCCTTCCTTCATCGCCTTAATGGCCGTATCCGCAGAAGCATAAGCAGTGATCATGATTACGATGGTTTCCGGGGCGATGGCCTTAATCCTTTTTAATGCAGAGATGCCATCCAACCTGGGCATGCGAATATCTAGGAGGACCAGGTCAAAAAGATCATTGTCAACCAGTGTGGCGACTTCCTCTCCATTCGAGGCAAGTGAAACTTTGTAGCCCTCCTTCTTAAGCATGATGTCTAGGAATTCTCTCATGCTTTGTTCATCATCAGCCACCAAAATTTTGTCTTTGATCATGCGTCTTTCCTCTTTTTAATCGGCGGGGAGAAAAATGCTAAAGGTGGATCCCCTGCCCACCTCACTTTCCACTTTGATCGATCCTTTGTGGTTTTCGAGGATTTTATGGACGATCGAAAGGCCCAACCCCGTCCCATTCTCTTTGGTTGTAAAAAAAGGCTCAAAGATTTTTTCTTTCTCTTCCAGAGCAATCCCGTTTCCGGAATCGGTGATGGAAATCTTTACCCATTCCTTTGCCTTTAGCTGGGGCGAAAGGGAAAGGCTCGTGTCCCCCGGGGCCTTCCCTTTACCCAATTGAACCTGAATTTTTCCTCCATTGGACATCGACTGGGCCGCATTAATGAGAAGGTTCCAAAAGACTTGTTTCATTTGGTCAGGGTCGATGGAGGCCCGTATCTTCTCCTGGCCGTTCGGTCGCAGGATACGGATTCCATCATGGAAGGAAGGGGAATGCATGAAGAGGTCTATGGTTTCCTCAATGACATTTCTTATAGAAGTGAGGATCTTATGGGTTTGAGGAGGTTGTGCATAGAGCAGAAAGTCTGTGATCAAGGCATTCAACCTTTCCGCTTCCCTCAAAGTGATCTCCATGAGATGCTGTTGGTGATCATCCAAGTTGAGTTCGGTTTTTAACATTTGAACGGACCCGCTTAGGGACGCCAGCGGGTTTCTGATTTCGTGTGCCATTCCTGCGGCCAATAATCCAACCGCTGCCATCTTATCCACTCGCTTCATCTGTTCTTCCATTTCTTTAAATTTTGTAATGTCTTGGAAAATGAGGGTATGGCCGATCAATGATCCCTCCGGGTCAGTCAAGGGAGAAATGGAAAATCCAAGATAAACTTTTCTTCCATCATCGTTGGTCAAGAGAGTTTCATAACGTTGATAGTCAGGGGAGGGCTCCAAGATTTTCCTCTTAACCTGTTCGAGCACCTGACCAATTTTCGGAAACAGGCGATAAATGGAAGTGTCTTTTAGTGGCTCTCTGCTCCGGTTCAAAATCTTTTCAGCGGTTCGGTTTAAAAAATTGATGTTGCCGTTAAGATCGATCGTGAGGAGACCGCTGTCCAAGCTCTGAATAATATTTCGATTAAACGCCTCTAATTGGTTGTAATCCACCTGTTTCTGGATGAGTTCCCTTTTATTCTTCCTTAATTCTTCTGAGATCGCGCTGCTTAGGAAAGCGACGATATAAAAAGTGGCCATGTAAATGATCAGGGAATAAAAGATTTGGCTTGCCTCGTAAATGTAAGGTTGGCCTAATGGATTGATCCAACGATAAAGTTGGAGCAATAAGAGGAGCCCGTAAAGGAATGAGGAGAGGGAGGCTGAAAAGAGAGCTCCCCGCTTGTAAAAGATGGTGCTGCTTGCAATAATTGTAAAAGTGTAAGTAATGGGGAAAAAGCTTTCTTTGCCCCCGGTAAAATAGATCAAGGCAGTGATAAAGAATTGATCGGTGATAATTTGGGAAAAAGCAAATCGGTAGAGGTCTTTAATTGTTTTTAAAAAAAGCGCATAAACGATCGTCACCAGATAAAAAAGACCTATAAAATAGTAAAAGGTGTTGGTCAGGGGGACGAAAAAAAATTTGTTTTCAGAAACTTGGAAAACCAAGGTGATCGTGAGGAGAAGGGTGAGGATAATAATACGACCCAACATCAATGCTTTCACATTTATTAGCATTTTTGAGTGCGGGTCGAGTGAAAGCGTTGAATTTGCATCCATTTAATTTCACCGTTCCACAGGATATTGAACAAGGGGAAATCTAACCCACTGCAGAGGCCATATTGAAAATGGGAAGATACATGGCGATCACAACGCCTCCGATTACGACTCCTAAAAAGACCATGAGCATCGGTTCGAGAAGGGAGGTCAAATTGGCCACTGCCACATCCACTTCTTCCTCATAAAATTCTGCAATTTTGGCCAGCATGGAGTCCAGGGCTCCGGTGGATTCTCCAACGGAGATCATTTGGATGACCATGGGGGGGAAGAGAGCACTCCGGTTCAAGGGCTCTGCAATGGTTTCACCTTCCCGAATGCTGGCTCTCGCATTCATAATGGCTATTTCAATGGCTCTGTTTCCCGAGGTCCTTGAAACAATACTTAATCCGTCCAAGATGGGAACCCCGCTGCTGACGAGGGTTCCCAATGTTCGTGAGAACCGGGCGACAGCAATCTTCCTAAATAACGGTCCAAACACAGGCAATTTCAAGAGAAGGCGGTCAACAACAGCCCTTCCGTTTTGAGTTTGATAATATTTTTTAAACAGAAAAAACAAGAGAATGAGGGCCGGGATAAAAATGTAGAAAGTATTTTTGATCAGCTTGCTGATCGTGAGGACGATAACAGTAGGAAGTGGTAAACTTTGCCCAGCTGATGAAAACATGGTTTCAAAGACAGGGATGACGAAGATCATCAGGATCATGACGACAGCCACAGCCACGGTTACAATGGTCGCCGGATAGATGAGCGCTGATTTAACCTTCTTTTTCAAGGCCTCTGCCTTTTCAATGTAGCTCGCCAGACGGATTAAAATAGTGTCCAAGATCCCGCCTTCCTCACCCGCGACCACTAAGTTCGTATACAATTCATTGAAGGCCGCGGGATGTTTTTTAAGGGCTCCGGCAAAGGTAGAACCTCCCTCCACGTCTTCCTTGATCTCCCGAATAATATTTTTAAACATCTTATTTTCTTGTTGTGAGGAGAGGACTTCTAAGGATTGGACCAGTGGCAATCCTGCATCGATCATGGTGGCCAGTTGCCGTGTAAAGATAGCAACCGATCGCTGATTTACTTTTTTCTTAATGAAGGGTAAGGAAATCGTGATCTCTTTTCCCTTGGAGCTGATTTTGGTTGGGATGACATTCTGTTGTCGAAGGTGGATTCGAATAGCAGCCTCGCTGGGAGCTTCCATCTCTCCCTTTTTGACTCCTCCCTTAGCTGTTTTTCCTTCCCATTTATAAATTGGCATAATTCATTCCTTTCCTCATGCGCTTACCCTGTTGTTGTAAGAAATCCAAATCACCCAAATCGATGAGCCATTATGAAATTGGGATGAATCCCCATGCTCATGCAACGACAGGGGTTAAGCGGTTCTCGCAGGTCTTTCTTTCTTCGCCATCGCTATATTGGAACTCGAAAGCATCTGCCGAAATTCATCCAGATTATGACTTCGCTCCATCGCATCCTCCAAGGAGATGATATGGCGTTCCACAAGCGAAACGAGGGCCTGGTTCATGGTTTGCATGCCAAATTTTGACTGTCCAACTTGCATCGATGAATAGATCTGTTGAATTTTATCTTCTCGAATAAGGTTTCGAATGGCCGGGTTTGGAATCATCACCTCCATGGCTAAGGCACGGCCCTTGCCCCCTATCTTCGGAATGAGCTGCTGGGCTAGCACTCCTTCTAAGACAAAAGAGAGTTGTGTCCGGATTTGAGTTTGTTGATGGGGAGGAAAGACGTCGATGATACGATTGATCGTTTCTACGCAGGAATTGGTGTGGAGTGTGGCGAATGTCAAATGACCAGTTTCTGCACAGATGAGGGCCGCTTCAATTGTTTCCAGGTCTCTCATCTCACCGATGAGTATGATATCCGGGTCTTGTCGGAGGATATGTCGAAGGGCTGCGGTAAAACTTTTTGTATCCTGATTCACCTCTCTTTGATTGACGATGCAACTTTTGTGGCGGTGAAGATATTCGATGGGATCCTCGATGGTGACGATATGATCGCTCTTTTCACTATTGATCTTATCAATCATGGCCGCTAAGGTTGTTGATTTTCCGGTCCCTGTTGGCCCTGTTACCAATACCAGCCCCTTGGGTTTTTTGAGCAGCTCATTAGCCACAGCAGGAATTCCCAATTCAGAAAAATTAAGGATGTCGAAGGAAATGGCTCGAAAGGCTCCCGCTACAGCGCCCCGCTGCATAAAGATATTTCCCCTGAATCGGCTCAGTCCTTTAATTCCAAAGGAGAAATCTAATTCCCATTCCTCCTCAAACTTATGTCGCTGGGCGTCGGTCAATACACTATAACAGATTCTTTTGGTGTCGGGCCCCATCAGAACGGTGTCATCAAAGCTCATCAACTTTCCGTCGATCCGGAATTGAGGTGCGGCTCCTGTAGTGATGTGTAAGTCGGAAGCCTTTTTTTCAATGACGATTTCAAGCAATTTTTGTAATTCAATCATAATTCTTTCCCCTTAAATTTCCCCTTTGATGGGTTATCGATCCTCGATGGTTGACCGAAGAACTTCCTCAATGGTCGTGACCCCATCTTTGATCTTCGAAATTCCGCTCTGCCTCAATGTCTTCATTCCCAAACGGATGGCTTCCTTTTTAATTTCAGAGTTGGAAGCTCGGGATAAAACAAGCTCTTTAATCTCTTCTTTCATGGGCATCACTTCATAAAGTCCAAGCCTGCCTTTATAACCGGTATTATTACAAATGGAGCATCCTTTCCCTTTATAAACCTGGAAGGATCTCACCTCATCGGGTGGGATTCCTAAATCGATCAAGAGTTGCGGATGAACTTTGACGGGCTCTCTGCAATCCATACAGATTTTCCGGATTAACCGCTGGGCCAGGATTAATATGACGGCTGAGGAGATTAAAAACGGCTCGATTCCCATATCAATTAATCTATTAATCGTTCCGGGAGCGTCATTGGTGTGAACGGTGCTGAGGACCAGGTGTCCGGTTAAGGCTGCTTGAACCGCGATCTGAGCGGTTTCGAAATCCCGAATCTCACCTACCATGATAATATCAGGGTCTTGCCGGAGGAAGGAG
>Ga0256868_10000207_pt1 | contig 36063 bp, 31 predicted proteins | sample RVTome_13_FD_187341 | JGI IMG/M metagenome (GOLD analysis project Ga0256868, IMG submission 187341) | Soil microbial communities from uranium-contaminated site in the Upper Colorado River Basin, Wyoming, United States - RVT92D227 HiSeq ...
GGCCTTCATCTTTTGGACGTCTACGGAGACATTTTCCTCGGAAAATACGTTTTCGTGGTTGGAAATGGTCTTGGGCCTTTTAATCCCCAAAATCTCATCTCAGGAATTGAGCCTAATCCATGCAGTAATTAGAAAGGCCGGACATGTGACGGAGTACTTCATCTTAGGTCTTTTATTGTTCCGAAGCTTTCGTGGCGGCTCTATTTCGTCGTGGAACTGGCGATGGTCTTTTTTCGCGGTCGTGGTAGTAGTCCTCTGGGCCGCAAGCGATGAGTTGCATCAATCCTTTGTTTTGACACGGACGGCCTCCGCTGTGGATGTAGGCATTGATACAGCAGCAGGAATCCTTGCGCAGTTTGTAGGCGCTTTGTGGCGTCGTTATAGGAGAAAATAGAGTTTCAGCGGCGATTGCTGTGGCCGTCCCAAAAGACCCCGGAGAGATCATCGACACATCGCCAATTTGGTTAACCCAAATGCTCAACAACTGCTATCCTTCGGACCCATGGCCCCTCGAATCCATCCTTCTTTTCCATTAGATCTTAAAAGCCACGGTGATTTGAAGGATGTTACTTAAGGTCGGAAAGGTTCTGATTTTTTTAAACCCCACCTTTCTTAGCATTTCGTTCTGATCGAACGAGAAAAAGTTCAAGTTTTCCCTTTCGAAGAGCTTGAAAAAAATAAGGCAGATGGTCTTCCCTTTTCCAAGAACCTGGGAATTGAAATCCCCAATCACCACCCTCCCATTTTCTTTCAATGCGAGGTAGGCTTCCTTGAGAATTCCCAACCGTTTTGACCCCGGAAGCTCATGGATGGCAAACGAGGTGAAAATGCCATTGAAATAATTTTGGTATTCCCATGACGTGGTCACATCTTTTTGTAAAAAAAACACATTCCCTAATCCTTTACATCGCTTCGTTGCCACCTCTATCATACCTTTAGAGATATCCATTCCCACCACTTCCCCTCCTCTTCCAACTGACTGTGCTATCCATGAAGCCACTCTTCCTGTCCCTGAACAGAGGTCCAGAATCTTCTCTCCCCTTTCAGGAGCAAGCATCTCAACCGCTCTTTTCAGAAACACAGCATATTGTCCAAATGTCAGGAGGTCGAGAAAGACATCGTAATGGCGAGCAGACTTTTCAAAGAGATCGATGCGATGTTTAATCAATGTCAAATGTCAAAACCCAAAGTTCAAATCAAGCCCAAAATCCAAACATTTCAAAAAAGGAATCTTTGACATTAAATTATTTGGCATTTATTTGGCATTTGAACTTTGATATTTGAAATTTTGTTTTTAACTTTAAGCTTTTTCCAAGGTGATTTTGACCCCCTTCTTAACTTTCAGGAAGACTTTGGGGTCGGATAGAACCTTTCCAATCACATTCACTGCACTGGCGGCACGAATCTCTTCACCCCGGCTTGCCGGCGTGGGTCCGAAAAAGATGCAGAAGGCACGTCCGGTTGGCCAATATCCCAATTCTCCCGCTGAAACGACCTCTCTTGCACTTTGCTCCAGCCCGGTCTTCACCGGAATGGCGAAGTAAATTTCCTCGCCCCAGAGATTGGTCTTTGCCTCAATGGGGAGCGCTTCCCAGATCAATTGGCCTGTCTTCGATTCGTCCAGCTCGGCTTCGACCTTTAGTTCACTCACGAGAATCCTGATTTTCTTTCGCATCCTCGACTCCTCTTGCCTCGAGAGGATCAAATTCATTAAAAAGACCCTCATGCTCCTCTTGGGTCCCCAAATTGTTCGGGAAGAAAAGGATTTCCCGATCCATCTTTACGACCTCCCCTTTCAGGGTAAGGAATTTTTGAGTTTGGTTTCTCAACAAAAAGAAACTGACCACCACCAGAACATAACTGGAGAGTTCCCTTGCGGTAGTAAGTAAAAAGTGAGCCTTAAAACCAAAAAAGTAATAATCTTCTATAAAAAGCCTCGTTGTGTTGATCAAAAGGCCCAGGGTGATGAGCTGCAAGAACCGTTTTGTCTTCGTGGTATTCTGAGCTAAGGAATTAAGGCACTGATCATAGGCCCTCTTGAAGTTTTTCCAACTGCTTGAAATGTTCTTGAGGAGGTCCAGATATACCTTTTCATCGCCCCCGTAAATCTTCAAACGGACCTGTCTGTCTCCTCGAAACAGAAGATAACGCTTTAACAACTCCTCTCTCTCTGAGAGGAGCGCCTGGTTTCTCTTGAGTCCTCGGTAGAGGAAAAAGCCTATCCCTGCGAGAAAAATGAGAGGAATGGCTTCGTTTACTATTTTAACCCACAACGCTTCGTTCATCGCTCAACCCCTTACATTCGATTGATCAGGCTGGCCATATAACCAGCTCCGAATCCATTATCAATGTTGACCACGGCCACACCCGAAGCACATGAATTCAACATGGCCAACAATGCCGTGACGCCTCCAAAACTTGCTCCATATCCGATGCTGGTGGGAACAGCAATCACCGGCCGATCCACCAGCCCGCCGACCACGCTTGGCAAAGCCCCTTCCATCCCGGCGACGACGACGAGGACACTGGCTGCTTCCAATCTTTGTCTTTCAGAAAGGAGCCGGTGAATCCCTGCTACCCCGACATCATAAAGGGCCTCCGCACGATTTCCCATGAATCGAGCCGTGACCAAAGCCTCTTCCGCCACAGGAATGTCTGTGGTCCCTGCAGTGATGACCAGGATCGTTCCCTTCCCTGCAGATTTGACTGGATCGGTGAGATACGTCAGAACTTTGGATATGGGATAGTATCGGCTCTTTGGAAAAACTTTTTTTATGGCTTTGGCTTTTTTCTCTTCTAAACGTGTGATGAGGATGTTTTGGCCCTTCCTCTTCAACTGTTTTATGATGGAGAGAATTTGTCCCGAGGTCTTTCCTTCCCCCCAGATCACCTCTGGAAAGCCTTTTCGAAGACTGCGATGATGATCAATCCTGGTAAACCCTAAGTCTTCAAAGGGAAGCGACTTCAATTCCGCCATGGCCTCATCCAGCGTCGTCTTCCCTAATCTCACTTTTTTCAGAAGATTTTCCAACTTTTGAATATTCATTTATCCCTCTAAAAATCATTTTATTCAGTCTCCTGACGAAAAGTCAAGAAAAACCCTCGTCTGGGACACCTCATCCGGGCAACCTTGACAAGGAATGACAAAAAAGATACGCTAAATTGAGCAATTTGGGAAATTTCTCTTTTGTTCGAAGTATGGGGGGAGGTTAGATGAACCGAACGGGGGTTGTCAAGGATCGAAGATATATGGAGCATGTGATGGACCCTGGTCATCCGGAGAGCCCAGAGCGACTCCGGGAGATTTATCAAGGAATCGAGGAGGAGGAGATGAAAGGCCGGGTTCTTGGTAAGGTGAAGCCTCGACCCGCCACCCGCGAGGAGTTAGAGATGGTCCACTCCCCTGCCTATATCGATCTGATCGCCTCGACGGCGGGTAAGCCTTATGTCCGACTCGATGGAGACACCTCTACCTGTGCAAAGTCCTACGAAATCGCCCTTCTGGCTGCCGGAGGCCTCCTGGAGCTGATCAAGGTTGTGATGCAAGGGAAATTGAATAATGGATTTGCGCTGGTGCGACCTCCTGGCCATCACGCAGAGCGGGACAGGGCCATGGGATTCTGTCTCTTCAACAACGTGGCGATCGGCGCACATTATGCGATCAAGAATTTCTCCCTCCAAAGAATCCTGATTGTGGACTGGGATGTCCACCATGGAAATGGCACGCAGAACTCCTTTTACGAAGACCCGCGGGTTCTTTACTTTTCTACCCATCGCTACGGCTTCTACCCGGGGACAGGGGCGGCAACAGAGGTAGGAAGGGGCCGGGGAGAGGGATTCACCGTAAACGTTCCCCTTTCGCCTGGAGCGAGTGATACGGAATATGGAATCATCTTTGATAAGATCCTTAAGCCCATCGCTCTTGAATATCAACCCCAGTTAATCTTGGTCTCGGCCGGGTTTGATACGCATTACAACGATCCTTTGGGCGGGATGGATGTTACAGAAAGAGGATTTGCGAGGATGACCCAAATCCTGATGGAGATAGCAGAGGCCACTACTCAAGGAAAACTGGCGCTCACGCTTGAGGGCGGTTATAACGTTGCAAGTCAACGGCGGTCTGTGAAGGCCGTCTTAGAAGAGCTTTCTCAGGCCTTGCCCCTCGAAAAAGGAGATCTATTGGAAAGGGAAAAGGCCGATTATCCACAAATCGAGCCATTTATCCTTCAATTGAAGGAGATACAGAAACGATACTGGAAGAACCTTGAATAGGCTGATGGTTATTTTCCTCAGCCTTCAAGAAAAGTTTTTCAGAACTTGTTAAGCACCACCTGTGTTCACCATCTCTTTCAGTTCTTTCCCGACCTTAAAGAAAGGGAGTTTCTTCGGAGGAACATCCACGATCTCCCCGGTCTTTGGGTTGCGGCCTTTGTAACCGCCGTAATTTCTCACCACAAAGCTTCCAAATCCTCTGATCTCAATTCGGTCCCCCTTCTCCAGACTTTCCTTCATCCCGTCAAAAAGAGTGTCAACAATGACCTTGGCAACTTTCTGTGTCACATTCGCCTTCTCTGAAACCTTCGTAATGAGTTCAGCCTTGTTCATAGCTCCTCCCTTCCATCTCATCCTTCCGCCTCTCCCCCAAGGGGAGAGGGATAGGGTGAGGGGTTAAAGTAGATGGTTTCGAATATATTGCACCGCATTTCTAAAAAAGGCAAGGCCTAATACTTCCTCGGTTAACTCCTCCGTGATTCGTGACTCGTGCTGGTACCTTATGATTTTTCAAAAATTTATAACTCTTAACTCCGAACTCTATCTACCAATTGTCCAAAAGTCTTCTCAAAACCCACTCGATTCTTATTGGTGGAGCCAGCTAAGACAATCTCTCCCCCGGGGCTCTTGGGAATTCTCACCCATACCCTTTGATGGGAAAAGAAGAAAGAGACAATGAGGCCCAAAATCATCAGGCTGCACCCAATCCAGACCACCCAGACTCCCGGGTCTCTTGTCACTGAAAGTCCGGTATATTCCCTAGGAGAATCCCCTTCGAAAGTGAGGACGAATTCATCCCTTCTCTTCTCATCGAACTTTGGATGGGTCCTCAAAAGCCAAAAAGGTAGAGGCTCCTGGTTGGGCTTGAACAAGACCACCTGAACTCCTTCCCCAAAGTTGTGGACTTGAGGAGCATATTGCAGGACCCGAATGAAATCATTGGAATTTGGGACTGGAACCGTAGTACCTTCTGGGGCCTTAAATGTTGCCTTTTCCTTTTTGTTCTTCCACTGAATGCCCAATGTAACATCGTGCTGAGTTCCATAATTCGATTGATAGAAAGCCAACCCTTTATAATGAAGGGGATGATTGACCTGGACGGCCTTCTTTAAGACTTCGTTCCCATTTTCAAGAATGGTGAGGGCGCTTGTATATTCTTTTACATGTTTCTCTTTTCTTCCAGGAAGATCGTAATAGGTGACATTAAAATCATCGCAGCGTACAGAGAATTCAAGGGGTTTGGGAATCTCTCCATTTCTCACCCTTAAAAAAATCTGATTCACCGTATCCCCTTCCAAGATTTCCACATGCCCTCTGAACCCATAGAGGGAACCGATTAACCCTCCGATGAGGATGAAGAGAAGGCTCAAATGGACGATGTAGACTCCCAATCTGGAAAACCTTCCTTTTTCTGAGAAAAGGGTGATGGTTGATTCCGACTCGAACCGTATAGAATTTCCAAACTCTTTCTTCAAGAGAGACCGGACGTTCTCTTCTGTCTTAGCCTCGCCTTTGCCTCTGATTTGAATCCTATGCACACAGAGAAGAGCTTTTAGCATGGAGTCTTCCAAGCCAGTGCGCGTTTGAGAGATTTGGCTTAAAACCCCTGGAAGCCGACTAATGGAGCAGGCAATCAAATTAATTACCAAAAGCAAAAGGATGGCGCTGAACCACCACGAATGATACATATCGAAGAGGTTAAAAAAGTTCAGCACCTCATAGAGGTCAAGCCCGTATCGCCGAATATATTCCGAGTGGGTGGCATTCTGCGCAATCAGAGTACCGAAAATGGAAAGGAAGGCAAGGAGAATGAAGAGAAAAATAGTAAGTTTGAGAGACCGAAAGAGATCGTAAAGAATAGTAAGAAATCCTTTTTCCCTTGTGATGACTGTTTCGTTCAATTTTTTCAAAGGGTCCATTGATCAACTTAACATAGAAATTTTTTTACCCTGGTTGCAGGCAGGGAAGTATTTGAAATATTTAACATATCCTCTTGTTTACTGTCAAGCAAAAAGGGGTAGTTCCTTTTTAGGAACTACCCCTTTCCAACGTGCTCTTGATGAAAACTCCAGTTTACTTCTTTGCCTTCACATGGCATGCAGTACATCCTGTGGGGCCGGCGGGCTTGTTGGCCTTCTTCGCTTCCTCATGGCAGCCTTTGCAATCTTTATGATAGGCATCCTTTGCAGAAATGGCTTTCCCCTCGGCCTTGGCCTTATGGCAATCTCTGCACAGTTTGCCAGAGGTCTCGCCCTTCTTCCAGGTATGGTGGCATTTCACACAGTCGATCTTCAATGTTTCGGCATGTTTCTTATGAGTAAATGTCACCTTCCCATAGGCAGGACTATATTCGACCACATCTTTTGCAAAAACGCCACTGACCATCAGGATGGAAAGCAGAAAACCTGCCAGGATCCCCATGCTGATCAATCCCTTTTTCATTACAGTTTCACCCCCTTTCTTTCAGGATCTATTTGCCTCTCACCTAACTCTTTAGACCGAAAAACTCTATCAAATATTCATTTTTTGTCAAGAAAAAAAAACAATGCTATAGGATCTCGATTTGTTCTAAAATTCGCTCTTTCGTTTTAAGCGGCTTATGATTCTGTTTGGCCTGTTCCACAATCTCCTTTCCCATCAATGCAGCCCCAAGAGCTCCGGTGATCAAAGGCTCCTCGGGCACCAGAATCTCATGGTCCAATTGTTTGGAAAGGGCTTTGAGCAGGCCTCTATTTTTGCCGCCTCCACCTGTCACAATAACGTCATCTTCCACCCTCAGTCGATTGACCATTCTGGATATCCTGTCTGCAAGGGAATGATGGACCCCTGCAAGCAGGTCGGAAACAGGTATACCTTGTGCCAAACTGGCAGCTACCTCTTGCTGGGCCCATATGGTGCAGATGTTGCTTATCTTCGCAAGGCCTTTGCTTTTCAGAGATAGGTCGCCCACTTTATCCAAAGGGAGCCCGAGGGTATCGGCAATCACTTCTATGAATCGACCGCTACCGGCTGCACACTTGTCATTCATAACAAAATCAGTAGTCTTGCCAGTAGAGTCTATTTTGATTGCCTTAATATCCTGACCCCCGATATCAATGATCGTCTTGGCATTAGGGAAAAGACTGATGATACCCTTAGCATGGCAGGTGATTTCTGTAAACTGCTTATCGGCAAAAGGAACGTTAATTCTCCCGTAGCCCGTAGAGACAATGTAGGCGATGGCTTTGAGAGAGAGATCAGCCTTTTTCAGCGCCCCTTCCATGACCTTATTCGCTAACCGACGCTGCTCTGGGCCTGTAGGCCCAATAATCGAAGCGATGATCCCTTTGTTCAGGATAACCGCCTTCGTCATCGTGGAGCCGACATCAATGCCTGCAAAATATGCGGTCAATAGTATCTCTCAAGGGTTGAGGCGCCCCTCACCCTCTCCCTCTCCCCAGCGGGGAGAGGAAGGGGGTGAGGGGGATCAGGCTGCCTTGTTTAATCGAATGGATTCAAGGGTCTCCATGAAGGCGTCGATCTTGTTCCTCGTGTCAACTTCCGAATACGATGTGATATCGATGATATCGCTTTCGAGAATGAGGGAAGGAAGCTCTCTGTAAACCTTTTCCTTCCTTCCATCTTTCCCTATCACAAACACAGGAATGGGTTTATAGATTTTTGCTAACTGATGTAACTGCCAGATCAGGCCCACGTGCCAGGTTCGGCATGAGAATGCTTCATGCATCACCACTCCATCGATCTTGTACTCTTCAATCCAGTTGATCAACCGTTCCACGTCAGGCTCTGAACCTGGCCGTTTCTTGGTCTTATCGTACCAGAACGTCCAGTATCCCAGCCATCTCCATGCCAAGTGCTCGATGGGATCCTTTGTTTCAGGGATTTCCATCTCCTCGAGGGGAGCAACCATTCGATAGGTCGTCTCAACAGGGAATGAAGCCCCTTTGCTGTTGAAGTAGTTGAAATCGTTTAGAGCATACCAGGCAGGCAATCCACCTCCCCACATAAGTCTGTATTTCTCTTCCTGAACCTCTCCCTCTCCCTTCGCAACTTTTTCCTCTAACTCCTTCTTGAGGTTTACGAAGAAATCATAAGCCTCCTGCGTGGCCATCATGAAGTTTATTGGCACCATGGTATTCATGGCATCGCCGGTCCCCATTGGGCAAGGGACAGCTTTTCGGAGGCTATAGGTTTCCTCGATCAAGTTCCAGGTTCGATTGCTTAGATCCACCAACTCCCTTAGGCGATCGTAATCCATCCTCTTTCCCGTCTGTTCTTCGAGGAAGGCCACCAGTCCACGCAATTGTTTGACAATATACTTGTGGTAGTAATCCCAGACGTCCCTGTGATCTCGATCCCTCTGAAACAGAGGATAGGGGAGGTCTATATTGTAAATTGGAACATCCGGCATAAACTGCTGAGAGGCCTGGTACCACTTAGATCTTGGGTCGCAGAGGATTTGTCCGCTGGATATCATGAAGTCGGGCCTCGCCTGTCCGCCCCACGGAGCATCCGGGGGCATTTCACCCAATTCTTCTCTCCATTGGTCAAAACCGATCCCGCAGAGGGCATAGGTACACAGGGAACGCGAAAGGCCTAAGGATTCCGCTCTCTGAAGGAATCTTTCCGCGTCCCTCTTTGCCCCGCAGATACCCGCAAAATTCTCTGTCCACAGAGGGATCACATCCAAGGCCCGGAAGATTTCTTCATGATGGCAGACGATAAAGGTATAGGCTAATTTCTGTTTTCCCTCTGCCCGTGCCCGGAGGGCACCGGTAATAAACTCCTTGACCATGGGGCTGACGGAAGCAGCTGCCTGGGTTGCTGTCATCCTCTTTTTCGGTTTTGCCTCTTTTTGTTCCTCAGCCATTTTTTAAAACCTCCTTAACAATTTAGCGCTCTGAAAAAGCACGCTAACTTTCATTGAAAAAGGCAACTGTAATCCCCCCTCGCCCCCCTTGAGAAAAGGGGGATGGGGGATTTGAAGTGGAAATCCATTATCCAATCATCTCCAGAAAAGCTTGGATCCTAGTTCTGAGTTGACCAATCGTCCCTGCAGAATAAACGTCCTCCAGAAGAAGAAGTGGAACATTAATAGACTTGCAGTAGGCTTTTCTTGCGGGGACCTCAAAGCCAAAGGGATCGCAGTACTTATAGACATAAAGAATGGCCCCATCCACTTTGAATTCCTTGGCATAGGCTCCGATATCACCGAATCGGGATGCCATATCTCCTTCAAACGTGCCCGCCTTGTTTTCCCTGTAGGTCTTGGGACAATTGATTTTATCGAGATACCGCTGGGCCAGTGCACGGATTGGATCTCCTCCTTCATCGGTCCGTGGGAAATAATCCCTCGCTCCGTTGCAAATGGTATCGGCCACCACATTGCCCCCGAGTTCTTCTACGAGCTTGATGAGTTCAATGTTGTCGAGACAGGCACCGTCGATCAATATTCGAGGGCCTTCGTTAGGTGGAGATTTCTTTTTTTCCCCAATCTCTGCCAAAACTTGATCAACCAGGGTATTAAATTCGCCAATGGGTAGACTTGATCCGGCTGTTAACACCATCGTTAACTCTGTTCCAGAGATGAGGGGCGGATCTGACTTTCTGAATTCATAAAGGGCTCTGACCTTATCCCTGTTTTCATTATAGATTCGAATGGTCTTAACCAGATCCTTATCGGTGATCGTTTTTCCGGCAAACTTCTCCAGACTTTTCCTGAAGGTGTTTAGCTCGGCGTGAAAGAATTCAGAGGACGATTCGCCGCAGACAGAAGGAATATTAATAAAGTGAAAATAGGAATAAGGCAGAGAATAACTCCAGGCGCTATAGCTTCGCACCATGCTATCACAACCATGCGGAATGACCATGCCGGAGAGAAAGTTATATTTTTGTTTCACCGAGAGGTCGAAGCAACTGCGGTAATAGGGACATACAATGGTTTCAAGGAGCGTGTCCCCTTTCGTAATAGGCTCATGCACATCTCCTCTCACCCGAAAAGGGATACACCCGGCTGCGGTAATGATTTCCAAAGGAACAAAGGAACAAATATAGCCGATTATCTTTTTCCCCTTCTTTTTCAGCTCCTTCGCCCTGAGCCCGTAATCCTTGTAATATTTTTCTACTGTGCTTAAGGTGTTGCTCCGTCTTCCATTCATCGACCATCTCCTTTTCGGCATCCAAACAATCCGTTTTCAGACATTAACATAACAAAAATTCTCCAATTTTGGAATATATGTAATCCCCCCTCTCCCCCCTTAGAAAAGGGGGGTTGTGAGGGATTTGATCCTTTTGAAAGAATTGAGCCTTACGTTTCAATCTTATTGTCCTAAGCTTTCCATGGCGATAATCGCCGCACCCAACGCAGCCGTCATATGTGGATTGGGTGGTACAAGGATATCATGACCTCTGACTTCCTTAAAGGCCCGAACAAGACCCGCATCTCTTGCACCGCCACCCACCATGGCCACATCCTGTTCCACACTTAATCTCTCTGCCAGACTACTGATCTGGGCCGCAAGAGCTCTGTGTATGCCTGCCAGAAGATCTTCTTTTGTGACTTCTTGGGAGAGTCGGGAGATCGCCTCTGACTCGGCAAAAACAGCACACCCGGTGTTAAACTCAATTCTCTTTTTGGATTTTAAAGATAACTCACCGATCTCTTCTACCTTGACCTGGAGAACCTTGGCAATAACTTGCAGAATTCTGCCGCTTCCTCCGGCACACTTGCCGCTCAACAAAAAATTGTGCACACTTCCATTGCCATCGATGCGGAGGGTCTTCGTATAAAGATCCCCGACATCAATGACGGTTCTCACTGAGGGTAGAAGAGAGGAGACGCCCTTCGCATGGCAGACGATATCCGGCTTGACTTCATCTGCGAAGGTCACCAGTTTTGATCCATACCCGGTGGCCACCGTCCGGGAAAGATCGCTGGCTGACATCCCAATCTGGGAGAATAATTCCTTTCGGACCCTCTCGGCCGTAAGCTTAAAATCTCCCCCAGAAGGACACTCAAAAGAACCCAAGGGGCCTTGATTACCGAGAACAATCCCTTTTGATGAGGCTGACCCAATATCAATACCCAATACGAAAATCATATTCCCCTAAGCGAATGTACCGAATGAAAGCGAATTAAATTTAAGTGCTAAACGAATTATAGCGAATTAATCAAATATTGGCTAATGAATTCAATAGGATTCGCTAAATTCGGTATCATTCGCATCATTTGCTTATATGAATAACACAAATCCCAAACCCCCTCAAACTACCTCTGGAAATAAAAGAAGACCTCTCCGACACAGACTTATTAAACAGTCTGTTATTATGCCATGGCGGGACGACGGAGCAATCCCAGGATCATGTGTCAGGGTGGGTCTACCCTCCTTCTCTAATGGATGGGTGTTGATTGAAATGTCAATTTACTTTGATATGCCAGTGGTCATCATGAAGAAAGAGTTGGATTTATAACTTCACGCTTGGGACCCTGGATCCACTTGATGCCGGGGAGAGGGGATGTCGTTAAGTTGTTGAATTTAACAAAGGAGAATTCCATTGCAAACTGATCGATTTCTTGTCAAATTAAGAAGGATATGGAAGATTTCTAAAATGCGCCTTCTTCTTTGAAGCGCCGGCGGGAACAATAAACCTTTTAGAGGGATAAAGGACCGGGAATAAAAAGGATAGATCAGAAGCTGATACCGAACTTCATGAGTTCTTTTTGATATCTTTGAGTCCAGGACGCTAATTTATTATTCAGAGAAGAAACCATATCGAGTTCTTCTGCGAGTTCTTTCACAGACTCTATCACACCGCGGACCAGTTCCTCGTCGATAGCATCTCCCCTGAATGCAATCCTTTGGTTAGCATATTCGAATTCACCTGAAAACGGATTGAGAAATATATATTTATCCGCTTTTTCCAAAAATTTGTTTTTCAACAGGGTATCAAATCTTCCTTTTATCTTCTTATTGGTCATGACTATTTTCTCAAATAGAACCAACAGCTCCTCAAGCATTCCGATAGCATGCGATGGAACGATAGGGGTCGTTTCTTTTAATGGATGTTCCTCTCTTGGCTTAGGCAAAGGAATTCTGCTGATATGAAACATCCCGCCCAATTCCTTTGTCTTTTTCAGGAGAAGTTTTTGATTTTCTATGGGATCATTCACTTCTTCCTCATCCCAGGAATAGGAACCGCCGATCATTTTCCCATGGTCAAGAAATATAATCCCGCCTTCTTTCCCCTTATTCAAAGAGACTTCGATATACCCCGTGAGGTTTTCTATCTCCATCTTTCTTAACAACCCCTCAAAATCGGCAAATTCCGTGCTAAGATTTTCATAGATCTTTTCTGCCCTTGGAAGATTCGCCCAAAAATGAATCTTTTCAGAAAGAATCTGATAAACATCTACATCAAAATGATTCTTGACCGCGGCATCGATGATACAATCAAGCGCCTCCTCCCCTTTTACATCTTTTTCCCTGTCCTGAAATAGGCCGTTGAGCAGGTTGCCTTTTTCAAAAAAAAGGGCTCCCTCTCCCTCTGAAGATTTAAAATGAATACAACCAACGCCGAACTCTCGTTGACAGTATTCAAAAAGTTTCGGGATGTTAACATAGTAACTATTCAGATTCTTGAGAGCAGGTTTTTCTTTTGGAAAGATCATCGCGAGTTCCCCTTAGAAGTTTGCTCTGTCTTATTGCCGCTTCCGGAACCTGTCGATGGCAAGGCGCAAACTATCCTGCATGCGTGAGATCGCTTCAGCCAAGTTACCTATTTCATCCCTGGATTTAATATTAATGGCGGCATCCATGTCTCCGACGCTGATCCTTTCAGCAACCTCAGTTAATTTCTTGATGGGGTTACCAATCGCCCTTCCTAATAACCAAGCAATAACAACAACCACAAAAGCGGTTATTCCGAGAAGAAGGTAGGTAAACGTTTCGGTCTGCCTCAAGGCTTTAAAGGTCTCTTTTGCATCTTGCTGCATGGCAAGAGTCCAACCGTATTTTGTCTCTCTTGCATAGCCAACTCTCGGCGTGCCACCATCACTAAAATAGATCATGCCTTTTTGCCCTTTTTTAAAAGCGGCGATTAATGGATATCCACTTAAATCTGTCTGTTGGGTGACGTAATCTTCCATCTGATGGGATACCACCTTACCTTTCTCATCGACCAAAAAGGCAAACCCTGTCTCCCCTTGTTTCCATGTGGCCACCAGTTTTGATAAATCCTCAATGGTTGCAGCCATGGCCATGACGCCGATGGTCGTATCGTCTCTCTTGATGGGCACGGCCATGATCAGGGCAGGTTTTTTTGAGGTTTTCCCAATCGCCGTCTGCCAAGCTATGTCTTTCCCTCCGATAACCGCCTTATAATAATCCCTGTCAGAGTAATCTAAGAGGGGCTTGTCGTCTTGTCGGGCAACGTTCATCCCATCCGGTCCTACAGTAAAAACAAGGTACATCCAGGGATATTCTTTGCCGACCGCTTTCAGCAATGGCTCTTGCTTTTCCCTTGTCATGGAAATAATATCAGGCATCATGGCCAGGGCTTTTAGCACCCTTACATTCTTATCGATCCATTCGTCGACATTGCTCACGATATCTGAACCAGTTAGAGCCATCAGCCTTTCTGTATCATTTCGTAAACGATCATTGGTTTGCTTCATGGTGATTCCGGCAAAAATAAGGAGCGGCACTAAACTGACAATAAGCATCAGGGTAACCACTTTTGCCGTCAACCCGAATCTGACTTTTGGGGCTGAAGTAGATTCTAAAACCACCTTTTTCTTAATAACTTTCTCCTTTTCAGAGGATAAAACTGGTCTCTTATCAATGGCTATATTTCTTTTTGATTCGGGAAGAACCATGACTAAACCTCCTCATTTGAGATTTTTTTAAATAAATTCTGTTTAAAAATTACCCTCTTTTCCTCTCTGAAAACTTTACGGGCGAGAAGCTCAACGAGATCATGCACCCGATGTTTTGGAAAACTGGATAGGTCATAACCTAAACTCGCCACTGCATCTTCAATTAATACCTCAGCCATCGGACCGGTAGCCAGGGACAATTGATCCGTAAGATAGTCAATAAAGTCGCCCTTCAGGGCCGGGATTGGTTCATTGACCAGTGCTATGATATTATGCTTTAACAGTCTTGAAATGATCTCCTTTATTTCCGCCAATTCTATACCTATGTTTCGGGCAATCGTTCCGATGTTCCTCTTTCCATCTAACTCGGTAATGACGCGTAACATCTGTTTGTCAAGAGTAACATCCCCTGGTTCATTTCTGACCACAAGTTGGAAAACCCGAGGAGAAATATCTCCTGAAGAAATATCCAATTTATACCCCCTTACTACTTATTTAAGTGTCAATAAAATATTTGCAATATTAATATGTTAGACAAGGTTATCTGATAAAAACTGTTTTTCAGATTCACTTCAGATCAGACCTTATCTTGATTTTACTCGGTTTTATTAATGCAATTCATATGCCACTGATCAATAGCTCGTAATATATTGAAATGATAAAATAATTTTCAATTTTGCTTTTCCAAGAAAATATTTTCAATTCCCAAAATTGTCACTTGATTTTGATCACTTGAATCTTGTGCTTTTTTATTAGCGTTTCCTTAGGGACATCATCATATGGGGGATTCTCATATCCTTTCTCTTGTGATCTCCCCCTTTGGCTTTGGAATAAACATATTCTCTTTAGCCTTTCGAGAGGATAGAGGTCACCCATGAAAGGGCCCCTGACAGTCCTCTGGGAGCGAGCCTCCAAAATTCGATTTGTGAATTGTCAAGGTTATTGGTATAAAGAATGCGTAAGTTGCCCTGATTGGACATTTCAGGGATTGCTTCTAACCTTGACATTTGATAAATTAAATCATCACTCAGCCTAACACACTGAAGCTGATGGTTAACGGCTTCGCCGGCGACCAAAACTCAGCTCGGCGTTATAGGCGTTATATATGATCAAGGAGGTGTACTTTGGCAAATGTCCATGACAACTTAATCATCGCCTTCCCATGCCCACCAGAATCGGGGTGTCCCTATTCCCTTACACTTGCCTCCCGCTTGGGACATATGCTTGAAATGGCCGAACAGAGATTCGGGCCTCGTGATAAATCATACACGATTCTTGGGTTTGAGTTTCGGGCAGGTTTGCCACAGATCTGGTTCCCCGGAGATGGGATGAATGTGATTGTGCAACTTGATTCTTCAAACTTGAATGATCCGAATCTGCCTTTGTTTCAAATGGCCCACGAATGCGTGCATCTCTTAACCCCTGTATTACCCGCCAATGTAAGTGTTTTGGAAGAGGGGCTCGCAACTTATTTTTCAAAAGAGTATATGGCATCGCATGTCGGTGGTGTATGGTTCACTGGTGATCAAAAGTACGGTCATGCCGAGGTCTTAGCTCGGAAATTGTTGTTGAATGCAGACGCCATTAAAGCCCTCCGTGAACTTGTTCCTGTCATCTCACGCGCCACTGCACAGGATATTCTCAAAATATGCCCAAGCCTGCCGCCCCATTTATCAGAACAGCTCGTTGTAAGCTTTCAATCTTGGGACGGGAATATTAGGTCCATCGGGGCCAAACCGACCAAACTCCACTTGTAAATCGGTGAAGTTGCTGGTATAGAAAATTGATTACTTGTCCTGACTGGGCATAACATTTCTACAAATTGTTGCAGTCACATAGCGATGCCTTTCGTTGCAGTTCGTGACCTTCAGATGTATTACGAGATGCGCGGGACAGGCCCGCCCCTGCTCATTATGAGTGGTACAGGCGGCGACTTACGCTGTTCACCCAGTATCTTCGAGATGTCCATTGCCCGGCATTTCGAGATCCTCGCCTACGATCAACGCGGTCTGGGTCAGACTTCGCGCCCGGATATACCCTATGCCATGGCCGACTATGCCGACGATGCCAATGCGTTGCTCGACGCCGTGAGGTGGAATCGTTGCTTGGTGATGGGTATCTCTTTCGGAGGGATGGTCGCGCAAGAGTTCGCTCTGCGCTATCCGCACCGAATAGAACGTCTGGTCTTGGCTTGCACCAGCAGTGGCGGTGCAGGCGGAGCTTCGTATCCCTTGCACGAGCTTGCTGACCTCCCTGTTGAGGACTACGTGCGCCGTGTTCTCCAACTCAGTGACACCCGCCGGGACGCAGTCTGGCAGGCAGCCAATTCAGCTCAATTCCAGGCGTTGCTTAATCAGACCCTGAAGGGTCTGCAGGTGGGAGCAGACGAACCCGGACGCCATATCGGTTCCCGGCGACAGTTGGAGGCCCGCGCCCGTCACAATACATACGAGCGGCTTCCTACCCTGCGGATGCCCGTGTACATTTGCGGAGGCCGGTACGACGGCATCGCGACACCAGCGAATCTCAAAGCGATTCAGAAACAGATTCCGGGGGCACGGTTGGAACTGTTTGAAGGGGGACACCTGTTTTTTATCCAAGACCCCCGAGCCTTTGATCGCATGGTAGCGTTTCTCCGAGGGAATCTCGACGATTAACCCTGGCAAGGACATGGCGCTATCGGAAGGCCTCGCTTAGCAAGAAGAAAAAAGGTTGCAGTTAAGCCTTCGGAATTCATTTTGTGAATTTTCCCCTAAGAGATCCTATCTTCCTTCTTAGTCTTATCTCTCCGTCCAGCCTTCCCTCCATCCCTGTTAATTGACAAAGGGGGAAGGCTGTGGCATAAGACAGTGGTGAGTAAAAAGCTGTGATTTTCACATAGACACTTCAACCAAAATTTCTACCCTCGTTTGAATAGAGAAAAGGAAAAAGGAGGATAAGAGATGAGACTCAAGGACAAGGTAGCCATCGTGACAGGCGCCGGACGGGGAATCGGTGAGGGGATTGCCCTGCGCTTTGCAGAAGAAGGAGCAAAATTGATCGTCAATGATGTGAGTGAAACGGACGCCAGCCGCACGGTGGAAGCAATTAAAAGCAAAGGCGGTCAAGCTGTGGCCGTAATCGGCAGCGTTGCCTCACGGCAAGTGGCCCAGAAAATGGTCGACACAGCCGTTAAAGAATTCGGGACCGTGGATATCCTGGTGAACAACGCCGGTATTATCCGCGACGCCATGCTTCACAAGATGACCGATGAGCAATGGGATCAGGTGATCGAAGTCAATTTGAAGGGTGTCTTCCTCTGCACCCAGTGCGCGGCTAAGGTGATGCGCGAGAAAGGGTATGGGAAAATCATCAATGTGTCTTCCAGCAGCTGGCGAGGCAATCCGGGACAGATCAACTATTCCGCAACCAAAGCCGGAGTGATCGGGATGACCAAGACCGCCGCTAAGGAGCTGGCACCCAAGGGGATTAACGTCAACGTCATTGCCCCCGCGATGGTCTTCACAGACATGATCAAGTCCATGCCGCCCGAGAAGGTCGACCAGCTGGAGAAAATGCTGGCTTTTATTGTTCCCCTGAATCGGTGGGGGGCCCCGCGAGATATAGCCAATCTGGCCCTCTTCTTGGCTTCCGATGAAAGCTCGTTCATTACCGGTCAGTTGATTCATTGTGATGGGGGGATGATTATGTAAAAAGGGAGGGTTCAAGGGTCCTCGTGGCCAAGGCTTTAAGAGATTTACTGGTCAAAGAATAAATCTTTGTCTTTTCACTCGAACCCTAGAACCCCTACCTGCCGGCAGGCAGGCTTGAATCCTTGAACCCTGGACAAAGGGCTTTCGATAGCTTACAAGAAGATGTTTACTCTTTCATTACCGGGATCAGCAGCACGAAGTGCAGCAAGGATTGAGCCGTGTTCGATTTCGCCAAAGGGACAATTAAATTGATTCGGGGAGGCAAGTATCCCTTTTGCCACTCGGTGTTGATCGATGACCGAGACCGGGCGGTCATTGATGCCTCCAGTGACAGGGACAAATTACAGCAGTTTAAGGACCAGGGACCCGTAGACTATCTGATCACTTCTCACGCTCATGAAGACCATCTCATTTTTAACTACCTTTTCCCTCAGTCCAAATTTTGCGTCCATCCCTTTGATGCCCCCCACTTTGAAAACGTCGAATCCCTGATTGACTCCTATGGGGATGCAGCCAAAGAGGAAAAGGAAAAGTGGCGGACTTTCCTGGAGAACGACTGTCACTATAGGCCCCGCCGAGCCGATCTGCTCTTGCATGACGGGATGGTGATAGACCTGGGGGAGGTAAAGATGCAAGTGATCCACACTCCAGGGCACACGCGGGGACACTGCGCCTTTTATTTTATCAATGAACGGATGATGTATACGGCTGACCTAGATCTGACCAAGGCTGGCCCTTATTACGGAGACCGCACCTCGGACATAGATGAAACGATTCGCTCCCTCGAGCGTCTTAAAACGTTTGAGGTGAAAACCTACCTAACCGCTCATGGAAAAGGGATTCTGGAAGGCGACCCAGGACACATTGACCGCTACTTGGAAGTTATTTTTCAAAGAGAAGAAAAACTGATTGACCTTCTAAACAAGGGCCCGAAGACCCTTGATCAAGTGGTTCAGGAAGGGATCATCTATGGGAACAAATCCCCCATTGGGCCTTGGGATCTGACCCTTTCTGAAAGAGCGATGATTATGAAACACTTGTCTCGCTTGGTAGGCATGAATCGGGTGAAACAGGAAGGAGATTTTTACGTCCTCCGAAATTAACTCCCAGCTTGATTAAAATAGTATACTTTTGCCTGTCAGGACCCCCCGACCGCTGACAATGCGGTTGATCTGATTCGTGCCCTCGAAGATCTGCGTCAATTTGGCATCGCGCATCAGCTTTTCCACCACGGCGCCCTTCATATAGCCGCTCCCAGCTAAGATCTGGACCGCGTCGGTGGTCACCTTCATCGCCGCGTCCGAGGCGAAGCATTTGGCAGCCGCGGCCTCGATGGAACACTTCATGTCTCGGTCCAACATCCAACCCACCTGCAAGTACATGCCTCTCGATGCCATGATCAATGCGTACATGTCGGCCAGCATGAAATGCACCCCTTGGAAGTTCCCGATGGGTTGCCCGAATTGTTCACGCTCCTTCGCCCACTTCGTCGCCTCATCGAGGGCTTTCTGAGCAATTCCAGTACAGATTGCGGTAATATTCGCCCGTCCTCTATCAAGGGCCATCATCGCCAGCTTGAACCCCTGACCTTCCTCACCGATCAAATTCTCTTTCGTTAGCTCCACATCTTCGAAGAAGAGTTCGGCCACGACCATGGCTCGGTGGCCCATTTTGTCCTCGACTCGGCCCGTTCTGATGCCTGGCGTATCTCGAGGAACCACAAAGCATGATATTCCCTTGGTTCCACGAGTTTTATCCATTGTGGCAAAAACGCACAGCAAATCAGCATGCTGACCGTTCGTGATGTAGCATTTGGATCCATTTAGGACGTACTGGTCGCCCTTTTTCTCTGCCAACGTGTTCATGCCCCCCGCATCGGACCCGGCCCCAGGCTCCGTCAAGCAGAAACAGGCGCTTCGATAACTCTCCGTCATCCGTCCCAAGAATTTCTTCTTTTGCTTCTCAGTTCCCCCAAGAAGTATGGCGCCCGTTGACAGGTGAGATATACCAATCATCTGCCCGATGGCACAGCAGTCGTAATTCAAGGCTTCAGTAACAAGATAATGGGTCACATAGTCCATCCCTGAGCCACCGTAAGCACTCGGGATGTTCGTGTACATCAGCCCAAGTTGACGGGCCTTCTTCAAAATGGACTCGGGATAATTGCTATCACGATCATACTGGAGGGCCACCGGTCGAATTTCGTTCGAAGAGAATTCCTTTGCCAGGTCCACAAATCGTCTCTGTTCGTCCGAAAGGCTGAAGTCGATCATTTTTGGTTTTCCTTTCTGCGAGAGGTGGCTGCACAGGAACCGAAATTTGTTAAAACGGGATGATGACTGCTGATAAGTCATTTAGTATCATCCAAGTAGGACCCTGTCAAGAGAAAAACCACCGGCAAAATTGAAGGATCGCTGTTTCCTATTTTGACAAATACGAGAAAGCTGTGGGGCCAGAAGCTACAAATTTCCTTATAAATTTCTCTCTAAGAGTCTCTATCTCCATTCCTGGTTACGTTACCTGAAAATACTCGCGTCAAATGGCGACGAGCTGACCCCTTATTCCTGTTGACTCCTGTTTGGACAATTCAGTGAACTCCAATTATAATTTGGGTTGTTCTCCCACATCTTTTGCTCTAAGGATGGTTCTTAAGATGCGTCGTTACCTCATCTTCATTTCTGCTGGGTTGGGCCTCCTGATGTACTCCATTGACAGTACAGCCGTGGCAGTAGCCTTCCCCAACTTCATAAAAGACTTCGACACCAATGTCCTCTGGGCCGCGTGGACGATTTCAATTTATCTGGTTGCGGTGACGAGCGTGATGCCGCTGATGGGCAACCTGAGCGATAGCTATGGGCGCAAAAAGGTTTTTCTGATTTCTCTCATCCTTTTTACATCCAGCTCCCTTGCCTGTGGCCTTGCCCCCAATATCTACAGCCTGGTGGTATTTAGGTTCCTTCAAGGCGTCGGGGGGGCAAGCTTTCTCCCAACGGCGGCAGGCATTGTGAGTGATCAATTCCCCGAGAACCGGGAGAGGGCCATTGGCCTATTTACAAGTATCTTTCCCATCGGGGGTATTGTTGGCCCAAACTTAGGGGGTTGGATGGTGAGTCAATATTCCTGGCGTTATATTTTCTATATTAATTTACCTATTGGCATTGGTCTGTTCGTTCTGATTCTGATTTTACTTGAAGACTCGAAGGTTCTTTCCCGGCCCCCTATAGACTTTGTGGGAGCTTCTTTTTTCTTTGGAGCCGTACTCTTCCTCATGCTTGGCTTAAATTTCATTGCCGAGGACTTCTCGATTTCGTCTCTTCTTCTGCTTGTCATCTTTTGGATCGTCAGTTTCTCTTTCCTTTTTCTTTTTTTTCGTCAAGAGAAGAAAGAGTCCAACCCCATTCTGGATATGGCTTTATTGAGATCAAAGCCTTTTTTAGCAGCAAACCTATATAATATGATGGTCGGTGCTGGAGTCTTCGCAATCTTTCCCTTTCTCCCGCTCTACGCCACCTCCGTACATAAGTTGTCTACCCTGGTGAGTGGTATGATACTGACGCCTCGCTCTATCGGGGTCATCTCGGCCTCAGCGATCACCAGCTTTCTACTCAAGCGATGGGGTTACCGATGGCCCATGATCTTAGGTTTGAGCATCATCTCCCTTTCAACCATCCTTCTGGGTGGCCCAGGACTCCAGTTATTGAGAACGATAGGTACCCATTTGGGAATTGCTGAGATCTTGGCAATCCTGATCATGGTGACTGGAATCGGTATCGGAATTGCTCTCCCTGCTTCCAATAACGCCTGTATCGAGTTGATGCCGGAAAAGGTAGCTACCATTACAGGGCTTCGAGGAATGTTCAGAAGTGTTGGAGGAGCGGTTGGAATTTCATTAATTACAATCATCCTTCATTCGAGTTCTTCCCCTGCGAATGGCTTTAAAACCACCTTCATCTCTTTTGGTCTGGGGCTTCTCTTTACTATTCCCCTTGTCTTTCTTATGCCCACCGGAAAGAAAGGAGGGGGAAACAAGAAGACATTAAGTGCCTGATTTTCTCTTTTCCAAGTCCGGATGACTTTCGCAAACATGAGTCTTAAATCTTGCCCTATAACAACGTTTCAAAGGGAAAAAAATGACGAGGAGGTGAAGCATGGGAATCTTAAACTATTTCAAACCAGTTTCGACTTGGCCGGCCGAAAAGATCCGTGTTTTTCTCAAAGAAAAGAACCCGGAGGATTATAACCTTATTGATGTCAGGACACCCAAGGAGTATGAACAGGGCCACCTCCCTGGCGCACGATTCATTCCAGTGGGGGAACTGGCCGATCGTCTCTCCGAACTTGATCCCCAAAAGCCTACGGTCGTTTATTGAGCTGCAGGGGTTCGCAGCCGGGCCGCTGCCGCTACTTTATCGAGTGCAGGATTCAAAGAGGCCTATAGCATGCAAGGGGGGATCAACGCCTGGAAAGGTCTTGTGGCAGAGGGGGCTCCAGAATCGGGCATGGCTTATTTTTCTCCAGCCACAAAGCCAGAAGAGCTGATTGCGCTGGCCTGGTTACTCGAGGATGGGTCGCGTAAATTCTATTCCGAATTGGCTGCCGGAATGAAAGATCAAGAGGCAAAGAATCTCTTTAAGGATCTCTTCGCAGCAGAGGAACGTCACCAGGCCGTCCTTCTCAAGCTTTACAAGGAACTTTCCGGTTTGACCTCCACTTCAGGATTCCCGGGGTCGGTCATTTCGTTGGAAAAAGAAGGGGATGTGATGGAAGGGGGATTGCGTCTCAGCGAGGTGTTACCGTGGGCCAAAGGAAAAAGTGTGATAGAAATTCTTGAACTTTCTCTTTCTTCGGAGACAAATGCCTATGATCTTTATGTCAAAATGGAACACCAGGTGAAAGATCAACGATCGGCACAGGTTTTTCAAGTCTTATCAGGTGAGGAAAAGCAACACCTTGAGCGATTAAGCTCATTGCTTGAAGGAAAAATATAAACGGGGATTATTTTATCTTAAAGGATTCTTCCATCCCGATATATTTCTTTCTCAGTTTTGGCTTTTCAATCTTTCCTGTTGGATTGCGGGGAATCTCACCAAAGAAAATCTTTCGAGGTCTTTTATACTTCGGCAATTTCTCACAATACTTTAGGACATCTTCTTCTGTGAGCACTTTGCCAGGCACCACATCAATGACAACGGTCACCACTTCACCTAAACGTTCATCCGGATAGCCAATGGCTGCCACATCCTTGACACTCGGATGGGCGTGGAGGAAGTCTTCAACCTCTACGGGGAAAACATTCTCACCGCCTGAGATGATAAGGTCTTTTTTACGATCGACAAGAAAAATAAATCCATCTTCATCCTGTTTTGCCATATCCCCTGTGTATAACCATCTGTCCCTGATCGCTTTGGATGTTGCCTCGGGATTTTTATAATATTCCCTCATCACACCATCGCCTCGAACCACCAGTTCCCCCACCTCTCCCCTTTTTACCGGATTTCCTTCTTCATCGACAATTCGAGTTTCCCAGTTGAACCCTGGGAGTCCGATCGCCCCAACCTTATGTTCATTTTCTATGCCGAGGTGGACACAGCCCGGGCCTGTCGATTCGCTCAAACCATAGGTGGTATCGTAGGCCATATTGGGGAAGTACTCCTTCCAGTGCCTGACCAGTGAAGGAGGGACAGGCTGCGCACCGATGTGCATCAGCCTCCAATGACTGAGATCATAATCCTTGAGTTTAATCTCTCCGCTATCGAGCTTTAAGAGGATATCTTGAGCCCATGGGACAAGAAGCCAGACGATGGTCCCTCTCTCTTCGCTCACCGCCTCAAGAATCCATTCCGGCAAAATCCCCTTCAAGATGACAGCAGGCCCGCCAACAATGAAGCTTCCAAACCAATGCATCTTTGCCCCGGTATGATAAAGCGGAGGGATAAGGATAAAATTATCTTTCTTGGTCTGATAATGATGGATATTTTCTGTAATACAGGCACTCACCATGTTCTTATGGGTCAACAGGATGGGTTTGGGTGTCCCCGTGGTGCCAGAGGTAAAATAGAGGCCACATGGATCATGAAGGGTAATTTCAATGTTGGGAGGATTTGAAGAAGATCTTTCAAGTAGTTTTTCAAAGGCTTCTGCATAGCCTGGAGTTTCTTTTCCGACAAATATGTAGTCTTTTACGGTCGGAAGATTATCCCTTATTCCGCTGACCCTATCGATAAACTCCTCACCAAAGACGACGCATGCAGGTTCTGCTACATCACAACAGTACTTGATATCATTTCCCGAAAAACGAAAGTTGAGAGGAACGGCCCATGCCCCAGTTCGGACGATACCGAAATAGGAAATGAGCCAATCGATCGAGTTCATCATGAGATGGATGACTTTATCTCCTTTCTTAATCCCCTTTTTGGTCAGAACATTTGCAAATCGGTTAGCCCCTTCATCAAACTGCTCCCATGTGACCTCGCTTCTCTTCTTTTCGCCAGGTATCCTTTCAATCAGGGCCACATCGTTTGGATACAATCTCGCATTTCTTGCTAAAATCTCCCCAATGTGGATGTCCAAATTCGCCATATGGATCCCCTCCTAAAGTCCGTTACCCATTATTCCATTGTTCCAACATTCCATCAAACCGATCTTTTATTTCCAGGTTCGCCGGTCGACGATCAGGCTGTCCTTCTCAGATAGAGCTCCTTTTTCAATGAACTCAAGCTTATCAATCTTAACCGTGCATATTTCTCTAAAAACGTTTTCAAGCTCGCGCTCAAGTCTGGCCCGATCAGGCCCTTCTTTCTCTGCCTCAACTCTTACGGTTAAAATATCCTTAAAGCCCTCTCTGTCTACAAGGGCCTGAAGTCTCAATTCACCAAATCGAGATGACACAGCTTTCAATTGACTGGGCGCGATAAACATCCCTCTTACTTTGGTGGCTTCGCCTACCCTCCCGGATATCCCAGCAAGACGCAACGAAGTCCTGCCACAAGAACAGCGTTCCGTGATTACTTTGGAGAGGTCTCCTGTTCCAAACCGGAAAAGGAAGAAGAGGTTATTCAATCTTGTGACCACCACCTCCCCCCATTCTCCCGGGTTGACTTGTTTTCCCGTCGCGGGATCCACAATTTCAACGATGACCTCCTCACAAATATGCCAGCCCCTTTTGGCTTGGCATTCATAGGCAACATCCCCTACTTCTGTGGCTCCGTACATCTGATAGGTGTCGATGCCATATTCTTTTTCAAATTTCTCCCGCAAAGAAGGTTGAAGCGGCTCAGCGACGAAGCTGGCCCGTCTCACTTTAAAATCGTTTCTAAAGTTGTAGCCCATCTCCTCAGCCTTCTTAATGATCGCCATCAAAAAACTAGGAGTGCCCGTGTAACCCGTTGCACCCAGGTCACGAATGAGTTGGACCTGATTCTCCGTGCTGGAAGCGCCAGAGGGAATGACTGTTGCCCCCACACGCCTCAGACCGCTGTGAAAAGTCAAACCCGCAGCGACCATATGATAAGAAAAGGCGTTAAGAACAACATCCCCTTTTCTAAAACCCGCTGCATAATAGCCTCTCCCCCATATCGGGTCTTTTTCTGTAAGATGAGGTTCGTAGACGGGTCCGGGGGAAGCAAAAATTCTGTCGGTCGCCACATTTTGGGCAGAGAATCCTCCGTAGGGAGGGTCTTCCTTCTCGAGTTTGACCAGTTGCTCTCTTGAGATGACAGACAGTTTTTCCAAGTCCTTGACGGATTTTATTTTCAAAGGATCAAGGTTTCGTTCGTCAAAAATCTTTTTCACTCTGCTTGCTTTCCTATATCCCAGGCGAACCATCTTAACCAGACTCTGATTGTAATAACTCTGCCTCCTCGACGAAGTCATATTTTCTTTCGCATCATAATAACGGGACTCCTTTTTAGCTACCATGTCTCTCCCCCATAAATCCCAAATCACTATTCTCGTGTCCGTGTCGCGTTTCACATGTCCGGACACGGAAAACGGTCACGGACACGGGTTCCATTAGAGCCAGCGTTTGCGCCGTTTATAAGACTTCACATCTTTATAAGACTTGAGCGCACCTGAGGATGCCGTGCCCAGATAAAATTCCTTCACATCTGGATTTTCCCTCAAATTGACAGCAGCCTCTTCCATCACAATTTTACCGTTTTCCATCACATACCCATAGTGGGCGATCAGGAGTGCCATATTGGCATTCTGTTCAACCAGCATGATGGTGGTCTTCTGTTCTTCATTGATCCTTTTCACGATTTCAAAAATTTCTCTCACCAGAAAGGGCGCCAGACCCAATGAGGGTTCGTCTAATAGCAATAGTTGGGGATGGGCCATCAGGGCTCGACCCATAACGAGCATCTGCAATTCGCCACCACTACAATAACCTGCCAATCTATTCTTTCGAGCCACTAAAGGTTGGAAATAATCATAAACCAACTCGATATCTTTTTTATAGGGCTTCCCCCATCGGGTTGCTGTCCCTACTCTGAGATTTTCTTCAACGGTCAGATATTTAAAGGGCTGACGACCTTCCAGGACCTGAATGATTCCGAGACGGGTAATGGTTTCCGGAGATGAATTATGAATCCCCTTGCCTTCATATTCAATGGAGCCTTCCGTCACCTTACCGTTTTCCGGTTTGAGCAATCCGGAGATGGCCTTTAAGGTGGTTGTTTTCCCTGCGCCGTTACTACCAAGTAATGAAACAATTTGTCCTTTTCTAATAACCAGGGAAACCCCTTTTAGCACTTGGATGACATCCGAGTAAACGACGCTGATATTATTGACTTGAAGTAAAAGATTGTCTTCCATAATTCCCTCAATCAGTTAGCTAAAATCCCCCCTCTCCCCCCTTTGCTAAAGGGGGGGGAGGATTAATATGAAAATGGCCAGAGTCTAAAGCCGGATCGGATGATGCGCCATACCTCAGCTAATCCTTTGGGTTCAAAAATAATAAACAACACAATGGCCAATCCAAAGACAAACTCCCGAAGGGGTGCGATAGTCAGCGCGATCTTGGTGAGCCCTTCAATATTCATAAAGAACTGTGTGGCTTGGCTCAGTATTTCATTTAAGGCGGTGATGAAAATGGCACCGAACACAGCGCCAGGAATACTTCCCAGACCTCCGATGATGATCATCGCTATGTATTCGACAGAGAGGGACAACGTATAGGGCTCAGGGGTGATGCTGCCGATATAATAAGCCGCCAGTCCTCCGGCAAACCCTGCATAGAAAGAACTGATCGCGAAGGAGAGGAGTTTATATTTGAAGATGGGAATGCCCATGCCCTCCGCAGCCCTGTCATTATCACGGATGGCAATAAAGGCACGGCCGTATCGGGTCCGTATGAGGTTGACCGCAATCCATGTCAAGACGACAAAGCAGCCAAAGATGACATAATAGAACGCCCGATCCCCTTTTACATCGAGTCCAAAGAGAGAGGCACGAGGCAACATAATACCCTCTGGCCCCTTGGTGAGGCCTTCCCATGAAACGAAGAGGTATTGAAGAATAAACTGACCTGCCAGAGTGGCAATGGTTAGGTAGAGGTGTTTGAGGCGGACAGATGGAATCCCAAAAATCACGCCCACGAGGGCAGTGATCACGCCTGCAGAGATAACGGAAAGCCAGAATGGAAAACCCACAGCGGTTGCAAGAATGGCAGCCGAATAAGCCCCTACCCCGAAAAAGGCTCCGTGACCAAGGGAGATCTGACCGGTAAACCCGATGAGAATATTGAGCCCAATCGCAGCAATCACCGCGATCCCAATGTGGTTAACCACATACAGAGTATAATTACTGCTAATAAGGGGCACTATAACAAAGAGCAAGAAAAGCCCGATCCACATCCATAGCCTACCAAAATCTGTCCCAAAGATGGTCAGCTCTTCGTCGTATCGCTCATTGTATTTTCCACAAGGATGTAATTTCAGCTTTCGCATTCTTCCTCCGTCCTCATAACTATGAACCATGAACGATTAACCATGAACATTGTGTTTGTCGTTCATCGTCTAACGTTCATCGTTCCTCCGTTTATACTCTCTCAATCTCTACCAGGCCGAAGAGCCCATAGGGCTTCACCAGTAAAATGAAAACGAGAACCACATATGGAATGACCTCCTTGAGCGAGGTGGAAACGTACCCGCCTGTGAAGGTTTCGAGGATTCCTATAATAAGCCCTCCGATGATGGCTCCCCCAATACTTTCCAGTCCTCCCAGGATGACGACTGGGAAGACCTTGAGTCCCAAGACACTGATATCATGGACATTGATCCCGTTCATGATCCCCAGAATGATCCCACTGATGGCACAGACCAGGGCAGCAATGGCCCAGGAAAGGGCAAAAACTCTTCTCACATGAACCCCTAATGAGAGGGCGGCAGGTTGATTGTCGGCCACCGACCTCATATAAATTCCTTGAGAGGAATATTTAAAAAAGAATCCGAAGATCGATAGGAAAATGACACCAATGATAAAGGACGCCACATAGACAGGAGGGATATTAATGGCTCCCCATTTAATGGTAAGGCCCGCTGGAAGGAAGTCCGGATAATTAAATAGATTACCTCCAAAGATGACCAGCAATAAACCTTTGAACATGGCCGCCAGTCCGACGGTCAGCATAATTACTTCAATGAGGGCCTCGCCGATCAAGGGACGGAGAAATAGGCGTTCGATGACAAATCCCATAGCGAATGTTCCCACCAGCGTCAGTAAAAAGGAGAGGTAGATGGGTAAATTCCACTTTACGGAAAAGGCCAGAAAAATGAAGGCCCCTATTGCCAGCAATTCTCCGTGGGCGAAATTGAGCACGCTCGAGGACTTAAAAATCATGACAAAGCCCAGGGCCGCAAGGGCATAAAGAAAACCAACGGACAATCCCTGAATTAAAAGTTGAAGAAAAAATTCCATAAAAGAAAACCCCCTTTACATAAAACTCTAACCCCGAAGCACGAAATCCGGGCGAAGCATCCCGAAGGGATCAATTCGAAACAAGCACGAATGTCCAAAATACAAATGACAGAAACCCTATAAGTTGTCATTGCGAACGAAGTGAAGCAATCTCATGAGATTGCCACGTCACTTAGCTCCTCGCAATGACCCATTCTCTGGGTTATTAAGAATTTGTTTCGCCTGCCTGCCGAAGTCGCTTCGGCGAAGACAGGAATTTCGATATTCGGATTTAGATATTTTTACTCAACCGTTAGAATCTTCACCTTTGTCGTGATGGTACCCACCTGCCCGTCCCGGTACCTCACTTTGCCTGTGACCTCTAATTCTTTCTGATCGCTATAGATCGCCTCAATCAATTTAATATATTGTTCATAGACAAATTTTCTTCGCACCTTTCCTGTTCGGGTTAGTTCTTCGTCATCCGCGTCGAGAAGTTTATATAACAAAATGATCTTGTGAAGCCTCATTGGCTTGGGCAATTGTGTATTCACCAGACGAACTTCACCAAGAATCAGTTCTTCAATGGGCGGTTGTTGGGAAAGATCGGTGTAGGTTGTATAGGGAATCATTCGATCCTCTGCCCAACTCCCCACATTCCCAAAATCAATGTTGATGAAACCTGTGATGTAGTCACGACCTTCACCCCAGACCACAGCTTCTTTGATATAGGGACTGAATTTTAGCCTCGTTTCAATAAAGTCCGAGGAAATAGCTTCGCCCCCTTTGGTGCGCATGATCTCTTCTTTCCGCCCGATAATCAATAGGTGGCCATCATCATCGATATAGCCTGCGTCACCGGTATGAAGCCAACCATCGCGAAGCGCTTTATTCGTCGCCTCCGGATCTTGATAATAACCGACAAAGCAGGAGGGTGTTCTGACAAGTACCTCCTGATCTTCTGCTATCTTGACCTCTGTCCTGGGTAAGGGTTTGCCAACGGACTCTGGTTTGACCTCTTTATCCGGTTGAACCTGAAAGACCCCTCCCCCTTCGGTGAGACCGTAAGCATGCTTTAGATTTAATCCCTTTGCACGAAAGAATCGTATGACATCTGGGCTAATGGGATGCCCTCCTGTAATCGCAGCACGAATTTGTGAGCAGCCCACTCGATCCAAGAGGGGACGATAGACGACCCTTCCGAATATTTTATGAAGTACTTGTACGGAGGTAGGGACGGGTTCTTTTTTAGACTCGTGATCGACCAGAGCCCCTCCAATCTTTTCACCCAAGACAAAAAGTTTACGTTTCACCCAACCCGCATCGGCAATCTTCACTCTAATTTTTGAGGCGAGGTCTTCCCAGAATCTTGAAGAGGTGATGATGACGACCGGTCCAATTTCTCGAAAATCTTCCGTTATGGTCTCTAACGTTTCAGGGAAATTCATGGTCATCCCTGTGAGGGGTGATACGCCCACTCCCCACATCTGGTCTACGATCCACGCGGTTGGGGTGATGGAAATCCAATTGTCTCCCGGACCAATCGGAGCGGTTTCAACCCATTTCCTTGCGATTTCGGTGAAACTTCGATGGGAAATCATCGCTAATTTGGGAATGCCCGTGGTTCCGGAGGTCATGATCATTAAAGCGACTTCATCCGGTTTTCCTTTCCACAATTCTTCATCAAAAAGATTGGGCTGTTCTTGGTCCAACTTCGCACCGAGATCTAAGAGCTCCTTGAAGCTCATCAGCCAGGGATTATTGGTATAAGTTCTCATGCCTGTTTGATCAACATAAATAACCTTCCGAACATGAGGCAGTTGCTCTTTCATCTCTAATAATTTATCTACCTGCTCTTGGTCTTGAGCGACCACAAAGACAGCTTGAATGCGATTCAGCATCGTCGCCAGCTCTTTAGCAATGGAGGAGGTAAAAAGATTGACTGTGATAGCACCCAATGCCTGAGCACCTATTTCGGTAAAAAGCCACTCCGGATGGTTGTCTGTGATGATCCCAATGTTTTCACCCCGTTTGAGACCAAGAGCCTTGAGCCCCAAAGCCACATTCTTCGTATAACAAAAGTAATCCAGCCAATTATAGGACAGCCAAATCCCATACATCTTTTCGCGAATGGCGATTTTATTGGCGCCCAATTCTTTGGCCTGCTTAAACAGTATCTGGGGTAATGTAAAACCGCATAAGGCCTCCACGGTTTCTTTATTAATACGATTTATGTTGCTTACGCCCATAATTCCTCGTTCCGCGGTTGAAATCCCCCCTAACCCCCCTTTAATAAAGGGGGGAGAAGGGGGGATTAGAATTTGGTGGCATCACCCAGATAGGCCTTGATGACCTCGGGGTGATTTTGGATGACTTCCGGGGTACCCTCTGCGATCTTTTCCCCGAAATTCAAAACCATAATTCGTTGTGAAACACTCATGACAACGGACATATCATGTTCCACCAGGATGATGGTCTGACCCCATGCCGAGTTTAACTCCAGCAAAAAACGGACCATATCTTCCTTTTCCTCAAGCGTCATTCCGGCAAACGGCTCATCCAGCACCAAAAGTTTTGGTTCCAAGGCTAAAGCCCGGCCCAGCTCAACCCTCTTCCGTAATCCATAGGGCAATGACCCGACGAATTTCTTGCGAATGGGCTGCATCTCCAAAAAATCGATGAGCTCCTCTAACACCTGACGGTGTCGAACCTCTTCCTTACGTACGGATGAGGAAAAGATGGAGGCTTTTCCAATTCCATAATTGCAATAAAGATGACGAGCCAAAAGCATATTCGCCAATACGGTGATCCCCGGAAAGAGCTCAATATTTTGATAGGTCCTTCCAATCCCTTCCTTCGTGATCTCATGGGGGTGATGACCTGTAATCTCTTCACCGTTGAAAAGGATCTGTCCTTTTTGTGGATGGTAATAACCTGTAATACAGTTCATGAGGCTTGTCTTTCCAGCACCATTCGGCCCGATGACGCTGACCAATTCCCCCGTGTGAACGTTGAGATCCACATCATGGAGTGCCATCACACCCCCGAAATTCAAAAACACTTTTTTCACCTCCAACTCAGCCTGTCGTTTCTCAGGCTGAGTGGAGGCATAGATACTGGGTTGACCTCGAAATGCCTTCATCGATTTTCCCTTCAACGTTTAATCGTTACATTTTAGGAGCCATCAACACCCGAACTTTCTCTTTTCCGGGAACATAGAAATTTGTCATTGGAGCATAGGTCGCATCCTCGTTAATTTTTACGATCCTTGCCTTGAAGGAACCCTCATGATCATTTTTCGTGTAGGTCACATAAGGGACAAGACCTCCAAAATCCTCATTTTCAAAGGTCTCCATGGCTTTATTGATATTCTCCGCATTGATGGTTTTGTATAAACCGGCAGCCCGGTGAGCGGCTCTCTCCTGGATCATGGCCACGACCACCCCTTCCCAGTAAGAGGTTTCGAACTTATCCACGGTCTTGTACCTCGTCCACAACTTCTGAAGGATCTCAATCCCAGGTGTCTTATCCTGTGGGAGCACTCCACAGAACTGCATAAAGACTCGATCCCGTATCAATCCTTTTCCGAGCTTAAAAAAGTCGGGGTCGGTGGAGGTCCAGGTTCCAAAGAAAGGAACTTTGTAATCAACCTTGTCGGCTGCTTTGAGGGCCGTGATAATCGCAGCAGGAAGGATTTGCATAAAAACATACTCTGCTCCTTTGGACTTCAAGCGGAGCATTTCTGTGGTCAGATCGACTGTTGCGGGTGGGAATTCTTCAATGGTGACGATATTGATATTATTTTTCGCGGCATATTCCTTGCTCGGATCATGAATGGACCTTCCATAAACATTGTTATAAGTGAGAAGTCCTACCTTAGGAGCATCCTTCCCTTTATGGATGGATTTTATGTACTCGAGGACGGCATAGGAATCCAGTACGTAACTCCCGAAGGGGAGATACATATAGTCGAGCGGAGCTTTGAGAATGCCTTGATAAGTAGAGTAGTTTATGGTGGGTATTTTATACTCTTGGATGATAGGTTTGATCTGGATTCCTGTACCGGCGTCCCATGTAGCGATCATATCTTTCTTTTCCTCGCAGAACTTTTTTACGAATTTAACACCCTCAGGGACTTTGTAGGCATGATCGACGATTTCTAACTCGATCTTTCTCCCCACAATTCCGCCTTTTACATCATTCACATAGTTGACATAATCCCGATGGCCTTTGGCATGGAACTGACCCCACGTAGAAGCTGGACCCGTCAGATTGATGACCGCTCCAATTTTAATCGGTTGAGCCCATCCGTTCACCGTCAAACCGATAAAAATCACTCCTAAAATAATTGTTAGTATGGATATGTAGCGTATCATTTTTTATCTCCTTTTTAAGTCTCGGGTTTTACACCCGGCCTTCTAAAAAATCTTCTTGGTTAATGTCCCTCCCACCGTTGATCATCACATCGTCGACCTGCTGACCCTACCTCCTTTCTTTGAGTTTTATTACCAACAACGAGTCCGCTACGCTTCCGCGCCCTGCCTTCGTCCTTTAAGGCGGGGCTTCGCGCAGGCACGCTCTTGAGGCTCGCAACGACCATCTTTGAAGAAACAAAAGATTATCTAAATTTAAACTGGAACAATAGGAGTAAAACCCAAATACAAGCCTTAGTCTACACTTATAAAAAATTTTTGCAAGCAAAAAATTTTCCACCCAGTAATCCCTCAGTGATGGGCGGAGATCCTATGCCCAGGATCGGGATGGTCTCTCTGGAGAAAACTTGAAGCGGCACATTTGAGCGATGAGCCAAGGGGCAGATACCCCTAAAACGCCCCCTTCGGCACCACCCGCCGATACCCCTCTCTCTAATGATCCGCTTTTAAAGCTCCCGCCCACAGGCGGGGCTTGCGGGATACATTCCGGCCAAAGTTTCGGTGGGGAGGCGGGTTAATTCAAGCGGACCGAGACGACTTTCGATACCCCCGGGGTCTCCATGGTGATTCCGTAAAGGGTGTTCGCCGTCTCCATCGTCTTCTTATTGTGGGTGATGAGAATGAACTGAGAGGTCTTGGAAAATTCTTTGATCAATTCGATGAATCGACTGATGTTCGCATCATCTAAGGGCGCATCCACCTCATCGAGCAAGCAGAACGGTGTGGGTTTAATCATGAAGAGCCCAAAGAGAAGAGCCGTAGCCACCAGAGCCTTTTCTCCTCCGGAGAGGAGGTCGATATTTTGAAGCTTCTTTCCTGCGGGTTGGGCGATGATATCAACCCCTGTCGTGGCGGGGTCTTGTTCATCCAACATGATAAGGCTGGCCTGTCCTCCTTTAAACAGCCTCGTAAAAACCTCTTTAAATTTTTCATTGACCAAATGGAACGCCTCCAAAAACCGCTTCGTCGTTGTCCGATTGATCCGGAGGATCGCCTTCTTTAGGGAATCGAGGGCCTGATGGAGGTCAGCCTGTTGTTCTGACAGGAAATCGTGCCGCTGTTTCAACTCCTGATATTCCTCGATGGCCATCAGGTTGACTTCTCCAAATCCTTCCAGGGAACTTTTTAACTCTGCCAGCCGTTTTTCCATCTCCTCCTTGGGGAATTCCACAGGGGAGGCACCCATCGAGGTGGAAAGGGTAGCCCCGTATCGTTCCTTCATCGACTCCTGAAGGTGAGAGAGTTTCAATTGAACCTCTGAGGCCAGAATCTCTTCCTCATGAATCTTCTGCCTCACCTCCTCCAACTCCCGACGCAGATATTTGGAGGAGGCTTCCACTTCTTTCCATTCGCTAAAGAGCGTTTCGACCTTCTCTTTCTGAGCGGTGAGCAATTCCTCTTTGAGACGATGTTGTTGAAGGCTGTTTTCTAACTCCCCTTCCCCTTGTTGGATTTTTTCACGAAGGGAGAGGGCTGCTTCCCGGCATTCCCTGATCCCCTTCACTTTCTTGAAGATCTGTTCCCTTAAAGTCCTTTGAATTTCTAAGAGATGTTGGATCTGACCTTCGAGCCCTTTCTGTTTCTCCTCGATAGACGCCAGAATGACCTTTTTCTCAGTGATTTTTCCTCCCAATTCTTCTGTCCCTTCTCGAATCTCCTCCACCTTCTTTTTCCATGACTGGACTTGTTCTTCTCTCTCCTTTTTCGCAGCTTCCTCTATCTCCATTTGAACAGAGACCTCTTTTTTCTCTTTCTCTAAATCTTGATTCTCCTCTTCGAGTTGTGTCTGTTCAAATTGGACCACTTCCATCCTCTGATGGAATTGGGAGAGCTCCTTTTTCAATCCTTCCAAATCTCTTTCTCGATGGAGAAGCTCGATCTCCTTCTCCTGAATCTCCTTTCTTCTTCCCTCCAGCTGGTTTTCCCTCTCGCTGATCTCCCTTTGGAGGCGTTCTTCTTCCTCATAGGCTTTTCGACAATCCTCCTCAAATTCTTTGACTCTCTTTTCTAAACCTCTCATCTCCCTTCGCCTCTCTAAGAGGCCGATCCCTTGATCCCGGCTCCCTCCGGAAATCACTCCAGAGCTTTGCAGGATGTCCCCTTCCAGGGTGACGAGGCTTCCAAACTCTCCGCCATTCTTCATCCAATGGAGTGCCTCCTCCCAGCGGTCTACAACCCCAACATCTCCGATCAGGAATTCGGCAATGGAGTCAAAGCCCTCTTTTACCTTGACGAAACGAGAAAGTGGATGGGGTTTTCCTTCCTCTTGAGAGATTCGGTTTTTTGTCCCGATCCTTTGAACCCCTCTGGGAATAAAACTTCCCCGCCCGAGTGACTCCCTTTTGAGAAAGGCCATTGCCTCCATGCTTTCCTGCTCTCCTTCCACGATCAAATACTGCAATCGCTGTCCTAAAACAGCTTCGAGAGGAATCTCGTATTTCGGGTCTGGTTCCAGGATATCGGCCACGGCCCCTAACATCCCTTTCCACTTTTCCTGCTCCTCCTTCTTTTTCAGGAGAAGCGACCTCACTCCTTTCTCATATCCCTCATAATTCTCTTGAAGCTCTTTGAGGGAGTGGTAGCGAGAGCGGTCCTGTCTCAAGGTCTCCTCCAAGGCAGAACGCTCTGTTTGCCTCAGACGCAAAACTTCTTTTAACCCCTCAAGCTCTCCTTCCCATCGAACCTTTTCTTCCTGATAGATGGATTGGACGGAGAGGACGTGTTCTCTCTCTATCATTTTTTCAGAGGTAGCCTCTTCCAATTGTTTGAGCTTCCGGCTCACTTCTTCAGATTCTTCATCGTTGGAACGAATCCGTTTCTGAAGATCTTCATTCCTCTCTTCAAGGTGGGCGAGGCGGTTTTTGAGAGAGGTCAGTTGTGTGAGCATGTCGATCAA
>Ga0256868_10000208_pt1 | contig 35994 bp, 36 predicted proteins | sample RVTome_13_FD_187341 | JGI IMG/M metagenome (GOLD analysis project Ga0256868, IMG submission 187341) | Soil microbial communities from uranium-contaminated site in the Upper Colorado River Basin, Wyoming, United States - RVT92D227 HiSeq ...
CCTGCAGGCGCATCCCAAAAGACGGACCTTCTGCGGGCATTACCATGGCGGTTGCCATCTTCTCTGCCCTCACGGGTATCCCTGTGAAAAAGGATGTCGCCATGACTGGCGAGATCACGCTGAGAGGAAGAGTTCTGCCCGTCGGAGGCTTGAAGGAAAAAGCCCTTGCCGCCCTCCGGAACAAAATCAAAGACGTCCTCATTCCCTATCTGAACAAGAAGGACCTCATCGATCTTCCTCTATACGCTCGGAAGAAAATCAACTTCATCCCGGTCAAACATATGGACGAGGTGTTGAAGGTCGCCCTAACTAAAAAGTAGCGTGTCCGTAATCTTAGAAATTATGTAACTGTTTAGCCAAATTTAGCTTCTCATTCTCCTCCCTTTGGCAAAGGGAGGTTGGGAGGGATTTTAACATGGCTAAACAATAACGAAATTATGAAATGTGGTTTTTTAGACTGAAGAGTGGCAATGATTTCAAAAAAATATTCAAAAGACAGAATACGGTCACGGATCACGGACACGAAACACGATCTTCAAGAGATCGGTGAGTTCGGGCTTATCCATCGAATCCGAAGAGGGATCACCTCCTCCGATCCTGCATTGGTCCAAGGGATCGGTGATGATGTCGCTGTCATTGAGGTGGGGGAGACGGCGACAAAGGCCTTGCTCGTCACGACCGATATCCTTATCGAAGACATCCATTTCGATCTGTCCTGGACCGATCCTTCCCAGCTTGGAAGGAAAGCCCTCGCTGTCAACCTCAGTGATATTGCTTCCATGGGAGGGATTCCAAAATATTTCCTCATCTCTCTCGGCCTTCCTAAGAATCTTTCTCTTTCCTTTATCTCCTCGTTTTATCGTGGCCTAAAAAAGGAGGCCAAACGATTTCGGGTGGAGTTGATCGGAGGGGATACCTCCCTTTCTAAAAAAATCGTCATCAATATCTGTCTCTTAGGCGAAGGGGAAAAAAAGGATCTCCTTTTCAGGAGAGGGGCAAGGGTGGGTGATGACCTCTTTATCTCCGGAACGCCGGGGGATGCCGCTCTGGGACTAAGAATCCTCCAAAAAAAAGGAAAAATAAAGGGAGCTGAGGGTTTGATCAAAAAACATCTCTCTCCTTGCCCAAGAGTCGAATTGGGTCAAGCCATTGCCAAACGTCATTGGGCTACCGCCATGATCGATGTCAGTGATGGTTTGTTGATCGATACCTCTCATCTCTTACAAGAAAGCGGAGTAGGCGTTCGGGTCTGGGAGGATCGAATTCCTCTTTCCAGACTCTATCAGAAATGGATCCGTTTTTTTTCAAAGGATCCTTTTCAACTCGCCCTTTCGGGAGGAGAGGATTATGAACTCCTTTTCACCGCCCCACCTGAACTGAGGGAGAGGATTTCTTCTCTCGCCCGTTCACTCAGGATTCCGATCACCCGTATTGGAGAAATCCTTCCTATCAAAGAGGGACTTCGCATTATCAAAGAAGACGGAAAAGATTATTCTCCGTCTCGTTTGGGGTTTGAACATTTCAAATAAGCTTCAGGAAATTCTGAAATTGCGGAATTTATGAACTCAGAAATTTGGAGACGGGAATCTCAATTCCTAAATTCCTCAATCCCTTAATTCTAACCAATGTTTTAAGCAGGGCAAGCCTATGAAAACCTATATCAACGATATCAAAGAGAATGATCAAGTCGAATCCCACTTTCTGGTCAAAGAGAAATTTTCCGGGATCACCAAAACCGGAAACACCTACTTGAAATTGAAATTGGTGGACCGCTCTGGAGAAATGGAAGGTAGGATTTGGACACTTGTGGAAAACCTTGCCGAATCCTTTGAGAAGGATGACTTTGTCCATGTGATGGGAAAGGCCGTCTCCTTTCAGGAGCATCTTCAATTGAACATCACCCATATTGAAAGAGTAAAGGAAGAAGAAATTCTTTTTTCAGACTTTTTCCCCATGACAGAAAAAGATATTGACGAGATGTTCCAAACCCTTTTGGAAGTCAGCCGACAGATTAGAAACCCTCATCTCAGCCGACTTCTCCAGCTCTTCTGGGAAGATGAATCCTTTACCAAACTTTTTAAAATGGCCCCTGCGTCCAAATGGCTCCACCACAATTATTTGGGTGGCCTTTTAGAACACACCCTTTCCCTGGCACAACTGGCATTAATAAACGCCAGCCATTACAACGGGTTGAACTTGGACCTATTGCTCACAGCCTCCATCCTGCACGACCTGGGTAAAGTGGATGAACTTTCTTACCACCGATCCTTTGACTATTCAGATGAAGGCAGACTCCTCGGCCATATTGTCCTCGGAATAGAAAGAGTGGAGGATAAAATCCGCCAACTCCATGATTTTCCAAAGGACCTTTCCACGCTGCTCAAGCACTTTCTCCTCAGCCACCATGGTCAATATATGTGGGGTTCACCAAAAAGGCCGATGACCTTGGAAGCGGTGATGCTCCATTTCCTGGATGATATGGATGCAAAAATCAATGGGATTCAACAATTTATCAAAAGACAGGTCCCAGAGGGATCCAGGTGGAGCGCTTACCACCGTACATTTGAGCAATATTTTTATGTGCCCGGTTTTTTGGATCAGATGGAAACACCCGATAAGATTGAGAAAAACGAATTAGAAGAGGAATGATTAAATCTCTCATTTTCTTGACAAACCGCCCCTCCGTTATTATCTTAAGAGCACGAAAAGAATTGTATTTTAGGCATTTCGTTGTGGGTTATTTAGCTTAAGAAAAGGAGAAAGATCAGATGGGTTTTTCCCTTTCCGAAAGAATGAGGCGGATTTTGGAAAGTGTTATTGAAGATTACATTCTGACGGCAGAACCTGTGGGTTCAAGGACGATTTCTAAAAAATCGGACCTCAACCTGAGCCCTGCGACCATACGGAATATTATGTCGGATTTGGAAGAGTTGGGCTTGCTTTCTCAACCTTACACCTCGGCGGGAAGGATGCCCACAGAGAGGGGACTTCGCTTTTACGTCGATTCGATTATCAATGTCCATGAACTAAGTGACCGGGAACAACAGGAGATACGATCCAAATACTTGAGTCCTCTCATTGAGGGGCCAGATCTTTTCAGGGAGACGTCCCGAATCCTTTCTTTGTCTTCTCATTATTTAGGAATTGTCTGGACACCCCGGATGAGTTCGGTCGTGCTTCGACATATTGAGTTTGTGAAATTGAGAAGACATTTGGTTCTGGCTATTTTAGTGAGCACAACGGGTTTAGTTCACAACCGGATTATCGAAGTAGAGGAAGATTTCTCGCAATCCGAATTAGACCACCTCTCAGATTATTTGAATAGTCTCTTGGAGGGCCTCACCCTTTATCAGGTGAGAGAAAAAGTCCTGGAGCAGATGAAGGGTGCCAAGAATGCTTATGATCTTCTGCTTGAACAGGCGCTCAAATTGGGGGAAAAAGCCTTTTCCTCCCTCGACGACACCGATGTTTTTATCGAGGGAAAAACAAATATCCTGAATGAGCCTGAGTTCAGTAATGTTTCGAGAATGACCGACCTCTTTCGAACGTTTGAGGAAAAAGCCACCATGGTAAAGCTCTTGGATAAATTTTTGGATCCGAAAGGGGTTCAAATTGCGATCGGCTCTGAGAGTCAGGTTCAGGAGATGGAGACCTGCAGTGTGGTCACCTCTACTTATAGCTGTAGCGGGGAGGTATTGGGTGTTTTAGGGGTTATTGGGCCTCGGAGAATGAACTATTCGAGAGTGATCCCTCTTGTAGGATATACGGCTAAACTTCTCACGGAGATCCTGGAGACACAATAGATCTCCTTCGCCATTAAGCTCTGTCTTTTTGTGAAAGAATTGTTTGCAAAGGAAAAGGGATCCAGAATCGGGTAAGGGTGGGAGTAGAAAAGGTGGAGAAAAAAGAGACTAAAAAAAAGGATCAAAACCCAAAGGGGTCGGTGAAGAAAAACCAGGAAGATATCATCGAGACCATTGGTGAAGAGCTCCTTTTGGAAGAAAGTCAAGAGAAAGAAAAGGAGATTGAAGAACTCAAAAAGATGCTGGAGGAAAAGGAAAAAGAGTTCAAGGAACATCATGACCGTTTGCTCAGGCTCGCAGCCGATTTTGAGAACTATAAAAAGAGGGCGGCCAGAGAAAAAGAGGATTGGGCCAAATTTGCCAATGAAGAATTGATCAGGGCAATCCTCCCTTTTATTGATAATCTGGAGAGGGCACTCAATCACGCACAAAAAGTGACTGACACTGGGGTCTTAATCGAAGGGGTTCGATTGACCGTTCAACAACTTCTTCAGACCCTAAACAAATTTGGACTTTCTTCTTTCCAATCTGTTGGAAAACCGTTCGACCCAACCGTGCACGAAGCGATGTTGGTTGTTGAAACAGATCAGCATGAACCGAATCAAGTCGTGGAAGAGTTTCAGAAGGGCTATCTCTTGAATCATCGACTCTTAAGGCCGGCAACGGTCTCCGTGTCAAAACCTCTGGAGAAAGAGGCTCAGACATCGGAATGATCTTTAGTAAATTTTTTTAAGGAGGGGATATTAAAATGGCAAAGACAATAGGAATTGATTTAGGAACCACCAACTCCGTGGTCGCCATCATGGAGGGAGGGGATCCCGTCGTGATCGCCAATCAGGAAGGGAGCCGAACGACTCCTTCTGTGGTTGCGTTTACTGATAAAGGGGAAAGGGTGGTAGGACAAATTGCTAAACGTCAGGCGATTACCAACTCAGAAAATACCATCTTCTCGATCAAACGACTGATGGGAAGAAAATTTACTGACCCGGAGGTCCAGAAAGATCTGAAGATCCTCCCCTATAAAATCGTGGACAATAAGAATGGAGATGCATGGGTCAGGGTGAGGGATAAAGAGTATAGTCCCCCTGAAATCTCTGCTTTCGTCCTTCAGAAGATGAAGGAGACAGCCGAGGCCTATCTCGGTGAGAAGGTGACCGACGCCGTGATTACCGTCCCGGCTTATTTCAACGATAGTCAGCGTCAGGCGACCAAGGATGCTGGACGAATAGCAGGTTTGAATGTCATTCGGATCATCAATGAACCCACGGCCGCTTCCCTCGCCTATGGTCTCGAAAAAAAGAAGGATGAGAAGATTGCGGTCTTCGACTTGGGGGGCGGAACATTTGATATCTCCATCCTTGAGTTGGGCGAAGGTGTTTTCGAGGTCAAATCGACCAATGGAAATACCCATTTGGGTGGAGACGACTTTGACCAACGTGTCATCGACTATTTAGCGGACGAGTTTAGAAAAGATCAGGGGATTGATCTGAGAAAAGATCGGATGGCCCTTCAAAGGTTAAAAGAGGCTGCTGAAAAAGCGAAGATTGAACTCTCCAACATGATGGAGACAGACATCAATCTACCCTTTATCACTGCCGACGCCTCAGGACCGAAGCATCTGAACATGAAATTGACCCGGGCCAAATTGGAAAAACTGACGGAGGAGTTGATTGAAATGGTTGAAGGGCCATGCCGACAGGCCGTTGCCGATTCTGGAATTGCAGCCAGGGACATCGATGAGGTCATTCTCGTTGGCGGGATGACCCGGATGCCTAAAGTTCAGGAGAAGGTGAAGCAAATCTTTGGAAAAGAACCCAACAAGAGCGTGAACCCTGACGAGGCGGTAGGGATTGGTGCGGCGATTCAAGCTGGAGTCCTGAAGGGTGAGGTGAAGGATGTGCTCCTCCTGGATGTCACCCCGCTCTCCCTTGGGATCGAGACACTCGGTGGAGTCTTTACCAAATTGATTGAAAGGAACACTACCATTCCATCGAAGAAGAGTCAGATCTTTTCAACCGCATCGGATAGCCAACCTGCGGTGACGATTCATGTCCTCCAGGGAGAACGAGAGATGGCCGCGGATAATAAAACTCTCGGCCAATTTGAACTGGTAGGGATTCCGCCCGCTCCCAGAGGCATTCCTCAGATCGAGGTCGCTTTCGATATTGATGCCAATGGAATCGTTCATGTCTCGGCAAAGGACCTTGGAACGGGTAAAGAACAATCCATAAAAATTACTGCTTCCAGTGGTCTTCACGAAGACGATATCAAAAAGATGGTCAAAGATGCCGAGGCCCATGCATCAGAAGATAAGAAGAGACGTGAGCTTGCTGAAGCGAGAAATCAACTTGATACGCTTATCTATTCGACCGAAAAATCCTTGAAGGAATACGGCGATAAGGTCGATTCCGGGGAGAAACAGAATATCGAAGAGGCGGTTGCCAAAGCGAAAAAGGCGATGGAATTGAACGATGTGAGCGCCATCAAATCTGCCCAGGAAGAGCTCACCCGTACCTCCCACAAATTGGCGGAGGCCATGTATGCGAAGGCTTCCCAAAAAGGAGCGGCCGGACCGGGAGCCGAAGGCGGCCCCCAGGAAGGACCTCGACAAAAGCCACAGGAAGATGTGGTCGATGCAGATTTCGAAGATGTAGGGAAGAAGTAACATACTTTGATATGTTTCTTAAAAAGGGCGAGGCGAAAACCCTCGCCCTTTTTTATTTGACAGAAGCTATTTTGAAATAGTATTCCCTTTTAATGCCTACCAACATGGGGAATGGGACGGATTTGATTTTATTCCTCGATGGTGGTAGATATTAAAAAACATAAGCCTGTTCTGAGAAAATGCGATGTGGAATTTTATTGAAAAATTAAAAACGGGTCTTTCTAAAACCCATCAGGGGTTTGTCGAAAAGATCGATCAGCTCTTTCTGGGAAAGAAAGAGATCGATCAGGATGTCTTGGATGAATTGGAAGAGCTTCTTTTCGAAGCTGATTTGGGAGTGAAGACATCCGGTCAATTGATAGAGGGCGTTCGCCAGGGACTGAGAAGGGGAGAGCTTCAGGAGCCTGAAAAGGTAAAAGAGTTTATCAAGCAAGAGATCCTTCGGATCCTAAAATCAGGGGAGAAGCCCCTTTTCATCGACCTCCAGACAAAACCATTTGTCTTCATGGTGGTTGGAGTCAATGGCGGCGGGAAAACAACCACCATCGGAAAAATTGCCCATCAGTATACTTTACAAGGGAAAAAGGTCCTGGTCGGCGCTGCGGATACCTTCAGGGCTGCTGCGGTCGAGCAGCTTGAGATCTGGGCCAATCGAGTTGGAGCTGATTTGATCAAACAATCTAAAGGATCAGATCCTTCTGCTGTGGCCTTCGACTCCATCCACGCCGCCAAGGCCAGAGGGATCGATCTTGTCTTCATCGATACAGCAGGCAGGCTTCACACCAAAGTCAATCTCATGGAAGAGTTGAAAAAGGTGAAACGGATTGTCGGGCGAGAATGCTTAGGGGCGCCTCATGAGATCCTCCTCGTCCTTGATGCCACGACAGGCCAGAACGCAATCTCTCAGGCGAAACTCTTCAACGAAGCCGTGGGGGTGACAGGCATCGCTCTGACCAAATTGGATGGAACAGCCAAGGGAGGAATCATTGTCGGAATCACAGAAGAGCTAAGAATTCCAATCCGGTATATTGGCGTGGGCGAAGGGATCGATGACCTGAAGGAATTTAACGCCACGGAATTTGTCCAGGCATTGTTTTAATTTCGAATAATGTCTTTCCTGTATCATCTGTGCCGTCCTCACAAAAAGTTTGAAGCAGAAAACAGAATGAGCATGATCAGGCCATCCAATATCTTATGTGTTATCTCTCTGATCCTCTTATTCACCTCTGCCGTTGGATTTTCCCAACCCGGCAAAATTGGAGACGCCAAATTTCTCTCGCCTTTGGAAAATGCAGTGGTTTATGAGATAAACATGGCTCGAACGGCTCCAAAAGACTACGCTTCTCTCCTTGAACAACGCAGGAAGTATTATGATCGGAAAATTCTTAGACTTCCTGGAGAGACTCCCATCCTAACAAAAGAAGGAGTGAGAGCAGTGGATGAGGCGATTCGTTTTCTTCGCTCTATACAACCTCTCCCTCCCCTTATCCCATCGAAGGGAATGTCCTCAGGAGCAAAGGATCATGTTAAGGATCAAGGATCAGCAGGTTCCAGCCAACACAAGGGCAGTGATGGAAGTCAACCCTCGGATAGAGTAAATCGCTATGGGACTTGGGAGAAAAGCATTGGCGAGAATATATCCTACGGCAGTAATCAAGCCCGAGATATCGTGATGGGTCTTATCATAGACGATGGCGTTCCCAGTCGCGGACACAGAAAAAATAACTTCAATTCAGATTTCCGTGTGATCGGAGTTGCCTGTGGCCCCCACCCTACTTACAGGACTGTTTGTGTGATTACCTTTGCGGGAGGGTATATAGAGAAAAGCGGGAAATAAATTACGCCTCAGCCCGGCTGCGGGGTAATTGACTAAAACGTCTTGTCTCAAAAGGCACGGACCCAGAAAAAGAAGTTAGCTTTCTTAAGGCCTGTGTTTTACGATACCATTTCTCTTACCCAGCCTTGGATTGTCTTCTTGATCTTTGGCCAGTCAATATTCCAATAAATCTTGGGCATCCTCTCTTTATCTGCCTCGTCGAAATAAGCAAGACCGTAAAGAAGGTGGGCAATATCTTTAACATCGTATTTCTGTTGATATAAACGGATCATTTTCTTCAAAGGGAAACGTTTTATACCCAAAGCATAGATATCCACAAAGTCTTTCCTTGATCCCCGTTGAGCAATAGCGGAAAGCTTCATACAGGCGAGGTCTTCCAGGGAAGCGATTTGAGATGAAAACCGCTGCCAGAAAACAGGTGATTTTAGCAAGGGATACCGGTATTCAAGAAAGCTGACCCGGATTCCAGATAGGGTTCCATGAAGCGTGCCCCGTTCGATCTCGCCTGTAATAAATGGAAGCCCTTTATCTCTGATATCCTGCGCTAATCGTAAAGGATCAGCAATACCCTTCCCTGTAAACCAGTCAAAATCAACCGAATGGCGATGGCCAAAATGGATGGCAAGGGCGGTCCCCCCTCCTAAGTAAAACCGCCACTCTGCCAAAATAGCTCCAACCTGACCAAGGACTTTCTTTTGAAGGGGCGTTAAAACCTTTGGATGGAAGCTCAGGGATTCACTCTTCTTTCCCAAATTTTTCGCCTCACAGATGCAAGCCAACTATTCACCTGACGGTGTGGCAAGTTCAAAATGAGTTCCCAAAAACGGAGCCGCTGCGGGCTGAGTCCCGCACCTTTATGATCCAAAATCCAAGTTCTTAAATTAAGATCACCCACCATTGATTGTAGCCAGCGAATCGCCTCCCAACCCCCGGAGGCCAATACTCGTTTCATGACGAGGTCATGATCCTTCCCCCATGTTAAGGCGTCAAACTCATAATCCCAAAAGAGAGGACCAAGAAAATCGGGAAGATCGGACGTGGGTGGGGATTTCCGCTCTCTGACACTGCTTTTCATTCTTCACTCCAAGGATGCCGAACGTACACCCAAAATATAACAAAATTTTTCAATAGTCATCTACCGTTTCCACCTACTGGAAAAATAACGGATGGGGTGGAAGGAATAATAGGCTAGGCAAGAATACTACGGAAAAACCATTTTTTCGAGCGCCTTGATTCTCGCCTCTAAGGCGTTAATTTTTTTCTCCAGGTCTGCATAAGAAAATTTGATCATCGAACCCAATTCCTCTTTGACTTCGCCAAAACCTTCTTTCATCTTCTCTTTGATGGAGGCAACCTCTTCTGTCACCTGTTTGATCCCGTCCCTCAGGCTCTCTATTCCGTCCTTCAGCCCACCCGTATCCGTGCTGGCCCCCTCCTTGGCATGAACCCAATGCGTCTCTATCTCCTCTTTGATTTTTTGAAAAAGGTGCTCCACTTTCTGGATCGATTGAGCAAAGGTAGACTGGTTCTCGACTTTAAGCTCCTGAATTCCATCTCTCAATTCTTTCCTTATCGGATCGAATTCCACTTTCCCTTCTTTTGCCAACTTCTCAATATCGGCCTTGACCTCCTGCCTCCACTCGAGAATCTGCTTACTGTTCTCCTCTTTCAATTGACGGAAGTTTGACTTCGTCTCCTGCCTCAGCTTCTCCAGATCTTCTTTAGCGGTTAGGCCCAGTAATATTTTATCCAAATATTCCTTTGTCTCTTTGTCCATCTCCTTCTTCACCCCCTTATGGATATAGTTTTTGAATATCATAGACTCCTTAGAATATCAATTCATTTTTGCAACACATTTTCCTTTCTCACCCCCTTTTTTTAGAGGCACTGAGTTTCTTTACGACTATGCCGCCTGGCCAAGCCCCACAGAGAAGCTTCACAGGCCACACCACGATCAGGGGGAGGGAGATAGTTGGTGAAATTTCAAATATCTTTGGTTAAAATTAATTGATCTGGGAATGGTGATCGAAGAAGAAAAAGTCCCTGTCCCAGAATCGGTCAAGGGGATCTCTGAACTGTTGGGTTTGGATCCGCTGTATCTCGCCAATGAAGGGAAATTGATCGCCATCTGCCCACCCAACGAAGCGGAGCGGTTATTGGAGGTAATGAAAAGTCATCCTCTGGGTAGAAATGCGGAGATCATGGGAAGGGTGACTGAGGAAAATCGAAAGAGAGTGACTCTCCACACATTGATCGGCGGTCACCGAATCCTGGATATGTTAACGGGAGGGCAGCACCCAAGGATCTGCTAACACTCAATTCATTGCAACGTTAAGTTTTGACATTGATCGATGGAGCAGTTGTAAGAGGTGACCCAAATCCCGATTTAGGATACGGTCTTTGCGAGCGAAGCCCTGCACCACATGGTGTTCAGGGCGAAGCGAAGCAATCTCGCTTTTCGCGATGAGATTGCCACGCCCCTTTCAGGTGCTCGCAATGACGGATTGAGAAAGGGCTTCCCTTTTCTAAATCGGAATTTGGGGGTGATGCTTCACCTGACAAACAATGTCAAATATGATATTAAGTTCTTCCTGGAGCCAACAACCCATCACTATGGCAAAGTATGCACGCTTTGAGCTGGTAATCAAACGAGATCTACCCAGCACAGGAGAATAGAGATGATCGACAGAAGCAAGCGGTATGTCAGACCGCAATTGGCATTGGAAAATATTGCCACCCTGAAGGGCAAACGGCTGGCATTCGACAGCGTCGCCGAGATGCTGACGGTTCGTGCCCGGGAGATGCAGGACGCTGTCCACGTCCTTTTCTACGACGAGGTCATTACCTACGCCCAGATCAACGAACGTGCTAACAAGGTTGCCCATTACCTCAAGGAGAAAGGCGTGGTTAAGGGAGACATCGTATCGGTGATGGTCCTGAACTCTCCCGAAGTCTACTATACCATGTTTGGAACACATAAGCTGGGAGCCATCGCCGGCGCCATCAACTACATGTTGAAGGGCCCCGAAATTGCCTATGTCCTGGAAGACTCCAAACCGAAGCTGGCATTCGTGGGCAGCGAATACATGGAGGAGTTTGCCAAGGGCTGGAAGCGATCGTCCCACAAGCCAATCGTCGTGGAGGTTGTAACGGGAATCGATCACGGGGCTGACATCGCCACAGGGACACTGAAGGAGATTCTGGACAAATATCCGACCGCCGAATGTCTGGTACCGCAGGCGCCGGAGGATCCTTTCCTTCTCCTGTATTCCTCGGGTACGACAGGTATGCCCAAAGGCATTCTTCTTTCCAACAAGAATCAATTAACCATATGCAAGGACAGGACTTCCATGGGCGTGAATAAACCCGGAGACGTCATGATGATCATCCTCCCCATGTTCCACACGAATCCCCTGTGCGTGCACACATACCCGCTCAGCTACCAGGGTCTGACGCTTTGTATCCGAAAAACCTTCTCCCCGGCCGACTTCTGGCCATCCATCACTCGGTATGGGGTCACCATCGTCGGGGCCGTTCCCGCCATGTATGCCTACGTCTATAATGCGGCCGACCCCAAGACCATCGAGTATGACAAGCTGAAGCTGAGGTTTGCCTTTGCCGGCGCCGCCCCCATGCCACCAGAGTTAATCGACGCCTTCAAAGAAAAATTCAATGTCCAGGTGATTGACGGGTATGGCCTTACCGAGGCTTGCGGGGTCACGACATCGAGCTTGGGCATGCCGAAGAACCGGGCATCGATCGGCATCGCTTACCCAAGTTTGCAGGTCGAGATCATGGACGATGACAATCATATCATGCCTTATGGCGAGCGGGGCGAGATCTGCATCAAAGGTGGTGCCGTGATGATTGGCTACCTGAACAAACCCGAGGCCACCGCCGAGGCTGTTAAGGATGGCTGGCTCCACACCGGTGATTTGGGTTACATGAATGAAAACGGATGTGTCTTTTTTTCCGGTCGCAAGAAAGAGATGATCAACCGTGGCGGAGAAAACATTTATCCCCGGGAAATCGAGATTCCCTTGGAGAATCATCCGAAGATTGCAGAAGTTGCTGTCATCGGAGCGCCGGACCCGGCGCTGGGTGAACGTGTGCGGGCATGTATCATCCTGAAAGACGGCTGCACCATGAGCGAAGAGGAAGTCAAGGAATATCTGCAGGACAAGCTCGCCAAATACAAGCTCCCGGAGTTCGTGGAATTCATGAGAAGTTTCCCTCGCAACCCGACCGGCAAAATTCTGAAGCAGGAATTAAAGAAAATGTTCGGATAGATATAGCAAGGTCCTATTACAGGCGGAACGTAAAGTAGGATACCAGCCAAGTTTGGTCGCCCATCATCATAATTAATAGTGAACGCCATAAATAAGTTGACATCCGCGTCGTGTCATTGCGAACGAAGCCCTGCACCGCATGGTGTTCAGGGCGAAGTGAAGCAATCTCACGGGATTGCCACGTCGTCCCCTCAAAGCGGGACTCCTCGCAATGACCACTTTATTTAGGCGTTCACTATAAGCCGATTCTTATTCCAAGGATCAAGGCCTGGCACTTCTTCCATTCCCCCCTCCCGAGAGGTAGTTTGAAGCCAGAGGCCTTCGGACGACCCTCTGCTTGTCTGGGGCAGGAAAAGAAAAATCGAAGACGATCTCAAAAAAGGTTTGAATCACTTCAAAAGTAGCTCCCCAGAGGATTTCTTCTTCTCCATCCTCCTTGTGAATTAAACACGGAAACTCCCAGGGGTTGGGAATTCCCTGAGCGATAAGGTTCCCAGGCACTTCCATGGAACAAACCCCATAACTCGTCGGGCGGAAAAATTCCTCTAAGGGAATGGAAATGACTTTTTCCACTTCCCAACTGAGCCTGGGTTTCCAGCCATGTTTCACCCTGCCAACCATAGGGAAAATAACCCATGAGCGGTGATGAAGACGATAGGTCGGCAAAGGACCCAGGAATTCCACGTTGAACGGACTCAGACGCAATTCCTCCCAGCTCTCCCGCAGCGCATTGCCTAATAAGAAAAGAATTTGTTCATAGATCGCTTTTCCCCGACTTTTGGCCAGCGCGAAACCTGGCCCGCGGATCCCGGGTAGGAGTCCGAATCGAAGGAGCTTTCCTGACAGAGAATCTAAGAACGGATGAATGCCACCGCCCGGGGCGCAGAGATCTCCGGGCTGCTGGACATTCTTGGATCGTTTACTGAGGAGAAAGACGTAGTGGCCAGAAGTATTCCCTTTTGGGTTTCGGTCTTCACGAAAATAGAGCGGCAGGAGAATCCCTGCCCCTGCCCAGGTCATCTGACTTTTTTTATGTTTATCGATGAATTCGAACTGGCCTTGGTAGTTTACGGGCTCCCGTGACAGGGCCTCGATCACATGAAACCGAAATCGTTCTCGATCATTGAGAAGAGAAGGGTCCATGAAAAAGAGAATATTGAAAAGAGGCGGTAAAGTCAACCCATCGACTCCCGACCTAAAGGTTGGTGTTTGCTCAGGGTTGACCCTGAGTGGAGCTTCTTTACCCTGCCTTCAAAGGCGGGGTTTGGTGCCGCCGAACGGGTCAATATTGGAAGGAGGCCCAGTAAGTCACCTATGAAGTCAGGGATTTTCTATTGCCATTAGAACTACCCATGAGTTATAAGATTAATTCAGAAAGGAAGGAGTCATCTCTCATGATAGGAAATAATAGTACGGCTCTCTTATTTCTAATTCTTATGATTGTGGCTTTCGGCGCGGTTTTTTACATTCGCGCTTTTTTAACCCGGAGAGCTATTTTCAAAGTAATAGATATTTTTTATCAACACAATGCTCTCGGATTGAATGGCGCCAAGACGCTGCATGAACTTGGACTTGAGAGCCCAAATTTTTTCCAAAGGATAACGAAACCACGTGATTATAAGCAGTTTGGCCTTCAAATTCTTATAAAAAGAGACATCATTCTTGTGAATGAGGATGGGAGGTTGTACTTGGTTGAGGAGAGACTTGATCAAGCCTTGAGAAAAAAAAGGAGCGATCTGTTTTCACATTGAAATGAAGCTCCCGGGCCACAGGCCGGGGCTTCCCGGACACGTAGTGGCGAGCGGATAGCGAGCAAAGGAAATTTCGTTTTAGTTGTGCCCCTTGACCCCGCCTATCCCGCTTTGGCGGGACGGGGCACTTGCCTGCCAAATGCCAACATCCCTGCCAACCCTGCCTATCGCAGGCAGAGGTAGGCAGGGATTTGGTTATTGGAACTTGATTTATTCCTTGATTGCCTGAATTCTTTTGAGAGTGTACTCCCGTCCCTTTTCCACCTTAATTTGGAATGAACTGAATCGGGGACAGGGGTAAGGGATGAAATGTCGGAAAGGATCCTACTGATCAAGGCCTATTCCTTCCTTGTTTCCACAGGATTTACTTTGGATGCAAGCATTGATTGTGGATCAAGAGTTATCCCTTAAAGACAGAGAGGTATAAAACAAGATATGATTGTAACAATAAGTAGTAATTAGTTATAATTAGTAATAAATAGTAATAGCCGTAACATCGCAAATTTATTATCTTTTCCCACTTGACAAAAAAATCTTATGTGGTATCTTTCACAAATCTCTATTCTACATGCCCTCAATTCAAATTAATTCATTTAATTCTTTTAGGCTAAGCACGGGGAACCTTAAAGAAGTTATTAAGGTTAAGCGATCTCCCTTGGTAAACTAAGTCGGAAGGGGGTGAAATCAACTCTCGTTTAAAAAATTTTAAGAAAGGAAGGTGAATGACGTCTATGAAGATTACCCGAAGAACTTTTTTAAAGATTTCGGGCGCCACAGCCGCAGGAACAGTGATGGGTGGATTGGGATTCGATCTGTCTCCGGCTGAGGTCTATGCCCAGGAACTCCGAATTAAAGGGGCAAAAGAAACCACTACGGTTTGTTGCTACTGCTCTGTCGGATGCGGAATTATTGTCCATACCGACACCAAAGGGAAGGTGATCAATGCCGAGGGAGATCCCGATCATCCGATCAGCGAAGGCGCTTTATGCCCCAAAGGCGGCTCAAGCTATCAAATCGCTGTAAATCCCCATCGTTTACAGAAAGTCCTTTACCGCGCCCCTTCTAGCGCTGCATGGAAAGAGGTTAGTTGGGAATGGGCTCTGAACAAGATTGCAGCGAACATCAAGAAAAACCGCGATAAGAGTTTCATGGAGAAGAATGCAAAAGGCCAGGTTGTGAATCGGACCAACGGAATCGCCTCGGTGGGAAGCGCAGCCTTGGATAATGAGGAATGCTGGCTTTATCAGAAATTTCTCAGGTCTCTGGGTCTCGTCTATATTGAACATCAGGCCCGTATCTGACACAGCGCCACTGTAGCGGCTCTGGGAGAGTCGTTCGGACGCGGTGCAATGACCAATCATTACAACGATTTTCGAAATGCCGATGTGATTTTGAACATGGGTAGCAATGTCGCCGAAAATCACCCGGTTTCATTTAAATGGATCCAGGCAGCAAAAGACAAAGGCTCGACCTTCATCCACGTAGACCCAAGGTTTACCAGAACCTCAACCAAAGCTGATATTTTTGTTAGGCTTCGTTCAGGGACTGATATCGCTTTTCTGGGCGGCATGATCAAGTACATTCTGGATAACAATCTCTACGATGAGTTCTACGTCAAGAACTACACCAATGCTTCTTTCATCGCGAATCCCAAATATGGATTCGATGATGGCCTTTTCTCGGGATATGATCCCACGAAACGTGCCTATGATGCATCCACCTGGGCATTAGAAAAGGATGAACAAGGGATTCCCAAGAGGGATATGAGCCTGCAGGATCCCCGTTGCGCCTTACAACTTCTCAAAAAACATTATTCCCGCTATACGCTCCAGAAGGTTTCGGAAATCACAGGAACTCCAATGGCAGATTTGGAAAAAGTTTATAAGGCGTATGGGGCTACTGGCGCTCCGGATAAAGCCGGAACCGTGTTATACGCCATGGGGTGGACGCAACATACCGTGGGCGTTCAGAATATCCGGGCCATGTCCATCATCCAGTCACTCCTTGGAAACATGGGGATTGCCGGTGGAGGCGTCAATGCCCTTCGAGGCGAATCGAATGTTCAGGGTTCGACCGATGCAGGACTTCTCTATCATATCTGGCCAGGATATTTGCCTAATCCACAGGCTCATTTAGCAACCTTAGCCGATTACAATAAAACCACACCGGCCTCGAAGGATCCCCGGAGTATCAACTGGTGGAAGAACCGACCCAAGTATGTGGCCAGTTTCTTAAAAACGATGTTCGGGGATAAAGCTACAAAAGAGAATGAATTCGGTTATGCCTGGATGCCGAAACTCGATACAGGTCAAGACGCTTCCTGGTTGAATCTCTTTGACGAAATGTACAAAGGATCTTTCACAGGTTTCTTTGCGTGGGGTATGAACCCGGCTTGTTCAAGCGCCAACGCGGGGAAGGTCCGTCAAGCATTAACCAAGCTTGACTGGATGGTCAATGTGAATGTCTTCGATAACGAGACTGGGTCTTTCTGGAAAGGCCCCGGAATGGATCCGAAGAAGATTAAAACCGAAGTGTTCCAGCTCCCTTGCGCCGCTTCGATGGAAAAGGAAGGAAGTATAAGCAACAGCGGCCGTTGGATGCAGTGGCGCTATAAAGCGGCCAATCCTCCTGGAGTGGCCAAACCCGATGGGGATATTATTTACGAGTTGTTTAAAAAGGTTCAAGCCCTCTATAAAAAAGACAAAGGGGCTTTCCCTGAACCGATTTTAAATCTGAAGTGGGACTATGAAACCAGCGGTCATTTTGATATTCACAAAGTAGCCAAGGAGATCAATGGCTACGACCTCACGACTGGTAAATTGCTTCCCAATTTTGTTCCTCTAAAGGATGACGGAACCACTTCCTGCGGTGACTGGCTTTATTCAGGCAGCTATACCGAAGCCGGCAATATGGCCGCCCGGAGGAAGAAGACCGATCCAACTGGTTTAGGCCTCTATCCTGAGTGGTCATGGTGTTGGCCACTCAACAGAAGGATCATCTACAACCGAGCTTCTGTTGATTTGGATGGAAATCCTCGCGATCCGAAGCGGCCACTTCTCAAATGGGATCCTGCGGAAAAGAAATGGATAGGGGATGTTCCCGACAATGCCGTACCTCCGATGGGAACCACCGGAGCCTATCCGTTCATCATGAAGCCGGATGGGGTAGCCTCGATTTTCGGACCCGGACTAAAAGATGGGCCATTCCCGGAACATTATGAACCTCTCGAATGCCCGATTGAGAAAAATCTGATGTCCAATCAAAGGATCAACCCGGCCGTCAAGATTTTTGAAGGGGGATTAGATACATTTAAGACTTGTGACCCGAAATATCCATTTGTCTGCAGTACCTACCGAGTCACCGAGCACTGGCAGACAGGGGTTTTGACCCGATGGCTTCCCTGGCTCATTGAGGCGGAACCTCAAATGTTCTGCGAGATGAGTTTGGAGTTGGCGAAATTGAGAGAGATTAGCAACGGCGACAAGGTAATTGTTGAAACTCAGCGAGGTAAAGTGGAAGCTGTTGCCATCGTTACCTCCCGCCTTAAACCGTTCAATATCGCTGGCCAAACCGTTCATCAGATAGGAATTCCCTGGCATTATGGATGGATCTACCCTAAGGATGGTGGCGATAGTGCGAACTTATTGACTCCAACCGTCGGGGATCCCAATACCATGATTCCGGAATCCAAGGCCTTTATGGCCAATGTCAGTAAACTAACCAAAACACCGGCCAAAAAAGGCTAAGGAGGAGGTGAGATAAATGACAGAAGGAAAATCTTTCTTTATCGACACAACGAAGTGTACGGCTTGTCGAGGCTGTCAGATAGCCTGCAAACAATGGAATAGACGGCCAACGGAAAAAACGATCAATTGGGGAAGCCACCAGAACCCTCGAGATCTTTCCTTTAACACATGGAAATTGGTTCGATTCAGCGAAGTGGCTGGCGAAAAGGTAAACTGGTATTTCTTCCCTGACCAATGTCGCCATTGTGTCCAACCTCCCTGTAAAGAGGTGGCGGATGGAAAGGCCAAAGGAGCCATTATACAGGATGAAAAGACAGGGGCAGTCATCTTTAGCCCAAAAGTGAAGGTGAAACCGGCTGATTTCAAAGAGATTCGGGAAGCCTGTCCTTATGATATCCCAAGATTCCATTCTACGGCAGGGGTCATGGGGAAATGTACCATGTGTTTTGACCGGGTCAAAGAAGGGATGCTTCCTGCCTGTGTGAAAGCTTGCCCGACCGGAGCAATGAGCTTTGGTGATCGTAAGGAAATGCTCGAGAAGGCAAATAAGAGGTTGGCAGAAGTCAGAAATGCTTACAAAGATGCCATGCTTGCCAACCCCGATGATGTGCGGGTGATCTATCTTCTCGCGGATGATCCCAAGAAGTATCATAAATTTGCAGTCGCAGAAAATACGATCGGGATCACAAGAAAGATGGCGCTCAGACGCCTCTTTCAACCGTTGAGCGACCTTCGGCACATAATCGGATAAAACGTTATCAAAGGGGGGTTATAGTTCCGGGCTTGTTTCGGTCGGGAGTCCCGAAACAAGCCCGTTTTTTTCCTTTCGAAGTCACGAATTCTATCGACTGATACCGAATTAAACGAATAATTCGGAAATTTTTTTCCATTCGCTATTCTGGTGTTTTAGAAATGACTTAACATATTTTGTCATTCCGGACTTGATAAGCCTGCGCCGTACTTGATACGGGGGAATCCAGTCCTTTCGATTCCCGATTACACAGGAATGCTCGGTGATAATAAAAAATCTTCTATCAAGGAGATTCCTTTGGAAAAATTGAAAACACGAATTGAGCAGATCAAAAAGAAAAAACCCGGCTACGGAGAAATCTTGGATTTCTACCAAAAGGTGAAAGAGGCACAAGATCAAGTGAAAGCGGCTTTAAAGATTGATCCCATACGCCTCAAAAAGGAATGGAAGGAACTCTTAGCCAAAGAAGGCTTCCCATTGATTCCCAAAGAAGATTTTCCGTTGGATATCGAGGCATCCGACAAACTTTTTCAAGACCTCTGTCAGATCGGAAAAGAGGCAAACCCCCATATGGCTGAACAGGTGAAGAAGATCAAAGAAATGATCGACGACAAAAAAATAGACTTGAAGAAATTATTAAGGAAAGGATTAACGGAACAAAGGGTTGAACAGATGGCTGATGAATTGGGATTGGACAAAAAAGTCTTTATATTCTTAGTTCAGAGCAGCATCAAGCCTTCCATTGAAGCAGGAATGAAAAAACTTCGCGGCGAACTCGATCCTGAAACCTGGCTGAAAGGATATTGTCCTATGTGTGGCTCCCTTCCTTCCCTAAGTCTTTTAAAAGAGGAGGTGGGCAAGCGGTATCTCCTCTGTTCCTTCTGTGGTTATCACTGGAGAATTGATCGATTGTTCTGCCCTTTCTGCGAGAACAAAGACCAGGAATCTCTCCATTATCTCTTTGCAGAGGGAGAGGAAGCCTATCGCATTGATCTCTGTCAAAAATGCCATCAGTATATCAAAACGGTTGATCTGAGAAAGATGGAAGAATCCGATCCTTTCTTAGAGGATCTCGCCACCCCCCATCTCGATATTTTGGCTACACAAAAAGGCTATAAGAGACCCGTCCCCAACCCCTGGACCACCTGATTAATCATCACTATGCGCAGATCGCTAATCCCCTGGCGATCTATTTTCCCTTGTTTTCGATAAATGAATGGGATATAAATATTTTAGTCGAAATGGTAAACGGTATGAAGGTTAAATGGTTTGTGATAGGCGTTTTGGTTTTGGGATGTCTCTTATCCATCAATGCATTCCCATCCCAAGCTCAAAAATCGCCCAAAACTCTGACGTTCCTCTACAGCAATAATATTAATGGCGAGATTGACCCCTGCCCGACCTGAGGGGAAAAGAATCGAGCTGGCGGTCTGGCCAGAAGAGGAGCCTGGATCAAGGATTTACGGGAGAGTGAAAAGGAGATACTCGTTTTAGATTCAGGCGATCTCCTTTTCAAAAGATTTTTCAATCCCATTCCTGAAAATGAGTTAAAGGGGATGAGCGAGAAAGCCAATCTCATCGTCGAGAGTCTCAATTTGATGGGTTACGATGCCATAGGAATTGGGGATGATGATTTGAGCCTGGGGAAGGAGTTTCTATTGGAAATTTCAAAGAAAGCCAATTTTCCATTTCTTTCTTCCAACCTCCTCGATGAGGCATCAGGAGAAACTCTTCTCCAATCTTCTGTAATAAAGGAAGTCAAAGGTCTTCGAATTGGAATTTTTGGCCTTCTCTCGCCCGATTTCTTTACCAATCCTTCCGATCCCCGGAGAAAGGGATTGAACATTCGGCCACCGGTCGAAACAGCACAGGCCATGGTCAAAGAGCTTAAACCCAAAACCGATTTGATCATCCTTTTGAGTCATCTTGGCTATGGGAAAGATACGGAGTTGGCCCGGACTGTCAAGGGAATCAATATTATCGTGGGTAGCCATACCGGGATCAACGTCACCTATCCTCCGCCCCTAAACACCATTATCCTTCAGACCGGTTCTCGAGGAGTGTTTGGAGGAAGACTTGACCTCGTCTTCTCCAACCGCGAACCCGTCTTTTACAATTCAGAGAAGAAAATATCCTTGGAAAAGGCCCTCAACTATATCAACCAACGATTAACCTCCAAGGAAACTCCGGAGGCTGAAAAGGCCCGATTACAAAGGGCCAAAGAGGAGACCGAACGAACCCTGAAACAACTGCAGGGGAACCAATTTACGAATCACATCATTTCACTGCAAGAACAGATGAAAGAGGATCCTGATATTAAAAAGTTGATTGAAGACTTTAAGGCAAAACCCCAGACAACGGGAATCCCTGCCCCCCCGAAATGAGAAAGATGGCAAACATCGACCTAATTCTTCTGCATCCCCCAACCCTTTACGACTTTAGAAAGCGACCCGGGATTCATGGTCCGATCAGCGATGTCGTCCCCTCCACGCCCATCTTTGAGATGTATCCCATCGGGTTTACCAGCCTTTCAGAATATTTGGAGCGCCACGGCCTCAAGGTGAGGATCATCAATGTGGCCATGAAGATGCTTAAGGATGAACAATTTGATGTGGAGCGGCTCATCCAAAAAAATAAGCCCGTGGCCTTCGGGATCGATCTCCATTGGATGGCCCATGTCCAGGGAGCATTGGCCCTGGCCGAGATCATTAAACGGTTGCATCCCGACATCCCTGTCATCCTGGGTGGGCTTTCCGCCACCTATTATCATGAGGAGATTCTCTGTCAATATCCTTTTATCGATTTTGTGATGAGAGGAGATTCCACAGAGAAGCCGCTGCTCCAACTTCTCCAAACGATCAAAAAGGGGGGGGATTTTACAAACATTCCTAACCTCACCTATCGGGATGAGAAGAATGGAATTCAGATCAATCCCCTCACCCATGTGCCGGAGAACCTTGACGAGATTACGATCGACTACCGGCACATCATGAAGAAGGTGGTAAGGTATGTTGACCCTACAGGCTACCAGCCTTTTATTGATTGGTATACCTATCCTGTGACAGCCGTCTTCACCTGCCGGGGATGCATCTATTCTTGTAAAACTTGCGGGGGCTCCGCACAGACCTTCCGAACGATGGCTAACCGGAGGAAACCAGCCTATCGCAACCCCAAATTGTTGGCACAAGATATCTTCAATGTCTCAGATCACCTCCGTGCCCCGGTGATGGTCATCGGCGACATCTTTCAACCCGGAGAAGAATATAGTTTGGCCTTTCTGCAGGAGATGAAGAAGAGGCCGATCACCAATCATGTCGCCTTTGAATTTTTTGTTCCTCCCTCCAGGGCCCAACTGAAAAAGATTGCCGATTCTATTTCGAACTTCAATATCGAAATCTCTCCTGAGTCTCACGACGAAGAAGTCCGAAAGGCTTTTGGAAGACCCTACAACAATGAGTCGCTGGAAAGGATGATCGGGGATGCCATCGATCTTGGCTCAAAACGGATCGATCTCTTCTTCATGACCGGTCTTCCAAAACAAACCTATCCATCCGTTCTGGAGACGGTGGATTATTGTCGTTCTCTGTTGGAACGATTTCGTTCCTACAACAAACTCTTTCCCTTCATCTCACCCCTGGCCCCCTTCCTGGACCCCGGGAGCACGGTCTTTGAAACGCCCGAGAAATATGGATATCGTTTGCTTCATCGGACAGTGGAAGAACATCGCCAGGCTTTGTTAGCCCCCAGCTGGAAATATATCCTCAACTACGAAACGGAATGGATGAGTCGGGATGAGATCGTTTATAGCACCTATGAAGCTGGGAAGAGGCTCAATCGTTTGAAGGCCGAATTCGGTCTGATCGATCCGAAGACAGCGGAATCGGTTGAGGTGCGACTTGAAGGGGCGGTCCGGATGATGAAGGAGATCGACCGGATCATGACCATTCCAAACGGCGTAGAGAGGGAGGCTGCCCTGGAGTCTCTTTCAGGTGGCCGCCTCGCCCTTCAGCGCTACAGCATGTCTACGATCTGTGAGAAAAAAGAACTGGAATGGCCGACTCGATTCATTCGGATGAACTTTTTCAAGATTCTTAAAACACTCCTGGCGAGTGGTGCACCACAGAAATAACGCTATAGTTCCCTGAACCATGCCATGAACCATGTAAGGTGCATGATTGGTCCTGAACTCTAAGTAGTTCAGGATGAGGTTCAGGACCAGTCATGCACCCCGCGTGGTGCATGGCAAAGAGCACTTGAATAGCTTATTTTGCTGGAAATGATCATTTTCAAACATAGTTCTATTTATGGGGTACACCACGAGGAGGAAGCCCAATGTCTCCATCCCTTCGTCAACAGGTTCTCCGTAAGATTCCCAGCGTGGATGACATCCTTTCAAGACCTGAGATCGTTGATCTCTTAAAGGTCCATCCCCGTCATGTCGTGGTGGAAGCCATCCGAGAGGGATTGGGGCGACTGCGCGAAGAAATCCTCCACAAAGAAGAGCTTCCTCCATTAGGAGACGCCCTCTTCTCTTTCGAAAGCCTTTATCCCCTTTTCCAAAAAGAGATTGAACTTCAAATTCAGCCTCGGCTCCGCCGAGTCATTAATGCCACCGGAGTGGTGATCCACACGAATCTGGGAAGAGCTCCGCTGCATCCTTCTGCGATTGAGCACCTGATCGAAATTTCCAAAACCTATTCCAACTTGGAATATGATCTGGATCGAGGTGAACGGGGGAGTCGATACACCCATGTGGAAGAGATTCTCTGCCGCCTCTCAGGCGCAGAATCAGCCTTGGTGGTGAACAACAATGCCGGCGCTGTCTTGCTTGTCCTGAATACTCTTGCAGAAGGCAAGGAGGTGATCGTTTCGAGAGGAGAACTGGTCGAAATCGGGGGAGCTTTCCGAATCCCCGATGTGATGAAACGAAGCGGGGCGTTGCTCAGGGAGGTCGGGACGACCAATCGAACTCACTTCAACGATTACCAAAAGGCCATCGGTCCTCACACGGCTCTGCTTCTGAAGGTTCATACCAGCAATTTCAGGGTGATGGGGTTCACCTCCGAAGTCTCCCTGCAAGATCTAGTGCAATTGGGGAGGGAACATCAACTCCCTGTCGTGGATGATTTAGGAAGCGGCTGTCTCATAGACCTTTCCCAATACGGATTGGAGAAGGAGCCTACTGTCCAGGAGACGATCAAAACAGGTGTGGACGCAGTCACTATAAGCGGCGATAAGCTCCTTGGAGGTCCACAGGCCGGAATCATTTTAGGGAAGAAAAAATTTCTGGACCTCCTCAAGATCAACCCCTTGACCCGAGCCCTTCGCATCGACAAGCTCACCCTGGCTGCTCTCGAGTCAACCCTTCTCCTCTACCTCGATGAGAAGAGGGCCATGGAAGAGATCCCGACACTTCGGATGTTGAGTCTGGATAAAAAGACGTTAAAAGGGAGAGGAAAACGTCTGCTCAAACGATTGTCAGGGATGACGAATAAAAAGGTGACATTCACTCTGAAAGAAGATGTCTCTCAGGTGGGCGGTGGAGCCCTTCCCCTTCAAGAACTTCCAACCATAGTCGTTGCCGTCAAACCTCTTGATGTGTCCGTGAACAGCCTCGAAGAAAATTTAAGGAAGGGTGATCCTCCGATTATTTCTCGAATCAGCAAAGAAGAATTGATCCTGGATATGAGAACCGTCTCCGATGAAGAAATCCCCCTGTTGGCTGCTGGAATTGAGAAAGCGCTAAAACAGCTACAGTAGCAATGACTCAAATTTCCATAATAAATAACTTCCAAAATCCTCCCAACCCCCCTTTGCTAAAGGGGGGAGAGGGGGGATTATCTTTTTCCATTCAAGTAATGAAGAAGGACCAAGGAAGGCGTCTTGATCAGTTTCTCTCGGAAACCGATCTCAACCTCTCGCGCTCTCAGGCAAAGAATTTGATTGAGAAACATCTTATCTTTCTCAATCAGAAACCCGCTAAAGCCAGTGCCCATATAAAAGCAGGCGATAGGATCTCAGGGTCTCTTCCCGAGCCCGAACCCCTTTCTCTCAAACCAGAGCCCCTTCCTCTCACCATCCTTTATGAGGACCCATCCATCATCGTCATTGACAAGCCTCCGGGCATGGTCGTTCATCCTGCTTATGGAAACCCGGCCGGCACATTGGTCAATGCCCTTCTTTATCATTGTAAAGATCTCGCCGGGATTAATGGCGTCTTGAGGCCGGGCATTGTGCATCGATTGGATAAGGATACTTCCGGCGTAATGGTCGTTGCTAAAGATGACGAGGCTTTTCACCATTTGACCAAGCAGTTTAAAAACAGAACTGTGAAAAAAGTCTATTTGGCCATTGCCTATGGAAGATTCAGCCAGGACGATGGCTTAATCGATTCAGCCATCGGAAGACACCCAAGTGAGAGGAAACGGATGTCCACCCGGACGAAAAGAGGAAGGGAGGCGATCACTCGTTGGAAGAAGGTTGAGGAATTTGATGGCTGCACTCTCCTTGAGATCTTTCCTCAGACCGGTCGAACGCATCAGATCCGGGTGCATCTCTCCTCCATTGGACATCCCGTTTTGGGAGACCCTTTATACGGAAGAAAAGGAAGACCTGGGACGATCCATGATCCTGTATTTAAAGAGTGTGTGAAGAGAATGAATCGCCAGGCCCTTCATGCCCAACGATTGGAATTCACCCACCCTCGAACAGGAGAAAGGGTTCAGTTTGTCTCACCGATCCCTCAAGATATGATGGAGGTGCTGGAGTGGTTGAGGTCCAAAACCACCTAAAAAAGATAAAAATTACAAATCCCCCCTCCCCCCCCTTGCCAAAGTGGGGATTATTTTTTCCCTCCCTTTTCGAAAGGGAGGTTAGGAGGAATTTTAATATGAAAATACTCAATCGGTCTTCTCTTAAGACAAAAAACAACCTCCCTTATTTCGAAAGTCCAGAAATTGCGAAATTGGAATGGGTCCAGCATGCTTTTCTGACCCGGCAGGGGGGAGAGAGTCTTCCCCCCTATGATTCGCTCAATCTGAGCGATAAGAACGGCGATCAAAAAGAATTTGTCTCCAAGAATAAGAAAGTAATTGCAAAAGCCTTTGGATTTGATCCGAGCCGTTTGGTTCTTCTCGATCAAATGCACCAGGACCAGATCCTTCTCCTGGGAAAACCGGCCATTACCCTTCCGTCAATTTTAGAATACGATGCTTTGATTACGAACTCCCCGAACGCATTTCTTGGCATCCTCACTGCGGATTGCCTTCCGATCTTTGTCGTTGATCAAAAAAGGAAAGTGATTGCTGCAATCCATGCTGGAAGGCAGGGCACCACTCTCCACATCACAGCAAAGGTTTTAAATAAAATGGAAGAAGAGTTCGGCTGCTCATCAAAAGACTTCGTCATCACTCTGGGTCCATCTATTGGACCCTGTTGTTATGAAATTGATGAGAAGGTCTTTCAGTCAGACTGGGAACCCTTTTCAACTTCAAAAGGAACAGGAAAGTGGATGGTGGATCTGGCTCAGATCAATATCGATCAAATGAAGAGAGAGGGGATTACGGAAGAACAAATATCGTCGACTCCTCTCTGCACCCATTGCCATAGCAACCTCTTCTTTTCCTACCGGAAAGAAGGCCGAACTGGAAGACAACTTTCTTTTATTGGAATAATGGAATGATGGAATATTGGGTTTATATTACACCTTTGACCCAAATGCGGTACATAAATTTTCTTGACCATTATTCCAGTATTCCACTATTCCATTATTCCGTATGGCTGACATAAATCCGATAGGTGACATGAAATGGAAGACATTATGTTGAAAATCTATCTCCAGCCCAAATCCTCAAAAAATGAGATCGTGGGTCCCTATCGGGATGGAATCAAAGTAAGGATAACTGCTCCACCTGTCGAGGGAAATGCGAATGAGGCCCTCATTCGATTCTTAGCTAAGGAATTTGGAGCTTCCTCATCCTGCATCGAAATTATTAAGGGCCGCCATTCCCGAGAAAAAACGCTAAGGATTTCAGGGGTTGCCCTGCAAGAACACCTTGACTTTAAAAAGAAAATCCCTTAGGTTATACTTTGGAAGTGGACAGGTTCTGGTGGGCCTCCTGGACTTCAAATCCAGTGACGGGCAGAGATGTCCGTGGTGGGTTCGATTCCCATGCACTTCCGCCAATACAGAAAGCAAAGGGCAAAAAGCACAACGCGTAGTGTAAAAGGCGAAAATCTGTTCAGTCTGCCTTTAGGAGAGGTGGTCATAGTTTGAAGTGAACTTGCGCCGGGTAGTATGATTCATAATCAAGTATCCTAATCTAAAAAGGAGAAAAAAATGTTTGGAATAGGAATGCCGGAGTTGATAGTCATCTTGGTCATCATTTTGATCATTTTCGGTGCTGGAAAACTCCCTCAGATTGGTGAAGGACTTGGAAAAGGGATCCGAAATTTTAAAAAGTCGACGAAAGACGAAGAGATCGACGTCACTCCCAAAAAGCCCGAAGAAATTTCTGAAAAAAAGTAAACCCCACAGCGTAGCCTGAAAAACAGGCCTTTTTTCCGGAAAATTCTCGTTCCCCACATTCCATGTTTATTCTAAAAAGGGACTATTAAACGTAGCGGGTGAAAAGTCGAGTGCTTGTTTCCTCCGATCAGAATGGGACATATTGCCTACATTGGAATTGGTTCTAACCTTGGCGATAAGTTACACCAATGTGAAAAAGCCATTTCAGAGATTTTAAAAATAGACCGTCACAAACTCTTAGCAAAATCTTCCCTCTTCAAAACGCAACCCATTGGCTACACCTCTCAAGATTGGTTTGTGAACGGGGTAATAAAAATTGAGACTGATTTGGACGCCCTAGAACTTTTCCGGACATTGAGGGCCATCGAATCCCGGCTGGGCCGTACAAAAACATTTCGATGGGGACCCCGAACGATTGATCTCGATATCCTTTTCTTCGATGATATTGAAATTCACACCGAGGAACTCCAAATCCCCCATCCTCAAATTCAAAATCGCCAATTTGTCCTCATCCCCTTGGCTGAAATCGATCGACATCTCATTCATCCTGTTTTAAAAAAAACCATCCAAGAGCTTTTAAACAATTTCAAAGAAGATCAGGGGGTAGAAAAACTTTAACTCCCAATTTTAGATTTCAGATCTTTCAATTAGAAATTTAAAGTCTGCAATCTTCAATCAAAGAAAGTTGATCATGTCTCGTTTGCTTCTATCCATCCTTCTTCTTTTCCTTCTTTACACGGTTCTTCACTACCTTATTAAAGGCGTGCTTGTGCATAGAAAAATATTAGGCAGGGAGTCTGGGCCGGAAGAGCTGGTTCAAGATCCCTATTGCCGAACCTATATCCCAAGGCGAACTGCCGTAAGAAAGAAGATCGCCGGAAGGATGCTCTACTTCTGCAACCAGGAATGTCTGAAAAATTATCTCAGGAGGGACATGAACGATAGGTAATGGGAGGATGGATCATTCCTCTTTCCTTTATCAACGGGCCTCTCCAAACCAACGTAAAAAGAAGTATGGGTTGTCCAAAAATACATGATCCGCTCTGTTTGCTGCTTCAACTATTTTGCGGTGAATTTGGATTTTATTGAGCGGGATGTTAAAAGAGTCCTGAAATTTCATAGCACAGACAGCACAAATAATATTGACAAATGAGGACATCTGATATATGATCACCACAATTAGAAATTTTTCTGATGAACAACGTGAAAGGGGGTGACTCTATGAGTAAAAGGGTTTGGACATTTTTTTGCCTTATTGTTTTCCTCTCTTTCTCTCTCTCCGGGTGTTATTATTTCAGCGCCAAGAAGGAGATCGCGAACGCTGAGAAGTTGCTTTCCGAGCTGAAAGGATCGGGAGGGGACAAGCAGGCTCCTTATGAATATTGCAGTGCCGAAAAGTTTTTGGAAGCTTCCAAGGTTGAATTTGCCGATGGAGATTATAAGCCAGCCAAAGGATTTGCGGAGCGCTCGAAATCAGCCTCTGAAGCTGGTTTGGCTGCAGTGAAGAAGAAATAACGAAGAAGGGGGTGAAAGATGATGAGCTTAAGTAAGCGATGGATGATGTTGATAGTTTTCATCCTGGGAGCAATGGTTGCTTCAGGATGTGCAAGAACGATAAGCCAAGAGACGAGGATGGCTTATGATGAGGCAAAAGCTGCCTTTCAGAAGGCCACTCAGGCGGGTGCGAAGAAATGCGCACCCTGTGAATATGGAACGGCTGAAGCTTCTCTGGCTTGGGCAGAGCATGCGATAGAGAATTACGAGATAGCGGGAAAAGGAGATAGGGCTATTGCGGTTGCCAAAGAGAAATCTTTGGAGGCTCTGAAAAAGACGCCTTGTGAACCACCGGCACCGGCACCGGCACCGCCACCACCCGCTCCGGCACCGCCACCACCTGAACCACCCAAACCGGCACCGCCACCACCGCCGAAGCCAGTTCCGGTATTTGAAAACGTTTATTTCAATGAAAATAAGACGAACGTCGATCCTATCGCTGCTAAAGCATTGGATCGAGACGGGATGATTCTGAAGGAGAATCCGAATATCAAAGTTGAAATCGCAGGTCATACGGATTCCTTGGGTTCGGAGAAGGCGAACCAGAAGATTTCGGAAAAGAGGGCGGAAAGCGCCAAGAAATATATTATGGATAAATTCAACATTTCAGGCGAACGAATGATGGTCAAGGGCTATGGAAGCAAAAAACCCATTGCTGACGACAAGACGAAAGAGGGTCGCACCAAAAACAGGAGAGTCGAATTTAAAGTCACTCCATAAATAGATCTGGTGATGGGTAAAAGATTGATGTAAAGGTGGTAGGGAGAAATTCCCTACCACCTATTTTTTGTCGAACCTGGAGGTTCAGAATGAAATTCTTCATTGACACGGCCAACCCCGGCGAGATCCGGAAGGCCTACGAGATGGGAGTGATCGATGGCGTCACCACCAATCCTACCCTGATCTCCAAGGAAAACAGAGATTTTATCCCTCTGATCAAAGAGATTTGTGAGATCATCCAAGGACTCCCGATCAGCTTGGAGGTCTTAAGTCTAAAGGCTGAAGGAATGATCGAAGAAGCCCGAAACCTTGCCGAGATGGGAGAAAACATTGTGGTCAAAATCCCGATGACGACAGAGGGCCTAAAAGCGATCAAAGTATTGGTGGCGGAAGAGATTAAGACGAACACGACTCTGGTCTTTTCTCCAACCCAGGCCCTACTCGCTGCCAAGGCTGGAACGACTTATGTCAGCCCCTTCATCGGAAGATTAGACGACATTTCACAGACGGGAATGGACCTCGTGGGACAAATTGTGACGATTTTTAGAAACTATGGATTTGGATCGAAAGTGATCGTCGCCAGCATCCGCCATCCTATTCATGTCATGGAAGCAGCCCTCATCGGAGCGGACGTGGCGACGATTCCCTATAAAGTGATTGAGCAGTTGGCTCAGCACCCTCTGACGGATATCGGCATCAAAAAGTTTTTGGCAGACTGGAAGAAGGTTCCTAAGAAATGAATATAAAAAAGGGGGGCCGCTTGAAATCAGCCCCCCTTTTACGAACAAGGATCACGCCTGCGTGCCCTGCCTTCGCCGAAGCGGCTTCGCGCAGGCAGGCGTAACGCAGGCACTTCGGCGTGCCTGCCCTGAACCTAGGATGGTACAGGGCAGGCACGGTCAGGTTATTTGGGCTCCACCACGATCTGTTTGGCTTGAATATCTTGTTTTCTGGGGAGGACAACCCGGAGCACTCCGTCTTTGTAAGAAGCCTTCACTCCCTCCTCATCGATCGTTTTCGGAATGCTGAATGTCCGGCGAAAGGTCCCATAAGGTCTTTCAATCTGGATGTAATTCTCTTCAGAGGACTCCTTGACAAACCTTCTTTCTCCTTGAATGATCAGCGTCCCCTCTTCTACTCTAATATCGATCTCATTCTGAGTCACTTCGGGAAGGTCCACTTTTAAAACCACTTCATTTCCTCTCTCCAAAATATCCACAGGAGGAGACCAAACACCATGGACAACCTCCTCTTTCCACATACGGGAAAGGGTTTCGTCAATGAGCCGGGTCATCCGGCTTTGCATCGCCATCAGGTCTCGGAAGGGTTCCCATTTCACCAGGGTCATATCCGTCACCTCCTATCGAACATGCCTCTGTTTTTCAATATACTCGAATTGAACAGAGATTTCAAGTCCGACAGGTATAACAGACATCAAAAAAATCTTTTGGGAGTTTCGCTTTCTCTTTAAACTTCTCCAACTGAAACCAGGGGGCGAAAGAATTACCGCAGACCTTGCATTGCTTCATCTTCAAGGTCCGCTTCCACCGGACGATCGTACGCTCATCCCCCTCCTCCTTCATCCGGATGACATCCACAGGGCAGACGATCACACAGGCACCGCAAGCGATGCAGCTCATCGCCTCCCCTTGAAAGGGAGGAATCATCTCCCTTCGATCTCCCCGAAAAGCAAATTGGATGGCATTGGCTCCTACGACTTCATCACAGACCCTTCCACAAAGGCCGCAGAGAATGCAGTCTTTATCTTCCTTCTTGAATCGAACTTCCTGGACTCCCATCTCCTTTGCCATATCCTGAATGAGTTTATCTCCCGGGCACATCGCCAGAATAAGCTCGATGATCATTCGGCGGGCTCGAAGAACTTTTTCCGTTCTGGTCAACACCTCAATGCCTTCCATCACGGGGTAGGTGCAGGAAGTGGTCATCCTCGACTTTCCTCTCCTCACCACCTCTACGAGACAGAGACGACAGGCGCCATAAGACTTGACCGACTCATGATAACAAAGGTGTGGAATCTCAATGCCCGCATCCAAGGCCACTTCTAAAACATTCCCGCCTTCTTTCCCTTCTACGGGTTGACCGTCAATCACAAAAGGAATCATAAACCTCTCCTCTTATTCAACTTCTATCGCTTTGAATTTACAGGCCTCGAAACACATTCCGCAATGGATGCATTTTTTAGGATCAATTTTAAAAGGTTTCCCTTTCTCTTTTTTAGTCCTCTGTTTTCCAGTGATGGCTTCCGCTGGACAGACTTTTGCACATCTCCCACAGGAAGTACAAACGTTAGAAAGGATGCGATGATGGAGAAGGGCCTGGCAGACTTTGGCCGGACATCGTTTATTGACGATGTGTTCTTCATATTCCTTGCGAAAATAACGAATGGTAGAAAGAACTGGATTGGGTGCTGTCCCTCCTAATTGGCATAGAGAAGCCTCCGCTGTTACCCAACCCAACTCTTCCAAGAGATCAAGATGTTCGAGTTTCCCTCGGCCTTCGCTGATCTCGTTTAATATTTCATGCATCCGTTTTGTCCCCTCCCGGCAGGAGGTACACTTACCGCAGGACTCGTCCTTAAGGAAGCTCATAAAATATTTCGCTACATCCACCATGCAGGTGGATTCATCCATGACGATCATTCCTCCGGAGCCCATCATTGAGCCCGCCTCTGTCAATCGATCGAAATCGACAGGGAGATCGATCAACGACTCCGGAATGCATCCACCTGAAGGGCCACCCGTCTGGACGGCTTTGAACTTTTTCCCATCGGGTATTCCACCCCCTATATCGTAGACGATTTCTCTAAGAGTAATTCCCATGGGGACTTCGACGAGGCCAGTGTTATTCACCTTGCCCACGACGGAGAAGACTTTTGTCCCTTTGCTGCCCTCTGTCCCGATTTTTGAATACCAATCCGCTCCTCTTGTAATGATAACGGGGACGTTGTTCCAGGTTTCAACATTGTTGAGGTTGCTGGGTTTATCCCACAAACCACTCTCTGTCGTATGGATATGTTTGGCCCTGGGTTCGCCGACTTTTCCTTCGATGGAGGCCATCAGGGCAGTCGACTCGCCACAGACAAACGCCCCACCTCCTCGGAAAAGGTCTACGTGAAAGGAAAAACCCGAGCCTAAAATATTCTCCCCCAGAAGTCCGGCCTCCTCAGCCTGATGGATGGCAATACGCAGCTTCTGGATGGCCAGTGGATATTCATTCCGCACATAGATGAACCCTTCATGGGCACCGATGGCATAGGCCCCGATGATCATCCCTTCGATGACACTATGTGGGTCGCCTTCTAAGACGCTTCGATCCATATAGGCCCCCGGGTCCCCTTCATCTGCATTGCAGAGAACGAATTTTCGATCGTCCTTCGATCTTCGGCAGGACTCCCACTTGCTGCCAGTATAAAATCCAGCTCCTCCCCTTCCCCGGAGCCCTGATCGCTTGACCATTTCAATAATCTCCTCCGGCTTCATCCCCAAAAGAGCCTGGTAGAGACCAAAGTATCCTCCCCTGGCAATATATTCGTCCATCAGATCTGGATTGATGAAACCACAGTTCCTCAGTGCAATCTTTAACTGTTTGCTGTAAAAGGGAACCTGGTGGTAATGGGGTGTTCCATCTATTCCACCGGGGAGATGGCGAACTGTATAATCCTTCGTCGTCCCCTCCACGATCCAATCCTCACGCTCCATTTTGCAGAGGAGCAGATCTTCCACCACCTTGTTATCCAACCATTTCTGAACTAATTCCATGGATCGTCCAGGAGTCACCCCTTGATAAAAGACCCTGGGTTTTCCAGGTTCGAGAATATCGACGACAGGCTCTTTTTGGCAAAAACCGATGCAGCCTGTCTGTCCCAAAAGGATTGGAAGTTTCGCCTTCTCCACACCATTTTGAAGGACCTCGTAGACCTTTCCCGCTCCCGTGGAAAGACCGCAGGTGGCCATCCCTACAGAGACCTTGGTCGTCTTCGGATAGAGAGATTCCAATCCCTTCTCTTTTATCTTCTCCAGATCATCTTTTGTTCGAATCTTCATCTTACCCTCGGTCACCCCCCTCACCCCATCCCTCTCCCCCCAGGGGAGAGGGGACAGATTTATTTCTTCTAAAGACTCTATTTGAACTCCTTTAATAAGGCAGGAATCTTATCCTGGGTCAACCGACCATAGACATCTCCATCGACGACGGCTACCGGACCAAGGCTGCAACAACCCACACACCGAACTGATTCCAGAGTAAACCGTTTATCTTTAGTCGTCTCTCCTACAGGAATACCCAAATCCCTCTTCAATTTGTCAATAATCTTATTCCCACCACGAACATGGCAGGCCGTTCCTAAACAGACATCGATCTTGTGCCTTCCTCTTGGCTTAATACTTAAGGCATTGTAAAACGTAGCCAGTCGAAAGATGTGGGTCACAGGAATCTGCATCTTCTGGGAGACCTGTTCGAGAATTTCCTTAGGAAGGTACTTTTTTTTACTCTGGATGTCCTGAAGAATGGCCAAGATGGCCGATTCCTTTCCTTTATATTGCTTGATGATGGTGTCGACCTCTGAGTTCTCCATCTCACACTCCCCTTCCTGTCTTCGCTCTTAATTGCTCATATTCGCTATGAACTCGTTTCTCAATCTCCCCGATCATTTCATCGGTCAGGTGGCGAAATCGTCCTTGAAGCTTGATATATTCCTTAATGGGCTTCAATTTCGGGAAATCAATACTCAGGCGATATTGACCCTTTTCCACCTCATAAAGAGGGAAGATCCCAGTCTCCACAGCTAACCGACCCAGTTTGATTGAAAGTTCGGGTGCAGACCTCCATCCGGTTGGACAGACAGAAAGGATGTGAACATAGGCAGGTCCTTCGATATCAGCCGCTTTCTTCACTTTCTGCACGAGGTCGATCGGATAACTGGGGCAGGCTGTGGCCACATAAGGAATATTATGAGCCGCAGCAATGGCAGGCATATTTTTCTTCCAGGTGATCTGCCCCATTTGAACTCTTCCAACGGGAGAGGTGGTTGTGGAGGCACCAAAAGGCGTCGAAGAGGACCGTTGGATACCGGTGTTCATATAGGCCTCGTTATCAGTACAGATGTAGACAAAGTTATGGCCTCGCTCGAAGGCACCTGAGAGTGCCTGGAGCCCAATGTCCGCTGTTCCTCCATCCCCACCCATGGCAAGGGTGACTATTTTTTTATGAGGAATTCTCCCTTTTCTCATCAAGACCTTTAATGCGGATTCGATGCCCGAAGCCACCGCGGCCGTATTCTCAAAGGCCACATGGATCCAGGGGACTCTCCATGCGGTGTAAGGCAGTGGCGAAGAGACGATCTCCATACATCCTGTTGCGTTGGCAATGATCACATTCCTTCCCAATGCCTTGGCTGCCAACCTCACAGCCAATGCCTCCGCGCATCCCTGGCAAGACCGATGGCCAGGTGAAAAATATTCTTTTTGAGTCAATGTCCGAACAGCAAAAACATTTAGTTTTTCAGTCATCCTCTCACCCCATAAATTTCGAACCCTTCTTTATTTCCTTCTTCAATCTCGATTTCTGCCTTATCCACCATCTTGATGAAGTCCGAAGGAGTCACATCCCTTCCGGAAATCCCTGCAACGAAATTATACACCGATGGTCTCTGGTCGTTCCCATAGAGGGCTGCCTTCACCTCCGAGGCAACAGGCCCACACGCCCCGACGGACATGGCACGGTCAATCACCACGAGCTGTTTGGCATGAAGGGTCGCCCTTTTCAAATCATCAAAAGGAAAAGGTCGCCAGAGCCGAATTTTTACAAGCCCGACAGATCTTCCCTCCTCCCGCATCTTATCCACAGCCACAGAAGCTGTTTCACCGCAACTTCCCATGGTCACCAGCAAGGTATCAGCATCCTCTGCTTGATAGGTTTCAATCGGATGATAATATCTACCCGTCATATCTCCGAAGGCCTTCCAGGTATCTATGATCTTAGGCATGGAAGATCGGAGGGCCTCCTCCTGAGCTTTCTTGGTTTCCGCAAAAATGCTGGGAAGCGCAAAAGCACCCATGGTCACCGGGTGATCGGGGTGCAGTTGGTACACAGGCTGATAAGGAGGGAGGAACTGATCGATCTTTCCCTGCTCGATCAGCTCAATGGGTTCGATCACGTGGCTCAGGATGAATCCGTCCATATTGATGATGACAGGAAAGAGAACTTTATTGTCTTCTGCTAACCGATAGGCTGCAAACACATGGTCATAGACCTCCTGCCCATTCTCCACAAAGAACTGAATCCACCCGCAGTCCCGGATGGACATCGCATCACTATGATCGTTCCAAATAC